>JAABUR0100006960.1_pt1 | contig 13577 bp, 23 predicted proteins | sample 5560091 | NCBI WGS metagenome assembly JAABUR01 (sample SAMN10711879, study PRJNA513375) | rock metagenome | isolation source: Antarctica rocks | place: Antarctica: Victoria Land, University Valley sud
CCGTACGGCGGCTACCGCGGCATGCCCGGCGTGCGCCTGCGCTGGGCGAGCGGGCAGCCGTACGACGACCTGTACGACGCGGCGCCGACGCCCGTCAACGCGACCCAGTTTGTGCGTATCCACGACGGCGACCTGGTCATCGACTGCAAGCGCGCGGCGTATGTCGGCGTGAACACTTGGGACCTCATGGACAAGAGCCGCTACACGTACAACCGCGCGGAGGTGCGCACTGCCATAGATATTTTCAAAGAATGGGCTCTGTGGAAGTTTGGTCTACTTGGGGCTGGTTTGTAAGAAGCCCATGCGGATGGAGCGTGAAATTTTGCCGTCTGGCTTCAAGAAGCGCATATGGATACATTGCAAAATTAAGTGAATCAGCAAGTTGCGAAGAGGTTTAGTAAAGCAAGCTGTCACCACCGCGCAGGTTGAGGCGCGCCTGGACTCGATGGTCAAGGCAGGCTGGGGCGTCGGGCGCACCTGGGGCTTCTCGCTGGGCGAGGGCCTGACCAACGGCGCCATGGGCAAGACCGTTGCCGACAAGGACAAGATCTTGGAGACCGGCCCCGGTGCGTGCGCCGCGCGCTCGCCCCACGCTGCCTCCCTTTATGGACCTGGGCATGCATCGCGGCTGCTGCGGCTCCCTCGCGTGTTGCTGCTCGGCAAGCCCCCATGATGCAAGGTCGCGCCGCCGGAGCGCAGCGCACCTATGTCTGTACGCGCGGGGCGCGCAGCGCCCATGACTTTTGCGCGAGTGGACTTGCTAGCAAATGATATGTTTTCTTTCAGGCGGGCATCGCCTGAGGCCGCGCCGGGCGGCCGCGCAGGCGTGTACAACGAGGAGGTTTTCGCCTCGCTGGACTGGGTGCTGGACCAGGCGGCGCAGCGCAAGATCCGCATCATCATCCCCTTCGAGGTGCGCGCCTGGCCGCTCCGGCCGCAAGCGCTGGGCTGCCTGCCAGCCGGTTGCAATGCGGCCCGCAAGCATGTGGTGCCAGCGCGCCGTGCGTGCACTGCATGACGTGACGCTACCCCATGCGCGCACAGCACAGCTCCTGCGCTGCCCTGCATATGGGTTAGGGCTATGGTTAGGGCAGCAGCACCCTCGCTATTACACTTCGGCGGCCGCGCGCAGGACTACTGGCTGTCCATCGACCGCTTCGTCAACTGGTCCGACACCGCGTCCGGCAAGAACGACTTTTACACCGACTACAAGATCAAGCAGATGTACAAGGCGCACCTGCGCACGTTCACCAGCCGCGTCAACACCATCAACGGGCGCAAGTACAGCGAGGACCCCACCATCTACTACTGGAACCTGCTCAACGAGCCGCGCTGGTGCGCGCCCGTGCCCCACCCTATTTCTACTCTGCAGTACCGTGAGCCCTTGCGGGCTGGCAGTGGTGTGCTTGCTGTGCCCGGAAATAACGCATTACCACAAAGCGGCATGCGCTCACACAGGGCGGCATGGGCGTGCGGGAGAACACTCGGCAGGGGGTGTCCCTTGCACATGCTGTTTGCGCTGCGCCTGGAGGCACTGCAGAGTAAGAGCGCGTGTTGCCTCTCGGTGTGGAATTTAGCGCCGGCAGTCGTGGTGGTTATCTGTTGAGCGAGCAGTCAGCGCGCGCGCTGACGCTCCCTGTGCATCCGCGCAGCACGGGCTGCGGCACGGCGCTGCAGCAGTGGGTGGAGGAGATGGCGCCCTTCCTCAAGGCCATCGACCCCAACCACCTGGTCACCATCGGCGAGGAGGGCTTCTACTCCACCACCTGCGAGCGGCGCGCGCCCACGTCAGGCCCCGGCTGCAGCAAGCGCGCACGCGGCCGCGGCCGCGCGCGCGGCGCCGCGCCAGCCCGTGCGGGCTGTGCGCACGCGCGCGGCGCGCCTGTGCTGCTTGTGCGCGCTGCTGCAATTCGAGAAAAATTGGTGGATCAGGCAGTGCGTTGATGCTCAACTTTACTTTGGCAGAGACAGTGTGTGGCAGGGTCGGCAGGATGGGGCCTACCACAGGTGGCCTATCACAGTCGGCCTATCACAGGTGTTGATGCGTCGCGGTGTGATACATGCATATGCTGACGCTTGAGCGGCGTGGCGGCAGGGTGTTCCTGAACCCCGGCGCGGGCAAGCGGCGCACCGGCATCGCGTCGTCGCCGTGGGCGTCGCAGGAGGGTCAGGACTTCCTGGCCAACCATGTGGTGCCCTCCATCGACCTGGTCACCACGCATATCTGGGCCGACAACTGGATGGGGTGCGCCCCTGGGGCTAGGATTGGTGCAGATTAGGATTAGCCATACTCTGTGCAATTAGGGGCTGGGGGCCTTGCTTGCCTGTGCCCACATGGGAATGTGAAGGAGGAGAGTCTGATGTGCAGGCGTTTTGCAGGCGGGAGGGCCCAACGTGGCAACAGCCCGCTGGCGCCCATGGTGGCAGGTGCCCTTGCGCGCGTGCCAGCGCCGGGCACGTTGCTGACATATGGCGAGCGTGCGAGCGCGCTGCGACTGCGCCTGAGCGGCCGAGCGCGGCGCGCGCAGGTATGCCGACTGGGCCGGCAGCACCATCGACGACGGCTTTGACTACACGCACGGCCGCAACCTGTGGCAGGAGAAGCTGGACTACACCAACAACTGGCTCGCCGCGCACATCAGCGACGCGCAGGCGCTGGGCAAGCCGCTGATCGTGGAGGAGTTTGGCAAGGCGCACATGGCCTCCAAGATCCTGACCGACGAGCTGCCGCACCCGCTGCAGCCCGGTGCGCGCCCCGCGCCATTGGCGTCAGCACTTTGTGGCCTCTTATGCGCCGCCCTGCATGTGGCCTGTGACGCGCCGCCCTGTATGTGGCCTCTGACGCGCTGCCCTGCGTGTGAAGGCGCCGTTTCAGCCCAGCTCAGCCGGTCTGCGCCATGCTCGCATGCCTCCACCTGCGCACAGCTGACCGAAGAGCGCTATGCGGCAGCATCCACCGTGCGCGCCCTAATCCTACCCTACCCTATGGCGCGCAGGCGAGACGATCGCGAGCGGCAACGACATCCGCAACCAGTTCTTCTCCGCGGTGTACACCCAGATCCAGGGCAACGCGCTGCAGAACGGCGTCGCGCAGGGCAGCAACTTCTGGAACCTGTACACGGTCGGCACCGGCGCCGACGACCCCTACCAGGTCACGCTGGCCGACACGAGCACCATGGACGTCATCGGCGCGCACGTGCGGCCCCGCGCCCGCGCGCTGGCAGCCTCTAAGAGGGTTTCAGGGTTGCTGCCAAAGCGCAGACCGGAACGTGCCGATGCGGTGAGTGCTTGAGCGCCAGCTTGCCAGTGAGGTCAGGGACAGAGCTGTGCCTCCCTGGTGGCAGCCCCTGCGGTAGGCACGGCAGCGTGATGCCCTTGCAACGCTGCGTACCGCCAGTCGGCATGTGCTGTGCGAGGGTGCAGCCTGATCAGGAGGCTGTCATGCAAGGCGTCGACAGCGGCCGGCTGTCCTGAGCGGCGGACTGACGCGCCCCCCGCCCGCGGCGCAGATGCACAACATGTCCACCATCATCGGCGTGGCCGCGCCCCAGGGCTGCACGCCCAACAGCACCAACACGGGCGCGGTGCCCTTCCCCGGCTTCGCCGCCGGCAACTGGACCGGCCCGCCGCCGCTGCCGTCCACGCTCACGCCGGGCTCGTTCGGCGCGGGGCCGGCCGTCAACAGCAGCACCGGCGGCAACTCGAGCGCGCCCGCGAGCTGAGCGCGCCGGCCGGCGCGCGGCCTGCATGCCCGCGCCTACACACCCCGGCGCGGGGCCTGCTGTCGTAAAGGAGCTCGGCCGCGGCGGCCCTCGCCCGCCTTGTCGCCGAGCGCGCTGTCCCCGCATATGACCCGAGGCGGCAGGGCCGCTCGCGCTGGGCTGATTTGACAGCGCTCAGCGGGCCACTCTGGGAGCGCGCTGCGGCGCGATGCCCTTGTGTCTGCTTTACAATAATGGCGGCTGCCGGCGTCCTCCCGGCCTGGGAGGGCTGCCCGCGCCGCCCTGGCGCATATGCGGTCCGTCATGTGAAGCGCTGTGGGGAGGGAGGGGGGAGTGGGGGACACGACAACAAGATTTCGGGTTCGGGGCTTTCTTTTTAATTATCTAGTGTCCAGCAGGTTTCCTCCGCGCCTTTGCCCCAGGCGCGCGCGTCCGCGGTTTGCGCAGGCGGCTCGCCCACGGCGGCGCCCGTGTGGGCGGCCGCCGGCCGGCGCCGGCTGCGCTGTAGCCAGGTCCCGCCCTTTGACGACCTACGCCCGGCACTGCTGAATGCAAGCATTGATGCGCGCGCGCTGTCTACTGCAGCGGCGCCCCTTTTCAGCAGGCGAGCACCGCACGGGAACTGATAACGTCAGTGTGAACTCTAGACCAGTTTTGCGAGGGGCAGGCGCCGGGGCTGAGCAGGGCCGGACAGGTGGCGGTTGTGGAGGGTTTCGTGTCGCCTCGTGTCGCGCAGGCCCTGCGGATTTGCAGGGATGCGCGCGCGGGCCGGGTAGGCCAGCAGATTTTGCGCGGGTGTTGCTTGCGGCACTCGCGCCGGTGGTTTGGCAGCACCAACCTTTACAGGGGTAGGAGGCAGGCGGCAGTGCATCGGAGCGTGCGCGCTGCACTGGAGGCAGGTTGCTGCGCGTGCGCGCTGCCCCCTGGGCGCCAGGCAGGGCGGGTAGCGGGGGGCGGCGAGCGTCATGCAGCGCCCGAACAGTCCCACTAGAGAACAGCCATGCTGGTTATTTGATTTTGGCGGGCAGGGCGGCTCCATGCTCCCAGCGCCAGGGTGGCGCTTTCGCCTCGGCTGTTGTGCTGACAGTGCCGTGCATGCTACGCTTGGTTTGTCCCTGTATTCGGTGCTGTATGGTCCCTGTAACCAACAACGCCAGACCCAGCGACCTTGTGCTTCCGTCATAAATTACTGATGGAGTCACATGTGTCCCTGCGCGTGCATGCGACGGCAGGACAAGCGCACGGCGTCACTGGATACAGCTCAAAGGCAAGGCATTGTACGCGCGCTTCCATTATTATCCATGGAGTCACATGTGTCCCTGCGCGTGCATGCGATGGCAGGACAACCGCACGGCGTTACTGGATAAGCTCAAAGGCCAGGCATTGTACGCGCGCACACAGCAGAAGCAAAGCACCACACCGCATGCACAGGTGTGGCACCCCACAGTTAGCACGCTTCCTAGCATGTGCAGCACAGACGAGCACGCAGCTCCTCGCAGCTGGCACGCCGCAGCCGCGCGCGCGCATCCGCAGGTCACGAAGCAGCTACCGGATCCTGGCGCGCGCCGCCGGCCCCACGCGCGCGGCCTTGGCGGCGGGCGTCTGCGTCTTGGCCGCGAGCGAGCCCACGAACGACGTCGCGGCGGCCGCGCCCGCCAGCTCCGCAGCGAGCACACCCACCGCCTCCGCGGTGTCCGCGGACGCGCCAAAGCCGGCCAGGAACGACGGCAGCGACGGCAGCGACGGCAGCGACGACGCGGCCGCCGCCGCGGCTTCTGCTGCCGCCGCTGCCGCCTTGGTCAGCTCCGTCTGGCGCGCCGCCTCGGCCGCCGCGGCTGCACGCGCAGCGCGCCCGGCCGGGTCACGCGAGCGGGGCTGGGACGGGAGGGGCAGCCGTGCTTGCAACTCCCCAGGCAGCAGGAAGCTCCACGCTACCCGCAAAGACAGTCCTGCCGGCCACATGCGCGCCGGCAGGCAGAACAGAGGCAGAAGGCATCGATGCGACCGGGGCCGTGCCTGCGGCAGCGGCGGCAGCGGCCGCCGCCTTGCCAGCCGGCGACGCCTCGAACTTGGCCTTGGCCTCGGCGGCGGCCCGCTGCGCCGCCTTGGGCACCGGCAGCTCGATGCCCTGCAGGCCCTGCAGAGGCAGGCTCTGTTTCACGCGCCAGGGCACCCCTCGTCCGACCGCCCCCTGGGCTCTGACGCCTCCAGGCCCCCTGCTGCTCCGCTCCTCGCAGTGCGCAGCTGCGCTCTGCGCACCGTGGGCCCCCATCCGCTTTCACGCGCGCCTTCGCTCAACAGCAGAGTACGCAACTTGGATCACTGAGGGGCTGCAGCAAGGTGATCAGTGCACTGTCTGCATGGGCGGGCGCCTGGGCATGCCCGAGCGCCCCACCCGGGAACCTCTGGCACCCGCGTCCCGAGGTCACGGATGAGAGTGGCTGCAGGGGCGGGAAGGCAGGAGGCGCGCCTTGGGCGCGATGCCGGCCAGGCCCTCCTTTACCTTGTCAAACTTGAGCTGGCTGCTCACGCTTGCAGCGGCCTTCTTGACCTGCGCGCCAGCGGGCGCGCTGACTCGCGTCCCATCACACCCCGGAGCGGCCGCAGCAACAGGAGCGCGTGCGCAACAGAGCACACTCCCGTGTGCCAGTGCGCAGCCGGCGCCGACGCGGCGCAGTCCACGCAGGGCGTATGGGCCTGCAGCCGATGGCTGGCGGAGCGCAGCGGAGGCCAGCGCGTGAGGCGCGCGCCTCGGCAACGGGCTGCTTCACGGCCTGCTCGACCTCGGCCTTCTTGCCGTCGAAGCCCGACGCGGCCTTCTGCGCCGCCTGCGTCACCGGCGCCAGCGGCTGCTGCGCCGCCTTCTGCACGGCCGCCTTGGCCTGCGCTGCAGGCGCCTCCAGCGCCTTCACCGGCGCCTTGAGCACCCGGACGCCTGGCGGCCGCGACATGTCTGTTAAAGAAGCGCCAAAGGTTTGTGCGTGTGCATGCATACAGTTACGGGTCGTGTGGCTGTGTGTCCGTCTGTCTGTCAGAGCTAGCTGTCCTGTGAGGTGAGGAAGGTCGTGACTCTGCACCTCAGTACGTTGCACTGTCGCAGTATGGCACACAGCGTGCTGTGGGTGCTGGTGGCTGTGCCGTGGCACGGCAGCGCTGGGGGTATGCCGAGAGACTGCAGCAGGGGCCATGGGTGCGTGGGTGCGGCCCGGCGCGCGCCCGCACCCTTGCCAGCGTTCTTCTCCAGCAGCTCCGTCAGCAGGTCGCCCTACAGTCGCAGGCTCCCTCAGAAGCAGGCCGGGGTACGACGATGGGTCCTAACTGCGGGTGTGGCCTGACGTACCTGGGTGTCAGAGATCTTTGCCCCGACCTGCACCGGCGTAGCAAACAGCAGGCCAGCTGCCAGGCCCGCCGCGGCGATGCCGCGCAATGTCCTCTCAGGTTGCCTGCAAAGCAACATCGCACGTGAAAGAACGCAGAGCGCAAGCAGTGAGAGGGCAAATCATGCACAGTCCTTCAAGGGAAAGAGCGAGTGTGCACGGCACTGTGCCGGTACCTTGTTGAAGCATCGGGGTGCAGCGCGGCAACCACCGTGGTCACGCGCGCTGCACGCGCCGGTGCAAAGGCCGCAGGGCGCGGCTGGGTCAGCCTCTGGCCAAGCAGCGCGGACGGTGCCATGGTCATCAAGTCGAAGCTGTCCAGGCGTACTCTTTGGCTTTCTTGTATCAATCTGCAATCTCATCTTCAAACTTAGGGCAGCTGCAAGTGCCCTACAGACAGACAGTGCAGACGAGGGGCGCGACTCGACGCGCAAAATCGGAGAGGAGGCTCCTGGGTGCAGCCATCTTCAGCTGGTACAGGTATCACAGCTGTAGACTACGTTCGGCCCGGCTCTGCTCATCATCCGTAAAGGAGACGTGGCGTCCCTGCGTATGTGTGCGCACAGCGCGCGGCGATGCAGCAATACCTCGCCAGGCTGGAGAGCCTGGCCAAGATTTTCCGTGTCTTCCAGGCAGCGCTGCTCCCGCCGCTGCCCGCGCCGGCCGCCCCGCACAGGTTTGCCGCGGTGACCGCGGCCAGCGACCACCCGCTGCTGCCCTGCGCGCTGATGGAGTGCGCCGAGCATGTGCTCAGCGCGCTGGACGCCGCGCCGGACTTCTGCCTGCTGCAGACGCGCGCGCCCGGCGAGCGGCCGGAGCTGGCGCCGCAGCTGGCGCGCACGTTCCTGCGCGGCGGCCGCTGGGGCCTGCAGCCGGCGCCGGTGCTGATAGGCAGCACTGACCGCGCGCTCGACGCGGCTGTGGTGCTCACCGCGGCAACGCTGCCTGGTGCGCGCCTGCTCCCGCTTCCGCCTCCCACGCCCCTCCCGCCACAAGCAGGTGGCCTGCAGAGCTCCAGTCGCCACGGTGCCAGCAGGCACGGCAGTGTACCCGTTCCATGCAGAGTCCGCCGCGCTGCCGGAGCTGGAGGACGGCGCCTGGCGCGAGCTGGTGCCGCCGCCGGCCGCCGGCCAGGCGCAGGCCGCCGTGCTGCTCTCCGCAGCTGAATTCCGCCAGGTCTGCCCCAGTGCCAGGCTGGCGCGCGTGGAAGGGTCTGCCGACCTGCTGGACGTACTGGTGTGTGTTCTGATGCTGTGTATACCTGGATGGTGTGCTTGATAGCCGACCCCGCGTTGAGCCTGAGCGGAGGCGGCGCCGGACGGCAGAGCGCGGGAGAGCTCGGGCAGCGGCTGAACGCCGTGCTGCAGCCGCAGCTGCGCCTGCTGACGCGCTCGGCCGCCGCGGGCGAGGGCAGCCCCGGCAGCGCCCTGTTCCTGGGCGACGCTGCTGTGCGGGGCCCGAGTGCGGTGGGCGCTGTGTTTCGCGGCCCTGCTGCTGGCCTGGATAATCTGGTCAGCCACCTGCTGGCATGCCAGCACGAACACAGCGCCGAGGCGCGCTGAGGAGGCACGCGCGACAAGGCCGCCTTTGTTACGCGTTAACAAGCGTATGCTTGTATAAGTGTCATGGGTCTCTGGGTGTTGGCGGACTGTTACGTCTGCGTCTTCCCATCCGTTTTGTCCAGTGCTGCTTCCACCCAATGACTGTATGCTTAGGGCGGGCCACGGTAGGACCATGATTGCGTGCTGCGTGCTGTGTGTCATAGCTAGTCGTGCGGCATGTGATGCCTCCACAACTGGTGTGCTGTTGTCCTAGGAGTATTCTTTCGTCGTCTGCCCCGCACGGCTGTGGCGAATTTTTGCGCCGCACACTGCACGGCAATGCATGTCGTGTTGCGCGGGCTGCTGCAGAAGCGCAACTGGCGCAGCAATTAATGCGCACGAGGGCTCAGGAGGCTTGACGAAACGCACGGCGCGTGCCCAGCGTCGTGAGTGAATGCGCTCACATGCATGGGACGCCAGAGTGTCAGAATTGTAGAAGACATGATGTTGCAAATGCATGTCATGCTGCGCGGGCTGCTGGGGCAAGCGCACTGGCGCAGAAGTTGGTGTGCGCAATGATGACGCAGGTGCTGGTTGGGAAGCGCTTGTTACACGGCCCAGCATCCAGCGCGCTCTGGAGGCGCGCAAAAAACTCCACATTTATTTTAACCAAATGATGTGTTGCAGCTCAACTGAGTTGGTAGCTGCTGGGTAGTTAGGGCACGATTGTTCAATTGATCTCGACTTTGCCAATGTAGTGGCCATTAGCGTGCCAAAGAACGGCGTGATAGCCTTGTGCCCTCCCCAGTTTATCACGACCTTGTCAAGTTGTTAACGTGAACGTGGTGGGCGCATGTGCATTGGTGCAAGCCGCAAGTCAGCTGCGTACACGTGTAACAACTCGCGCCAAGACCACACTGCTCTGACACTTGTTATACGTTCTGCATAGTGCCCGACAGGCAGCTTCATTTAAACGTTAAAGATGAGCAGCGAACGGCTCATGGATGGCGTCCTTAGCCAGTCGGACCTCCAGCGCCTGGAGGAGGGGGGCGTGAGCGACAACTTTTGCTTTGAGGATATTGTTGCGGCGCATCCCAAGAAGGCGTACAAGTGGTGAGTTTCGGTCTATTTGTTCAGACATAACCTCTGCTCTGAAATCCAGTCCTACCTGCTCTGAACTGGACGCCTGACGCTCACTCACGTCTTTGCACTGCGCAGGCTGGAGCTGCACGGCACCGAGAAGCTGGGAGAGTTTGAAGTGCCGGTCAGCGCCCTGGCTCCAGGCGGCCGCAGCGCCTCGCTGCGACTGGCCCCCGCACCTTGAAGTCTTATAGATGGGCATGCTGCTGCAACAGGAGGAGTTGTTCTACTCTGCTATGTCGGACGGCGGCCTGCTCACGCACGGACTTGAGGAGCGCTGCCCGAGCGACGTTGAGCAAATGTGGCACGCATACCTGGCGCGTCAGAAGCCTCGCAAGGGTGCGGTCATACAGGCACCCAGTAAGCAGTGTTTGCCGCAGGGACTCTGAGGTCTGGGCAGTGCGCAGAGGTGCCTGTGCTGCAGCAGGGCGCAAGCAAAAGAGGACGTGGGACGAGACTGTTGCAGTGGAGGCATTTGTTATCCCGGTGAGCACCCAGAATAATAAATGCTATTAACGGTGCATTGCATGCCGATTCACGCGCTCAACAGCCTGCAGGACACAGAAGACGCCTCGTGCATAGCATTGTCAAATACCTTGCATGTCGCTTGGCCTCGCTGCTGCGCTCTGGTCTATTGCATGCATCAGCATCAGCTGTTGCCAACGCGGCGTTGCGGTGTAGGTGAAGCACGCGGCTGCCGCAGAAAATGTTGGCCTGCTGCAGCCGACGCTGCGACGGTACCTGGCCGGGCGCTGCTCCATGCTCGCGTTCGGCCTGCCGCCCCTCCAGGTCAGTGCAGCAGAGCCTCTCAGTTTTGCTCTGGGAGCATGCCATGCTCCTTACATGTGTGCCAAGCAGCGCGCGAATTGTGTCGAGCTGCTGCATGGAGCGGCTGCTGCTGTGCCACTTTGGCTTGCTGCAAGTGTGCCCCGGGCTTGGCTTGCCCCTATGGACTGTGTCGATCGGAGTGGCATGCGCATCACCCGACGTCATGAGCAGCTGGCAGCAGGTCTCTATGAGGGGCATGGTGCTGACATCTGGCTGCGCCGGGCGCGGCGCGGCAGGCGGTCGTCGACTTCAAGTGGTCCAAGGTGTTTGTGAAGCTGCTGTACGTGCAGCTCGCCATGTTTGCCGTGTGGCTCATGACCTTCACCGTCTTCACGAAGCTGTTCCAGGCGCGGCCCCGCGCGGGCACGCGCAGGCGGAAAGAAACTCCGCGCTGGCGGCGAGCCGTGCTTCTGCGGTTGGGTGCTGTAACGCCAAAGCATGCCGTGCGGCGCGCGGCGGGTCAAAGCACGCCGTGCATTGCGCGGCAGACTGTTGGGTCCAGTACAGGCATGGAGGCCTGTCAGCGCCTTTGCGCTGATACGCGGAACGCTTCTGCTGCCCCAGGATGAGGATGAGAGCTTGAGCCTGGCCGAGCTGCTGGCGACGTCGTCCGGCCGCTGGACTGTGGCGCTCGAGGTCATCGCCACCATTTTCATGCTGCCCTTTATGTACATCGGTGCGGCGGTTGCGCGGGAGTCAGCGCATGTCGTGCGGGCTGTCATTGCCACACATCTCACAAGCCCAGTGCTTTTGCAGCTTGCAGACAAACTTGTTGCTGCATGCGGCATGCCTGCTGCACAGCACGGGGTGTCTGGGGCCGGTGCCAGCGCGCGCTGCGCGCGCAAGTGCGCACCGTGAGGCGCCGCGCGGTCTGCCGCGCAGAGTACCACACCTTCTCCGATTTTGGGTGGCACTCCTGGATTAATACAGAGAACGTCATCGATGCGCTCACGTACGCCAACCAGGCATGCTCGCCTTGCATGCGCACGCCTGGTCCTATGCATGGCTGACGCTGGAGCTCACGATGCCTCTGCCGGGGTCGGTGGGAGGCTAGGGTGCTGAGTGGCCGCTAGGTTTAGGGTAGGTTAGGGCAGGGTAAGGCCTCTGCCGCACGTGTGCCACGCTGCCCTGGGCTGTCTATGTGGCTTTGTGAGCATGCCGTCGCATGAGTCAGCATGCGCGGTGCCGCCCTGCATGCAGATCGCCATCGTGATCATGCACCTGAGCCGCCTAGCCGTCAACTCCGACGCGATCGTCATCCTGATGGCCCTGCAGTGCATCCTGCTCTGGCTGCGCCTGCAGTACTACCTGAGGTGCGCGCAGGCGCAGCCCTGCATACCGTATCATGCATAGGCTGCTCTCCTCATGCGCGCTGAGCATGGCTGATGTGCCGCAGACTCTGCCTGGCGCCCAGACAATGCCGTGAACATGTGGGACACCGCTGCCCACGGCAATCAGTGACCCATTGCTCTGATGGCGCCCTGTCGCCAGGTTTCATACGGCCAGCTGTTGTCTGCCCAGTGACCGGGGCTTGCCCGCGAGCGCAGGGTCTTCCGGGCGTCCAAGTTTGCGTTTGTGGACACGCTGGTGGCCATCATCTCAGACGTCAAGATCTTCTTGGCCTTCCTGTTCCTCACGCTGGTGGTGCGCGCTGGTGGTGTGTACCAGATAGGGTATGATAGGGAAGGGTCGTTAGGTTAGGGTTGAGAAAGGACCCCATGTGACAGACGCCACCACGAGGCCCAGCTCCATGTGCCGGCAGCCGTCATGCATGGACAGAGCCCGCGCACGCTCTGCGCGGACGCCTGAGCACCCCGCGGCGCGCAGGGCTTTGCCTTTTCGTTCCACGTCCTCTACAAGAAGGTGCGGGCGCGCTGTGCTCTGTGCGCGCTGTGCCCACACGTTCCCGGCGCAGCGGGCTGACGGGGGCACGGCGCCGGCGCCGACGCACAGGACCAGGACAAGTACGAGGTGTGCGCCCGGCCGCCTGCGCTGCGCGCTGCATGCACGCAAGGCCGCGCAGCTGCGGCGCATGCGACTCATGCGGAGGTAGTTAAGGTAGTTTTCTTGCATATAGGAGTACCAAACGCTGGTCCGCAGCATCTTCACCGTGTTCAACGTGGCGGCGGCCGGCGAGTACAACACCGACACATACCTGAAGACGCACTTTCCCGTCGTGACCGCGACGCTGCTGTGCGCGTTCCTGTTCGTGGTCGCCGTCATGCTGTTCAACGTGCTCATCGCGCTGCTGACTAACGCGAGCCAGAAGGCGCGCCGCGCGCGGCCCGGCACTGCGCCTGGGCCGCGCACCGAGCGCCCGACAGCCTCGCCGCGCGTGTCACGAAAGGGCCTGCTCCTGACGCTTGCGCGCTCTGGCTGCGCGCGGCCTGTGCCGCATTTGGAAATGCCCTTGACGCGCGAGAAGGCACATTAGTGATATTGTTTTTCTGGAACGGCAGATGACGGACAATGCGGGGCTCCGCGCGGTCATCAGCAAGGCGCAGGTCATCGACGAGCTGGAGAGCACGCTGCCGGGGTGGGTCAAGCGGCACCACGTGATGTATCCCGCCTACGTCCACGTGCTCAAGGCGCGCGCCTCGCCGAGCTGTGAGGGTAGGGTTAGGGTAATGTCAGGCGGCGGCCCCGAGCACCTGCAGACAGGCGCTGGGCGGGACGGGGTGCGGGTGCCGGCGCAGGAATGTTCAGCCTGGCGCACCGGCCCGTTGCCGAGCTCGTGTGCGTCGCCGGCCTGCCCCCGCATCACATCAGGCTCAGCCAGGGGCAAGGCCGCAGCGCGAGCTGACGCCGTGCCCGAGGCTGACAGACAGTCTGTCGCAGGAGCGGCCGGGCGGGGACTATGAGATCTCGTCGGACAGCCTCTGGGCCCTCCGCGGCGAGACGCTGGTGCGCCCCGGCCCGCCGACCGGCGCCCTGCGCCGCCGCGCCTCGACCTGCATGGCGCGCCGCGC
>JAABUR0100006963.1_pt1 | contig 13576 bp, 7 predicted proteins | sample 5560091 | NCBI WGS metagenome assembly JAABUR01 (sample SAMN10711879, study PRJNA513375) | rock metagenome | isolation source: Antarctica rocks | place: Antarctica: Victoria Land, University Valley sud
GCGCTTCAGCATCCCAGCGGCCGCGCCCCAAGAGCGCTTGCTGGCGCCATGGTCCCGGATCGCCGGCCGCCTCAGCCCGCATCCACCCGGTCTTGCGCTGCTCCGTCCCCAGCAGGCCATCCAGGAAGAGCCCGGCCGAGGCCGCAACCCGCTCCTGCGTGAACAAGGGCCGCATCCGCGCCTTCACATCCCGCAGCGATGAGGCCCATAACTCCAACGTCGTCTCGATCGAGGCTCCTGCCATCCCATGACCTCCGAGTCATGGTGAGCCATTGATTCAGAGGTCCTGGAAAACCGCAACTGTAATGCTAGGTAGCATGAAGCGTCTTGGCTTGCGGATGTTCGTAGATCGAGACGCAAAGATTGCGACGGTCCTCGACAGGCAGCGCTCTGAAAGGTCGCGCTCAAGGTGGATGCAAATGAGAGCAAGCGCATCCAAGCGCCGCTTGTGCCCTCTGCCGCGCCGCTTGTCCGTGTGACCTGATCGCATCGTATGAGCATCAATCGCTCTCTGCACTGAATTGAGTTCTATTCCGTCAATACGGCGGCTTCCGGTGGGGTGAACAGCTTGTCGAGTTTGTGAATATGAGGCTAAGTTTATCATTAAAAGAGGTAAATAAACATCAACCTGGCGGTCGGGCAAGCTGGTACGGCGCCAGGCCGTCCACGCGGCCTTGGCCGCGTACCGGGTGCTCGTGAAACAAGCCGCCCGAGGGCGTCTTCCTTACTCGGCTACCGAGTCGCCTGGAGCAGGCCGCGAAAGTGAGAGGGCGGAAGGGAATTCGTGACGGGCAAGACGCCGGAGAGAGTGGCTCCCGGGTAGCCCGTCCCGGAGCTTCGCCATGCAACAGATTCTGTCCCCCACCGACCGCCCCTCCCCGGCCTCCTCCGGCTACCGGGTCGATCCCGGCCATGGTGAGCGCGTCGGGCGCGTGTCGTCGGAATGGTTCTCGCGTCCCGCCGACGAGCGGTTCCTGTCCCTGTCCGACCTGCATCGGTCGGTAAAGACCCGCGCCGACCGCTCCCGAGCCCGCACGGTCGAGAGCCGCGACGTGCGGGTCGAGGCGGCTCGGGACAACCCCGAGCGCCTCGGCCTCGTGTTGCCGGGCGAGCCCGAGCCCGTCATGCCGACGCACTGGAGTTTCGGCCAGCTCGCGAGCCTTGTGGGCGCGCCGGCCGGCTACCTGCGCGGGCTCCCGGCGCCGATCGCGGGCATCAATCTGCAGTACGGTCTGACCCACCACCGGGCCGAGATGGTCAAGGCCTACACCACGGAAGACGGTCGCACGGAGCTGCGGGCCGTCACGGGCCCGGACTACGGCCGCATCCACGACCACGAACTTGTGGATTCGGTGATGCGCATCGCCGGCAACGGCACGGGGGACACGCGCTGGAAGGTGCCGGGCGTGCTCGACTGGTCGACCATGACGTACAACCCCCGGGTCGACATCAGCAAGGAAACGACGACGCTCTACGCCTCGGACCGCGACGTGTTCCTGTTCCTGTGCGACGACCTCAACCCGATCGAAGCAGGGCGCCTGCCCGATGGCTCCCCGGACCTCTACTTTCGCGGCTTCTACTGCTGGAATTCTGAGGTCGGCTCGCGCACGCTCGGCATCGCCTCGTTCTACCTCCGTGCCGTTTGCGCCAATCGCAACCTATGGGGAGTCGAGCAGTTCGAGGAGGTCACGATCCGCCACTCGAAACATGCCGCCGGCCGCTTCGCCGCCGAGGCCGCGCCGGCGCTCCAGAGCTTCGCCGAGTCGTCGGCGGCGGGCTTTATCTCCGGCATCCGCGCGGCCCGCGAGCAGATCGTGGCGCGTACCGACGACGACAGGGGCGAGTTCCTGCGTCGGCGCGGCTTCTCGAAGGGCGACACGGCCAGGATCATCGACACCGTGCTGGTCGAGGAAGGCCACCCGCCCTCCTCCGTGTTCGACTTCGTGCAGGGCATCACGGCAATGGCACGGACCGAGCCGCGCCAGGACGCCCGGCTCGAGGTGGAGCTGAAAGCCAAGCGCCTGCTGGACGGGGTCGCGGCGTGATCTCTCGCCCCTGACCCCTCCCTCCGTCGGCTTCCCAGACCGGCCAAGCCGGCCTGGGACCCAAGCCGACTTCGCCCCGGCGTCGAGCCCTTCTTTCCTTTCGCGCGCGCCCTCTCCAGCTCCCACCCAGACCCGCTCCGCGGGCCTGAACCCTTCGCGAAGCTCCCCGTCGTCCTTCGGACGCGGGGTCCCCAGCTCGCTTGGCCCTGGGGCACTTAGCCTGCTCCGCCCGCCCCTGGTTAGCTCCGCCCGTCCCGCTCTGCCTCGAACATCGAGAGGCAGAGAGGGGCGGGGTTTTTGGTGGCGGAGACGCGGGAAGAGAGAGGCTCGACCCGGCCCGTCACGGAGAGACGATCATGGGTAAGATCACGTTTGTACCCGCGCAGTCGCTGCCGCTCGACAAGCTGGCGGCATCGAGCGCGAACGTGCGCCGCATCAAGGCGGGAGTGAGCATCGCCGAGTTGGCCGAGGACATCGGCCGCCGCGGACTGCTGCAGTCGCTGAACGTGCGGGCCGTGCTCGACGAGGCCGGAGCCGAGATTGGCAAATACGCTGTCGTGGCGGGCGGGCGGCGCTTTGCGGCGCTGCAGCTGCTGGTGAAATCGAAGCGCCTGGCCAAGAACGCCGCCGTGCCCTGCATCGTCAAAGCCGATGGCGTGGCGGCCGAGGAGGACAGCCTCGCCGAGAACATTATGCGCGAAGCCCTGCACCCGCTCGACCAGTTCCGGGCCTTCCAGGCGCTGCGCGACGAGCACCTCATGGGCGACGAGGAGATCGCGGCCCGGTTCTTCGTCACCCCGGCCGTGGTGCGCCAGCGCCTGAAGCTCGCGGCGGTGTCGCCCAAGCTCCTCGACCTCTACGCCGAGGACGCCATGACGCTCGAACAGCTGATAGCCTTCACGGTCACGGCCGACCATGCCCGCCAGGAGGCGGTCTGGGAGGCACTGAGCCGGAGCTACAGCCGTGAGCCTTATGCGATCCGGCGGATGCTGACCGAGGGCGCCGTCAAGCCGACCGACAAGCGGGCCATGTTCGTCGGGCTCGAGACCTATGAGGCCGCAGGCGGTGTGGTCGAGCGCGACCTGTTCGCCGAGGACGGCGGCGGCTTTCTCAGGGACGCGGCGCTGCTCGATCGCCTGGCCGACGAGAAGCTCGCGCGCGAGGCCGACACGGTGCGCCAGGAAGGCTGGCTTTGGGTCGAGGCGGCGCGCGACCTTCCCTACGGCCACGTCTTCGGTCTGCGGCGGCTCCAAGCCGAGGTGGCGCCCTTGGGCGAGGAGGAGCAAGCCGAGCGGGACCGACTGCAGGCCGAGTCCGATGCGCTCGAAGCGGAGTACGCGACCAGCGAGGACCTGCCCGACGATGCCGACCGGCGGCTCGGTGAAATCGAACAGCGCCTGGCGCAGCTCGACGCTCTGCCGCAGGTGTTCGACCCTGCCGAGGTCGCCCGGGCCGGCGCATTCCTCAGCGTCGACTATGTCGGGGTCTTGAAGGTTGAGCGCGGCTACGTCAGGCCCGAGGACGAACCGCGCGAAGCGGAGCCCGAAGGCGCTGTCGAAACCTCCGAACCGGGATTGACCGCGGATGCCGTCGATAGTGCCGATATGACGAACCGCGGCACGTCGATGGGCGACGCTCCGGCCACTGCAATCACTCCCGCGCCGGACGATGACGACGAGGACGACAGCGGCCGGATCTCCGACCGCCTGATGACGGAACTCACGGCGCATCGGACCCTGGCACTGCGGGCGGCGCTCTCGGCCGACCCGGATGCGGCCTATCTCGCGGTGTTGCACGCCCTGGCGCTGCGGACCTTCTACGGCACCGGCGCTGACAACTGCCTCGAGATCGAGGGCAGGAGCGTGGCGCTCGGGGGCTACGCGCCTACCTTGAGCGACACCCAGTCCAGCCGGATACTCGTCGAGCAGCACGGGCTCTGGCAGGGGCAGCTGCCGCGGAACTCGCAGGAGCTGTGGCTGGCGCTCGTCGCCCTCGACGCCGATAGTCGCGCGGCGCTGTTCGCCCTCTGCGTCGGGCGCAGCGTCAACGCGCTCGTGCAGTCCTGGGACCGCCGGCCGGCCGCCATCGCCCACGCCGACCGACTGGCGGAATACCTGCGCCTCGACATGGCGGCGGAAGGGGGCTGGGTACCCACGGCCGACAACTATCTCGGCCGGGTCACCAAGGCCCGCATCCTCGCGGCCGTTGGCGAGGCCAAGGGCGAGGCCGCTGCGTACGCCGGGCGGAGCGAGCCAGGGTCCACGGCCTGCGGAGCAGGCTGGGGTGGCGAACGGAGGGCTTGAACGACCCAGACCTGAGGATGCGGCCGACATCGAAGATGACGCTGACGCCCCGTCCGGGTCCGAGCCGGAAGCCTTGCCGGCGTTCCTCACCGAGGTCGGTGAAGCGGAAGGGTTCGCGCCGGTCACCGAGATCGACCCAGATCCGGCCCTCGCCGTCCCGGCAATCGCCGCCGAGTGATCGATCCCGAGGTCGATCCCTCGGCCGCCGACTGACCTCGACCCACCATCCCGATCCATCGACGGCCCGCTCCTCGGCGGGCCGTCGCCGTTTAAGGAGCACCCACGATGAACTGGAACAAACCTTCCGCCTACGATGAAGATCAGAAGCGCCGCTTCCACACCACGGCCCGCGTCCGCTTGCGCCAGTTGGCGACGGCGCTGGGCCTACGTGCCTGCAGCTTCGATCTCCGCTCGAACAAGGGCGGGGTCGCGATTTCCGGCGAGGTCACGCTGCACCAAGAGCGGAGCGAACCAGGGCCCCTGACCAGCGAAGCTGCTCAGGGTGGTTCGCGGAGGGCCCACCGAGCGGAGCTCGGTTGGGTAGCCAGCGGAGGTGTGCTGATCCGCACCTGCCGCGGCCGGCGCGACGATGTCGGCGGGCTCAACCATTTCGTCTCGCTCACAATGCTCGACGATATGGACGCGCTCTCCGATCGCGTCCGCCGCATCGCGCCGAACCTGTACGGGGCTGAGGCGGCCTGAGAGTGAGGGAGGGGCGGGGAAGGGGTGGGTCGAAGGGGTCGAGAGAGCGCCCGTCGGCTCGTTCCCGCCTCGCTCTTTTCGGACACGTTCCATGCCGATCGCCTCCAGCATAGCGGCTTCCATCCCGCCGTCCCTGCCCTCCGCAAGCCCGGAGCCCCGGGCTAGCTTCGCCCACGCCCTCCTTCGCGACCGCGCCGCGGCCCTGTTTGCCGCAGCCGAACTGATCCTGCCAGCCCTCGCTCGCGGCGAGGCGATCGACGCTGCCGCGCTCCGCGCCGCCATGGAGGCGGCATTCGGCGGCTCCGACGCGGACGGGCTCTGGGCCTGGAAGGACGCCTATGAGGCCTGCGAGGCGGCGGGGGTGTTGTTCCTGCGCCGCTTCGGGCCGGCTATGCGCATGCGCTCGCCAGCGGCCCAGCTCGCCATGCTGGCCAAGGTCGCGGCCCTGCTGCCGTCGCAGACGCGACGCTCGGAAGAGAGCCAGGCGTTGCAGCAGTTCTCGACCCCGATCGGGCTCGGCTGCGTGGCTGCTGCCGCCGCCGCGATCCGGCCGGGCGATCTCGTGCTGGAGCCTTCGGCCGGAACCGGGCTTCTCGCCATCTGGGCGGAGCAGACTTGGGACCCTACCCTGCGCAGCAGGGTAGGGAAGTCTGCGGAGGGGGAACTCGCCGGCGCCGAGCTGGCGCTCAACGAACTCGCCGAGGCCCGCGCCGGCCTGCTGGCGCGCCTGTTCCCGGCCTGCGCCGTCACGCGGCACGACGCCGAGGCCATCCACGACCGCCTCGATGCGGCCCTGCGCCCGAGCGTGGTCCTGATGAACCCGCCCTTCTCGGCTCGCCAGCACGTCGAGGGCAGGTCGGCCGAGGTCGCGCTGCGCCACGTGGCTTCGGCGCTGGCGCGTCTTGCCCCGGGCGGTCGGCTGGTGGCCATCACCGGGGCGAGCCTCAGTCCCGACGGTCCAGCCTGGCGCGACAGCTTCGCCCGCCTGCAGGAGCGGGCTCGCGTGCTGTTTTCGGCCGAGATCGCCGGCAGCGTTTTCGCCCGCCACGGCACCACCGTCGACACACGGCTCACCGTGATCGACCGCGTCCCCGCCGTCGATCCCGCGTCGTTCCCGCCGACGACCGGGCGCGCCGAGGACCTCCCGACCCTGCTCGACTGGGTGACGCGGTTCGTCGCACCGCGGTCGCAGATCGCCTACGAGCCGACGCTGCCCGGGCTCGGCTCGCGCGAAGTCACCAGGATCGCGCCGGCACGCCGCGCGCCGCAGTCGCGCGCCATGTTGGCCGTCGCGGTCGGGCCCCAAGCGGAGGAGATCGTCCATGAGCTGGTCGAGGCCGCTCCCTTGGATGGCGGTCGGCTGACCGAGGCCCTCTACGAGTCCTACGCGGTGCAGTCGATCCGCATCCCGGGCGCGCGACCCCACCCGACGCCGCTCGTGCAGTCGGCCGCCATGGCGTCGGTGGCGCCGCCCCATCCGCGCTACCGCCCTCGCCTTCCCGCGCAGGTCGTCGCCGAGGGGTTGCTATCGGACGCGCAGCTGGAAAGCGTGATCTACGCCGGTGAGGCGCACGGCTTTTATTTGTCTGGCCGCTTCACGGTCGACGCGACTTGGGACCGCCTCACGGCCGCGGACCCGGACGCGGAAGGTGCGGTCCAGTTCCGGCGCGGCTGGTTTCTCGGCGACGGCACCGGGGCCGGCAAGGGTCGCCAGGTCGCGGGCGTCATCCTCGACAACTGGCACCAGGGCCGACGCCGCGCCGTGTGGCTGTCGAAGTCCGACAAGCTGATCGAGGACGCCCGGCGCGACTGGACGGCGCTCGGCGGCGAGCGCCACCATATCGTGCCGCTGTCGGCCTTCAGGCAGGGCACGCCCATCCGTCTCGACGAGGGCATCCTGTTCGCCCCCTACGCGACGCTGCGGACCGAGGAGCGGCAGGAGAAGGCCTCGCGCGTCCGCCAGATCGTCGACTGGCTCGGCGCCGATTTCGATGGTGTCGTCGCGTTCGACGAGGCCCATGCCATGGCCAACGCCGGCGGGGGCAGCGGTGAGCACGGCGAGGTGGCGCCCTCGCTCCAGGGCCGGGCGGGCCTGCGGCTCCAGCACGCGCTGCCAGACGCTCGCGTGCTCTACGTGTCGGCCACCGGCGCCACGGGCGTGCAGAACCTCGCCTACGCCCAGCGCCTCGGACTGTGGGGCACCGGCGACTTCCCGTTCCCGACCCGCTCCGAGTTCGTCGCCGCGGTCGAGGGTGGCGGCGTCGCCGCCATGGAAGTGCTGGCGCGAGACCTCAAGGCGCTCGGCCTCTATGCGGCCCGTTCGCTGTCCTATCACGGCGTCGAGGTCGAACTCGTCGAGCACGCCCTTGCCCCCGAGCAGGTCGCCATCTACGACAGCTACGCGGCCGCGTTCCAGGTTATCCACCAGAACCTGGCCAAGGCGCTGGAGGCCACCAACATCACGGGCCAGGGTGGACGGGCGTTGAACCGCCACGCCAAGGCGGCGGCGCGCTCGGCCTTCGAGTCGAACAAGCAACGCTTCTTCGGCCACCTGCTCACCGCCATGAAGGTGCCGACGCTGATCGCGGCGATCGAGCGCGATCTCGCGGCCGGCCGCGCGCCGGTGATCCAGCTCGTGTCGACCGGCGAGGCCCTGCTCGAGCGGCGCCTCGCCACCATCCCGGCCGAGGACTGGACCGACGTGCAGGTCGACGTCACACCGCGCGAATATGTACTCGACTATCTCCTGCATTCCTGGCCGACGCAGCTCCACGAACTGCGCTCCGACCCCGAGGGCGATCTGTTCTCCGTGCCGGCCACCGACGATCAGGGTCGGCCCGTGCTGTCGCGCGAGGCGGTCGAGTGCCGCGACCGCATGATCGAGCGCCTGGCCTCGCTGTCGCCCGTGCAGGGCGCCTTGGACCAGGTTGTGCAGCGCTTCGGCACCGACCGAGTGGCCGAGGTCACGGGCCGCACCCGCCGGATCGTCAGGACCAAGGGTCCGGACGGCGAGGTGCGCCTCGCCGTCGAGGTCCGACCCGCCTCAGCCAATCTCGGCGAGGCCCAGGCCTTCATGGACGGCGCCAAGCCCATCCTCGTGTTCTCGGACGCCGGCGGCACGGGGCGCAGCTACCATGCCGACCTTGGCTGCAGGAACCGGCGCCGACGCATCCATTACCTGCTGGAGCCCGGCTGGCGGGCCGATGCCGCCATCCAGGGGCTCGGGCGTACCAACCGGACCAATCAGGCGCAGCCACCGCTGTTCCGGCCCGTCACCACCGACGTCAAAGGCGAGCGGCGCTTCATCTCCACCATCGCGCGACGGCTCGACAGCCTTGGTGCCATCACGCGCGGCCAGCGCCAGACCGGCGGCCAGGGCCTGTTTCGGTCGCAGGACAACCTGGAAAGCGACCACGCCCGGGCGGCACTGCGTCAGTTCTATCGCCTGCTCCATGCCGGGCAGGTCGAGGACTGCACGCTCGTCCGCTTCGAGCAGGCGACCGGGCTCGATCTGCGTGATCGCGACGGGAGCCTGCGCGAGGAGCTGCCGCCCATCAGCCAGTTCCTCAACCGCTGCCTCGCCTTGCCGATCGCCCTGCAGAACCAGCTGTTCGCCCGCTTCGAGGCGCTGCTCGATGCCCGCGTCGAGGCCATGGTGGCGGCCGGAATCTTTGACACCGGCGTCGAGACGCTGCGGGCCGAGTCGCTCACCATCGAGGAGCGGCGCGCGCTCTACACCCATCCGGGCACGGGGGCGGTCACGCAGGTGTTTCGTATCCTGCGCCGCGACCGCAACGAGCCCATGCCCCGATCCGAGGCGCTGCAGTTCGGACGCGAGCGCGGCGCCCGTCTCCTCGTCAACACGAGTTCGCAGCGGGCGGCCGTCGCCATCCCGGCCCCGACCCTCATGCGGGACGACGGCGGCGTTGACCACCGCGTCCGGCTGCTGCGGCCGCTCGGTCGCGAGAGCCTGGACACCGATGCCCTCGCGCGCTCGCACTGGCGCGAGGCGGACGCCGGCCACTTCGCCCGGGCCTGGGACTCGGAGGTCGAGGCAGCGCCGGCGTTCCGGGACAGCACATTTCACGTCGTCACCGGGCTGCTGCTGCCGATCTGGGACCGGCTGCCCGACGAGAGCCCGCGCGTCTACCGCTTGCAGACGGACGACGGCGAGCGGGTCATCGGCCGGCTGATCGCGCCTGACGCCCTGGCCACGCTCTGCGGCAGGCTCGGCGTCGGCGCCGACGCCCCGTCCCTCACGCCGGACGAGGCCTGGGCCGCGGTGCTGGACGATGGTGCCGTGCTGCATCTCGCGGGCGGAGCAAGCATGGGGTCCCCTTCCGCAACGCGGACAGGGGATGCTTGCGGAGGGGACCTGCAGCTGCGCCGCTCGCTCGTATCCGGCCGGCACCGGGTGGAACTCGCCGGCGCCGCGTCGGCCAGCGTCGACGCCCTTAAGGCACTCGGGCTCACGACCGAGATCATCGCCTGGACGCTGCGGCTCTTCATCCCCGTCACCGATGCCGGCCCGGTCATCCTAGCGGCCGTGCTGGCGCGCCACCCCGTCCTGCGCCGTGTCACCAAAGCGAGCCCGTGATCAAGGAGAGAACAAAGAGGGAATTAACGCCATGACCGATCACCGCAACCAGGCCGGCGAACTGGCCGAGGCGCTGTCGCGCAGCGTCGAGGCCGTGTGCCGCCACTACCTGTCGGCCGGCCGCCGCTCCGGCCACCACTGGGCTGTCGGCGACGTCGACAATACGCCGGGCCGGAGCCTCTACGTGCGCCTGACCGGGCCGACCTCGGGCAAGGGTGCGGCCGGTCGATGGTGCGACGCCGCTACCGGGCAGCACGGCGACCTGCTCGACCTCGTCAGGCTCAACCGCCGCTATGGCAGTCTCCGCCATGCCATGGACGAGGCCCGCTCCTTCCTGGCGCTTCCTCGCCCCGCGCCAACATCGACACGTACCGTCGACCGCAACCCGCGCGGCTCCGATACTGTCACCGCAGCACGGCGCCTATTCGCGCACGGGCAGCCGATCCGGGGCACCCTGGCCGAGCGCTACCTCGCGGCCCGCGGCATCGACCTCACGCAAGTCGACGTGACCGCCCTACGCTTCCACCCCGCAGCCCACTACCGCGAGGCGCCCGACAGCCCGCGCCAGACCTGGCCGGCGCTGCTCGCCGCCGTCACCGACCCGGCCGGTACCATCACGGGCGTACATCGCACCTACCTCGACCCATCGCTCGACCCCGCACGTCTCGGCAAGGCACCCGTTGCCTCACCGCGCCGCTCGCTCGGCCAGATCGCCGGCAACGGCGCCCACTTGCGATCTCGCGACAGTCCGGTGCTGCTCGTCGGCGAAGGGCTCGAAACGGTGCTGTCGCTCATGCCACTGTTCCCCGACGCCGGCGCGATCGCGGCGCTGTCGGCCGCCCACCTCGTCATGCTGTCGCTGGCGCCGGCACTCGCCACGCTGCTGATCGCGCGCGACAACGACGCGGCCGGCCGCAACGCTGCCGAGCGACTGCGCGAACGGGCCAAGGTCGCCGGTCTGGCCGCTACCGTGCTACGGCCCCGCCTCATCGACTTCAATGCCGACCTCCGCCGCTGGGGTCACGACGGGCTGGCCGAGCGGGTCCGCGCCCAGCTGCCCACGGCGGGACGACACCGGAACGTCGCGTAGAGGGCGGGCTGGAACCGGCTACGGGTCCGTCGCGAGGGATTGCAGTGGCTGGCGGCCTGCATCGTCGTACGGACGTGCCCCGATCGGCCGGGATCGAGAGGACCGCGGGCCGGCCTTCTTCAGAGCGGCGATCCGGCCGCAGCCGGGCCTTCGGGCCGCAACGGCTGCGCGCCGGCTTCTTTCCCCGGACCGGCCATCCCTGGCGGGATCATGTTGCCGAGATCCTTGCCGGTCCTCCTCGCGGAACAAACAAGCCGGCGCTCCGCGGTCCTCCGCTCTCGCTCCGGTCCCGGGGCCAAGACCCCGGGATGCGGTCAGGCCCGACCGCGGCTCGTGGTCGCCGTGAAGGCCGCGAGCCGCGCGGTCTTCCGCCCGAGCCGAACAGGAGCACCCCATGAGCCACGACGAAACCTGCGCCTCCGACCTCCCCGCGGACCACGACGTACACGAGCCCTCGGCTAGCGCCCACCTCCTGGACGAACTGATCCGCTACGCCCACCGCCCCATGGGCGACGAGGCCGACCCGCGGCCCCTGCCCGAGCCCGAGATGGCCGAAATGGCGCTCGGCTCGATGTTCGAGGCGATGTCGAGCCTGCTCACGGGTACGAGGCTCGAGGATGACCTGCCGGACCTGCTCTGGTCGCTCGTCAACATCCTGCACCGCAAGGGCGACCGCATCTCCCGCAGCCTCGACGACAACGCGGTGGCACAGCGCCGATCACAAGGCGAGCAGGACGGCTCCGAGGTGCGCTCCGTCGAGCTCGAACGCTTGCATGCCGAGGGGCTTACCCAGGAGGAGCGTCGCAACGCTTTCGAGTTCCTGCGCGACCACGCGGCCGAACTCTACGCCGTCGAGACCGGGTCGCCTTGGCGCCCGCGAGCCGGGTCGATGGTGAACCACCGCGCCATGACGGCGGCCGTCATCGACAGCCGCGACTACCTCAACGCCAGGCGGGTCGCCGAGACGGAGGTGCTGCTACCGAAGGGCCCGCGCATCGCCTTCACGGGTGGGCACGCCTGCAACGACGTCACCCGCATCTGGGACGTGCTCGACAAGGTCCGGGCCAAGCACGGGGCCATGGTGCTGCTGCACGGTGGCTCGCCGAGGGGCGCCGAGCTCATTGCCACCAAGTGGGCCGACCACCGCAAGGTCCCGCAGGTGGCGTTCAAGCCCGACTGGACCCGGCACAAGAACGCGGCGCCCTTCAAGCGCAACGACGCCATGCTGGAGACCCTGCCGATCGGGGTTGTGGTGTTCCCCGGCTCCGGTATCAGCCAGAACCTCGCCGACAAGGCCAGGAAGCTCGGCATCCCCGTGATGCGCTTCGACCAGTAGGCGCGAGGCAGCGGTGGCCGAACCACCATAAGCCGTCGACCTCGCGGTCGGCGGCTCTTTATTCTTCACGCCTCCCGACCTTGGCCGGAGCGAGTTGTCCACCCGACGAAGCGAAGCGCCTGTGGTCAACCCCGGTCCCGCGCGCCAGTTTCTCCCCCGTACTGCCCGGCTTCGGTGCGCATAGCAGCTATGGGGCTACCAACCGGACCCGGGCAGACGCCGACCGTCGATTTCGAGCCCGGCTACCCAGCCCAATCCCATCCGCCGGACGAACAGGTCTTGACCCGGCATTCTCGTGGACTGCACGAAGGCCATCACTCCCCTCCTCCCACCGCGCACAGGCACATCCTTGTGATCTTCGATCTGCGACCGGCAGGGCCGGTTGGGGCGCGGTGATGAGGCTCTGCCGGATGCTCGCATCCGGCAGAGCCTCTCTTCTGTTCGGCCGCCTCGCTCCGCCGTGCTCGCGTCTTCTCCATTGAGCGCGGGTCAGCGCGCCCCGCCTCGCGGTGACCCGCGCTGGTCAACGCCGCCGGGTTGGTGCGGCCGTTGAAGGCGGGCTCGACGCGGCTGATGGCATGGCGCCCGATCGGATGCGATGGGGAGCCTGGCCGAGAGAGGCACGCTCGCGCGTGCCGTCCTTGGCGCGTAGGGCTGTCCAGGACCGGAGCCTCGATGAGACCGTTTGCCCGGAGACGTGCGAGGTCGAAAAGGCCTGTCGTGGTCCGCCCGGTGCCGGTGATGGTGCACCGCGGTCGGCTCGCGCGCGGAAGCTGGTGCTGGGGTTACCGTCTGCACTGCAGGCGGGGCGCCGTGGAGCGCTGTGGCGCCTTCGTCCTGCCCGGTTCTGGCCGGCCGCTTCCGGTGCGTCCTTTGATGGGCCAATCTGGACGGGGACGGCTTCGCCTCGGGCGCCTGAACCGCAACGGCCTTCGCCAACTTTCTTCCCCTGCCTGCGGGCTTCGCCTCCGGCATTCCTCGCGAGGCAAGAAAGCCGTCGCCGACCGTCCTCCGCTGCGCTTCGGCCTTGCAGGTGCGTCGGCGCCCGCCCCCGTCCTGTCGATGGCCATCGAGGTCGCAACCGAAACGGCCTCGAGATCACCAGAGCAGCAGGAGACACACCATGGCGACCATCGGCACCTTCACCCGCAACGAGGACGGCATCTTCCAGGGCAGCATCAAGACGCTCTCGCTCAACACCAAGGTCCGCTTCGTTCCCTCGCCGGCCACCGACAGCGAGAAAGCCCCCGACCTCCGCGCCTACGCAGGCAATAACGGGATCGAGTTCGGGGCCGCCTGGACCAAGCGCACCAAGGACGGGGCTCGCACCTACCACTCGGTCAAGCTCGACGACCCCTCCTTCCCGGCCCCCATCTACGCCAGCCTGGTAGAGGCCACCGAGCCGGGCACCTACAACTTGGTCTGGAGCCGCTGACCAGACCCGGAGCGCCCCGCCGCAAGGCGGGGCGCTCCGATCCATGACAATGGTATGCGCGTTGATTT
>JAABUR0100006966.1_pt1 | contig 13573 bp, 19 predicted proteins | sample 5560091 | NCBI WGS metagenome assembly JAABUR01 (sample SAMN10711879, study PRJNA513375) | rock metagenome | isolation source: Antarctica rocks | place: Antarctica: Victoria Land, University Valley sud
TAGCTAGCCGTGGTGACCGCTCTGGCCATCGTGCTCGGGCAAGCAGGGGGGCGCCAAGCATGAGCGCCGCCGCGTAGGCGAAAAGCACCAGCGCTGGCCTCATTCGCCGGGATCCCGCCGGGCGCTGTGCAGCGCAGCGTTCAGCGCGTCAGCCTCTTGCGCCGAGAGCTGGTCCACAAAGTGCACTAGGGCGGTGCGCTGATCGGCGCTTCCCGTCAGTGCCTCCCGCATCAGCAATGCGCTGCGGGCATCTTTCGTCTGGACCGGTTCATAACGGTAGGCGCGACCGACGAGTTCGCGGCGTAGCCAGCCTTTGCGACGCAGGTTGTCCATCACGGTCATGACGGTGGTGTAGGCCAAAGGGCGCTCGGCGGCTAGGTCGTCGAGTACCTCGCGGACCAGTACCGGGCGATGGTAGGACCACAGCCGGTCCATCACCGCGGCCTCGAGTTCGCCGAACTGCCGCACCAGAGCCCCCTCACCGGTGACGCGCGACGCTGCGGCACCGCTATGACCGATAGTAGTGGCCGCCAGACGAGGGGTACGGGACGGCTCGTTCGAGCTCCGGCATGAGGGTATAGACCCGAATCAGGACAGGGCCAGCTCAGGCATCCGTTTGGCGAGCCTGATGGCGCGCCCTGACGATCACCTGGTGGACTGTGCCGAGGTGCCAGACGTCCGCAGCGGGCTGGGGCAGGTACGCGACGGTCCCGGCCCGGAGGCGGTTCAGCCGGTGGGAGTGGCGGTGCCCTGGCAGGCAGCGCCGGGCTCTTGGTCGGTCGGTCCCTGGGTGTAGACCTGGGCGAACTTGGCCAGCCGGGGATCGCTTGCGCTGTTCAGGGGCAGTTGTTTGCCCCAGGCCGTGGCGACGACCGGTGCGGGCAGCCCCGAATACGGAGAGAGCAGCCGGTAGGGGTTCCCACCGACTACGTCCTTGAGCCGGCTCAGCTGGCCCGCTGGCAGACCGGGCCGGTAGGTGATCCACAGCGCGCCGTGCTCGAGGGAGTGGACCGCGTTCTCATTGGGGACCGGTTGGTCGTACACGCCGCAGGTCAGCGGCACGGCGGAGTGGTTTCCGCCGGCGGGCGGGGTCTGCGGGTAGCACACAGTCCCGGTGACGTGGTTGCGGGCGAGGTTGGGGTAGCTGAGCACGCCGGCGATGGCGCTGGCAGGCGGCCGGGTCGCCGCGTATCCGATCAGTAGGCCGCCGGCGATGACGATGACGGCAACGGTCGAGATCCAGCCCCATGGCAGGTCTTTGCGCCGGGGGGCGGGTTTCCTGCGGGTCGGGCCGGCTGCCGGTCGGCGACCGACGGCCTTGGTGGGGGTCGACGGCGCAGACGTGTTGCGGGGCATGGCTACCTTTCACGTGCGGTTCCCTGCGGTGTACTAGAGCGGATAGTACTAGCCGGTCGGGTAGCGGAACGTGCGGGTGATCAGGTGATTGGGGGTTGCCTCAACCTCACTGACCGGACGGTCATGGCGGTCCAGGGTGAGGGTGAGGTACACGCCGTTCACCGGGTAGGCGACGGCCAGGCGGGCTGCTCCCGCTTGCGGCGGCAGCGTGGTCACGATGGGAGCGCCCCCGTTGCCGTACGGCTCGCTGTCGAGGAACCGGTCACCGGTGACGTGTAGCTGGGCGACGTATGTCGGTCCGGTGGTGTCGCTGGTGATGCCCTCCGTCAAGATAACCGCCCCGGTTGCCCGCAGCGCGGCGACGACGCTGTGCAGACGCCTGCTTGCGTCGACAGGCGGCCAGCGCAAGCTGAACGCTCCGGTGCCGCCGTGCCAACCAGCAGCGCTCACGGTGACGCTGACCTGGTCGGTTCCGTTGCGCCAGGGCGCACCAGCCAGGAAGCAGCCAGGACCACAGCGGCGAACAGGGACAGCGACCCGGCGTCCTCCCGGCGCATCCAGCGTGACAGCGACGTGAGGGTCCTGCTGCTGCTGCTGCTGCTCTGCTGCTGCTGCTCTGCTACTGCTGCTCCTGCTCCTGCTCCTGCTCCTGCTCCTGCTCCTGCTCCTGCTCCTGCTCCTGCTCCTGCTCCTGCTCCTGCTCCTGCCGCGACAAGATCAAGAAAGCCTCCGGGCCAACGGGAGGCGGACCGGCGCAGGGTTCCTCGAACCGTAAGACGGTCAGGTCGGCCACGGGGGGGCCACCTCGATAAGGTGTCGATATCGCGGGCGGGCGACCATCTGCTTGGAGGGGGTGTGGTGGTGACCGATACCCAGACGGCCCCGGTGCGGGGCGGGGTCGCGGAGACGACGATTTTCGTTCGTCTGTTTACGGTGCTGCGAGTGTTCACCGGACTGGTCTGGCTGAGCAACGGCCTGGCGAAGGTGTTCGAGAAGGGCAACTACGACCTTGGGTTCTTCTCCTTCAATCTGATTGACAGGGCGGGGGCCCGCGGCATTCTGACCGATGCGGCGCATCGGACCGAGATCCGGCCGCTGGGCTGGTTCTATGAGCACGTGGTACTCCCGCACTGGGAGCTGTGGAGTGTCGTGTTGACGCTCGCGGAACTTGCGGTCGGCGTGGGTCTGATCCTGGGCATCGCCAGCCGGCTAGCCGCGGTGGGCGGGCTGATGCTGATCGGCCCAATCTGGGTCATGCTCTGGCACGCCAACCACTACCTGTGGGAGTACCCCGCCGAGGACCTGTTCCCGCTCGTTCTGCTCGCGATTGCCCCGGCCGGCCGGTACCGGGGCTTCGACGCGCGACTCACAGCGAGGTTCGGCAACCGATGGCCGCTATGACCTGTTCGCTCGGCGCCGACGAGCGAGCAGGAAGCCGATGCTGCTGATCGACGGCGGAGACCTGGGCTGCGGCGAGCTGTTGATGGCGGTGCACCCGCAGGTACGCGGCCGGCACCAACCAGTACCTGTTGACCTACCCCCTGAACCTGTTCCCGCTGCTCGTGCTCGCGATCGTGCCCACCGGCCGCGTCGTCCAGCTTCGCCGCGTCCTGGCCCCACGGTTCCGCCACCGCTGGCCGTTCTGATCCCCGGCACGCTCTCGTCCGGCCAGTGCTCTAGACCCGGTAGTGCGGTAGATCTCGACAGGATGATGATGTGATGACCACCAAGACCCCGTTGGGGAACGCGACGGCACGCCCGGCTCTGCTGTCAGCGACCACGCTGCAGCAGGTTCGGTGGTGGTCGGCCGGGCAGTGGCGGCTGGCCACTGCGGTGTCCGTGGCCGCCTTCTTCGTGATCGGCGAGATCGGGCAGACCCTGCCGCCGGAGAACACCGGCCGGATGTACCCGGTGGAGTGGTGGAACTGGGCGACTCTGCTCGCATCAGCGGTCCTGATCGGGCTGACCGCGGCCACGTTCGTCACACCTGGTGGCCGCCGGAGGGGGTTCGCCGGAGCCGGTAGCGGCTCGGCCGGGACGGTCGCGGCGATCGCCATGGCCTGCCCGGTGTGCAGCCCGCTCGCGATCCCGCTCCTGGGCACCGGCGGAGCGCTCGCGTTCCTCACCCCCGAACGGGGATGGGTAGCCCTCGCCTCGGTCGTGCTGTTGGCGCTGACCCTGCTCCTGCGTCTGCGGGCGAGTACAACCTGCGCGGTGAACCTCGGCGCGATCTCGTCAGCGCCGAGAACCAGCGGCCCGATCCCGCACTGACGCAGCTCACCCCTTACGCCGACTCACCGGTCCGGTGATCAGCATCCGCTCCCGGCCGCGGAGTTGCTGGGCATGGCCGCGGGCCGTGCCCAGCCCGGGCTTTTTACCGCCCTGGGCCCTTACGTCATCCGCCGCCTGCACAGTCCCCGCTGACAGCCTCCGGGCGCCACTCGGGCTGGCGCGCTAAAACGAACCGGGCGCCGTGTACCGCGCCGTGGGCTGTCGCTTCACCGCCGGTAGGTGAAGCCCGTCGCTGCGCAGGCAACGTCGAGGGTGGCCCACTGGGCACCAAGAAGAAGCCAACCGTCGTGCCCAGCGAGCCGGTTCGTCGGGTCGTGCACCTTGACCTGCCAGGCACCGGCGCCCGTCTCGCGGGCCAGGGCAGCCCTGCCGCCACACATCCCATACTGACTGGCCAGCCGCTCGCCGCCCACCACCGCTCAATCCCCCTGCCCGTACTCGACACGTCGCGCTAGACCTGGTCAGGCTCAATGGCCGTCAGCGGGATCCGAGCCCACTCACCGGCCACGTTGCACAAGGTGGCAGCGCGGCGGGTGACACCGCCGCGACCCGCCACGGCTGGTTGCCGAGGCCGTGCTGAACCAAGCTGCCCGGGACCGGCAGGTGACCCTCGACCCCGGCCGCGGACACCACCTCCAGCGCGGTACAGACAGCGGCGTCCTCAACATCAGCCTCCTCCGGCACGGCGAGGGTGACCAGCACCGTCATCAGCCGGGTCACGACCCGGCCCCCGCAGACAACCGGCGCCACTGGCGCCACCTGCCCGCGTCACGGTGGGGCCAGGTCAACCTGACAGGGCCGCCGGCACCGATGATCAGCACGTCCACGTCCGGCGGCAGATCCTGAGCGGTAGCCAGGTCCCCCAGCGCGGGACTGCTCACCGGTTGGACCCCGCGCTCGAGCTGGCCCCAGACCGCTCCCGGACGGCCAGCAGCGCGCCGGTACTGGACGTCAGGAACGGGATCAGCAGGTTCGCGGCGAGCTTGACCACAACAAGCGCGCTGACCCTGCCTGACATGAGCACGTCCCCCTCGTTCACCGCGCTCAGCAACGAGCCCACGACGACGGCGACGGGAACGCAGCACCGCAGCGTCGCTCCCCGCGACAGCTGCCGGAAGGCCTGGCGTGGCTCAGCCCAGGGTTGCAGCCGGGCTAGGGGCACGACGCCTCCTGCTCACATCGCTTCGGGACAGGCACGAGAATCCCCTCCCCTCCTGCGAGGAGGCACGCAGCGCTCCGGCAGCCCGGGTTGCCGTGTGCCCGGCGGCTGTGGCACCGCCCGAGGCGCGTCCGGTACCGGGTCGGCCTGGGGCTGCCCTCGGGCCGGGCTCACGAGCGGGCACGCACCTCGGCGACCAGGTCCTGCACAGCGGCAGCGACCACGTCAGGATGATCCTCCGGGGTGAAGTGCCTGCCGCCTTCGATGCGCTGCACCGTCGTCCCGAGGTCGCGGGCGAAGCGCTCGCCGTACTCGATCTTCTGGAACGGGTCGGCGACCCCCCACACGACGCGCGCCGGCACGCCAAGGCTCGGCAGGGCGTCCTGCACCGCGAGAGTGTCGCGGACGTCCAGGGCGGCGACCTGCCGGGCCATCGCCGCCCCGCCACCATGCTGCGCGTAGGGCCTCCCGTGGACGCCGAGGGCCTCCCGCGCCTGTGCTCGGGTGTCGTGGCCGCGAGCGAGCAACACGCCCAGGGCCGGCTTCAGCGCGGCGGCCGGCAGTGTGACCAGCAGCGGTGCCGCCGCCCGCATCAGCTTGACGGAGGGGATCGGCCAGGAGTCGTAGCCGATGCCGTTGGTGATCAGCAGCCCGGCGCAACGCTGAGGCTCGCATACGGCGGAAATGTGTACGACGCCGCCGCCCAGGTCGTGCCCCACGAGGACGGCCCGCTCGATCCCGAGCTCGGCGAGCCAGGCGTTCAGCCGATCGGCCTGCGCACCGACCGAGATGTCCCGATCGCGTCCGGCCGGGATGCTCTCGCCGTACCCGGTCATCTCAAACGCCAAGACCCGCATCCCGGTCAGCCGCGGCAGGACATGTCGCCACAGCGCCGGCGAGGTCGGGATGCCGTGCACCAGCACCACCGGCAGCCCCGTGCCCTGCTCGAGCCAGCGGACCGGCGTCCCAGCCACGTCCGCGGTGTGCTCGGAAATCATATGTTTTCCCTTCGCATCATGATTGTCTGACTGGTCCTGCCCAAAGACCCTGGGGACGTGACGGACGTCGCTGCCGACCCGCATCACGTCGACGACGTCACGCGCCCGGGTCAGGTACCCGCCTTCGCGTGGCCCGTGACCTTGCGCGCACGTCGTCGACGCCCGACACCGTCAGGTCCGGCGTCGTGAGGTACGGCGGGTACCGAGCTCCACCGGACCGGTCGACCCACGCGGTCTGCGAGCCGGCACGAACAGCACCGTCGAAACCCCAGGGGTGAACCGCGACGAGCCGTCCAGCACGTGCTGCACGGCTTCGCCGGGATCCCGGTCGGGAGCGTGCTGCGGGAACAGGCTGCGCAGCACGCCGTCGGCGATGGCCGAGAACGTCGCCGAGCCGCCGGCGGCAGCGAGCGCGAAGCCGTCGCGAAGCACCTGGGCGAACCACGTCTGAGCGAGCTGAGCCGGCAGCCCGACGTCGGTGAACCGCTGCGTCATCGGCTGTAGGTCCGACAACCGTCGTGGACGTCGAACACGATCAAACTTGGTGCTGGCATGTCAGGATCCCTCCCTGCGCGTCGTGCCGCCGAACCCGCACAGGTCACGTGCACAGGTCGGCGGGCGTGGCCGGGGCCTGCGCCTCGACGAGGAGTCGCAGGGCCGCTTCAACGACCTGCGCTGCTGCATCCAGTTCCCGACGGGACCCGGGGGGCGTCGAGCACCTGGCCGCGTTCCGCGTGCTCAACAAGGCCGTTCGTCCCCGCGGGCCAGCCACAGGTACCCGGCTGCGCGTGCCCGACTACCGCGGGCCCGAGGCTGCTACCCGTTCGCGGTAGGGCATCGTCACCGACGGGCGCGACTCCCACAGCGCCCCGACCACCAGCAGCAACCCCCACGCCCAGCCGTCGACCAGAACGCCGCCGATCTGCGCCTCCGCCAGTTCCAGGACACCGATCAGCAGCGTGTTGACAGCCAGGCCCAGCACTGTCACCGGGATCCCGAATCGGGGCAGGAGCAGCACCGAGAGCACCGCACCGAGCCCGATGCCGACGATCGCGGCGCTGGTGAAATCGACCCGCAGCGTGCCGCTCAGCACCAGCACGTCAGCCAGGCCCCAGAAGGTGACCATCAGCCCCGGCACCCACAAACCGCCCGTACGCCCCCCGACCAACGACGCGGCGAGGTAGCTGATCCCGACGAACAACGGCATCCAGTACAAGCCCAGGCCGCCGACCGGCGCAATGAACAGCCCCGTGGCGACCGCGCCCACCATCAGCACGGCGCCACGGCCGCGCAGCCTGCCGAGCTCCCCGGTCCCGGCAGTTCCGGTAGCCCGGGCGGTCCCGGTAGTCACCGGGCGCCCTCATGTCCATGGCACAACCTGGGTCTGCCTGCCCATTCTCGTCCGGCCCCCGGTCGACGGCTCAGCTGCAGCCCGCGCCGGGAGCGCTGTTGGGCAGCGCAGTGCGGTTGGGGTCGTCCCGGTCCTGGCCCGGTCATAGGTCGGGGGTCGATGGCGCGGGCAACGACACGGGCGTCCCGTGCCGGCAGCGCGGAGCCTGCAGAGACAGTGCTGGAGGTGATGGTCACAGGACCAGACTGCCCGCAGCGCCGCGAAGAGGCCAGCGTCGGTTGGCGCCCCCGCGTTCTCATACCCGGAGCGAGCCATCGGCCTGTCAGCACGACTGCCAGCAGCCGCGCCCAGCGACCCTTGCCGGTGACCTGCGCGCCTTTCGCCTTGCCCTGTGTGCGGCAGCCGGTGCGTAGCCTGCCCTGCCCGGGCACCCCGTCCGCCGGCGGCGCGGCCGTGGTTGCGCTGATGGCCGACGGCGCCCAGACCATCTCCCACTGAGCACCGATGCACCCTCAGCGCCCCACGGCTGAACTGCACGGCGGCACCAGCGACTGCGGCACCAGCCGCGACGCCCCGGTGCCGACGTCGACGACGGCGTCCTCCGGGCGCGCGCCCAGGGCGAGCATCTTCGTCGACCACCGCGGCTCGTCCTCGAATCAGCTGAACCGGGACTCGTCGGCGCCGTCGTAGACCGCGTCCAAGTGCCGAACCCGTTCTTCAGTGGTGCGTAGCCGACGCACGGTGAGTGCCGGGTCAGGCCGTACGGCGGCGCAGGGCCAGCCAGGTGAACCGCTGGAGTACGTCGGAGGGCGTGGTGTGGTCCTCGCGGCGACGTGCCAGCTCGATCCAGCGGTCGGCACCGCCGAGGGTGTCGAGCAGCTGTTCGGGCGAGTAACGGGCGGTGGGCAAGCCGGAGCAAGCTTGCGGTCCGTCCTCGGCGAAGGTGGCGATCACTAGCACGCCGTCCGGGGCGAGTGCGGCGTCGCACACGGCCCGGTAGCGCGCCCGGTCGGCGGGATCGGTCAGGAAGTGGAACACCGCCCGGTCATGCCACAAAGCGACACGCCGCTCGGGCGTCCAGCCGAGCAGGTCGGTTACCACCCACCGGACCTGGTCCGCGGCGGCGCCCAACCGGGCCCGCGATACGGCGAGTCCCTCATCGGAGACATCGAGCGCGGTCACATCGCTGTATCCGCGGGCGAGCAGCTCGTCCACCAGGCGCGACGCACCCGCACCCACATCGAGCACCGGCTGCTCCCGGTCGACGCCGGCCGCTTCGAGCAGCGCCAGCGCCACCGTCGGGTGCTGTGCGAACCAGCTCACGCCGCGCTCGCCCCGATGGGCGTACACACCATCCCAGTGGTGTGCTCCGGCCTCAGCCGCACTGATGCGCCCCACCCTGAGCAGTATGCGGCATCGCGGCTGCGCAGGGACGACGCCGATTCGGTGACGCAAGATCACCCTTTGGCCGCGTCGAGTCTCGAACCGGTCGAAGCGGGCCACTCGAAAGTCGAAGAGTCACTCTCTGTACCGTGATCGCCAGACGACGTCAGGGAGATGGTGCGTTGACTAGCATCGAACGTATCGAGGTAGGGCAGATCCCGCTGCTGGCCCGGCCCTACTACAACGGCGGTGACCCCGGCCCAATCGTCGCAGCCTTGGCCCAGGTCCCGGAGCTTTTGGTTGCGGCGATGCCGTTCCTCGGCACCGCGCTGGGCCCCTCGGGTTTGGACTGGCGCACCAAGGAGATCGTGATCGTCCGGACCTCGGCGTTGGCCGGTTGCCGGTTCTGTGTGCAGTCCCACGCCGTGGTCGCGCTCGACGCCAGCCTGACCCGTGACCAGGTCGCCGCCCTGCAGGATGCGACCTCCCCGACCTCGGTGGTGACGGCGCCTTTCGACGCGCCGCGCGAGGTCCGGCTGATCGACTGGGTCGACACCGTCGCCGGCGGCGGCCGGGTCGACGACGCCGCCCGCGCGCGGGTACTCACCCAGTGGGCCGATCACGAAGTCGTAGAGCTGACCGCCGTCGTCGGCACAACCCTGATGCTCAACCGGTTCGCCACCGCGCTGGCGTTGCCGACCTCCTCCGACGTCACCGCGCGACTGAGCCAGGAGGGCCTGCTGTGAGCGACAACGGCACGACCCCGATGGGCGGGACCGCGGCGGCGGTGGTCGAGGGACGCCTGCCCGGCCGGGTGTGGATGTATGCGAACTATCACTGCAACATCGCCTGCACCTACTGCCTGACCGAGTCCGGCCCGAAGGTCGCCCGGCGAGCGCTGAGCCCGGACACGATGCTCGAGATCGGGCGGCAGGCCAAGCACTTGGGGTTCACCCATCTCGGGGTGACCGGCGGTGAGACGTTCCTGCAACCGCACATGCCCGATGTGTTGGCGCAGCTCGCCGATCTGCTGCCGACCGTGGCGCTGACCAACGCCACCCTGTTCAGCCGCCGCCTGCTCGACCGGGTCGCCCCGCTGGCCGGCCGGGACATCGCGCTGCAGATCTCGCTGGACCGTCCCGACGCCGACGTCAACGACGAGATGCGGGCCCCGGAGAACTTCGCCAAGGTCGTTACCGCCATTCCTGCCCTGGTTCAGCGCGGGATCAAGGTCCGGATCGCGACGACCGTGGAGTCCATCGAGGACGCCGAACTCGACCGGCTGTGTGCGTTGCACCGAGATCTGGGCGTGCCCGATTCCGAGCACATCATCCGGCCTATAGTCCGTCGTGGCCGTGCCCAGACACAGGGACTCGGTGTCGACGCCGCACAGTCCGATCTCCCGGCCGAATTGACGATCACCGCCGACGGGGCGTTCTGGGGCCCCTTCGGGCCGACCGTCAACGGTAGCAAGCTCGATACCGACCTGCTGATCACCCGCACCACGCTGCCGCTGTCCGTCCCGGCCAGAGCGCTGCTCGGCCTGGTGGAGAACCGGCCCCAAGGAGCGGACTCCACGCTCAACATCCGTTGAGCGTGACCCCTCGCGCCCGGTCCGGGCGCTCCGAGACCTAGTAATGGTTACGACATGCCAGCGCGGTCCATACGTCATACACGCGTCCCCGCACGTTTCGGCTGCCCTTTAGGAGGCGACCGTGACCGCCACCGAGCACCCCACCGACACCGAGCATCCCGTTCCGGATGTGTTCGCCAGCGGGTCGTCGCACACCATCGACGAGTCGTTGACGTTCGACGTCCGGTTGGGCCCGGACGAACGTCGCGGTCCCGCTTCTGACTACACCCCGCATCAGGTGAAAGATCGGCTCGCGCCATTGCTGGAGCGGCTACACGCCAAGGGCGGATTGAGCACGGACGCCTCCTACGCCGTGGACAGCTATCTCACCGTGGCTGACGGGTTCGAGGCCGATGGCCTGCTGGTCCAGGCCGTCGACTGCCTGACCGACCTGATCGGGCAGCTGGCCGAGCTCGTTGCCGCCCCCGCCGGGGCGTCGCCCGCGCTGATCAGCACTGATGCCGATCTGCTGCCCTACCGCGACCGGCACAACCTGCACGTCGTCGACGACCGGTATCTGACGGGGGCCCAGCCCACCGAACGGGGCTACCGGTGGCTGCGCTCAAAGGGTGTCAGCACCGTGATCAGCCTGCGGTTGGACGCGACCGCGGACCGGCGGACGGTGGAGGAGCTGGGCATGGAATTCCTGCACATCGCCTGGGCCGATGAGCAGCCCCCCAGCGTGGCGCAGGTGCAGCAGGTACTGGCGGCGGTCGCCGCCGCCCCGGGCCGGGTGTTCCAGCACTGCCTACGCGGGATCGGCCGGGACCTGACCATGTCGGGCTGCTACCAGGTCACGGCGGGTCATCCGGTCGAGCAGGTCCTCGCCGAGGCGACCGCCCACGCTCCGCGCTGGGAACTCGATCAACAACGTGACCCCGACACCGGTGAGCCGGTGCAGTTCCAGCTGCTGCGTTGCTTCGCTGCTGATCTGGCCCGATGACGAGCACGACCACGACCGGTCTCGGCGCCTCGTTGGAGGACCCCGATGTCCGTGTGCGGCGCCCCGAGCATCGAGGGGCCGCGCGGTCCGAGGGTGGGCGGCGCAGTGTCGGGCGGGTACTGCTAGGTTCGCTGATCGCGCTGCTGCTGGCGTTCCTGGCGGTGCCGATAGTGTCGCTGTTGTTCTACACCGACCCGATGACGCTGATAGGACGGTTGGGTGGGCCGCTGGCCGGGCAGGCATTGGGCCTAAGTTTGGGCACCACCGCCGCAGCGCTGGTCCTCGCGGTTGTTACCGGCACCCCGCTGGCGTACTGGCTGGCCATGCACGACTTTCCGGGTAAGCGGGTGATCGAGCTGGGGCTGCAGCTGACGATCGTGTTGCCGGCATCGGTGGCCGGGCTGGGGCTGTTGCTGGTGTTCGGCCGTAGCGGCCTGCTCGGCGCGGCGTTGGGCTATGGCGGTGTGCAGGTCCCGTTCACCGCCTTGGCCGTGGTCCTGGCGCAGACGTTCACCGCGGTCGCGCTGTATGTGTCGTCGGCGCGGCAAGGGTTTGAGGCGGTCGACGACGAGCTGATTGCCGCCTCGCGCACCCTCGGGGTGTCGATCTGGCGGACGTTCTGGCGGGTCGTGCTGCCCCTGGCCGGGCCCGCAGTGCTGACCGGGATGGCGCTGGGCTGGGCGCGGGCGTTGGGGGAGTTCGGCGCCACGCTGGTCTTCGCCGGGAATCTGCCCGGCACCACCCAGACGCTACCGCTGGCGATCTACGTCGCGTTGGAGTCCGACCTCACCACAGCGGTTGCCGTAGCGGTGCTGCTGCTCGGAGTGGCCCTGGTCCCGCTGCTGGGGGTCCAGTACGCCGGGTACCGGCTGGCCGGCGGTCGGCGCCGGCGACTCGTACCCGCCACCCGGGTGGGCCGGTGAGCTTACAGGCCATGCTGGAGGTCGGGCGGCGAGACTTCACCGTCGAGGTCGACCTGCACGCCGGAACCGAGACCCTAGTGGTCGTAGGCCCGTCGGGGTGCGGAAAGACCACGGTGCTTCGGACGCTCGCCGGGCTGCTCACCCCCGCAGCGGGGCGGATCACCCTAGGCGAGCAGGTGCTCTATGACGCCAAGCGCGGCATCGACCTGCCACCGGAGCAGCGCCGGGTCGGAGTCGTCTTCCAGCACTACGCACTATTCCCTCATCTGGATGTGGTGGGCAACCTGGGCTACGGACTGCCCCGCTTGCCTGGACGCGAGCGGGCCCGGCGCATCGGCGCCGCGATGGAACGGGTTCGCATCACCGAACTAGCCGGTGCGCGCCCGTCCGAGCTGTCGGGTGGGGAGCAGCAACGCGTCGCAGTGGCCCGGGCGCTGATCACCGAGCCACGTCTGCTGCTGCTCGACGAACCCCTCGCCGCGCTTGATGTGGACAATCGAGCCAACCTGCGTCGGGAGCTGGCCGTCCTGCTGCACCAGCTGGCGATCCCAACGGTGGTGGTCACCCATGACCTCGCTGACGCCGAAGCCCTCGCCGACCGTATCGCGGTGATAGATCGCGGACGGATCGTGCAGACCGGGGCGCCCCAGGACGTCCTCGATCACCCGATCAATGCCTTCGTCGCCCAGTTCACCGGGGCCAACGTCATCCCCGGGTCCTTGCTAGACCCTCACGGCGAACCCGACGCACTAGTGGCTGTGGATCCGACCCGGATCGGCCTGGATCGGGGCCCGGCGACCGCGCACAGCTGGAGCACGACCGTCACCAGTCTGCAGCACCGCGGCAGCATGCTCCGCATCGGTCTCGCTACCCCGCCCGGCGCGGTCGCCGACATCCCCGCCACCGCGACCGGCGCCGCGGCTGGCGGTGTGACCGAGCTTGCGATCGGCGACACTGTCGCCGCACATGCCGATCCGCAGGGAATCCACCCGCTGCTGCCTGCGGCCGCAATCGGGCTCGATTCCCGCTCAGCTGTCGGACCCTCCGGGGGGCTCCCCGTGCGCGCGTCGCCTGCTACGGGCGGACTGCACCGGATCGTGGCGGTGGCGGTGGGTGTCATCGCCGCGCTGATCCTGGTCGCCGCTGCCCTCCCGGCGAGTCCCGTACCGACTGGCGAGGCGGGGAGCGCCGGAGCAGGGGGCGCGGCGCGCGGGACGTTGACCGCGTTCGTGGCCGCCAACGCCACCGACGTGTTCAACACACTCATTGGCCGGTTCGAGCGTCAGCATCCTGGGGTGAGAGTCAAACCGTCCTATGCCGGCACGCAGATTCTGCTCAATCAGTTGCAGCAGGGCGCTCCAGTCGACCTGTTCCTGTCCGCCGACAAGGCACACGCCAAGCAGGCCGTCGAGGTTGTCCCGAAGTTCGTGGAACTTCGGCGACGGCCCATGATCAGTTAGGCGGCTTCGACGGTCTCATTGTCGTGGGCGGCACCGACGGTTTCGGCGGTGACGCGCTCGAGTTCGGTGGCGAGT
>JAABUR0100006971.1_pt1 | contig 13566 bp, 10 predicted proteins | sample 5560091 | NCBI WGS metagenome assembly JAABUR01 (sample SAMN10711879, study PRJNA513375) | rock metagenome | isolation source: Antarctica rocks | place: Antarctica: Victoria Land, University Valley sud
CTTTCTTTCGATGACTAGCAGATGAATTGCTACCTCTATGCAGTCTCTTTCCGGCTTCGAGGAGTGTGATCATCATGGATAACGCCAGCATACACTGTAACGCTCGTATCGAGGAACTCATTACCTCACACGGGTGTGAGATACGATATCTGCCTCCGTATTCGCCGGATTTCAACCCCATCGAGCTCAGTTTTAGTGTTTTGAAGGCCTGGGTCAGAAGGCACTTTCATGAAATATGGCCCAGCTTCGAGGGCTCCTTCGATGAGTTCCTGCACTATGCAGTAGCTAGAAGTCGCTGTGACCGGTTTCCAAGGCAGCATTTCAAGCATAGCGCCGGTGATTATATCTTTGAGGCGAATATTAGGACGTTGGAGCGCGAATTGAAGGCGGGTAATATAGATTTCGAAGGATATTAGCAGTGTACTAGATCTGAATAGCTTCATATTTCCCTGTTTGATTGATTTTTCTAACGCGAAAACAGGCCTTGAAGGTTCGAAGATATCAAGAATGTCTGAATTCAATAGTAAATTTGGGGGGGGGGCGCGACAATTGCGATGCCAAGGAATCCATAGCTTTCTGCATACGCTAATACTAGGCGACCTGGTAGTTGACTCTCGCTCACCCTCAACGAACTAGGCAACTGAGGTGGCTTAATGATGTCTTCGAGGTCTTGTGCCGCAGAAGAATCAGATTAGTTTGAGCTTGTAGTTCCGAAAGATACAGCTTACTCACAAGAAAACAAGACATATTTGCCAACAAATCAGAGCTATGAATCTGGAAGGGACTGTTGATTTCGCAGACCCAATTACCAAGGTAGGAATTAGCTTCCCACAACAGACCTGTTCCTCTAGCAATTAGTAGCCAAAACCACCTGTTTTGGCCCGTTCGAATTCATTGGTAGTTCTTCTCTCGACTTGCTCTGGCACACGGGCGGACTATTTAACGTCTTTGACGTTCCGCAAGAGCAGTCAGGTCACAACACCCGGTACTTTCCATAGACCACAAGGTTGTAATGCTAAGCACATTCGTCGAGCCAAGCTACTGCTAAGTTGATATACTATGAAGCCAGTCACTTCATGGGGCCGCTATCGCAGAGACCGAGTCCTCTCCTTGCACGTTGTGGGAACAACATAGGCATTCTATGGTCCGATAGGAGCTATATTGTTGACCCGTCCTATTTAGGATAATCCATTACGGTTCCGGTACCGCTCTATTCAGTCTATCCCGTTAAGCAAACGCAGGCTTTTTTTTGTCTGCGGCCTCGTTTAGGCAAATCAAAGGACGTAATCCGCCGCATTCTGCGACCGAGCATCAGATTTAGGCTTATGATAGATGACATTGGGCCCTTCAACGGCCATGAAATGATGGGATGAATGATTATCGTGTGAGGATGCAACACATTTAAAACAATAATCGAAATTCGCACAAACAGAACACTTGTAACGAGAGCCACAGATGGGAAGATCACAACCGTCACACCAGACACGGAGGTGTTGTGGGGCCGGCATAGCTTGTAATTGACATTTCCCAATATCTGTGAGCTCCGCTCGGCCCGAAACAAATTCTGATTCCAGGTTTCCACTTGGAAAATCTTGGATATTAGGGCCTCCATTCGGCACAGGTCTTCCTACAGATCCGGAGGGAAGATATTCAATCTCGTTTATACGTCGAGGTGTCTCAGTCGGAAAAGCTTCATTCGGAGGACCTTCAACCACATTTTCCATGGATCTTTGACTTAGAGTCTCAAGATAATCTGCGATTGACATTTGGCCATGATAGATAGCTATACTCTTGGGCTTCCACGTGTCTATCGGTCCAGCTACAGCTTCGGAAAGTATCTTGATATTTGTAAGCCTCCCTGCTTTAGCAGCCCAATCTATCGACGTCCAGCCATCGATGTCTCCCACCATGGGGTCAAGCCCTTCTTTCAGTAGACGAGTAAGTGCTTTTGCGGAATCGGACGATGCTGCATGGTGGAGACAGGTTCGCTTTTGTCCATCTAGAATATGGGGATCTGATCCGTATTTTAATAGTACCTCCACACATCCTGAACTCCCTGCGCCGCAAGCCAAGTGTAGAGCGTTTCTGCCTTGTGATATTAACCCGCCAGAGGCGTGGATATTCGCTCCGAACTCGAGTAGTAATTGCACCATGTTCTCATCCCCTTTCTGAGCTGCTGCTTGGAGTTTACTGCCCCAATCCTTGCTGTGGCCAAATGTATCGGCCCCATTTCGCAACAACAGTTGGGTTGCAGACCTATTACACATGTGAAACGTTATATCCATGACAGACCGACCATCTCGATCTCTAGACTTAATGTTTGCTCCATAATCTAGCAACAATTGCATAATACTCTCATTTTCGGACTCAGCGGCATAGTGTAAAGCCGTCATTCCTTGGTCGTCCCTCGCACCAAGACTAGCGCCACCCTTAATCAAGATCTCAACCAACGCTTTATGTTCAATTCGAGCAGCCAAATGTAACGGCGTTCTTTCATGATTATCTGTTGATTCAGTCTCCGCTCCCGATTCCAATAGAAGACGTGTCAACGATTTCCGTCCATATTGTGCCGCAAAATGTAAAACAGTCATTCCACCATCATCCTTTATAGTAAGATCAGCAGCGTTTTTCAAAAACAGAGCCATGAGTGAGGTTCCACCCATGATGAACACGTGCAATGGCGTCCTTCCACGGTCGTCCTTGATGTTGACATCTGCTCCCTTCTCCAGAAGTAGTCGGGTCACTGCGTTGAACGAATTCCCGGCTGCAACATGTAAAGGGGTTTCTTTGGCCCGACTTTGTGCAGTCAGGTCTGCTCCATATTCTAACAACGTGTTGGTGACCATGCAATGACCCTGTAAAACGGCTTCATGCAAAGGCGTATATCCACGGACGTCTTCTGCTACCACATCCGCGCCTTTAATTAAAAGTGCTCGCAACACAGCTTCATGTCCACGTAGAGCTGCTTGATGTAATGGCGTAGAGTCCCATAAATCTCTTGCAGCAATTTCAGCTCCATGTTCCAGCAATGTCTGGGTCATTGCCTCATTTCCATATAAGGCTGTAAAATGCAGCGGGGTTGTTCCGCAATCATCTTTTATCAATGTGCTGGCGCCCTTGTAGAGCAAAAGCTGAGCTATACTCTCCAGATTAAAGAAAGCGCACACACACAATGGAGAAATATTTGAAGTAAAGGTTCTAGTGTGAAGTGAAAATCGGAAAACATTTTTTAAAGCTGCGACTTCCATGGAGGACGCCACTTTTGCACCTTGGTTTAGGAACCTTGTAATCAACTCTAGATTCGATACTCCTCGGTCCGAGGTATTGCTTGATAATATGTCCACTTGACTGTCTGGCTGCCCCAAGATTACGGATAGTAAGGATTCATCCCCTTTTAAATCTGTTTGGTTGACGACTTGGCCACGTGGAACGATAGCTGCTGCTTGAGAGCCTGAGATGTTTGGATTCTGGTGAGTTAATGGATCATCCGCTCGACCGCTGGAAGACTTATTAGCCAGACCTTGCAATAAATTGCTGTTTTGAAAAGCTGACTTCTTGAAAGACGCATGTTCTGCCCAATGCTGAGCTGCATATCGTAGAAGAGGCCACGATTTGAGCCGTGCCTCCAGTTTTTTGACCTTGCGGCAAGGTCCTTTATCGAACTCTTTGAAAGAGAGATAGGTAAGACAAGTCCGTAAAATTTCATCCTGAGCCTCCGGGAAGTATTCTACCGCCTTACGCTCCAGGTATTGTTGAGCTGTGTAATGAACAAGACCAACTACATCACTTTCATGTTGGACAGTAATGATGCCGGTACACACTGATATTAGAAGCTCTTCATCTACTATACTGTCTTCATCCAGAAAAGTGTCATCAGGCTCTACCGCCAAAGCATGTTGGATCTCTTTAAGAGTTAGTGGCCTAACAGCGTAAAACACCCAGTATATGACTTTGCGAGCCAACGCAATATAGTCAGGGTGCTGAGCCAGTGTTCGGCTCATCACCTCGTCGTAAGTTTCGTCTAATCCTTCCGGAAGAGAGTTTAGAGCAGCTTTGAACTTTCGAAGGTCTGTCTTCGTAAATAATGAATCTAGATGCAAACGTGCTTGTAGGAACCTTTGCATAAGTCAGCCGGAAACTTCTCTTATGATCGATTAAATGCTTCTATCCAGATCTCCAATTATAACTTTCTAAAGAGTATGCCATCGGCAGATTTTGCACTCACATTCCTCGGGCCTTTCCCGTTATCGTTTTGACTATAACCTCATGAAGGCCTGGATCTCTCTTGACGTACATACTAATCTTCTCAGAGCTGGATATACGTTCACATAGATATGTCATGATATCGTCATCACTGGCTTGAATCTCGAGCCTAGTCGCGCTCCGAAGTTGACGTTGGATACTTGGTAGATCCCGCGACGTGACCAAGAGACAGGCTTTCAATTGTAGCTTGCGTAATTCTTCGAGCAAATCTTGCCGAGTCCCATCATTCTCGACGCATTCGTCAAGGGCATCAATAATTATAAAGACCTTAGTAAAAGAAGCAGCTGCAACTTGTAGCAGCTGGGCATACTCGTCTCTTGATGGACGTGTATCTTTGGTGATATGGGACTCGTACAAAGACGCCAGATCGCTCGCCAAAACCGAATCGCGGCGAACTAGTTGATGCACCAAGCTAGCAATAAGATTCGTAAGGCTTTGCTGTCCAGCCTCCTTGTAATTACAGTAGATATAGGCAATACCGATGTTCGTATCAACAAGAGATTTTTGAAGGTGATTTATCACAAAAGACCTAAGTAAATCAACTTAGGCGTTTGTTTTGCTGTCATTAGAGACAGAGATCGTACACAAGTACGGTTTTACCTGCACCCTCTGCTAGAAGTCAGCTCGTTTACTTTCAATTGGTAGCATCGCCTGTCATGGAACGCCCACAGAGTGCTTATAAGGTGGATAGATACTTTGTATATGAGGGGAAGAGGAAACATAACCAAGAGAACTGGGCACTTTACGTTTGCCCGGACACCATAATATTTCCCCATTACCAAGGAACCAGTCGTTGAACTTTTGTGTCTCCAGTAACCATTTCCCAACCCCACCCTGCCGGGCTTTGAGATTGAAGGTATCAAGCTGCTTCCTCTCAAAGTCTCCCAACAAGGGGGAGAACCACCTGAAGACCTTCAGAAGGTATTCGTTACTTTGACCCAAGATTAAAGCATCCACGCCAATTGACGATTTTTCTACTGAGTTGCTTAAGGTATTTATATTCGAAGAAAGCAAGCCAGATTTCTGTTTCAAGAATGTGACATCAGTAGAAACTTCAGTGACGTATTGACTTAGAATATCAAGCTTGGTGAGGGAAGCTGTAGATGCATCAATATGCAGTACGTCCAGGGATAAACTCAATTGGTCTCGCAATTCGTTTCCTATCCCTTTCAATTTTATAAGCGTACTCTCTTTGAAGGGATACAAGGTCTTCCAAAATTGCGTCTTCGCTTTTCCTCTTGAACCAGGCTGTAGCGGAGTTATTTTGACCTTATCCAATTTCTTTCGAAGTTGTTCGATGCCTTGCTGGCAAGATGCAATATGGTTCTCGATGAGGGCTACGACATTGCGATCAAGATCCCTGTGCTCAATGACAGGTAGGAGTAATAGGAGGATGTGAGTAAGTGCTTCTATCGACTCGTACATGCCTGCCACTTCACTTTCGGCGTCCTTCCAAGAGCCGTAGTACTGCAGCAGACCCTGGCACACGGCAATACCCAAGGATAGAATACCAGCAGCGCCAGAGGCAACTCCGAGAGCTTCCATTCGGGTGTCTTAGCATGATACAATTCAACGCATGGACTTGATTGCTTTCGGAGGTTTTGTTTAGATGTTTGTTCGAGGGCTTAAGGAAAGACTGAATTGCCTCAGAGCACGTGACATCACTTAGATAAGCCGGCTTACGTCAACGTCATCAGCCCTATCAAGGTACCCGTGGGCCATGGCTCTTTCTCTTTAACGAATCATCGAGTGGAGAACACGATCGAACGAAAGCAACCTGTATCCAAGTCACGAAAAGCAAATATCCAATTCAACATTGCGATTTGTAGTGATATAGTTGTACCCACGTCTCCAAAGTATCCCCACGTTCTACTTTCGTTATCCCTACCTTCGAAACACCATCACACAGTGCAGAGTCCGCTGCGAGTTCATGATATCTAATGCATACTGGTCTCTGTACTCTGAGCGAGTTCGCTTCATACAAAAGTAACGTTACAGAAATCTGCTTCAAGCGCTTGGGTATCCGACGGCTCTTCGACGTATATCACCAAGGACAAATAGTGTGATCATGCGCTCAAATACAAAAGATTAACAACAGAAAGCTATAGTATCAAGCTGCCGAATGCCTTCGTTTCAACCTTGACTTATTCGGTCCAGCTCTAAACATGTGCCACTCAAAAGGATCGTTGTCAGGTCGATAGCAGGTGTCAAGTGAACGTGATCTAAGAGGTCGCGGTGCGATGAACACAGGGTTGGGTAGGGACGGAAAGCTTGGTGAATGTTTTGTGTCGATGCTTCTGGGTGCGACGATTGGACCGTTACATAACAGTCCACATGAATCGATGGTGGCATTCGAGATGTCTAGGTGGATTGTTCGCGCGGCAGAATTTAGCATGGGTTCGAGAGCAGGTGAGTATTCGAAATTGCTGGAAGGTAATTCAGGCGCCACATGCTCCTCGTCGACGGCTGGAAAGAGCATATATCAGTCATGCCGGTATCAATCGGGTACTCGTTGCTTACATAGCCAACGACCTTGTCGAGCACTCTGCCATAACGTAAGTACCCCAAGGATCGTCATAACTACTCCAAACGCAATGCTGGTGATAACCTCAGGGGAAACAGAGCTATGAGTGGTCTGCCCAGATGCAGATGTGGAAGTAGGTGATGGGGATGACATTGTCGACTCAAGGTACAAAAGCTAGAACCACCATATAAAGCAGTAGGTACAAGGTCGGAATAGAATATTGAGCTTTGGATAAGCCAAAAGCAAAGTCAATCAGAGAAAGAAGAGTGTATGTGGACAACAGTGGGCTTCAGTCCTACGGACCTAGCGGAGGAATTGTATATATGAGATAGTTTGAGACCACGAAAACAGCAGAGGGTTCTATTGCCATTCTTATAGCTTGGCCCACGACAGCCTGTCCATGGCGGCGCAAGTTTGTCCTTGCAGTATTCGGCTCTAATTTGCATCATATCCATCGTGGTGTTAAGGTCTGGTACTTTTGTCAGTGTTATTCGGTAGGGCAGCGGATGGACAACCATCCGCGGCTGTCAGCTCTCTACATGGCCCAAGCTCTATCAGGACAATCGATGCGCTTGTTTCTATGGGTACTTCTGCCAATCCGACTGATAGGGGGTTTTGAGGGCTCGATGGTACTTTTGCTCGAAGAGGCGCCAGTCATACCGACGTGTCGGAGACGCAGCTGCATATGGTAAGCTGATGTGCGCAGATGCACACCACGCTAGTTGGTACTTTTGATCGGACTCCCTCTTGGTCGCAGGCCGTACTAGTACTTACGAATACGCGTGGACCTTCCCCCCTAGCTGTTCGATCCGAGTCAATTCTTTCCGCGGACCGAGGGTAAGGCACCTTACTAATACTTTTGTTTCCAAATGAGAACCACTAGCGAGGACTTGGGAACTACTTTACCTGTTTGGGCTAGCATCGCTACATCCTGCCATCCGGTACTACCTGCCTTTAAGGCTTTGACGGTACTTTTGTCGTGGCGCAGTGGCTGTGCCAGATATATCAAATAAGACGGAAGACGAGGCCAGCAGATGGGCTTGTGCTGCCCAAAATTGTGAGTCTTACAGTAGCATCTATCTAGGACTCCGGGACTCTGAAGTTCCGGACATTCTCCTCAATACATCGTCATGTTTTCTTAATAGTACGCGGTACTGACTATCTCGTTCAACGATCCTATGATCTGTTTTTACTTGCTTTTGCTCTCACACACGACGAATGACCAACAGTTCAACGATGTCGCGTTGTCCTCACACAGCTGAAGAGTGGGAAAGCCAGCGACAAAATTTCAAGCGACTCTACGTGACAGAGGACAAGCCGCTTGGAAATGTGGCGGATGCAATGTACAAGATTTATGGGTTTCAAGCAACGTATGTCATCACCTTTCGCAAACCCACCAGGTTATTCCTTCTTCTAAGGTTCAAAATGTCTCTCTGTTCAATTCGATTTTTGGACCCAAATTTTACGTTATATCATAACAGGTTGGCACGTAATTTCTTCTAATATATAATTCAAAGGGAACGCCAGTATAAACGAAAGATTACAGAATGGCATTTCGACAAGAACATCAAAGATGAAGAGATGAGAGCCATGCTCTGGATGCAGAGGAACAGGAAGATCAAAAAGGACAAGGACAGTGTATTCTACGTAAGAGGTCGGCGTGTGGAAGGTAGCAAATTGGCACGCTATGCTCGAAGGAAGAAAGAACTCGAGCATCTTGAAGTCCGGCATGTCCAAAACTGTAAGTCTAGCTATCTGTACAGCCGATATCGAACGTCTGTCTTAATCATCCATGCAGCAATACCACCAGACATCAGATGCTATACGCCCGCTCCTCGGCTTCCACCAACGCCCAGAGCTCCGATAGACGAGCAGCCCCACGGAAACAGCTTTCCGTTGATCTCAAATTCAGAAAATCAGAGTATTAACGCGGAAAGGAGTCAGTCGCCGACACATGTGCCAACGAATGTCAGATCGGCAACATCGTTACACGAGCCTTGTCATACATACCCGCAGGTTCCACTTGAATTGCCCGTCGTAAGGAGTCCCGTCATGGCGAAAGCGCCCAATCGCTCGAATATGCCTACTCATCACAAAAGGAATGACCCTGTCATACCCAAAGGCCATGTCTCTCATACGCAGGTTCTAGAGCATTTACCTCCAACTTTGCCCTATCCCGTAGAAGAGGGCGAGATCTTGCCAAAGGCCACAATAGAGCTGGTATCAGGGACTTCAGCCCGCGGGCTGTTTAGTCACGATTTGCAACGGAACACGGATGTGGACACCGAGAAATCGGTTTACAACGTGTCTAGTGTCGAAGAGAATGAACATTGCCATGGTGGTTTGTTCAATGAAATGCTACATGCACAAATATCTAGTATAGGAGATTTATATCACTCGACGTATCGCGATATGCTACTGACCCAGACACTATCCACAGCGAGACGCCGTCGTTGGGCTACCCGATCAGCTTCACCATCTTTTGCCATGCCGACTAAGGCCTTTACGCCTGGCTCGTCAAATTCTCGTCAAGAAGGAACTGATTCGCTGGAGGGTTTCATAGAGTCTATCCATCCATCACATCTTACAGTAGATCAGCACGAACCACCTAACTCGGGAGACGACACCACCTCAAGACACACCAAGAGACTAAATCGAAAAAGGCCAAAGCCAAGATCCCTACCGTACGTCCATCAGGCACCCCGTTCTGAGCATCAGGCCTACACGATGCAATATGCAAAAAGTAACGGGGCCCCATCTCAGAGCAATCGGCATCTGGCACTTATGGAGTCAGCAATTGAAGCGCGCGTTACAAAGCTTAAAGGCCAGACACCGAAAAAGCAAGGGTTTTTAGCCCTGGAGCTATGAATCCACTCATCGGTGCTATCATTCTCACAACACCGTTCAAGCTCTCAAAACCTCAAGTCCTCAATTCGGGCACACATTTCCCTTTCAGGTTGCTTTACCATCTCAGGCAGAAAGGAGACACACGGGCCTTAGCCAGCGAAAAGAAATTGTTCCTGAACACGTCAGATTTACAAACGCGTGCTCTATATGTGCTAATGGACATCTGGAAGAAGATATCAACGAGATTAAGCCATCCCTTGCTCGAATTATCAGCAATAAACACATAGAAGAGATGTTCTTAGAAAAAGCTGTGTATATGAATGATCACGAGAGGACGTCAAGACCCGAGCTCTGTAACAGGCGAGCAAGCACCCTCGAATTCATATTGGGATCAACCAGAAACGTAGACCACCGCTGGGTTCAAAATACCCAGACTTCCATATCCAGCAAGGTATCACATATAAACAACCCCGAAGTAACCATATCTACTTCAATATCACCAACGCCATCCCCCTTCCAACCCCCACTCCACACCCAACCCTCCAACACTCCACAACGCCTAGCATAACTCATCCCCACCCTCCTATACAACATCCCCCGTCTCCTCCCCCTCCCCACCCAACTCCTGCTCCACCTCCTCAACCACAAACCCCTCATAGTCCTCCAGACTCTTCTGCACATGCACCTTGAACTTGATAATATCATTCAACATACGCTCAATCTCCGTATGCAGTTCCTCGCGCAGAGTATTCGCTCGTAGAGTCAATTGCTCATATCTGTAAAAAAAAAAAAAAGGCTGGGTTAGGCAAATGCCGGGACTAGAGAAAGAAGGGCTAAAGGGAGGCCTTACTCGATATTCGTATTCATCTCCCTCTGCTCCATCAGCTGCACGCTCTCCGTCAACCCGGCCCGCATCTTGGCAAGCTCCTTCTCCATTTTCTCAATCTGCGCGTCCGAAGCCAGCTTCTGCGTCGAGGTCACCTCTTTGGTCTTCTCAAACTCCTCCTCCGCGGCTCGGACCCGGTGCTCTAGAGCCTCGACCTCGCTTTTCTTGTCATCAATGGCTTCCTTGACGGTATCGAGGAGCTCGTGGTTTCTCATGTCGGCATCGATGGCTATGGTTCGGCGCTCATTGATTTCTTTGCGGAGGCCGATGAGCTGGCTTTTGACAGTGCCTCTGAGGTCGAGGTTGAGGAGGTGGGCGGGGTGGTAGCCTGTTGATGGATCTACGAGGAGGCGGTCGCTTGTGCCATTTTCCGAAACGCCTAGCTGGGAGGAGGAGAATTGGGGAGTGGAGTTGGTGGAGAGCTTGAGCTCGTAGTCTTCGGCTTTGGCATTTGCGGCGGTGGAGGGGATCAGAGCGATTTGGTAGCATAGAGAATTGTACTTGTCCACGACACGCTCTAGCTCCTCGAGATTGCGGTTCGCCTCGACGTCCCTCTCTGCAGCCTTCTTCTTAACCTCTTCCAATCTCACTGCTGTTGCCTCGACATTCTTCTGCAGCCGCTCACGCTCGGCGTTCATTCGGTCGATATCCTCGATCGTGATACCCTGCCTATCAACTGATTCTTGAAGATTCGCCTTCTCCTGCTCTGCTTCTCGCAGTTCCCTCTCCGTTCGGTCAATCTCCTCGAGCAGAAACTTGTTTCTCGCTTCATACTTCTGGGCCTTATCGCTCACGGTACTGTTCCATTCCTCAAACTTCCGCTTATCATCTTCCAAAATCTTGAAGTGCTTCTCCAGCTTTGCAATATCCGGTGCGCCTTTTTCGGCCTCCTCGATCTTCAACTTCAAAGCCTCGTTTTCTGCTTCGAGAATCGTCATTTCTTCGGCATATCTCTGGTTTCCTCGCTGGAATTCCGCGGCCATTGATTCAACGTGCGGCACAAGCAGCTTGTCGGCATCCTCTTCATCGTCTCCATCTTCAACTTGTAACCAATCTCTGTAGGCACCGCTCAAAAATCGGAAGATGATGCGATCCCCACTCACATCTACACCAGCTTCTGCGCACGCATCGTCATAGTCCCCTATATCGTAGCGGTCCAGCATTTGGGCGAGTTGCATCATCCAGTGCAGCATCCCAAGGAAACTCGACCAATTCTGTCCTCCTACTGCCGCTATTTGACTCTTCGTGATGCTTTTCTCAAAAGGGTATCGTAACTGCTTTAGAATAGGAGGCACCTCTGCGTCAATGCTCTTCTGGAAGCGATACGACGGATCAATACGATGATATAGCCATTGAAAGACGAAATTGAAGTCTTTTTGGGTCGGCGACTTTAGCATATTCTGGCTAAGGGAATGCTTCATCTCTAGCTCAAAGTTGTTATGCGTTAGGTAATCCAACAACTCTTGTCCAACCTTCGCTTGATAGCTTCGGTCTTTCAATGGTCTTGGATCCCTAGGTACCCCAGCTGGAATTGGCGCTTGCACGAAGAACGATTGGTGGCCCATTGGGCCAGTGGATGATGGTCGCGAGTATACGCTACTCCTTCGCTGTAGGCTTTTCGACGTGCTCATAGGTGGCTGCATGTGAGGTGTCATCGCACTTCCGGGAGCATAGCTCATCCTCGACACGGACGCGGTATTTCCAAATATGTTCGAAGAGCTCCGCTGTACAGTAGAAGGGCGCCCCAGATCTGCGAGATTCGTACCGGAGGATGAGCGTTGGAAAGTAGGCTGCTGAGGCCTATTTGGAGCCAGGGACATGCGCGATGAGGAAACAGATCGCGCATGGTGTGTAGTATGAGGGGCGGTCATTTGGGTATCTTTCATACTGGAAATTGAGTTTGATCTCTTCATCGCGGATGCTGGCTGTGGGATCGCGGAATTGTAATTGAGGCCACCAAGAGTCTGGAGAGTAATTAGCAGAGCGATACAGCAGGGAAGCCAGGCTGCAGCGACGTAGAGCTCATGTATACATACCTCTCGTGGCCGGCGCACACTGAAGAGCCCCGTGTCTTGGGACATCTTGGAGGAGTTGTGACAGGTCGGATTGCGGGGATGCGAAGCTATCAGAACGCGCTAACACGCAATGCGACAGTTTTCTGGTAGTACAGTTGAAGAGCAATTAACTATGAAGCAATGCGACAGCGACAATTCGAAGGTAAGGATTTGCGCGATGTTTGTGAGTAAACAAAGGTGGTTGTTGGCCGGGTAAAAGGCGCTAAGCCTCACAAGGCAAGCCTCCGCAAGCGCGACAGGCAGGTCGGGCCGAGGTTCAAGTCGCCGACGACTTCCATTAAACGGGTTCAGATGCCTAATTGTCTCAGAACTCTCCTTGAGCGCCAGAGTTCTTCTTCTATGATTATGTTCATGTAGGCCTCCTTCATTTAACACGTAGATAATTGTGCCAGAATGGTCCGAGAAGATCTGATCGCGTCCGCTGTAAGTTCCCTCTCCGGTGCTAGACCAGGATATTCGCTAATCAAAGCTTCAGATTACCTGTGAGTTTTCCAAGAGCTGTGATGAACGGCTTGAATCTGAGAATCCTAACAGCTTTCACAGTCCTCCAAGACCCCTCCGTCGCAGCCTCATCCGTCGATAAACGAATAGCCTTCCTCCAATCCAAGAACCTTACTCAAGAAGAGATTGATATATCACTGGCAAGAGCTGAGGATGGATCAGCGCAGCAAAGTGCACCAGCGCCGCCTTCTAAAACCCAACTCAGCTATGGAAACTCCAACCAGCAGATGATGAGACAGCCTGTTGGCTATGGGTACGGGCCTTATCAAGGATCGCCATGGGGGCAGTCACCTCCAGAGTCAGTAGCTAGGCAATGTGAATCATTAGAACAACATGACTGACAGTTTCAAGGCCTCCTTCTCGCGATTGGCGTGATTGGTTCATAATGGCTACCGTCACCAGCGGCGTGAGCTACGGCCTTTACGTAGTTGCAAAGGTACGTTCTTCTTCCCCCTGTCGCCATAGCTTCG
>JAABUR0100006972.1_pt1 | contig 13565 bp, 21 predicted proteins | sample 5560091 | NCBI WGS metagenome assembly JAABUR01 (sample SAMN10711879, study PRJNA513375) | rock metagenome | isolation source: Antarctica rocks | place: Antarctica: Victoria Land, University Valley sud
CCAGGGCAGCCTGCCGACGGACACGCTGCAGGCGCTGCTGGAGGAGATGGAGGGCCTGCCCTCGCTCGAGGGCACCCTGCCGGGCCCCGCATGCCTGGACTGGTGACGCGCCGTCCGAGCGGCGCCGGCCGAGCGGCGCGGCGCGGCGCGCAGGCGGGCGCACTGATCGCTGCATCACTGTCGGTGATGTAGGGTCAGGTTTCCCTATCTTATCCACATCATGAGGCGGTCGCTAGCAATATACCCCAGCTGGGGAGGACTTTTGGGTGCGTCGAGTAGGAGCGCGCGCGGGCACAGAGCATGAGGGCGGTTGGGGCGGACAGGGTGCGCCTGCCTGCGCATGGGACCCCTGTCAGCCAGCCCCTGGTGTGGGCGGAGCGGCGGGTATGGCTAGGTGTAGCATAGATGTACACGGGCAGAACGTACAAAAACATTACCCCATCACTGGGCTTCAGGCGGCCCTTGCGCGGCGCGCCCAGGCAATATGCACATATGGTGGTGCCTGGCGGGCGCGCCCTCCCTGCAAGACGCATGAGGCCCCACGCCGGGATCTGACTGGAGTGTTAGGATGTGGAAGCGGCGGTTGTGTGGAACAGATGGGAACAGTAGGGTCGTGAGCCCAGGCATCAGACGCGCGGTGAGCCCAGGCACCAGACGTGTCGCCGGAAGAGCACTTGGCATTCGATTGGGTGTCAGGGGCAGCACAGCGGGGGGCGCAATTCATGGAACGAGGCGGCCCGCATCTGGCCGGGCTGCAGCTGCCATGGTGCTGCAGCCTGAGGCCCATTTTTTAGCAGGCGGAGGGGGGTGGGTGGGGGTGGCGGGGGCCGCGCTCGCGCCCGCGTGCGGCGGGGCGGTCCGCCCCACCGCCTGGCCCATGGGTACGTGGGGGCAACATGCAACCCTGACTTCTTTATATGCACCCTCTGGCGACTCGCTCGGCATTCCGAGCTCCCCCGTGAGCCCCCAATGATTTGATGCCACCGGCGCAGGCGGCGCTGCGGGTCGCCGGCCCGCGCTCCCCGCGCGCCTGCCTGGGCGCATTTTCGCGCGCCGCGCTTGCGGTGCTTTATGCGGCATGCTGGGTGCTTGACGTGCTGGCGGCCGGGAGCACATGGCGGGCCCCGCGCGCCCGCGCCCGCCAGCAATTCATAGGATGGTCTTTTTGCGAGTCGTGGCGCGACTGGGCGTCCCTGGGGCCGCCGTTGTCGGCGCTCCTGTCCATTTTAGGCGGTGAGGCTAGGTTATGTGGAGTGGGTCTGAGAGGATGCAGGACTCTATTAGTGATACAGCGGCCAGTCATGTCGCTGACCACTAGGACGAGGGTGCGGCTTTGCCTTTCAGAGCCCGGCGGCCCCTGCGTGAGGTTGACCAATAGACGTGTCAGAGCCGGAGCCTGGAGGGGGACAGAGCTCCTGCGTGTCGTCTGGTGTCAGGCTGACAGCGGTGTAGGTATGGCCTCTGGCACAGCGCTGGGGTCAGGCTGTGCAAAAGGCGCACCGGCCGGCAAGAGAGACTTCCTGGGTGTGCATGTGCGCGCGCGCTGGGCAGGGCGCCGCGCTGCGATGCTGGCAGGCGACCGGGGCTGGCCAGGCCGGAGTCAGTTGCCGTCACGGAGCTGCGCCTGCCGGCGGGGTCGCGCGCCATGAGATTTTGCTTTGGACGCGCCCTGTCGTGCGGGCAGGAGTGCCGGCGCGACAGGATGGCCCGCCATGCTCGCCCGGTTGCTCGGCTGAGCAGCGCGCCCGCTGGCAATCAGGCCAGGGTTTGCGCCTGCCAGACTTGGTGCGATCATGCGTGTTGGGTGCGTGGGTCCATCGGAGGCCCGAATGCGCCGGGCGTAGCTGCGCACCGCGATTTGACTTTCAGCCCTGGTTTTGTCGCGCAGGCCTGGGGTGCATCTTCTCCCTTTTTTTACCGCAGTTTCCAGCTCCGCTCGGCGCTGAGTTTCCGTTGCCGCTCGGCGCTGCCTTAGCCTGTCACATTGAAGAAACTGTTTTGCAGCGTGGTGGCGCTGCAGCCTCTGCTGTCTGGCAAACGTGCCTCAGTTCATTCAGCGGTGCTCGTCCGCACACCCCGTGGAGATACTGCCCATTCGCGGGCGCCAGAGCAGCGCCAAGTACCCTTTAGGTAGCATGCTCACCGTTGTGTTGTCTTCGTGGTCCGGCCAGCGAGTGTGTGTGTAATGTAGGCAGGCGGAGTGTTTGAGACTGCCTTTGTGCTCCAGCCGTGTAATGCCCTAGGTGTCTGCATGGTCATAGCATCCAGCACACTTCTTTGCAGTGCACCCCCCCTCTTCACAAGCCCTAGGACATGTGTCAGGCGCCACCGGCATGGGCCACCATGGTGTGACAGTCTTGCCATGGCTCCATACATCCAGGCAGGGGTGCCGATCGTCCTCGCATGACAGCTGCTTGTCGGCAGTGCATGGAACGAGCGAGCGCAGTGTGCTCCTTCAGGCGATGGTGCGACTGACCATCTGCCGACAGCGTCAAGGCCTGACAGAGGCGGCCTGATAGGTCGCAGAGATCATCATGAAACATAACAACCCAAGAGTGGCGCGCATGCTGTTGCCAGCCTTGGGACAGCCTCCAGATTGGGCCAGCAGCCTTGCCTGGGCAGGCACAGTGCAAGCCTGGAGGGCAAACTTTGCGCAAGGCCATCGTGCGCTACAAGGAGCACGCTGGCCCACTTCAGCGAACACTGGCTTGCCACCGCTCGGTGCGCGCGCGCTCTGCTACGCAGCATGGCGGAGACAAGGGCCGCCAGCACATGGCCCCATACCTTTGTGCACTACTCCCAGATATAATTACAATGTACCCTGGTCTCTACAGCATGCATGTTGCAGATAGTAACTCGCTGGCCCTTGGGCGGTCGTACGACTTCGCCTGGGTCGACGCAGAGGTGCACAGACCTTGCATCCCACAAGAACAAACACATACACCGGCAAGTCACTGCCGCAACAACGCACTTTGATCAGGACGCCTGTCAGCACCGTCGCATGAAGCCACCCGCCACGCGGGCACAAACCACACCACCGCTGTGTGACACTTGCCCCAGGCATGACAAACAGACCGCCCAAAGCTAGCAGGTGACACGCCTGGCGCGCCATCTACTCCCCTGCCAGACTCTCTGCACCATCCAGAACACTGACCCCTGCGCAGAAGGCTTGCCCGTGCCGGGCCGCCGTGACATGTTGGCCCATCAATGCAGCTCAGGATGCAGCGCTTTGAAGCTAGCGCGCCGCCGGCAGCCCGACAGCCGTCAAGGCCGCGCTTGCAGACTGACCGCCATTCCCGTCAGCTGCGGCGGCCGCCGCCGCCGTCCCCTGCGCGAAAGCAGGCTCACCGTCAGACGGCCAGCATGCATCATGCGCCCGCGCGCGCTGCCGGGGGAAACTCACAGCAGCGCGCAGCACCCTCAGCACCAGGGTCTGAGCCCAAGGTCTGAGCCTATCTCACGAGCCTGCCCTCTTCCAGCAGCACACAATCCTGCTGAATGATATAAAGGTCCACCATGATTTAGCATGGTGTACACGGCTCAAGCAGGACGCGCTCGGCCCTCAGGCAGGGGCCGCGCCTGCGCGCTGGCGTCCCCGACTGCTGGCTTCTGGCCAAAGCCGTCGCGGAACTTGTCGATGTTGCGCAGTTCGGTCGAGCGCCACGGGCGCGGGCCCAGAATGCCCTCCAGGTCCGCCGAGTTCACAACCTGCGAGCGCGCGGCGCGCGCTCGCCCATCGCGTCTGACCAGGCGCCCGCAGCAGGACGGCCCGCAACAACGCCGAGTGGCCCTCCTGCTTTTATGCACAACACAGGTGTCCCGCCAATCCGCAAATAGCAGAGAAACGGCATGAAGTGGCATGCAAGACAGGTGCCATGCCAGCCGTACAGGTAGGTTGCTTGCCACACTCTCGCACACTTGCACTTGAGAGCTCCACAACCTCCAGCCCAGCTAACCTCTCGATTATGATTGGCTGGGCCTGGCCGGGGCGGCACCTCCTTCTCTAGCAACGTGTCGGCCAGCGCCTTGACCAGGTCGCGCTTGCCGGTCAGCAGCGCCAGCGTGCGCTCGTACGCGGTGTTCACGATGTTGCGCACCTGCACGCGGCGCCCCGCGCTCGCGACACGGCCCCGGCGAGCTGGCGCTGCGAGCGCGCGCACTTGACCAGGAGCCCATGGCGGCCGCACGCGCCATACAACCAGTCTCACACACTCACGCGCACGCACGCGCTGGCAGCCCGCGCCGCGCGCTGCCACCAGGTATCGTCGGGGCGGCGGCGCCGGCGCGCGCACCTCGGTGTCAATGAGCTGCGCGGTCGCGTCGGAGTAGGGCTTGTTGAACTCGCCCTCCTTGGCCGGGAATGACAGCAGGCCCACCTGCGCACCAGCCACCAACAATTAGCCCCGACCACAGGCATTCATACCCAGCAGGCGCACTCATTCCAGACCGCAAATCTATTCACAAATATATTCAACCCATGCTCAACTTGCACATGCCGGGGGGCACACCTTGTCGTTCATGCCATACACCGCGACCTGCGCGTACGCCATCTTCGTGACGCGCTCCAGGTCATTTTGCGCGCCTGCCACGCCGCCGCTCACGGTTGGGATGGTCCCGTAACAGGCAGTTCACTAGAGAGATGAGGGCAAGCAGACCGCGAGGCGTCGCAATGCAAGGTGCGGTCACCGCGGTGTCCACGCCGACGCCCACGCCCAGCTCTCAGGTCCGCCATGCTGACCGCATGAGCTGTGCGGCGGCGGCAAGCGCTGAGGCCCAGCAGGCCCCGCCCAGCGGGGCTGCTGCGCGCGCGCATGCCGCAGCGGCCGTCGCGCGCCCAGCCGCAGGGCGCACCAGTGGAGATCTTGCCCAGCAGGACCTGCTCCGCGGCGCGCCCGCCGAGCGCCATGCACGTCATGTCCGCCATCTGCGCCGTCGTCATCAGCAGGTTCTCGCTCGGCAGGTACTGCGCGAAGCCCAGCGCCGCGCTGCCGCGCGGCACGATGCTGACCTGCGCCCACCCAGCCCTACGTTGGAGCGCCTGCAAAAAAAATGCAAATTTCTGCATACTTGTGACAGAGGCCACCATCTTTTAGTATGCAATGCCACTGTCCGATCCACGCTGCCCAGAAAACTGCATCATCATGGCCAAATGCACAGCAAGAAAGTATGTAGCCGACGACACAGGGCTAGCAATGCACCAGCATGCAGCAGCATGCCCGGCTGCCACAAGGCTCCGCTGTGCATCATCCCGCGCAGCCCAGGCAGACAGCAGCCCGCGGGGATGCGCGCTTGCCAGCTCACGTGCTTCCAGCCCCCCAAGCCCTCAAAGACACAGCGCCACTGATCCGAGCGCGCCTTCAGCAGCGGCTCGGCGTGCTCCAGAAACCAGGCGGCGACCGCGTGGCCGGCCTCGTGGAACGCCACCGTGCGCCGCTCCTCCACGCTGATCACCTGCGCCGCCAGGCCGCGGATGCTCACTGCTTAATACAAACACGGGACACAAACAGCTGCGGCGGCGCGTAGGGCTTGTTGCCGTGCGCACAGGCTGGCATGCCAGGTCCGGGCGCCTGGCATGGCAGCGCGCGCCGCACACACATGGCAGCGCCGCTGCAGCTGTCCAAGCTTACATCACTTATGCTGTGAGCCACACATGAGACAGTCACCCCCGTAGCGTTTTCTTTTGGTCTAGAAATGTACTTCCTGAACCTATATCGGCCATATTGCCGTGCAGCACGGTCAACCCTGACAACAGGCACACGAGCCACACTCTCTCTGCGGACGGCGCCGCGCCCTGGACGGGCGCAGGCGCGCGCGCGCGCCTTGTTGCGCTTCTCCAGGCCGCCGATGACGCGGTCCACAGCCGCCTCGAAGTCGACCATGGACACGCACAGCTTGCCGGAGCGCGCCGCGATGAGCGCGGCCTCGTTCGCCACGTTGGCGATGTCGGCACCCGCGAAACCGGGCGTGAGCGCGGCCAGGCGCTCCGAGTAGAACTCCACCGGCTGGTCCAGCTTGAGCTTGGCGAGGTGGATGCGGAAGATGTCGTTGCGGCCGGTGATGTCCGGCCGGTCGATAGAGATCTGGCGGTCGAACCTGGGCGGCGCCGCCGCGCGCGTCAGGGCTGCATGAGCCTGTGATCCTGCTGTTGCTGGCAGGCACAGCTAACCTAACGAAGGCGTTGTGTCTCGCAAGAACGCATTGTGTTCTGCAAGAGGAAACACAGCACCTTGCTGCTGCTCAATAGCAGCACCCAGCACGCTGCGAGCGCATGCGTGCAGCACGGCCGTGGGCGGCGCGCGCAGCGCCGGGCGCGCGGCGCGGGCGCGCACCGGCCCGGCCGCAGCAGGGCCTGGTCCAGGATGTCGGGCCGGTTGGTGCCGGCCAGGACGACCACGCCGGCCGTGGTCGCAAAGCCGTCCATCTCCACCAGCAGCTGGTTCAGCGTGTTCTCACGCTCGTCGTTGCCGCCCGCAAAGCCGCCGCGCCCGCGCGCGCGCCCAATTGCGTCGATCTCGTCTGCGCGCGCGCGGGCAGGCTGAGCGTGGGGCTTGAACCCCCCCCCCCCCTCCCCAAAAAAACCCCCGGCAGGGCTCCCCGTCACAATTGGCGATCCCAGCGGGCCGGCCCTTGTGCGCCACAGGCCGAGCTGGCCCGTCCGCTGCACAGTATGCAGGGGGCAGGCCTTGCAGCAGATGCGCCCTGCCTCACAGCAAGTGCTCCACGGTCCGGCGCGGAGCAGCAGGTGGAGACAGGGCTAGGGTATACTCTGAACACATACCCTACACTGGTTCGTGTAGCGGCCGCACCGATGAAGATGATGGAGGGCGCCTGCGCGCGGGCCTGCGCGAACAGGTCGCGCACGCGCGCGGGCCCCACGCCGACAAACATCTCCATGAAGTCGGAGCCGCTGATGGACAGGAACGGCACGTTGGCCTCGCCCGCGGTCGCCTTGGCCAGCAGCGTCTTGCCTGCCGGCACGCGCGTGCGCGCCCATCAGGCGCCCCGCCTGGTGGTAGTGTGCTCGTGGCGCCCGCACGCGCGCATGCGCATGTCGAAGCTGGCGCCTGGCCGTTGCCATACTGCGCTCGCCATGCACGCCTCACGACTCGTCTCTCCATCTCTGCTGGCACCAGCGCTCAGGGAACTAATGGGCATGCCGGCTTGCCCGCAGCACTCCGCAGCGCGCCGCGCCGCGGGGGTGCCAGGGCGGGGGCGGGCGCGCGCCTGTGCCCGGCGGCCCCACGAGCAGGGCGCCCTTGGGGATGCTCGCGCCCAGGTCCTTGTACTTGGCGGGCGCCTTGAGGAAGTTGACAAATTCCATCACCTCCTGCTTGGCCTCGTCGCAGCCGGCCACGTCCTTGAACATGATCTTGTTCTTCGCGTTTTTGTCCAGCACCGTCACCTGCGCGTACGCAGGCTCTCCCTCACATCACAAGGTCCTCCATTCCTTGTGCCAGACACTGGCGTGACAACATTGACGGCCCGCACGCCTGCGCCTGTGTCCCCAAACAAGCGGCGCCGCTCCCGCAGTGCCCCGCATGGACCACGGGCCCTGGACGCTGGACCTGCAGGGCTGGTGACGCAAACCAAACGGGCTTGTAATCATAGTTCTGCCCCCACTGTCACTCCACTGTCACTCCAGCACGTCAAGAGCAGCCACGTCACGCATAATGCATGAAGCCTCAGCGCCAGCGGGCGCGATCAGCATATGCCACGAAGCAGCGACGCGCCTGCGCTTTGCCCACGTTAAAGATGCCGCGGCCGCCCATGCCGCCGCCGCCGCCGCCAAAGCCGCCCAGCTGGCGGCGCGTGAACCAGATGTACAGGCCGATGAGCCCGATCGTCGGCAGCAGGCGCAGCAGCTCGGTCGTCCAGCCCATCTCGTTGGTGTAGGTGATCGGCACCTGGCGCGGCGCGCGCCCCCACCCTCGCCACCGGCAGGCCGGCGACCCAGCGACACCGCTCTGCACCCCCCCGCGCCGCCTCCCAACATGCCGCCCAGGTGCAAGGTGCTGCCTTGAACAAGCTTCTCTCTTTTTGCTAAAGCGCACTCTCGTCTTCACCGAGAGCGCATCCGCCAGAGCCAGGCGCGCAGTGCGTGACGTGACATGACCCCTGATCCTGAACCCACCGCCAGGTCTGGGCGCGGGCGTGCGCGGCGCGGCCCCGGCGCGCACCCAGGCGGAGGGCGGCAGGCCCATGTCCTCCTGCGCCTCCTCCATCTTGCGCTCGAAGCTGTCCACGGAGCCAATGTTGAAGTAGTAGCGGTACGCGGCCGCGGGCGCGCCGCCAGCCGGCGCCGGCAGCCCGCCGCCGATCTGCATGCCGTCGGTGTCCGCCCTGCCCGCGCGCACAGGTGTGTTTGCCCTGCACAGAGGCAGCACTTGCATGCACTGCCTGGAGCGCTGTCAGCCCCACACCACCTGCATCGCTGACACAGAACAGAGTGGAGCTCAGGCCGTGCATTCAAGCGCAGCGTCCCTCTTGCCACTGCACACGGTGCGAACTGCACCACATGATCTTGCTCAAGCAGCCCTGCGCAACGTCCAGACTCAAGCGCTTCAAGGCAAAATCTTCAAGACGCAGCCTTACCATTAAGCGCTGACCCAGAAACACAGCAGTGCGCGCTCGGGCGGCGCACCGCTGCGAGCCGGGCCGCACGAAGACCTTGGCGGCGGCCTTGTTGGACACCTCGATGTGGTCCACGACGCCGTTGGCGAGCAGGTGCGTGCGGAAGTGCTGGAAGCTGACCTCCTGCACGTCGGGGCGGCCCATGCTGGCCAGCAGCAGCGCGGAGCCCAGCACGCCGACCAGCAGCATGCCCTGCTGCACACCATTCATCTGCTGCGCGCGGCGCACCACCCCCCCGAGGTCGTAAGTCGCCACCCAGAGTCAACAACCTTGAAGGCCACATTACTCAGTGATGCAGCTTCGCACTCTGCTCTCACTTTTTCGAAGCTAATTTTTCATGTGTCTGTCTGCAATCAGACTGCATACTGACACAGGACAGCTGGACAGGTGGCGCACAGTCTCGATGGCGCGGTTGCCGCCGCCCAGCGTACCCCGCGCTTTGTCCGCAGCCTCGCCCTCCGCCTTTGCACCCTCTGCGCCGAGCAGCACAGGCAGGTAAGCAGGTGCAGTATTGTGGCACAGCTCAGCAGGCATACTTTACTTCCAGGTGTTTAAAAAAAAACGCAGCCACGAAGGACCGCGCTGCCACTAAACAGCTGTGCATGCTGCCGCACAAGCGCCTCGACAGACAGACTGGCAGCTAGTAAACACGCGCCGCGCGCTTGTGAGCGCGCGCCGCACCCTTAGGCGGCGCGCGACCGGGCTCCGGCTTTGCCTTCCCGTCCTTTACGCGGAACTTTCCCCACCCTGTCGCCGCACGCCGCACACGTGCGTCTGCAAAGGAGCTTGCGCTACCGCCCTCACCAGCACAGCACGCGCACCAAGCTCTCAAACCAGGTTATCACAGCCAGCAGCACGAGCGCCACACCGGAGCACGCCCGCGCACCTTTCTGAGGCTGCTCTGCACAGAAGCCTCGCCTCGACAGGAGCCCCGCCTCGGCCTGCGCGACGCAGCTGCATTTCATCGACCGAGGTGGCCGCACTCACAGGTACGGTGTTGCAGTATGGTGTTGCACAAGGTGCGCAGCATACGCATCGCCTCGTCAAGATCTTCCTGCAACCAGCACAGGCGCGTGGGGCCGTGTGGGCACCTGCAGCGCGCGCCGAACAGCGGCGACGCCCGACCCCGAGCTGGCTGCCGCTCCCGCCTGGCTACCCTGCTGCCGCACGAGGGTCGTGTACGCGCGCGCTGCCGCACGCAGCGCGCGCACATCCCCGCGCGGCAGGCCCTGTACGGCGCACGCGCTCGCGACGCAGCCGGAAACGCTCGCCAGGCTGCTGGATGCCAAGCGCTCAGACAGCAGCGCTCCAGCCGTTGTGGCTGCATCGCCCAGGCACGCCTGCAGGCGCAGGGCCTGGCGCCGCATTGCTGAGTGTACTCTGGTGTTCAGGCGCTGCGCTGCCTCAGCCTCCCGGGCGACCGCCGTCGGCAACCAACAGCTAGGTGCAGCGGACGCGGTCTCGGCTCGATAGTGCGCTCTTACGCAAGTTCTGGGAGGTGAGCCACGCCTTGGCCAGCTTCGACACATCTCTAGGTCTCGGTCCTAGGGTTTAAATAAATTCCTGTTTAATCATATAGAGCTATGGAACTGTTGTAACTGTTTATTGCATGACCACACTCCATGGCCGGTGTGCAGGCGAGCTCCTTGCATAAAGCGGCCAGAGGCTATCGTGCACGAGGCTTGGCGTCAGACCGTGCTCACAAGCGGCCGCGCAGCAGCAGCGCGCGCTGCCGCCCGCGCGCCGCCTCAGTCGTCGATGGGCTTTGTGGTGGGGTCCCGGAAGCGCTTGTACACGCGGTCAATGTCCGCCAGGGCGTCCTCCGTGAGGTCGACGTCGAACGCCGCGAGGTCCGCCTGCGGTGCACAGCGCCTGTCGCGCCCCGGCTCACAGGAACAGGCAGGGTTGCGCGGCAGGGCCTGGTACGCACTTTGGAAATGCCGCAAAGCTCCAGCGCCACCTGTGCACGCAAGGGGATCAGGGTTTGTAGAGTCAGGGTTTGCGGTCAGCGCACCTTCAGCTGCTCCATGCTGGTCGCGCCGATGATCGTGCTCGCCACGTTCCACCGGCTCTTGCACCAGGCGAGCGCGAGCTGCGTGGGCGTCAGCCCATGCTTCTCTGCGACCTTGGCGTACTGCGCGACAGCCTCGCGCGCCAGCGACTTGTTGTACCTGGCGCCACACGGCCGGCAGGTAAGGGTGAGGCCCGCGGCAGGGCGGCGCTCGCGGCGGTGCGCGGGGCAGGCACGGCCTGCCGGGCGCTGCATGCCTGCATGCACCCCGCGCCGCTGCGGGCATGAGGCTTGCGCGCGTGAGGCTGCAAGCGCGCCGGGCGGGCGCCCGGGCCTGCGCGCGCCGCTCCACGCGGCCGGGGCGCCGCACAGGCGTCGGCAGAGCGCTGGCACGGCAGGCCTGCCGGGCGGGCGCCGGCGCACGCGCGCGCACCGCTCCATGTAGCCGGGGAAGATGTTGAAGCGGGCCTTCTCGTGCCCCTGGCCGCCCTGCAGGTACTTGCCCGACAGCGCGCCGCCGGCCAGCGGGCTGTACGCGAGCAGGCCCACGTTGCACTGCCGCGGCGCGCACACCTCGGACAGGTCCGTCTCGAACGCCGAGCGCACCTGCGCGCGCCCTTGCACAGGGTTTGGGTAGGGTTTGGCGCCACCCCCGCGCATGTGAAGCCAGCGGCGCAGCGGAGGCGCTGCACTGCCACGCAGGGAGCGCAAATGCACATGCAGCACACCGGCATGCAACAAGTTGCGCGGACGCGGGCGAACGAGCAGGCCGGGGCGCGCCAGCAGCGAGTAAGAATTCTGGATGCTCACGATCTTGGGCAGCCCGTGCTGCTCGGCCAGCTGGCAGAAGCGCATGACGCCGTAACTGGTCTCGTTGCTGACGCCCACGTGGCGCACCTGCGCGCCTTGCGCAGCCTTGCCAGCCAGCACAAGGGTTACAGTTTTGGGTTAGGGTGGTCGGAGACGCTTCCCGCTTCCTCACAGCGCTTCCACCCGCTCCCTGTTTGCAGGTCCGCAGCTTCCGGCTACACTGATGCAGGTGCCTGCGGGGCCCGCTGCTCAGCATGCGCCCTCGCCGAACCAGGGCCGGGGCAGCACCGCACCTTGCCGGCCTTCACGACGGCGTCCAGCCCGCGCAGCTGCTCCTCGAACGGGATGTCGCCCTCGCGCTCCAGCGCCACGTCGTACGAGGACGCCCCGAACAGGCCGCCCACGTAGCGGTCGGGCCAGTGGATCTGGGCGCCGGGTGGCGCACGTCAGACCAGTCCCAACATGGGATCCAGCGATCGAGCAGCTGGAGCAGCTGAAGCAGCTGAGCAGGAACAGGGTCGCATTTGGTAGCCACATGACTCCCACCCCCCACACGCATGCCTCGGCACGCTCGCAGCGGCGACCGCCCGCCACCAACGCAAGCAGCACCCGCTGCTGCTGGTGGGAGCGGCGCAGCGCGGGCGCGCCTGGAGCAGGTCGATGTGGTCCACGCCCAGGCGCTCCAGATTGCCGTCCACGGCGTTCTGGATGTGCGCGGGCGTGACGCGCGTCTCCCCGTCTTTCCTCAGGTACTTGTTGCCGTATCCCGCCACCTGCAGGACTGCACCTTGGTAAAATAGTACGGCATGTCTGGTACGAATAATGGCCATCGGTCCTCAAACATGTAACAACTGCGGCTCGTGTGGCGACAGCAGCACGCCTGACAGTCTAGCAGACTTGCCAGCGCAGACCTTGGTGCAGACGATGACGTCCTCTCGCTTGCGCTCCTTGAGCCAGGAGCTTATATACCTGTCTGTGCGGCCCTGCGTCTCTGCAGAGCAGGCGCACTGCCCTCAGCCAGCAGGCGCGGCGCCAAGCCAAGCTGGAGACGAGGCGGCAGGCAGGGCATGGTGACGCTTGCAGAGGCTCCAGCCTCGCACCTGCAGATGGCGGTATCTGCGCACAAGAAGCAGCTGTGAGTGACGGTAGTGCACTCAGCAATAAGGCAAACCACCGCGGCGCGCAAGCCCTCTGGTAGCGTTGGGCGCACCGGGTAGATCTCCGCGGTGTCCAGGGCGTTGACGCCCAGGTCGAACGCATAGCTCAGCTGCTCATGCGCCTCCTGCTCTGTGTTCTGCGCCGGGCCGACCAGGCAATTCAGCCAGGCGTATATGGGCAAAAAGCATGCTTAGCAAACAAGATGATCAGCTCGCCTGCACTCCGAAGGTCATTGTGCCAAGAGTGACCTCTGCGCGCCGGCCGCAAGACATGGTCAGGCACATGACAGCGAGGGAGAGCATCCAGTTGTGTGATTACGGACATGCAGGCGCACTGTGGTCCCACCACAAGCACGTCAGCCAGAGGAGCCAGAGAGGCAATGTGATAAGCCACAGTGCTGTAGTGCATACGGCTGGTAGCGCGCAGTGGCAGCACGGCTGCCTGGGCTGTGGCACAGGCGCACCGCTGATGTTCAGGTCACTGTCGCCCAGCCTCCGCTGCTTTGCGGCCGCGGAGACTGGCGGCGCCTGCGCAGCAGCCCGGCACACCTGCCTGCAGTGCGTCCTGGCGTTGGACGGATGGGTCGCCACTGCACGCGAGCGCGCGCTGCATGGCAGGTTAGGCAGAGCCAACATGGTGCAACTCAGGTATGCTACTCTGCGTCAGGCTCGCAACCTCTTCGTCAACAGGGGGCCCAGTTAGTGTGGTGGCCACGGGGCTGCAATCAAGCTATTTGGTAACAGCGCCTGTTTAGCCCCCTCATCCAAAGCAGTGCACCTGCATGTCATAAGACATGTCACAGGCATGGGGCCATATCATGGCCCCATGATGGCTGCCATGCATGACGTCTGAGAGCCAATGTCACCGTGTAGGCAGATCAAAAGCACTCTTGCAACAGTGCTCTGACACCACAGTGCAAAGCAATGACACCACAAGGCGCCTTGAGATATACAGC
>JAABUR0100006973.1_pt1 | contig 13564 bp, 27 predicted proteins | sample 5560091 | NCBI WGS metagenome assembly JAABUR01 (sample SAMN10711879, study PRJNA513375) | rock metagenome | isolation source: Antarctica rocks | place: Antarctica: Victoria Land, University Valley sud
CCGGCCGCCGCCGCCGCCGCCGACGTCGCCGCCGCCGTCGCCGCCTCCTCCGCCGCCGCCGCCGCCGTCGCCGCCGCCGCCGCCGCCGCCGTCGACGCCGCCACCGTCGCCGCCGCCGCCGCCGCCGCCGCCGCCGACGCGGTCTATGACCGCGTCTACAAGGCCGTTCGCGCCAGGCTCGAGGAGGTCTTCGCCGAGCGATGGGCGCCGGCGCTCGTGCCGCTCAAGGCGTCCACGATCGACTTGCTCGAGCGGTTGGTCACCGTCGCGTGATCGCGTCGCTGAACAGTTTCCTCCTCGGCCTGCCGCTCCCCGCGGTCGTGCTCCTCCTCGTCGCGTACGTGGTGCTCGTCCCGATCGCCACCTTGGCGTTCGTTGACTGGTCTGGGCGCGTGGCGTGGCGTGTTCGTCGCCGGCTAGTTCGGGCGAATCTCGCGGACGTGGAAGAGATGCGAGCGCAGCGTGCGCTTTACCCGAAGGGCCGCGTCGAGCGCTGCGACCAAAGAAGCCCCGCCGCCGCGTCAACGGCCCGGGGCACGACCAGGAAGGCGAGTCCCTGATGGGTCCCACGATAACCGAGCACGTCCCCGGACAGGCCAACGCCGAGGTCCCCGCGCCGGCAACGGCCGAGCCTCCACCCGAGGTCACCTTCCCACTCGACAGCTTCCGCGAGGCCGCGCGCCACCTGCGCCGACCGTTCACGCCGCAGGCAGTGAAGTTCAAGGTCCAATCGGCGTGGCCAAAGGAGAACCCGAACACGGGCCTGATCGTCGCCTACATCGACGCGCGCCTCGTCGTCGAGCGGCTGAACCTCCTCGTGCCCGATCTCTGGTTCGACGAGTACCAGCAGAGCGACAGCCGCATGGTCTGCCGGCTCACGGTCGACGGGATCACCCGGCAGGACGTGGGCGAGGGCGTCGGCAAGGGCCTCTTCTCCGACGCACTCAAGCGCGCCGCCGTGAAGTTCGGCATCGGCGTCTCAGCCTACGCGGTGCCCAAGCTCATCCTCAACGTCTCGGACGGCACCGTCGAGCAGAAGACGGCGAGCGGGAAGAAGACGCTCGTGCTGACGCCGAAGGGCGAGAGGTCCGTCCGCGCGCTCTATGAGAAGTGGCTCGACGAGTCCGGCTCTGCTTCGTTCGGCGAGTCGTTGAGCCACGGCGACGTCGAGGGCTCCGTCGGGGACCCTGACGACTCACCGGAGGCCTCGGTCGCCCCTGACGAGCCCGAGCCGCAGGCCGATGAGGCGGGCGTCGCAGCGGAGGTCGTCTCCGAGCTCGAGACGATGGCTAAGAGTCTCACTGAGGCCGGGACGTGGACTACCAAAGCTCTGCGCTCACAGCTCGTCGCCGCCGGCGCCACGGACACGTCATCGGTCGGGGCTGCCCTTCTCACGCTGACCGCTTCCGAGGCTGAGGCGCTGCGGCACACGATGGCTGACCTCATCGCTGCGGGGGAGGAGCGGTGACGCTTTCCCGGACAAGCGCCGCGCTCGAGCACCTCGGGACGCGTGAGCAATACGCCATCCCGGGCGCGATGGAGGTCACGAAGCGCCGCGTCTTGCCCGATGGCGGGCTGATCGAGTTCGAGTCGGCGCCTGCCGGCTGGCTGACCAAGAAGGGCACGCCGCGGCTCAAGGACTACCGCGCATATCACTATTGCTCGCCAGGCGGCAAGGGCGTTCGGCTCCCATCGGTTTCGACGATCCTGGACTCCATTTGTCCCAAGCCCGGGCTCGCATATTGGAGCGAAGCCCGAGGCATCGAGGGAGCGGTGCGTGCCGTCCGCCTCGGCCTGATCGACCCGGAGGACCCCGCGAGCGCCGCCAACGCCGTCGCCCAGGTGCGTGCCGCCCGCCTCGGCGCCGACCGTGCCCGCGACACCGCCGCCGAGCGAGGGCTGAACGTCCACGCCTGCCTCGAGCACTACATGCGGACGGAAGAGCCACCGAACCCCGCCGACCACCCGGCCGAGTACCACGGCTACCTGCGGGCGATGACGCGGTGGCTGCTCAAGACCGGCATTGAGCCCGAGGCCGTCGAGGAACTGGTCGCGCACCCGGAGGACGGCTACGCGGGCCGCATGGATCTCCGGGGGCGCATCGACGGAGTCCTGACGGCGGTCGACGCGAAGACGCAGGAGCGCGCGGGGATCTACGGCTCGGCGCACGCCCAGCTCAGTCTCTACGAGCGTGCCGCCGTGGAGTGTGGCGACGATCCGGCCGACAGGCTCGTCGTCGTCGTCTTCGCGGCGAACGGCGAGTTCCGCGAGATGCCGGCCGACCACCCCTCTTCCTTCGCTGACGCGGCCCTCGCGTGGTGCCGAGCGATTCGTCCGGTCGACGCGATGTGCGAGGCGCAGAATCGTGTTGAGCGCGAGGCGCGGAAGGTGGCCGCGTGAGCGATCAACTCCTCTTGACCACTCCGTGTCTCCGCGCGATCGTGGACCTCACCGCCCTCCACCCCGACGGACGGGCTCGCGTGCGTCACCTTGACGGCGACGCGCACGAGGTGCTGGTCGGCCACCGCCAGTTCAACGTGAACGACGCGGGCGTTGCGTGGGAGATCGAGTTCGATCCGGTGACCCGCCGAATGCGCCAGGTGTTCCTGTGAGCACGCCCATGGGCTGCGCCAAGTGCGGCGAAGCTGGTCGCATTTGGGAGGCAGTGATGGTCCCCGGATGGCAGGGCATCGAGATAGAGCGCGGGGAATACGGCGAGCTGGAAGTCATCACGACCGGCGGGCGCGACGTCGAGTGGGGCGACGCCGAGCCTGAGCACAGCTACGGTTGCGCCAACTGCGGCGAGGATTGGACCGGGGCGCTCGAGGCGGGACTCCGCATGCCCTACTCCTGCGCGACGTGCGGATGGTCTGGCGGCGACTTGGCCGAACACAAGGGCTGCGCTTACCCGATGCTCGGCCCCCCCAGCGTCCACCCTGGCCAGCTCGATATCGGGGCTGCCGCGTGAGCAACCCCGCCGCCCTCCACGTCGACCGGCCCTACCGCCTCAAAGAGTGGTTTGACCTCGACGACGCCCGCGAAGCAGCCAAGGCCGCCGCCCTCCGCCGCCGCGGCCTCGACGACCAATACGAGGAGCAGGTCCGGACCGCCGCGGAGGCAGAAGCGACCTACCGCCGCGCGGTCGCGAAGAAAGTCACCCAGCACCGCGCGGACGGCAAAGGGGCCGGCGAGTCCGAGCTGCTGGCGAAGGGCGATCTTTGGGAGTTGTCGCTCGACCGGGACATTCAGGCCGGGATGCTCCGCGCGGTTCAGCATCGCATCGATGCGGCTGAGGGGGAGCGGGCGAACCTCCGGCAGTTGATGGACTGGTCGTCGCGGCTTCGGGTGGACGGACGGGAAGCGTGAAGCGCTCCGAGCTCAGGCGCACCGCCGCCCCGCGCCGCGCGACCGCCATGAGGCGAGGCGCCGGCTTCGCCGCCTCGGTGACCCAGCGCGAGAAGGTCGCCGGGCAACGCTGCATCGTCTGCCTCACCAGCCCGGTAGACCCCGCGCACCTAGCGCCACGGGCCATGGGTGGGTGTGACCATCCGGCGTGCGTCATCTGCCTCTGTCGCCGCGATCACACGGCATACGATCAGGGCAGGCTCGACCTCCTCCCGTACTTCTCCGGCTTCCGCGCAGAGTTTCAGCACGCGCTCGAGCACTTGGACCCGCTGCGGCTGCTGCATGTGGTGACGGGGGTTCGTTGGGCGCCGGAACGCGAGGTCGCATGACTCGCGAACTACTACCCGGCCAAGACGAGTGGGTGTGGGGAGTCGACGTCCACGCGCGCAAGATCGCCGTCGCGTTCGTCGCCCCCGACGGCCACGAGGTCAGGTCTCTCATCGTCGACCAGGGCCTACTGATCGGCTCGCGGCTTCTAGCCACACTGTGGGCCGAAGTTCGAGAGCTCGCCGCAGTGTGGGCTGACAGCTACCCGCCGCTCACAGTGTGGGTGGAGCGGCCTACCGGCGGCTACCCCAACCCGCCCCTGGATCACGCGGTTGGCGTCACGCTTGCCGCCCTCTACGCGGCCCTGGAGCACCTGTACTTGCACCCAGTGCCGGTGAATCTCATCCCGATCGGCGTGTGGAAGAAGCTCGCGGTCGGGCACGGCAACGCGAGCAAGCAACAGACGCTCAACTGGGCTCGCGAGCACGGCTATCAGGGCTTCGATTGCGATGAGGCGGATGCGTTTGCTATCGCGACTGCCGGGTCTCAGTACGCGACGTTCGAGGCGGCGGCGTGATCGCTCTCGTTTGCACCCGTTGTGGACGCAAGTGGTGCGCCACTAGGGACGCGGTCCTGCGGTCTGTTAGGTGTCCGTTCTGTGGCGCGCGGAGCGTCGAGGCGTGACCTTCGCCAGCTCGACCCTCACATGAGCATCGAGCGTATTTTCCATTGCGACTGGCGCGAGTGCGAGCGTCATGTTCGCGGGCGGGAGCTGGCCCTACGCACCGGGTTGATATTCCTGACGGAGCATCCTGGCCCGACACTGCACTTCTGCTCGTGGGATTGCGTGCTCAAGCACGCAGCCGAAAAGCCACCCGTCGAGGTAATCCCGATGGAGGAGGCGGCGTGACCTTCGCCAGCTCGACCCTGACCTTCAAGCCTCGTCGCGGCTCAGCGGTCCCGTACATGTGCGAGGGCGCGCGTCATCGCGAGGCGGGCAAAGTCTTGCCGAACGGGCGGGTAGTCGCGCTGATCATGGGCCGCCCGGCGATGGTGCTGTGTTTGGGGTGCCGCAGGGATTGGGAGCGGGCGTGGGCTGACGCTGCCGGGGTTAGCGAGCAGGTGGCGGCATGATGAGCGTGAAGCGTCCCAACTACGATCGGAGTCACCGTGCTTATTCAGCTCGCCCATCCCTCGGATCCACGGTTCCTGCTGGTAACGGAGCTGCCGGAACACGTGACCGTGGAGGATCTTGGGACGTGGCGCTTCGGGAAGCCGCTGCTGTTCGCAATGGAGGAAGTGACCGCGGTCTACGAGCAGCCGGGCGGGCCTGGGACGGACTGGATGCGTCCGGACTCGATCTAACCGGCCCGACATGGGACCGCTGTGGCGCTGACAACTGGCGCTACTGGGACCAACCTCTCGCCGTCCCGCTCAAGGAGCGCGGGGCGTGAGCGGGCGCTACCGAACGATCGTCTGCGATCCACCGTGGCCCTATCCGGACGGTTGGAGACGGCTGCCCGGTAGCCAGGGCGTAAAGGCCGCCGTGGCGCGCGGGGAGGCGCCACAGATGACCTCGCGCAAGCCGCTCCCCTATTCGGCGATGACCCTTGGGGAGATCGAGGCGCTACCAATCCGTCAATTTGCAGACCCCAACGGCGCACACGTCTATATGTGGACGACGAACCGGCATCTACCGGCCGCGTTTGGGATTTTCAAGGCGTGGGGCGTTCGCTACGGACAGACGCTGGTGTGGGCGAAAACGCCCATGGGACTAGGTCCGGGCGGCACCTTCGCGCAGTCCACCGAGTACGTCCTATTCGGCAGAATCGGCACCCTCCGGCACCTTCGCCGCGCCGACTCCACATGGTTCAACTGGGCCAGGATGGACCGGCAACACTCGCGCAAACCCGACGCTTTCATAGACATGGTGGAGCAGGTCAGCCCCGGTCCCTACGTCGAGCTATTCGCGCGCCGCGCCCGCTTTGGCTGGTCGTACCTTGGAAACGAGGCCCTCTCTACGCCAGGGGTGAAGGTCGATGGCGTCGATGCGTAGCTGTGAGCGGTGCAACGGCCCCCTCCCGCCCGATCTGCGCGGCCCTCGACGGCGCTTCTGTGGCAAGCGATGCGCTCAAGGCGCGTGGAAAGACCGAAACCGCGAGCGCCTGAATGTCGAGCGGCGCCTTGAGCCTGCCGAAGTCGCACGGCGCCGCGAGCTGCGACGACGTGACCGCGACCCCGTCAAGGTGATATCGCAACGGTTGCGTGTCGGCATGCGTGTGCGCGCCGCCGAGCGCGGCCTTCCATTTGATGCCGAGATATTGACTGCGTTGTGGGTCGAGCGAGCGCAGGTTGGCGACCAAAGTCTCGGCACGGCCGAGCTACCGGAGGCTGCGGCGTGAAGCCCAGCACGAGCCGCGCCCTGTGCCTCCTCCGCGAAGCCGGCGCGAACGGCGTCACAACCGCCGACTTCGCCCAAGCGTACATCGCCAGATTCGGCGCCAGACTCGCCGAACTACGGGACCTCGGAGCAGTCATCGACGTCGAAAGGCTCCCCGGCAACCAGTGCCGTTACGTGCTGACCAGGGAGCCAGAGTTGCCGGTCACCGCCCTCGCGGCGGTAGGACCGGCGGGAGCCCACCGGAGCGCACCCACGCGCCCCGAGGACGCCGTAGGCGGGGCGGGAGCTGCGGCAAGCCTGTTCGGTGATGACGTTGGGCGCAGGCCGGCTAACGCGGCCTCGCAAGACTGGGACGCAGCGTAACCCGTGGCGCGCCGAGATTTCGACTGCTTCATGGCCCACACCAAGACTGGGACCCACCGCAAGATTCGCCGACTCACCCCGGCCGAACGATGGGCGCTTGTCTTTGGGGCATGGGCGATCGCGGCTGAATCACCCGTCCGCGGCGCACTGCTGATCGCCGACGGGATCCGCGCGACCGCCGAAGACGTCGCCGAGCAGGCCACAGTCTCCGTGCCGGTTGCGCGGTCAGCACTAGGCAAGGCCGGCGACCTCGGGTTGCTCTATGAGGACACCGAGCTCCAGTGTCTGGTCGTCCATGACTTCGCCGAGTGGAACCCCGAGCCGAAGGCTGACGCAACCGGCGCCGAGCGCCAGCGACGCTTTAGGGAGCGTCACCGTAACGGAGAAGTAACGCCCGTCGCCCGTGACGCTACCCGTAACGCTAACGCCCCTGAAGTTAAGAAGAAGGGAAGTAACACCCCCCCTAGCCCCCCCTCGGAGGGGGGAAGGCAACGATCCAGAGACCGATGGGAGAAGGAGATGGACTCTTGGGCTCGCCAGAACTTCCCGGATCACGCCCCGGCTGTAATCCGGGATCACGTTGGCTGGATCCGCCTAGCTCGCCGGGAACCGACGGTTGAGGAGATAGCTGCTCGCCTAGCTCGATCGGAGACCGTGCGGCCGTGACGTCGGTGGAGCAGCGCGAGCTGGCGCTGGCGCAAGCGAACAGGGTGCGCCACGCCCAATGGGAGATCAAGCACGAGCTGTCAGAGACGCTCGACCGGCAACGGGCGAAGGAGCGGGCGGCAGCGATGCTGCGTCACCCCGACCCGGTGGTGTCGGCGATGAAGGTGCAGCATCTGTTGTCGGCAGTCCCGAGGGTGGGGCCAAGTAAGATCGCGGCGCTGCTCAGGGCGGCTGATTGCGTGACCGGCGACGCCCGGATCGATCGGTTGACTGCTCGTCAGCGTGGGGCGTTGGCTGACCGGCTCGAGAACGGACGGGCGACCACATGACCCGCGAGTTTCGCGTCGTGTCGCGCTACTACGCCAGCGGGTACCTCCACGGCTTCGGGACGAGGGTGGACGCGGAGCGCGTGATCCGAGAGGACGCCGCGGAGGAGGGCATTGATCGGGAGGCGCGTATCGAGTACCGCGAGGTCGGGCCGTGGCTGCCGGTCGAGGAAGGTGCCGCGTGAGCGTCGCTGGCCTCCCTGCCCGAGACGGCGAGCGCTACGTATCCCGCGAAGAGCTGGCGGGGATAATGGGCGTGAGTGTCCCCACGATCGACCGGATGCGCCGGCAGGGAATGCCCTCGGAGACGTGGGGGAGGCGAACCCGTCGGTTCAGGCCGTCGGCTGCGATCGCGTGGGCTCGTTCCAGGCGAGGGATGATGGCGGCGTGAGCGGCCTCCCAGCAGCGACGGCCGTCGCTAGGCGGCGACGCGATGACGGCGGGCGCATGGCGATGGTTCGCCGCCACTACGGCGTCCCCGCCTTCCGCGGCAAGCTCGTCACCCACCTCGGCTACCGCCGCACGCTCACCGGGCGCATCATCTCCTGCACGGGCTCTTATCTCTACCTCCGCGACGAAGCGACCGGCCGTCGGATCGGTCCGTTTCACCCGACGAGCGAGATGGACTACGGCGACGGCCGCGACTACTCAGCCGAGTGCGACGCGCGCATCGACGTGTGGAACGATCGTCTCAACGGCCGGATCACCCACGAGGAGTGCGTCGAGCGCCTGACCCGGCTTCCTACCGTCCTCCGCACGAAGGCGTCGTCGGCGTGAGCATCCAGCGCCTACCGAGCGGAGGCTACCGCGCGCAAGTCCACGACCCGCGCGCCGGAGGCAACGTCAGCGTCGGCCGGATCCTCGGCGGCTCCTCCACCTTCCGCACGAAAGCCGAAGCGAAGCAGGCACGCGAGAAGGCCCGCGAGCGGCTGACCAACCGCACCACGAAGGTCACAGTCGCCGAGTTCCGCAGGCGCTGGATCTCCGATCCGCTGTTCGCTCGCCCGAAAGCCTCGACGAACATCTACAACGCCGAGCGGACCAAGGCATTCGCTGCCCGCTACGGCCAAGTGCGCCTCGAACAGGTGACCGATCAGATCGTCGGCGAGTGGCTAGCCGGCGGCCAGCGCAACGGGACCGTCCCGTCGCTCCGCGCGATGTTCAACGACGCCGCCTCCGCGAAAGCAGGACGCCTCATCGAGCGCAACCCGTTCGCGAAGCTCGGCCTCGCGAAGTCCCGCGGCAACCGCGACAAGCAGCCCCCGCCCGAGGAACAGGTGTGGGCGCTCATCCGCCACGCCCGCAGCCTCTCGAGCCCCGGCTTCGCGGCGTGGCTCCAGGTCGCGTGCTTCACCGGCCTGCGCCCCGGCGAGCTCGACGCGCTGCGCTGGGACTACGTCGACCTCGACGCCGGCCGGATCCATGTCGTCGAGCAGTACAGCGCCACGTCGCGGACGTTCACCAGCCCGAAGAACGGCCGGCCCCGCTCAGCACCACTGACCTCACCGGCGCGCGAGGCCCTCCTCGGCGTCGCCGGCCAGGGGGAGTACTGCTTCACGCCTCTCCGCGGCGAGCACTTCACGCCGTCGTCGCGCAACTACCACTGGAAGGCCGTCAAGGCGGCGGCGGGCTGGGGCGGGTCGCTGTACCTCGCAACGCGCCACTTCGCCGGCTGGTACATGCGCAACGTGCTCGACCTTCCAGCCGAGGACGTCGCGATCGCGCTCGGCCACACTGACGGGGGGCAGCTCGTGCGGATGCTCTACGGCCACCGCGAGAGGGAGCTGGCGCTTGACCGCGTCACCCGGGCTTATGACCAGACCGGCAACGTCCACCCGCTCCGGGTGGCTCGAAAGGACACGGCATGACCGCTTTGGCGGGTAGAATGGGGGACCACAAAGATGCCCCGGCGACGCGTGAACGTCCCGGGGCCGGCACCAGGAGGCAAGTCCCAATGCAGGCAAAGACTAACCCAGGCGAGGTCATCACGTACTTCGTCCAAGCGGTGGACGGTGGGCCGATCAAGATCGGGCGCAGCCACGGCCGCAGCGCTCTGCCGCGACTCGGGAATCTCCAGATCGGCAACCCCTCTCGGCTGGTCGTCACCCGCGTCATTGATGGCAATCACGAGAAAGCCCTCCATCACCGCTTCGCCCATCTGCGCCTCGCTGGCGAATGGTTCATCCCGGCGGCCGATATCGCTGAAATCGCGGACGCGATCCCCGTCGCTGAGGCATGGACACATGAACACGAAGCGGCCTTCGCCGATGGTTACACCGAGGGATGGCAAGCCGCCGTCGATGCTGTCCATGCCGACCTGCTGCGCAGCTTACCGGCCGCTATCACAGAGCACCTGATCGACGTTGCCGATAGCGCATCGGCGGACGCAACCACGCTCTCCGACGAGGCTCGCCGACGCGCCCTACTCCGAGGCCGAACACGAGTCGCACACGCGCCGCCTGAAACATCCGCCTCTTCGCTTAGTAGAGCGGCGTAGGCGGGGTGCGCATGCTGTCTCCCCGACTGAACCCCGGTAGTGATCACCGGCAATCACGAGCACTCACGAGCAATCATTCTCTCGGCGTCTGGAGCGCGATCTCGGGCCGTTTGGGCGCTTCTAGAGCCGAAGCGGACGAGACGCGGTTTCGCGACGGACCGCACACGACCCGCACACGATCTCGTCTTCTCGTCGCACACGCGGAGTTGCGGGCTGCCATCGGGGAGGCGGCATGAGGCACGGCACCTTCACCTTGACCAAGGTCGAGCGACTAGTTCGCTACGCCAAGGGCCAGGAGGCCGAGGTCGAGTGGCTAACCCGCGAACGCGACGCCTATCGGATCCGCGCCGAGGACGCCGAGGCTGAGCGCGACAAAGCACGCGAGGCGGCGGGCTGGTGGCGCCGCAGGGCTGAGGAGTGGCGCCGCCAGGCCGAGGAGGCCGCGAGCGCACGCGATGAAGCGTGGGAGGCGATCCGCGAGCACTGGGAGACAGCACGGCTCTGGCGGGACCCGGAGGACTTCGACCTTCGTCTCTGGGCTGCCGTGCCCGGCCTCACCGAGGAGGCATCGTGACCTGCCCGGATTGCGGCGCCAAGGTCGTCGAGGCGATGTACCGCGGAGGCTCACGTGCGAACCCGTCCCCCGCCCCCGCCCCCGCGTTCTTCGAGCATGACGACGACGGGCGCACCTACATCGGACGCATCGGCAATGTCGTGCTGGCGCTTCGCTGGGCAAGAGACGACGAGCAGACCTACAGTCTGCATCGCTGCTCCCGGATCGTGGACGTCCAGGACCTGCGAGCGATCCAGACGGCCTACGCTACGCGGAAGCCCCCACGGGTTCAGGTCCGGGCGATCGACGATGTCCGGGTGGGTGACCGCCTGACGTTGCGTGAAGGCGATGAGCGGGTGCGCGGCACGGTGACGCAGATCCTCATGGAGGTCGCACCCGACGCGGCAGGTGATGGGCCGTGAGCGACAAGCGCCACATCCGCAAGCCGAAGCACATCATCGTCCACGACGCCCCAAGACTCCTACGCGAAGGCTCCGGCCGCTACAACCCCGACGACGCATGATCTTCGCCCCCGCTCACGCGAAGCTGGTCCGCCGCGGCGCCAAGACCCAGACCCGCCGGCCAGTGAAGGGCGAGCGCACCGTCACCATCCGCCGCGCCCACGGCCGCATCAAAGCCCGCGCCCAACGACCCCCCGAAACGTCCTGCCCGTACAAGACCGGGCACGCCTACGCCGTCCAGGACGGCGCCGGTAAGCCGGAGAACGGCCGCATCGTCGTCACCGCCGTCCGCCGCGAACGCCTCGGGGACATCACGTTCGAGGACGCCAAGGCGGAGGGCTTCGTCAGCCAGTTCGACTTCGCGTATCACTGGCTGACAGCTCATGGTTGGGGCGCCGGCTGGAAAGCGCCGGCCGGCCTGCACGCCACCCTCGAAGACATGATCCTCGCCCGCTTCCAAGAACGCCACGGCGACACCGAGGTCTGGGTCATCGACTTCGAGCTCGAGCAGGACCCCGTCCGCTTCCTCGCCCGCCGAGGCTCCCCGTCCCTCACCCCGCTCGAGAAGCTCAAGGGTCCGGGCTTGGACGACGGGTCGCGCGGCTACACGTCGCAGCGTCACCAGGCGTTGGACCCGGACTGTGAGGCGATCGACAACGAGACGCTGGAGCGATACGCGCGGGAAGCCAAGGCGCGAGACGCGTCGCGTGCGGGCGAGAAGGTGGAACGTCGCAAGCGCCGGCCGTTGCATGAGCGCGTCAAGGAGCTCGAGTCCGATCCGGGCGGCGCTGACTTGTCGCGGCCGTTGGCGGCGATAGAGCGGCGAGTGTCGGCGGCCGAGCGCAAACGCGATCAGAGGGCCGCATGAGCACGGCCGATGGGCGCTGGCGGCTTCGTGATCTGATCGGCTTCGTCGCCTGCCTGTTCGACCACCATGACCTGCGCTACGTCGCTATCTGCGACTGGCTCGAGTGCGCCAGGTGCGGCGAGCGCCGGCTGACCGAAGACGAGCTACTCCACCTGCGGCAGTGGGAGTGGAGCCCACGATGACCTTTCCGTCCGCGAGTCCTTCTACTCTCCCGCCAGGTGCCTACGTAGCCGCCCGCAATACGGGCGGTTGGCTGGCCCGCGACACTCGCGTGCAGTCAAAGCACCCCGGCTCGCCGCCCTCCCGTCCGCTCCACCCCTTTCCAGGGCGCAAGCCATCGCCTCCGGGCAAGGCACGCGCCCTCACCCCATTGCCCCGACGGGAAAGCCGAGGCGGCATGACCGAGGCAGACCTCCTCCCTCTCGAGGACATCGCAGCATGATCGTCGCGATCGTCTCGATCGTCGCGATCGTCGCGCTGCCAGTGACCGCGCTCGCCATCGGCACCATCGCCCGGTTCGCCTATCACCGCGGCATGGCGGCCGGCTACATCGCCTGCCGCCTCGACGACATCCAGGCGACGCTCGAGCGCGACCTAGACGACAAGTTGGCCGCCGCCGCGAACGGCGTACGCCGTCGCGAACCGCACCCCTAAGATGCGCCGCGCGTGCCTGACATGCGGCCGGTCCTTCGAGCCGTCGGGCCCGACGGTGCGTCGCTGCCCCGCACACCAGGGCGCCGGCACCGGCTGGAGCCACAACCGCGACCGCGGCGCCCAAGCCACCTTTCGCGCCGTGGTACTCGCCCGCGACGGCCACCGCTGTACCACGCTCGAGCACGGCCAGCGCTGCGCCATGACCACCGACCTGCGCGCCTGCCATGTCGTGCCGCTCGCCTTCGGCGGCAGCTACGACATCGCGAACGGAGTGACCCGGTGCCCCGAGCACGACCGCGCGACCGACCCAAAGGCGAGATGACGTGACCACCTTGCATAGCTATGCGACGGCGGTCGCCGTGGTCCTGCATTTCGGGGGGTATGCGTTCGGGTGGCACACGGTCTCCACCATCGGCGGGCTCGTGGCCCTGTTCGTCGTCTTGGACTACCTGCGGCGGTGCTGGCGAATCCGAACATCATCCGAAGGGACGAGCCCATGAGTCCGCCTGAGCTACCCGAGAAGATCGCGCTGACCCCCATAGGGCTCGAGCTGGCAAAGGGGTGGCTTCGGCAGCTCATCGAGTCTGAGGTCCTCAAGGGGGTTCTCGGAGAAGCAGTGGCCCTTCGTCGCTGCGGGATGGCTCCATGCCAAGGGCTCGCTGCCGGAGGACATGGAGCCATTCGAGGCCGCGATGCTCCTGGTGACCACTATGGAAGTCGCCAAGGCGGAGGTCGCTCGAGCGTCTAGCTGAGCAGAGCGGCTAGGTCACGCAGAGTGAGCGCCCTTGCCGCGACTATTTTTGCCGCATCCTGCGGCGTTCTGTCCGGTGCGTAGCGATACCATGGGTAGCGCTACTAGGCAGCGTGTGCCTACTAAGGGGGGGTAGCAATGCCGGCGCCGGGGTCATCCAAGCTGGAACGCGCGAACGCCTCGAAGTCGATGCGGTGATGGAGGAAGACCAGCATGTCGGGCGAGGAGCAATGGGAGCGGCGAAGAGCGGCTGCCCCCGATTTTGTCAGGGAAGGCCATCTATCCCTTCATTTCAAGCGAGATTCTCGAAAAGAGCCGCCCGATCACTTTCGGTCTTCCCGGCGGTGGGCGG
>JAABUR0100006974.1_pt1 | contig 13563 bp, 26 predicted proteins | sample 5560091 | NCBI WGS metagenome assembly JAABUR01 (sample SAMN10711879, study PRJNA513375) | rock metagenome | isolation source: Antarctica rocks | place: Antarctica: Victoria Land, University Valley sud
TGCGTACCTGATCTGGCCGAGCGGGACTGGCCCGTCGTCAAAGCTGGGCAGTGCGGCGCTCATAGGGGCGCCGAATCACCCGCGAAGCATGGCAGCTATTCTGTCATGTGTGTTGCCCGGCCCAGCATAACACAGTCTGTTGCTGTGTCGTCCCACACAGCTTCAAGCTGGCAATGTTGATGGGGGACAAAGATGTGAAAGGCTGGGAGGCACTGTTTCAGGCACAGACTGACCAGTTTTGTTGTATTAGTGCGCTATACTTGCCTGCTTCATGGAGTCCATGTGATCCATGGAAACAAGGCTTGGTCCAGGAAGCCCTGGCTTCCTGGACCCTGCACACTTGGAAATGCCAAGTCACGTGAAAAGGCCACAGGTGCACAGGCGGCGGCGTTCCAGTGCAGCAGCGTGACCGCACAGTGTGGTTTCTGCTGAACTGATAGCTTGATAGAGAGGGGGTGTGGGACTGAGTCAGCATGGAGAGCTTCAAGTATTTCAGCTTGGTGGGCATGCTCATCTTCGGCACGCTGAGCAGCATCTTCAGCAAGGTTGTGTACCAGACGGAGGGCGAGGACCTGAATGGGCATGCCAAGCTGTTCCGCAAGCCATGGTGCGCATGCAGCACGTTTATGCCGCGCTGTGCAGCTTCCCCGCTGCTGCTCCCAGCTCACAAGCGCAGTAAAGCATGCACAAACAGATTACAGCGTACTGCTAGTGCTACGCCTGCAGCACAGCAGCTGGGCGCACACTGACCGATTATGCCGTTGGGAATGCAGGGCGACGACGTCGCTGATGTTTGTCGCGATGGCCTTCTGCCTGCCGATCGGCACGGCGCTGCGCGCGCAGCGCAGGCGCCAGCAGCGGCACGCTGCCGCGCAGGACGGCAGCGCGCCACTGCTGGACAGCCACCAGCACGGAGGTGCGTGCCGCGGGCGTCCAGCCTGCATGGCGGCGCTCCGTCGCGCTAGGGGACCACACCTGCTCCAGCTGCAGGCTCACACGGGGCGCGCGCGCGCAGAGGGCGAGGACAAGCACACCAGCATTCGCAGCATCCTGCTGCTCGCGCTGCCGATGGCGTTCGACCTGGTCGCCACGCTGCTGATGTCCGTCGGCCTGCTCTACGTGACCGCGTCGATCTACCAGATGCTGCGCGGCGCAGAGATCCTGTTCAGTGCGCTGTTCGCGGTCCTCTTCCTGCACCGCCCGCTCAACAAGCAGCACTACCTGGGTATCGCCGCGTGCACGGTCGGCATTGTGATCGTGGGCTCCTCCAGCCTGCTGGGCAGCGGCAAGGACAAGGAGAACAGCGGCAACGGCGGCGGCGACGCCAACGCGAGCCAGGTCCTGCTGGGCATGGCGCTCATCGTCGTCGCGCAGGTGCACTGCCCGCGGCTGGTCCCGAGCGTGAGACAGCCGCAGCATGCATCGCGCTCCCAAGGGGCGTTCGTACTGCACGTGTCGATGTGTGTACACTAAAGCTGAGTTTGCATGAGTACACCTGCATACCTGGCCGACCTTTGACACCTATAAATTAATTACCTGGCCGACACGCGACACCAAAGCAAGGGTGAGGCTTACCGTGCTCAAGCAGGAAGCAGGTGTGCCAGCAGCTGCTGCTATGTGCTTCAATGGATGGCCTTCGCCGTGACGTGGCGACCTGGCCAGCCCGCCAGCATGCGCTGGGCGCGGGGTAACTCGGCGCAGCGTGCACAGGGCCGCTCATGTGGCCGCCGAGCTTGGACACGTTGCGCTTGAAGGTGCTGAGCGCGGCGCTGTGCGCGGGCGCAGGCGGTCCAGGCCGCGCAGGTGACCATGGAGGACTACGCGATGAGCTCTGTCAAGCTGGAGCCGCTGACAGTGGTCGGCATCGAGGGCCTGCTCGGCACGGCCGCGCTCTTCCTCGTGCTCATGCCGATCGTGCAGGCGCGCAGCGCCCGCGGGCTGCGGGGCTGATTTTTCCTGCGTAACAGAAGCGAAGGGCTGCTGCTTGCAGTTAAAGCAAGCAGGCGCCCGCAGCAGTACTGCGGCGCTGGAACAGGCTTTCCCAAGGTCGGGCGCTGGGCTTACACCAGCTGCTGGGGCGGGCTGTCGGCAGGAACTTGTGGTGGCTTGCAGAATATGCACAGCAGCGCGAGGGCAGCAGGGAAGCTCACGCCGGAGTGCTCGTGTTGCCTGAAGCTGCAACGGCCGCGCTGCCTGCAGCACTTGTTTGCCCTCACATGCGCGCGGCTGCAGCCACGCGCTGCAAAGGCTGCAGCCGCGCGCCGCGGGCTGCCAAGAGTGGCGTGGTGCACGGTTGGCATGGCTGTAGGGTTAGGATTCCTCTCCCGCGCGCAGTTCCTGCCGGGCCCGGAGGGCGAGGGCATCCACGAGGACTCGCTGGAGAGCTGGCACATGCTGACGCACTCGCTGCCGCGCTGGGCCATCCCGGCCATTCTCGCGGCCAACAGCCTGACGCTGCTCGGCTACAACGTGGCCGGCATGTTTGTGACGAGCGAGCTGGGCGCGGTGACGCGCACGGTGTTTGAGTCCGCGCGCACGCTGTTTGTCTGGCTTGGCGACCTGCTGCTCTTCTACACGCCGCTCGGCCTGCACGGCAAGCTGGGCGAGGCCTGGGACCGCTCGTCCTACATCCAGGCGCGCGCCCGGCGGGCCCAGCCGTTTGCCTATGCCCTGTTTCTGCATGCTGACTCGCCCGTTCGGTGCCTCTGGCAGGTCTGTGGGTTTGTGTGAAAGACTTGCCGTGTGGAAGAGCTGACTATGAAATTGCTTGCCAAACGCTGACATGTTGTACCTGTCCTGCACAGCTCCTCTGGCCAGACAGCACCGGGTGCGGGCGCGTGACTGGCGCACGGCCCACGCGCCCGCAGGCGGCCGGCTTTGCGGTGCTGGTGGCCGGGACGCTGGTCTATGCGCGCGGCGACCAGCACGAGGCAAACACGCTCCAGGAGAAACACGCGGAGCACAAGCCGGAGCGCCGGCCCTTCCGCTTCTTCCACACCATCGCCGCGCACCCGCGCAACGGCATGCACGTGCACCGGTGGCGCAGCGCGGCCGACCGCATCAGGTCGGCCCTGCACCTGGAGGGCTCCCACCACCACGACGTCTGATGCAACCTGTGTGCTTTTGAGCTGGGTCCGTGCACGCCGCATTTTGTGCTTGACCTAGTATTTTTCAGTAGCCCTTCTGCTTTCTTGGCGTATTTCAAAGTGCAGCATGAGGCAAAATATGGACCAGTTTTGGACAGGTTGCTTTTGTCCCGCGAGTGCGCTTAGTAAATTGCAATATGCGGCGCCTTGGCGACGTTGGAGGCGGCACTCAGCCGGCACTGACTGGTTGAGCACTTTGGGTGTGAGTGCAAGCGTGGAGAGCATGGCCATGCGTGCTCATGGGCTGCCTGGTTTTGGTTTTTATGCTGGGTACACAGCGAGCGGGGGTCAGTTTTTCTTGCTGAGAACGCGATGAGCTTTGATCTTTTCAAGGCGTGGGTTCTCATTCTTTTCAGGGGCACGGCTTGTGCTGCGACATGTCATAGCGTGCCATATGGCGCGGCTGCAATTTCACGACCAGTGGAGCTAACAAGTGACGATTGAGCAGAGTGACAAGCACTTGAACATGCATATAGTAGCCGCTGGTGTCCTCACAAGTCGCTTTGTGGATATGACATGCTGGTGCTGGCTGCAAACGCACCGCGAGATGGCAAGACAAAGCACACTTACACGCTAAGAGCTGCAGCAGCGGTGCTGCCAATGCTCCATGTGTGTAAAGTTGCACAAAGCAGATGGGCTCCAGGTTGGTGCAACGGGATCTGCTGACTGCAAGGTGCTAGGCACATGCAGGTACATGTGGCCTAGGCACATGCAGCCATGCCGCAAAAGGAGGTCAGCCTGGCGACATGCATGCATGTCATGGTGCCAGCAGGCTGTCCGTGTCAAGTTACCGGTCTACCTCTAGCATGATCACTGCCCACAATAAGTATAGAGCACATCCAAACGTATGCTCGCCAGCCCCCCTCTCACCCGTCAAGCGCACACGCTGGCCGGTGCACTGCCCTGCTGTGAGCAGAAGACATACTTGGCTGCTTCAGGCGGGCCAGTACCCGCGCTCCCACCGAAGCCAGGCGACTCCATCAAGTCCCAGAACAGTGCGCGGATGCGCAGCCGCAGGCCCTCCATGCTCTCCAGCGGCCGGCCGCTGCGCAGCCAGAACGGCCTCGTTGCTTGACGAGCTGTGCGGTTCTTGACAGCTAGTGCGGCGCCCTGTCAAGGCCCTCGACGGAGCACGACCGCGCGAGGCCTTGCAGGCTCGAGCTCGTATGCGTCAGTGCAAGCACTTCCATGCGGATCTAGACGTCCTTCTTAGAATAGAAGTCTGTTCTGCTGTGTTGAACAGGGTGCCCCAGCTGGAGCACTGATTGTCAATGAGAATCGTGTACGAGCAGAGAGACTGAGCCCGCACGCTCCTGCTTGACACACACAAGCTGTCTCACAAATCCTTACCGCATGCAATTCCAAACAGATGCCAACCATGCATTTGTAATCGAGGCCGTGCCGGCTGAGCAGGTCGGCCTCGCGCGCGGCCAGCGCCAGCAGCTCGTGCGCAGGCGCGGCGCAGCTGCCCTGCGCAGCCGTGCGCGCGGCCGCCAGCGCCGCCACGCGCGCCTCCTCCGACGCGGCCGGCGCGCCCAGCGCCGTCCACACCGCGTGCAGCTCGCGCGCGCTGCGCGCCCGGATAATAGGCTCGAAGCTCCGTGGCCTTCGCTGCCAGCGGCGCAGCGCGCGCCGTGCCGCGAGCCTCTTCGGACATGACGCACAGGGCAGCTCGCCTCCCTTATATCTCCTTCAAAAAGGACCAACAGGCCATGCAGCGCCAGGGAGTAGCGGCGCGTCAGCCTGCTGGCGGCCGGCCGCATGGCGGCTGGTCATGGCAGCATTGCTGCAAGCCCAGGTGAGCACGGCGGGCTCGGAGCCGCGCCGGGACGTGGCGGGCGTGTCCACCGCGGCCCAGCGCGCGTTGCTCAGCGGCCAGCGGTGCGGCGCGCCGGCCGCCGCCAGGCGCGCCTCCAGCGCGCCCGCGCGCGCCTCGGCCGCCGCGCAGCGCCGCAGCCGGTCCAGCGCCTGCGCCGCGCGCAGCTCGCGCGCGAGCAGCCGGCCGCGCGCGCGCCTGGCGGCCTCGCCGGCCAGGCCCGCCGCCGCCAGCCGCGCCAGCTCCTGCGGGGGCGCTGGTTGGTTCGCGCGCGACCAGCTGCGCTGCGAGAGACGCTGCGGAACGGGTGGGCCGTGGCGGATGGCTGGCACGCGTTGCTGCATGGCCCTGCTCTGCTGCGATGCGCCATCCATCATCACTCCGCAGATTGTTGTTGGCTGTGGCGCACCAGATTCATGCCTAACAGGCCGCGGCCTTACCGCTCGCCATGCCCTGGGAGTATTCTCTGCAGTGTTTGTTTACGCCACTCATATACAAGCACCGCGCAGCATTCCCGCTCTGGGTCATCGATGACGCTCACATGACTTCTGCATATCATGAAAATCCCTCGCGCTACTGCAGAGACAGGTTGTGCCTGATCATGCCAGGCCGCGAGGTCAGCCTTCAGCAGCGCAAAATCCGCGGGCGTGCGCGGGTGCGCCCGGCGCTCGGCCTCATGCACGAGTGCTGCCTCATCTGCAGCGGCCCGCGCGGCGGCCGCCGCTGCCTGGCATGCAAGCTGGTCTGCATGCGCCGCCCGCAGCACGGTGCACCTGTGGGCAGTACACAGCTGCTGAGTGCTCCTTGAGCTGCGGGGCCGCAAAAACACTGACAGGCTGGCGAATGCAGGACAGCACCCCGTACATACGGGCATGGACTGCAAAGCATGCGGCACAGTGCTTGTGTGTTCTAGTCCATTCTCTTGCTCTGATGAGCATACGCCCCGACCCTTTTGGTCGACTTGCGCTTCCGATGTGCAGTGGGGCGGAATGAATGCCGTTCCTGTCTACCGCGTACCACCGCTGGTCGCAGGAGGCCGCCTAACTGAGGAAGGGCTGCTCACCGGCGCCGCGCCAGCCAGCCGCGCGCGTGGCGCTGCACGCGCACCACGGCAGCGCGCCGCGCAGCCACCACTGCATGCGCAGGCGTGTATACGCCTGCGCAGTGACCAGGACGCACTCTCACGTCTGTGCGGTGCGCGCGGTCACGCAGTCCGGGCGCAAGCAAGTGTAGCAGAAGCGCCATGCGCCTGACATGCGGCTTCCGCTTCGCGCAAGACAAGAGCCCCTCTGCCAGCACGCTCGCGGCTCAGCAGTACCAAGTAGCTTGTCCGTGCTGCACAGAGCAAGACCAGCCTGCCAGCAGAGCGAGGTAGGGGTAGACCCGCTCCTCCATGAGCGGCAGGGTGTCTGGGTCGGCGCGCCCGCGGCAACTCTGCGGTCGCGCGACGCGTCCAGCACGAGGCCGCGGCGGGGCATCTGCAGAGCAGCCTCGCGCGGCGTCTGCGAGCCGTGCGCGGCCGTGCGCCGCGTCTGCGTCTCGCGGCTGGGCCGCGGCGCGCGTGGCGGCGGCGGCGCCGCCGCGGCTGTCTGGCTGACCGCGTGATGAAACACCGCGCCTGGGCTCAGAGGTCGCCGCTGTCAAGGTCTGGCTTGCTTCAATAAAGTCGTAACTGCGTAAGCAGCAAGGGCACACTGCTGCACGCGTACCTCTGTACAAAAGCATACCTAGCTCTGACAGTGCGAAGTGGCCATGCACTTGAATCCGCGAGTGCAGAGCAGAGGGCCTGGGCAAGCGTACTTCATCAAAGGCCAGACTTGGCAGGCGGCAAGTGCACCTGTGCGGCGGTCACGGAGGCCGCCGAGGAAGGGCTTTGAGACCAGCGGCTCGTCTGCGGGCCGCTGGCTGCGCCCGTGCTCGCGCTGGCCGTCGGGCGCACTCGCCAGGTTCTGACCGTCCAGGCAAGCTGCCTGCGCTCCGTGAGGCGCAGCGCTCACGGCCTCCCCTGCTGCCAAGGGCGACGTAAGCGCTCCTGAGGTCCGCTCAAGCGCGGCAGGCTGCAGCCGCGCCGCCGGCCGGTCCCCGCTTGCACTCGTGCATGGCGCAAGTAGTCCTGCCACGGCTGCCGCAGGCAGCGCTTGCGCTTCCAGGCGCTGTCCAGCTGCAGGAGCGGGTGCCGCTATGGGCTGGCCTTCTGCCTGCACCTCTCCTGGCTTCGCTGCTGCTGAAGCTTCTGGTGCTACAGCTGCCAGAAGCGGCGCTCGTGCACCCGTCCGCTCTTCACCGGGAGCTGCCTGGGGCTGCCTTTCTGCGTCAGAACTCTCTGTCGAGGTTGCAGGCGCTGCGGTGACGTCCTGCGCGTCTGGAGCGCGGCCTGGGGCGGGCGCCGGAGCCCCGTCTTCCCCAAGCGTGAGTGCTTCACACGTGCTCTCAGCAGTGACGCTCAGCTCTGGCATGGTTACTGTTCACCCTCAACACATGCGCCTCAGGAGAGGACCTTGTCAGGCGTCTCCTAGCAGGCGGCGTCTCTTGTCGCGTTACAGGAGAACTGAGGCATTGATGAAGGGTAGGGTGGAGCTCGCGCTTGCTGCGGCAGGACAACACAGCGCACAGCTATTAAGCGCTCCTGAAGGCACAGCAATCTTGTTCATATTTGTACGTAACACTGTGCACACCAGGAAGTGTCATTGTGTGTGCTACAAGCTTCTGCTGCGTGCTCTGTTTGTCGTGTTCCCAGGCGCACCGTCCTTCAGCACTCCAGTGAACTCAGCATTAGACCGGTGACGTTGCTGCCACACCTGCAGCAGCTCCTCGGGGCGCATCCTTGCTGGTCCGATGGGGGAGTCGGCGGTGCGCGCGATGCCTGTGCCTGCCCCCGCTGCCTCTGCTCCTTGCAAGCGATACAAGCTCTCATGACGTGGTGAGCTACTGAGTGCGCCTGCGCCGCGCGCGCAGTACTCCTTCAGCCTCACCACCTTCAGCCCCAGCGGCAAGCTGGTGCAGATCGAGTATGCGCTCACCGCGGTCGCCGCGGGCGCCACCTCGCTCGGCATAAAGGCCACCAACGGCGTGGTGCTGGCGACGGAGAAGAAGCTGCGCAGCACGCTGGTGGACGAGACGACCGTGCGCAAGATCTCGATGCTCACGCCCAACATCGGCGTCGCGTACAGCGGCATGGGGCCCGACTCGCGGCTGCTCGTGCGGCGCGCCAGGAAACAGGCGCAGGTGCGGGCGACGGGGCTCTACACTGCAGGAGACGCAGCGCTTATACCAGCATGTGCCTTTGCTGAGGGGCGCCTGGGGCCTGCGCAGGCATACTACCGAGTGTACAAGGAGCACATCCCAGTCGCGCAGCTGTGCCGTGAGACTGCCGCGGTGATGCAGGAGTTCACCCGTGCGCGCCCGGCTGCCACCTGCTCCTCATATCGACGCGGTGGCATCTCTGATTGTCATATTGACATATTGCTTGTGCGCTGCAGCTACATTAAGTGCCAGGTACTGAGTGCCAGGTACATAATAGTGCCAAGCTTGCAACTGCAGCGGCGGTCGGCGTGTATGGCGTGCCAGGACGTCTGACACCTCTGTCAGACTCTGAGGGGTGCTGAGCTCAAGGTCAACACGTGTAGAGACATGGCAAAGGCAGCACCGCCAGGCCTTTATAAATAGAGGCTGACAGGCCGTGCGCCGCACGCGTGCGCAGAGCAGGGCGGCGTGCGGCCGTTTGGCGTGTCGCTGCTCATGGCGGGCCACGACACGCACGGCCCGCAGCTGTACCAGATTGACCCGTCCGGCTCCTACTTCGCCTGGAAGGCGTCCGCTATCGGCAAGAACATGACCAACGCCAAGACCTTCCTGGAGAAGCGCTACAGCGAGGCGCGCAGCGCCCACGCCCGGAGATCACTGTCGCCGCGTCGCCCAACTGTCCGATACCCGTAGCCGTCTGCGCCAGGAGCTGCGCAGTGCTGCGCATGCTGCAAAGCGTGCCGGGCCGCCAGGGATGCATCTGTGATGCCTGTGGGTAGCGCTGCACCGCAGCTGGTCGCAGTGGGCCCACATTCTACCTCATCATGCACCTGTCTTTCGCGGATCCCACACCACCCAGCATACGAGTCGCCAAATGCGTCTTGCAGAGGTCACTGTTGCATGCGAGTGCACCGAGCATGGAAGGTTCACGCACGCCGCCTGGGAACGAGGCGGCGTGAAACAGGGTTTGCTGCGCGCGCGCGCAGGACATGGAGCTGGAGGACGCCGTGCACACGGCGCTGCTGACGCTGAAGGAGGGCTTCGAGGGGCAGATCAGCGGCGCCAACATCGAGGTGGCCGTGGTCGGCGAGGACGGCGCGTTCCGCGTGCTGAGCGCGAGCGAGGTCTCCGACTATTTGGAGGAGGTCGAGTAGCGCGCGCTCGGGTTAGAATAGGGCCGCCGGCCCAGTGTCGCGCTCCCGGGCAGGCCTCGCGGCTGCCAGCGCCCGGCGAGGTCTCCGACTACCTGGTGGAGGTCAAGTAGCGCGCGCCGGGGAATCTAACCCTGCATCGCGCGCCCGGGCCAGCCCCGCGGCTGCCGGCGCCCGGCCGTAGCCTGGCTGCGTGGCGTGGTGCGGGCCGGTGTGCGCACCGGCATACGCGGCCACCACACGCCGGCGCCCTTGGTTGCATCAGGCCCTGGAGGTGCTGAGGGTTCGCGCTCGCGCTGCGGCTGCATGCAGTCTGTGTGACTCCTGCTCTGTGCAGGACAGCGGCCGGTGCCTGTGCGGAGCTGACTTAAGTCCGAGTGAGGCGTCTGCGCCCGGGGCGACAGTGTAACCATATGAAGCACGCTTGAGGCGCTCTTAAGTGCCCGGCCATCTCGCGCTACACCAGGCGACACCCAACACTTTGTTTAGCACTTTTCGTTCACCATTATCTGTTGACAGTGTAGCAACCCCAAAAAGTTTGTGCAAGGCTCACACAAGTAGTGTACACAAGCTGGTGCCAGCTCACAGGTTGTTCTCTGCCTCACAGGCGTCGATCCACTCGCTGTACACGTCCACCGCCTCGCTCAGCTTGTTAATCTTCGCCGAGAAGCGCTCGTTGCAGGTGTTGCACACCACGCTGCCAATCTGTGAGCGCCCTGCGGCAGTCAGCACCAGCTATAGCGTTGAAGCTACACTGAAGCGCAAGCCGTGTGCGCCCCACCTCTGCGTCATAATCCAGAGTCGCGGTGACGCTCTTGTTGGAGTTGCAGAAGGGGCAGTTGAAGGCGATGTCAAGCTTGGGCCGCTGCTTCTTTGGAGGCGGCTTGCTGCTCTTCCGCTTCCCCATGCGCTCAGGGGAGCATCAGGCCACAGCCAGCGGCGCGCTCAGGCCGGCGCGTACAAGGTGCTACGTTGAGCAGGCCCTGGGCAGCGAGCTTATGCGCGTGTGCACAGCAGGAGCCTGGCCTGAGTGTGAGCCGTGCTTTGGGCCGCAAAAGCTGGGGGTGCAGAGCCATAGGCTGCACCTGCACCTGTTCAGGCTCGTGACTTTCTCCCAGCAGGCACAGCATGAGCTATGTATATATGTTGGGCCTGTGCATAAGCCTGGGCAGACATGCGAGCTGCAGATGGCAAAATACAATGTGAAAATATGTCCTGCGCATGCATGCAGCCAGAAAGTGCATCAGCGCCCCCACGCCAAGGAGTAGCTCCGAAGGGTACTTCCCACAGACCCAGCACCAGTGCCACAGCGCAGACAGCGCGCAGCCGTCACAGCTCCTCGCGCGCTGCGCCGGCCGCCTGCGCCGCCAGGTACTCGGCCGCGAGCGCGGTGTGGTACGCCGCGCCCACCGCCAGCACCGCCTCGTCCAGCTTGAACTGCGCGGCGGCACACATGCGCGCTATGCTGGACCCCTGGCACCCAGGTAGGCACCCCCATGCACCCACCTGCTCCCACCTCTGCGCAGGAAGCAGAGAGGTAGCAGAGAGCCTCCAGCCTGCTTTCCTTCTGCAGGCCAACCAAGGAAACCGCACAGCCTGCATGCAGGCATGCGACGCCTTGACCGTGCCGCCCCCGTGCGGCCGGCGGCCGGCTCCGGGCCGGCGGCCTCCCCGCAGCTGCGCGCGAGCCCGGGCGCGCCAGGCAGCCGCGCCTGCGGCGTGTGCAGGCCATGCACCGCGCCGGCCGCCTCGCTGCGTGTGCCCAGAAACGCGAAGCTGGCCGGCACGCCCGCGCGCCCGAAAAAGGCAAAGTCCTCGCCGCCCAGCGTGGGCACCGCCTCCGCCACCCTGTCCTCGCCCACCAGCCTGCGCGCCGCCAGATATGGGCTTAGGATTAGGGTAGGTAAGTGCGCCCGGAGAATGCAGAGTCCTCGCCGCCCGGCATGGGCACCGCCTCCGCCACCCTGCCCTCTCGCCCAGCAGCCTGCACGCCGCCAGTTATAGGGTTAGGGTTTGGGCAGGTGAGCGCGCGTGCAGCAGCTCTCCATCGGGCCAACGGGAGGGCGCGCGCCTGGCGGCCACGCCGCGCGCAAAGGCGTAGGCGCCGGGGTCGTTGACGGTGGGCGGGTAGTAGGGCGAGTGCGCCTCCATCCAGTCCACCTCGCCGCTGCAGCCGTGCACGCGCGCCTGCGCCTCCACCACCTGCCGCGGCCGGGCAGCGGGTCCGCCGCCGGCGTGCGAGGGTGGGGCCCTGGGTGGCGCGCCCAGGGCCCACTCAGGGTGTGCGACGCGCCGCCTCTCTTCACCCCGCCTCTGCATCTGCACTGCGCCACGGTGCATGGCATTGAACGTGGCAGCTCACTGCAGGGATCGGTCACGAGAGAGCCGGCTCGTTGCTGCGGCGCGACGGGGCCGCGGCGCACGCGGCCCGGGAGGGAAGGCCGCGCGCCTCGGTGACGCGGCGCCGCAGCAGCATCAGGTGGTCGTGCGAGAGCGAGCGGATGGTGCCCCCGAAGCTGGCGTGCTCGGGGATGACGTTGTAGGCGCCCTCGCCCGCGGCCAGCCGCGTGACGCTCACGACCGCCGTGTCCATCGGGCCCGTCTCGCGCGACACCAGCGCCTGTGGGCGCGGACGTGACCCTTGGCAGAATTCGGCAGGACCCTGTTCCTGAGCAGGCCCAAGCCTCATGTGCAGCAGGCAGGGCGACGACCACAGCCTGCAGCGCACTGAGGACCTGAATCGCGCCGCCAGTGGACGCAGCAGACAGCGTGCTTGTCACTGGAGCAGAAGCAGGACGCCCGGCAGCAGTACACCTGCCTCATGAGCTTCCAAGGAAGCGCGCAACGGTCTCGCAGGCACGGGACCAAGCGAATGCCAACAGCCCACTGTCGGCCACAGGGCATGGGCGCGGTAGCCGCGCGCCTGCAGCGCGCCGATGGCGGCCGCCGCGGGGACCACAGGGTCCACGAAGGTCGGCGGCATGGCCGCGTGGCCGCCGCGCCCCGTCACGCGTGCCTCAAACTGCAGCGCGGCCGCCATGATCGGCCCCGGCCGCGAGGCGAGCGTGCCGCTCGGCAGCAGCGGCCACACGTGCAGCCCGAAGATCGCCGACAGGCCGTCTGCCCAGCCTGCGCGGCGGCGATCCGCCCTGCCTTCATGCTGCCGGGCGCAAAGGAACGCCTGCCTGTCTCCAAAAAACCTGACGGTATGGCGGTGCTGGAGGGTCTGCCAGCTGGGACAAGCCCTGTTTCACCAGGCAGTGGCTTTTGGCGAACAAGACTGGTCGCTGGCAGGCGCACGGCACGCCCTCAACATGCTTGTAGCTGAGATGGCATGCACAGAGGCAGGACCGCTTGACGCTGGGCGCAAGGGCAGGCCCAGCATGCGCACACGCGGCCACCCCCAAAATCGCACGCATGCGCACGGCTGGCGCAGGGCGCTGGCGCGGCAGGCATGCAGTGCCACAGGGGCGCGCGGCGCCGGTGCCGCAGGCACGCCAGCCGCTGCAGCCCGGCGTGGGGCAGCACCCTCCTTGACCATCACGTCCGCGCCCGCGCCGCCCTCCTCGGCCGGCTGAAACAGCAGGCGCACACTGCCGCGCAGGCTGCCCGCGCGCGCCTGGAGCAGCCGCGCGGCGCCCAGCAGCATCGCGACGTGCGCGTCGTGGCCGCACGCGTGCATCGCGCCCGGCACCTTGCTCCTGCGCGCGCGCGCGGCGGCTGGGCGTCCGGCAGCGGCCGCTGGCGCGGCGCTCTGCGGCCGCGCACGGGCGTGTCGCCCACCGCCTCGGTCGCGCGCGTGCTTGACGACTGTGCATCACGCAGAGCGTGCTGTTGCGGCAGTCGTGGCACGTCAGGACACCTGCATTGCGCTCAGCACCTCGCTCTTGTGCACCATGCACGATGGCTGCATCTTCAATACCAGCATGGGCCCATGCGGCTGTCATGGCCGCTTGCGAGCACGCCGCCAGGCACCCTCCCTCGCGCAAGCAGACGCCAGGGAGCTCTTTTGCCATGAGCGGCGCTGTGCGCTCGCCTGGGAGGCGCCTCAGGTGCCTAGCCTGCTCAGGCACAGCCGCTGCGCCGCGGCGCGCAGGCAGCGAGGCGGGTCATGGCAAGCAGAGTGCATACGCTGGAGGAGGCGCGCGTGCCGGAGCGTGCCGCAATGGTCTTCGGCGCGGTGCGCGCGCGCGCGCACCGCAGCCGC
>JAABUR0100006975.1_pt1 | contig 13559 bp, 9 predicted proteins | sample 5560091 | NCBI WGS metagenome assembly JAABUR01 (sample SAMN10711879, study PRJNA513375) | rock metagenome | isolation source: Antarctica rocks | place: Antarctica: Victoria Land, University Valley sud
TGGCTGGAGATATACACGGAGGCAGATGTAAATACCAATCGTCTGTTTCATTTGTCGCGAGAGTGTTCGTAATCTTTGTGCATTCAAAATCTTCGGGGTAGAATCCGCTCATCTCCCAATCAATAATACCACTGACTTGATATTTACCGTTTTCATCAGGCTGCACGATGATATTTTCTGTCCGGATATCTCCATGAGTAAAGACACAATTTTGTGCCCGAAAAGATGAGGTCAGTCGACGTAGAAACTCGAGATAAATATGGCTTCCGACAGGAGCCCCAGCATATTGGAAATCCCAGAACTCAGAACTGGTGTAGAGCGGCATTTCGCTGATTTTGGTATGCCTTCTAGTGTCTTTACATCCTTCACCTCCCACTCCACCGAGGGCCGTTTTGTCAGGGTGTTGTAGCTGCCGAAGGTCCGAAAAGATGGCATCAAGCTCTTTACTAAAAGATTCCTTTTGCGACTCTTGTAGTTGAGGCCATATCTTGTCGAGGGTGACTCCAGGCACGAAAGTCATGAAGAGATAAGCTGATTTGCCAGATGTGATAAGCCCATGTGGCCTGGGCGCTGGTATTTGGGATCTGTGGAGCTCAAGATACTGCAAGCTTGTGTATTCCGTAAAATCAGACGAGCTCTTTATTGACTTTATGATCACTTCAGGGCTGCATTTTGCAATATAGCGCTCTCTAGTGGACTGAGACTGCCATATCAAGTCGCTATTCCTCAAGATTTGGGCCAGAGCTTTTGTCAATTCAACGCTTTGTGTAGAGCCTGTCTCATCGATGTGAATATTCAGAAGGGTTTGGACTTTGTCTGACAAAGGATGGACAATTGTCGCTGGACTTGTAGGAATTGTTGTAGGCAAGAATCCGTTCGATTCTGTCGGGTCACTGTCTTCGGAAGGCACTAGTCCGTCATTCTCTGCAATATATCAGTTATGAGTAAGTTGAGGCGCATCTGAGGATGGGATGGAATATGGGATTCTACCTTTGTCCGTTTTCCTACTTATAAGACGTGAGCTGTAATTCGTGGGAAAGACTGTCGTCAAGTCGATCTCAGGATCCGTTTCAAATGCTCTCTGTAGCTGTCGCATGGTCCTTGCATTAAGTTTCGCTGCGAAGGACATTGAGAGAACGCGTTTTGGCTCTGGGATTTGTGCATTGTTGGCTCCGTCGGAAAACAACCTTTTTGTGACTGGAGACATTATAGTTGTATTGTAAAGGAACCGAGCGAGGATAGCGGTGATCGCCCAAAGTGATCGAGTTTAGTAGTCGGCAGTACCTACCATGGAGCGAAAATGTTCCAACAACCACTTTCGTGAAATCACCGCTTTCGTGACGCTAAGAGCTTGGCAGCACCACGAGCTTTATAGCCCGGAACTAAGCTAACTAAATTGCGACAGATAGATACAACTACCATTCGCTCAAGGCGAGGAGGTGAAAGTTCGTCCACATGTTCAATATGTATACTTTCCGTTCCCTACCGCACATATTCTGCCAGGCCTAATAGTCAAATGCCAAGTGTATGAAGCAATGCAGTAATAAATTCGTAATTCATCTTTAAATGAATCCCCAAGTGCGTTGCAAAGGTTTCAATGAAAAAGCCTAGCTCAACCTCTGTTTAAGTATGTCCATGAGTCCCATGATTCGCTCGCTCAGCTCATCCTTTTCCTTCTGTAGCCTTTCCTCCTTCTCCTTGTTCTCCTTCCTTTGCTGCTCCATCTGCTGAAGGAGCTTGTCCATTTGCTCCTTTTGCTCGTTGAGCAATTTCTGGGTGCTGGCAGGAAGAACGGGAGTCGCGAAACCTTCGGCATCTCGATCCTGCGAGGGTTGTTGGGAGCCTTGCTGCGAGTCGTTCAAACTCATCGTACCTGCAGAGAATGATAGCGTAGATGAGACCGGGAGAGCTGCGATTGCTTTATGAAGCCGTTCCAACAGTTTTGGAGCGTACACCGTTAGGACATTGCGAGCAAAGTTGTGGAGGGCCAGTAGGCCCCTCTCCTCGTGTGCAATATCGAACTTCCCAATGGGGTGTCGATAATACGTCCAATCTCCTCCTTCAACCAAGGCATAGTGCCCCCAAACGCGGGCATCGTTTTGATCGTGTGAGATGGAATAGACTAGGATCTTGCCAAGCAAGCTTTCGAATTGTTTGTCCTCTCGGTACTGATCCGCCTTTTGCTCGAGCTTGAGAAGCGCTTTGACTGCCACACTGCAGCTGTGCATGTTCTGCCGGTCAGCATAGTCAAGTCCTTTGTCGCCACACTCGACCTCGCACATCAGAAACGGGAAACACATTTCGTTGGTTGGTCGCGTCAAGTTTTCAAAGGATGTGTAGTTCGTTAGTTTTTCATTTTCCGATACCGTGAAGGCGGAATCGAGGAAGCCAACGGTCAGGTCAGGTTCAGGCCGAGGCCCTGCTAGAACCCAACTCTCATGCCACCGCGCCCTAACTTGATCGGTAAAATCTTTGAAACGTTTTGCTTCGTCCGTTAGATGGAGTGCTTTGATTGGCGGCAAAATCAGCGTCGTAATGTCTCGGCTTACCATTGCTTCATTTGTATTCTGGCAAAGGTAGACCACCTGGAGTATTTTGTCCTCGGAATAAATAGTAGGAGAGATGGCCGCGCATTCCATTTTTCGAAGTTCTTGGCAAGCCACCTTGCTGTCTGGAGAAACAAATTCCATGCCTTTGATATAATTCATGTCCAGACCTTGTGTGAAAATGTACTTTTCGTACGATTTAGTATATTGCTCCGGAACATCTCCGTCCTTACGGCTCTGAGAATAGCTCGGGGATTTTCCATCCTTGCCGCTTTGAGAACGATCCGACGTTCGCTGTCGTTTGTTGTTCGAAGAAGAAATTGAACGGGACTCTGCAAAGTTGTCGGGCCAGGTATGGTTCGCGGCCCAGTGGCTGACAGGGTCGTCTTTCTCTTTCTCTTTGCTTTCCGAGGCTTCAGGCTCTTCTTCAGGCCTCTCAAAAATTGGACTATTTGTTTCAGGTACAGTTTCCTGGAACTGCACCGTTTGCGGTGTTTGCAGTAAGGCCTTACGCCTTTTCGGAGAGCGATTATTGGTTTCCTCCAAGCGTGATTTTATGGAAATAGCCCTCCTCCTTTTCTTCCTAGATGATTGCTCGTGTGCATTGCTTGTTGATGGTGATGGTAGCTGATCATGGTCTTCGTTCTCCCTTGTGAAAGTCTTTCGCTCTAGATCAATAGGCTGGTCCTTAGTTTGGGGGACTAGATCTTCAATCCCTTGTGGTCGCTTTCGCTTCTGACTGGGTCTTTGGTCTGGGCCTGAAGGTTTCTCACCAGTCGGTAAGTTCTGTGAGCACTTTCCTTAGGATTAGGTTTCAATAGATAACATTAAAGCGAGTAGAGGACATACCGAACTGCGAGTGTTGCTTGTTGACGGAGAGGAAAACGGATACTGTTCAGTGTTTTGGGCTTTGGAGTCCGTTCGTTCCTTGAGATGCTGTATCGCTTCCAAGTGTGAGCTCTTGCGAGTAGGCGTTTGATGCTTCGTGACACGCGTAGGATGTTTTCCTGCCAATGGTCAGTTGGAGTAGGATGGAAGAGAGATATACGATGACCGACCAAGGGTTGATAATTGCCGCCCGGGTTTTCTGACGTCTATCTTTGCTCGATTACGGGCCTTGTTCATTGGAATGGAGAGGGGTAGAAGATGGCATTTCTCTTGCCGCCAGCTTTGAAACGGTCGGAGTGCTTTCTCGGAGATGCTAGCACAAGGATGCATGATGGCGGCGGCAAAGTCTTGGCAACAATATGTCATACGCATTCATTATCACGTGACTATACGTTGGTACGAGTAATTTGTTATTCAACAATAACGCACTTGCCCTTAGTCTTACTCGCCCCTACGTCGATGCAGTGTCTCGCCACGTGTTGGAGATTGCCGCCCATATTTCCTGGAGTCTGGCTTGCGGGTCATGTCTATTAGTATGGAGAGGGGTACGAGTTGACCTTTATGTTGCCGCCAGCTTTGAAACGAGATGGTGCGTTGAGATGCTAACAGAAGGGATGGTTAGGTACAGACACGAAATCTTGGCAGAAACATGTCCTGCGAAGCAGCATCCAGCCCCCTTACGCTAGCAAATGGCTCAGATACGGGCCTTGATCTCCGATGGCAGCTTTAATCCGTACATTGCTATCTGATCGAGGCTCATTCTCCTACACACCCAAACCCTAGCACTCAAGGCGTCTCATTACCAGAAACATCACTTTCGCACCAGGACATTACAATCTCTTGTCCTCATGAACTTTCTTCCGACTCTCTTTATCCACCTGCACCATCATTTCACATTCCCTGTCCTCTAACAGCTCAAAGAGTGTAAAGGGTTAGGAGCTGAGTCCTCCCCGGAAAATTCTCCTAGGATCTGTGATGGTCCAATATTGGCTTACGATATTCTGCGTAAGCAAATATTGGATCACTAGGTAGTCCGAGGAAGTTTGGAGCGCCGATGTTGCTGTTGTACGGAGAAGGCGCAAAGAATGATGTCCGAGGGGGTCGGGGCGAGCGACCTTTCATATTTTTCTTCGCTCCACATCGGCAAACGCTGCAGGCAAGGAGGCTCGTTGCAAGATGGACGTGCGCAATGCAGGATGCCGGCGGCTGGATGCAGTTGCTTGGTGCTGCTTTTTGACGGGTCAGAGAAAAGAGACGGCGGTTTTGTTTGCGGAGGAGGAAGAGTGGTGAAGAAGGGAGGGATGAGGTTTTCCTTTTGTCTGATTTGGGTTTGTTGCTATGTACATGGGCCTAGGATTAGGGGGGAGAGAGGTACATGCGGGTTTGTACAGTAGGTGGAAGGGCTTGAAGTTTAGGTACGAGTACTTGCCTTCTCTAAATGCCTTCCTGGCGTAATCCTCGACCAGGAGGACCTCTACGGAATACCGAGACATTAATCAGAAACGACCGGTCACGAGTAGCACCATAGACCATCGACGCAGCCTGGAACGTTTCTTTCTTTACACGCTCCTACTCAGAACGGCCAACACTCTCCCACACCCCCTTCTCACCGTATGTATATGCCGTTCCCTCCCTTCACCCACTTTCCACCCACTTCCCTCACACCATAGCCTCTACACCTCCAACTTCCCTCTCCCCTCGCCACCATCATCCCACTCAAAAACAAAACCCCCCATACCACCTAAAATCCAACTCCCCTTATCCCGCTCCTGCTCCCTCTCCTCTCTCATCCCAACAAACAGCATAACGCCCACATCTTCCCCGCAGCAGAGACTATGTATATCCGGCACAGAAAAGTCGTATGAACACTTTACAGCCCCTTAGACATTGAATTATATAAAAAAAACAGCCAAGATGGGGTTTTGCCAATTTGCAATCTCCATCCCCATCTCCATCTCCATCTCCATCTCCATCTCCATCCTCATCTCCATACCACAACAACCATCTCTTCTCTCCCCACAACAACCCCATCTCTTCTCCCCACAACAAAACTATCCCCGAAAACATGCCACAACTATCACAACGGCGGCATCTTTCGTTATCCCAAACCACCCTGCTCTTAAAAAAAAATAAAAGTAAAAAAAATCCCCAATTGTACTTTACCAGGCTCGACGCGCCCTTGCTTCTACCTTGGTCTCACCCAGTTCAGCTCAGCTCAGCTCAGCTCAGCTCAGCTCAGCTCAAGCATGTACAGGTACCACTTTTGCTATATCCAAGTCTCAGAAGTCGTTTGGAACCTCAGTTACCGCTTCCGCCTTGGATGATTTAGTGATGAGGTGGTACGAGTAGGATCCGCCCTTTTTTTCTCCTGGCTCGGCATGTGCATCATTTCTCCGACGGGCAACGGTGAGGTCGTCGAAATAGATGCATGGTTTCTTAGCTGTATACATACGCTACACATTCCTACCCCCCTTATACATTAAATCTGCGCACTCCTATGCACATCATCCCCCAACACAATTTGCTCTCCCGCCCTTTCCACCCCCATCCCCCGCACAACCTCCACACTACTGCTCCATCGTAACCGCCAACCGCTCCCAAAACGCACATCTCCCTTTCTGGTCCTCCGGCACGTTCTCCATCCCCGCCTTTCCAGCCCCCTCAAACACCAACCTACTCTGACTCTCCGCACTGCCCACCGTCTCCCACGTCGGCGCCCCAGCTTTCTTGTACGTGTTCGGATCCAACGACCTTACAAAGCTGAGCCAGTAGTCCATCACTAGCGGGACGTCCGGCGCGTTGGTGGTTTGGTACGCGGAGCCGTCGCCGCCGCCGGCATTGCTGCTGAGGCCCCAGACGGCGGGGACCTCGAATGTGTGCGGGGTGCCGAGACCTTTGGCGGTGTTGGCGGGGTCGAGGACGGCGTAGCGGTAGGACCAGGTGGTTTTGGATGCCATGTATTGAGCGTAGCTGCGGGTGATGAGGAGGCCGGGGCAGGTGAAGGTGGTTTCGCCGTAGGCATTGGAGGCGGCGTGGAAGTATGTGTTGTGTTGTGGTACCGGGGGATTTTGGTTTAGGGGGTATTGATGGTTGATGGCGTCAGTGTTGGCGGTGGAGAGTTTGGGGTAGTTGTTTTGGAAGAATTTTGAGATGTCTTGGGGGCTGGCGGCGTTGACAGCGAAGTAGGAGCCTTCGTCGTTATCGTTGCTGCGGTATACGGTTAGAATGAGTTTTTTTGGAAGGTCATGCTGGCTTCAGAAACTTACCCAAAGATGATGGGTACTTTGATGAATCTCCCTTGCTCAAACAGCTCATAAGGATAGTCGCGTATATAGTCTCCATCAATGCAAGGACTGTACGAGAAAATTGGACCAGCCGGACGCCCTGGATACGAAAAGACATAATTGGCTTCTTGCAAGGCTGCAGAATCCTTTGACCTCAGACAAGCAAGTCGGTCTCCAGTGGAACATCCGGCAGCGTTGGCGTAGTCGGTGAATTGGAATTCAAGCTCGGATACCTTTGGTTGCGTAGGGAAGAACACGGACTCTCCTATGGCACCAACAAAAAGGTTGTCATTGCGTCCACCATAGGCAGCAAGTTGCATGGCAATGGACCCTGCTCCGGCAGAGGCACCAACAACTACGACATGTTCAGGATTACCGCCAAACTGACCGTCCTGTAAGAAATGCCATATCAAGATACAGCTGAAGAGACTTACTTTGGTGATGTACTTCTGCACCCATTGCAATGCTTTCCGCTGGTCTAGTAAACCAGCGTTCAAGTTTCCATTACTTCTGACCTTTTCACTAGCCAAGAATCCGAATGGTCCAACTCGGTAGTTGAAGGTCACAACCACAACGTTGCCTCCTGACGAGTTGATAAGGTTGGTGCCGTTATAATTTGCATTTGAATTTGCAGTGTAGCCTCCACCTTGAATCCAGAAGAATACTGGGAGCTTTGAATTTCCCGTGGCGTTCGAAGGCGCATAGACGTCGATGAACAAACAATCTTCTGATTGTCCACCATTGAGACCCGCACCTACAGAGTAACATAATGAACCATGCTGTTATACTTTGTCAGTACTCAGACCTCCTCTAACTGGGAGTAGGGTTTTACGTACTTGAAGAGCTTCTTGTGTGGTTCTATTGCGCGGAGGATCCGCTGGTGCACGGAAGCGTAGGTTACCAAGAGGAGGAGCGGCATATCGTAGGCCAAGGTATTGGTTCACTCCTGCTTGGAGTTGCACGCCCTGGTATTTGGTATATCCCAAATCCACGACCGTACCGATATCTTTACGGATTCCTCGGCTGTCGTTGTTGTCACCGCCCTGGTTGTTGAAGTCTCTGTTTGCAGGGGCAGCTGCTGCTGCGGCGATCAGGAGCGCAGAGAGAGAAAGACCACAAAAGCGCATCTTGGTTGCCGATGTTTGAGAGCTCCGCCGGATGCTCGATGGACAACTCCATCTTCTTTATAGGTTTGAGAGACGTTACTTTCGGAGACATGATGCCCTAGTGAACAGGTTCGTTCCTGTGCGGGCCATGTTTCTAGGTAATCACCGGGACTTCGCACAATGGGGAGTCCACGCGCGGCAGTTTAGTCGAGCACGCTAATGATATTTCAGGCTTAGAGTAACCAGAAAGTTACTGAGGTACGGAGTACCTACCTACCTTAGGTAGTGATGGATGTGCCACTGTGCAGTCTGAGCTACCTTAAGGTAGTCTTGATATCTTTTGTTTGAACATTCCAACTAGGAACCTCGGTTGCGCGGTTAAACCGTCTATCACATTCTTTAATCAGAGTGTCCCGTCAGCTGTGTTGATCGTGTACAGCCGAGTAAGGCAAGTTGTAAAGCCCAATGTAACCAGACAGACGTGGCAAAGCTATTCAACCCCACAACGCATGTCAGTTAATAACAAGAATTCCCGTTCGATCGAACCGTTACAATGAAATCACAGTCGTGAACGGTCTGATGACAGTCGTGGGGTGCAGGAGGTGGGGCAATGGCTTCATGCATGTTGACCTTCTTTTTGGCGGGGTGCCACGGCCGTTCTGGTAGATGCCTGAATAGGTAGGTAGGTGCTCAGTGCAAGGTAGCAAGCACTATGAGGGTGCGGGGTGGGTGCGGGGGGTTGCTTGACCCTACAGCTGTGACAGCGTAAACACAACGTATATCGAGTTCAACTTTGGACTTGCCCTAAAGGTATCAAGGAGTCAAGAACGTCACACTCCTTTGCCACCGCTGGGCCTGTTGTTCGTTTATAATGAAACTGAAGATCTTAGCCAAGTTTCATAAGTGACTCTGCAAAGAGGTTAATACTTCAATTCTGTGTATTAGTTTTGTCTGTTGACTTTCTGCCGCTCGCCACCTACGCTATCGTTGGCAAGCTCAGAGACCGAGTATGACTTGAATCCTCTACTCGATGGTTTTCATGCTGGCAGCTTATACTAGTCAGTCTGACTAACGGCGGCAATAAGGCCGGTGGGCCGACGAGACAGGTCGATGACATCATGGACGACGACATGGAACGAAATAAACGTGAAGGACCAGTGGTGTTCTTGGGACAGCCAGGGGCAAATGGCCTCTAGCTAGTAACAGAGGAAAGAAGTTGTGCATAAGCTGGAGTTTTTGTCCGAAGAGGTTTCTCCAGCGACTACTGTAGTAGGCGCGACTAGTAGAATCAATCAATCAATCAATCGATTATACTAATCTAGACTTTTTAGCCCCTCATAGCAAAAATGAGCTTTCTAGTTTAATTATCTCTTCTCTGTTTCGCAGTTCTTTCCTCTCGTTGGCACACGATAGATAGGCGTGCGAGTCAAGCGATGAAGGCTGTAAAGCCCTTAAGACTAGTCCGTCGGCCAGTGAGGAGAAGAAAGACCAGCGGGACAACAAGATGGCCAAGGCAGACGACTATGGAGATGAACCGGACGGCGACAGCGACAGAAACAATACGCCTTTGCTACTTTCCGCGAAGGAAAGGTGCCGCTCGAGAGAAGCCTCCCTTAAAGTGTCGTATCAAAAGCCGCTTTTCGTCGCCACTCTCTTCAGACGAGGAAATCAAGACGGGGTGTTACAACCGTTTTCATGAGGAATCCTATCGCAGCAAAGTTCGCCGATTACACTGCTAGCAAAGCACAAAAGACATTATCAAGGCCAAACAATGCCTCCTGAGCCTCTCAAGCTCTCCAGACGGCGGCCTATCGTTTTAGCCTCCTCGGCTTTGAAGGGATCAATGCGGTTGATAGACTAGCAAGCGAAGAAGGTTTCGAGAGGCTTTCTTCAAATCATGGGTCTGTGGACATTGTAGAAGACCCCAAAATCGTTCAGTCATCCTCCTTCATTGTTGTCTAGCAGGAGCACCCCAACTTGGATCGTTCCAACGAATAAAAGCCTGCATTGATACTCGCTGAGAAATTAAGAGTCCTCCGCAGGCGCAAACAAATCCAGAATACCACGATTCCCACAGGCAGCAGCCACATCAAGCGGCGTCCTCTGCTCATTGTCTTCTGCCTTCGGATCCACGCCCAGCTCCCACAGGATCTTGAACATATCGCGGGTATCATCGCGATCTTTTGGCAGGCCAAGATTTTCTCGACTCCTCTTTGCGACAATGTGCATGAGCGTCTGTCCTTCACTATTGCGAGCGTGAACGTTGTATCCACTCAGAACACGGCGTTGCTCGTCAAGGTCGGGATAGATGTTGTATTCGGGATACTCATCATCATATGAGGGCTGAACGGCGACATAGCCAAAGATTGCAGTATTGCCTTGGCTATCGCGCTGTTCTCTATCGATACCAGTGTCGATGAATCTCTGCACGAGTGGAATATGTTCCTTTCGCCGGGTTGAGGACCCGTTTTCGGCCATACAAGGGAGCAGGAAGTGTAGCACTGTCTTGCTTTCTCCTGGATATGGTGCTGCAGCATCGGCATTGGAGTTGAGTAGCGTCTTAATCATACCATACGACTGCCGCTTTATCGCGTAGTGCAAAGGTGAGAAACCTACATCGTCCAGGTCATTCACGGGAGTGCCACTAGAGATAAGCTTCTTCGCGATCTCGCACTCGTCTTCGGAGTAGTAACTAGGAATCACTTGGCAAATCCAATGGAGCGCATTCATCCGCTCATGGTCGACGGCAAGAGTGTCGGCACCAGCATTTATCAACAGCCCGACGGCAGACTCTGATCGATGGGAGCATGCTGCCAGAAGTGGTGTCATTCCCCGAGGATCCGTGACCTCCCAGTCTAAGTCTAGTGACATGAATGGTCTGAGTATGCCAGAACCCTGTATGACGGCCGTAATGAGGGGTGTGCCATCTTCCAGGATCTTGGTAGGGTCGGCGCCATTCTTAAGCAAAACCCAGATAATCTCTTCTGCGCTGGCCTTCCTATCCTCTATAGACTCGTCCCACCTCACATTGCTATTAAATGGTCCGCATGCAATGTACAAAAGCAATGGCTGCTTCGGGAGATCAGTCCGCCAGGATTGGCACATAGCATTACAATCTGCACCAGCTCTGACGAGAGCCTCCACTACAGCAGCGTTGAAGCTGGTGACTGCGTAGCTTATTGGTGGTTTGTTCCCAAAGGAGATGTCAGCCCCATGAGAGAGTAGTGTCTCGACGATGTCAACGCCTTCTTTGAATGACTCAACAAGGGGCGTCGTACCCTCGGAGTTGACAAAGTTGACTCTTGCGTTGTGCTTGAGCAAGACCGCAATTGCCTCTTTTCGCCAAAAGCCAGGCTGATCGTATGAGTCAAATCTGCCTTTGATGGCTAATTGCAATGCTGTTTGGCCTCGCGATGTTGTCAGCTCCGGATCGGCTCCGACCGTCAATAAGTAGTCAAGAGCCAGCGGATTCCACCACTGCTCAGCGACCGCAAGCAGATGTATCGCTGTCTTGTTATCATCTCTGTATGAACGATCCCTTTCACCCATGTCCTGCTTGGCGTTGAGGTCAACTCCAAGATGAACCAAGAATTTGATCATCTCGGTATTTGGCCTCTCGCGACGGACCGCCTCATGGATTAGATCATGTGGCAGCGACTGTACATGCTTGCCACGAACGAGCAGCTTCATGATGGATAGAAGTCCATTTCGGGCGACGGTGTGTAATATAGTCTTCCCATCCGGCAGCACCTTTAAAGGGTCGGCGCCGACACTTAGCAATTCCTCAATCATCGCTTTGTCGCCAAGTTGCGTAGCAGAAAGCAAGAGCGATGTCGCTTCTTCAGGGTCTGATACAATTTCATGTACGGCCTGGTCCAGAATAATTCGTTCTAGATCCCAATTCCGCTGCTTAAGCCTAGCCAGGGTCCTAATCTCCGGCCATAACTGCGCTCTGGCGGTGAGAGAGGACTGTTCTGATGTTTCTCTACTGAAGGCAAGCACACACGCAATCTCCTTGCAGCCATTAGTAATAGCGGCATTGTACGGGGTTCTACCACTATTATCGGTGACGCAAGGATCAGAGCCAGCGTTCAGAAGGAGCCAAATAATATCTGCGATACGGCTAACACCTCCTAGGTCTAAGCGACTGGGTTCACTATCCTCATGTTTCTCCCTCGCCGTATGGACTGGCCTCGAGGAGTCGCCCAGTTGCAGTCCGGCGGGGTGGCATGCGTACTCCCGCTTATCTTTATCACAAGGATATATGCTATACTTTCTTGTGAATTCTTGGTGCGATGAGCGTTGCAAATCCATAAAATTTTGCTCTTCACGACACTCAGAGGCGATGTGGAGTGAGCTTTTGCCTCTGAAGTCTCGAGCATTGTGATTTGCTGAGGCATCGAGAAGGATCTGGACGGATTCAAGGACGCCAGATCGGACCGCGTCGTGCAATGCTGTCCTTCCGTTGCAATCTGAACGGTCAATGATCTTGTTCAGAGACTTCTGCTTGAGTATTTCCGTGAGTAATCCTAGAGCATTGGCGTTACCGCCTCTGGCAGCATAGTGTAGCACTGTACGCTTCTTATGGTCCACTGCGGTCATGTCAGCTCCAGCGCACAGTAGTTTCGTTACACGTGAGGCGCAGCTTGTTGACGCAAGATGTAAGGCAGTAACGCCATTACGATCAGCGAGGTTGATATCGAGACTGAATCGCGGACCGAGCAAGTGATCAAGCCTTTTCTCTCCGTCGCATCCACTGTAACCTGAGTCATATCTAATTGGAAGACCTGCTGCAAGGTGCAGCACAGTTCTGCCTTCATAGTTACGTAAAGATGGGTCTGCACCCACCTCCAGAGCTGTGTGCAGTAGAAAATGCGAACTCCTGAAGAAGGGTCCCGTATTCTGAATGGCGTCGTGTAGCATGGTGTTTCCGGCGTAATCTCGTGTGTTTGGATCGAGTCCTTCGTCAAGGAAGAGTTTCATGTACTCAATACGTCTCATTTTGTTGTATTCTGATGTATCGTGATGTGAGGTTTCCCGGCTGGCGAGAATGTGCAGTGCTGTTTTCCCTCCGTAATCTTTGGCCGTTAAATCAAACCCGTAGCTTTTTAATCGCCTGAGTTCCTCCACATCTTTTCTACCGACTGCGTTCATAGCTACATTACGACCACGGCGATCTTTGGCAACCAGATCAATGCCTGCTGTTTGGAGTACACGTATCAAGGCCTCTTCCTCCTGCACGAAGTTGTACGGCGTCTGAAGCCTGAAAAGGCAATTTTGCCCTTGGGCGTCTTCGATATTTGGATCTGCGCCTGCCTGCAACCAATGCGCGATCTTCGAGACACTCCAAGCGTCTGATGCGAGCACTTTATGAAGAACCGTCCTACCTTCTGAATCCTGGGCATTAGGATCGATGCCATACTTTTGCGTGTATGTATGCCAGTCTACTGATTTGGGCCGACTCCAATCATCAAACAGACACATCAAGGGTGTCTGACCATCTGCTTTTCGGCGGGCATTCATATCACCTCCAGCGTTGATTAGAAGTTGGATTTGGACGTCGGCATGGCGTTCCGTAAATGCATGTAGCGGAGTGTTTCCCAGATTATCAGTAGCCGTTGCATCAGCCCCATTGTCCAGAAGCACTTTGAGAAACGCCGAAGTCCACTTAGTGTCATGAAATTTTGACCAATAAAACAACGGTGTTTTTCCTTCAGAATCCTTTGCATTGATGT
>JAABUR0100006976.1_pt1 | contig 13559 bp, 13 predicted proteins | sample 5560091 | NCBI WGS metagenome assembly JAABUR01 (sample SAMN10711879, study PRJNA513375) | rock metagenome | isolation source: Antarctica rocks | place: Antarctica: Victoria Land, University Valley sud
TACAATGGTATTGTACACTGTTACATTTTGACCGGTACCGTATGTAGCAAGCAAAGGCCAAAACAAACCAAGGTCGGTCATGGTAGGAATTACCTTTTCAATGCCCGCTACTGCTATATGTGTTTTTGGAAATGCGCAGCTCAGACGGCCGTTACCTTCATTTTCGGTAATGGCGATGCCGCCAATATCTGATATGACAAAGTTTGCTCCGGTTATCCCAACTTCGGCATGCATAAACTTTTCTCTAAGTTTAAGCCGTGCTACCTGTGTCAATTGTTCGGGTGTGAGGTTTGATGGCGTCCCGAGTTTGTCAGCGAAAAGTTTGGCAACATCTTCCTTGCTTTTGTGCATTGCAGGGGTAACAATATGATAAGGTGGTTCATCGTCGAGTTGCTGAATGTATTCGCCCAAATCTGTTTCCACGCTTTCGATGCCTTGCTTTTTTAAAAAAGCATTAAGATGAATTTCTTCGGTTACCATGCTCTTGCTTTTCACAAGGGTCTTGCAGTTCTTCTCTTTGCAGATTTTTCCAATTTCATTTAAAGCCTGTTCAGCAGTTTCTGCCCAGATAACTTTACCTCCACGTTTGGTAAACTGCATTTCGAATTGTTCGAGCTGCTGGTCAAGCGTTTCAATTGCACGCCACTTTGTATTTTTTGCTCTTTCACGGGCAACCATTAGTTCTGAAAATTGCAGCTTGGCATTTGGAACTACAGCATTGTATTTATTTATATTAAAATTTATCTTTCGCCTGTGCTCATAGTCACCGGCTTTGATTGTACTTTTTGCTTTAAATGATTCGGCGGTTTCGGTCATAAGGTGGTCATTGGGTAATTAAGTCATTTGGTCATCAAGTCAATGGGCTAATAGGGAAAAGCCAAAAAATAGTGCAATCAGCTTTTTATTCTTTTATCAAACATAAAGCTACCAATTTCAACAATAAAAACTTTACTAAAGTCAGGATGTTTTGTATTGATAAGGTAATTTACTTCTCTGCTGATTACTGCAGAAGGAACCTGTAATACCAATGTTTCCTGTTTTACATACCATTCATCTCCTATATCTTGTGTAAAGCTTTGCTGCTCCCTTTCTTTCCAATTTTCACGAAGAGTATTTATATCAATAACTGCCGTTGCAATATTTTCCGGCACTTCGATTATTATACCCTTGTAATCCTGTTTGTATAATATTTCACCGCTGCTATGAACAACTGTTTCAAGGCATGCTAATGATAAAGAAGATGCAGAATACAAAACAAATTTGCCTTCAGTATTCCATCTGTTTGCCCTTCCTGAAGCTATTAATGCTTTAGCATAGACGTTTTTAGAAATTCTGTAGACGTGCATATATTTCAGGCAAGGTCTCCATATTCAATTCTTATCAATTCATCCATCACTAAATTTATACCTGTTGATGTTAGTAATAAAGTATCAGGCACGTCGTTGTATAATCCAAAAGCAGGTTTTTGCAACCATCCATTAAAAGTTTCAACACCCTCAAATACCCCTAATCCTTTTTCATACAAAGCAAAAAGTTTCAATAAAAGCTCACTTTGCAGCATAGGCAATTTTTTTGAACCGGCACTGTAATTCTGCAACGTTTTTGCTGTAGTATGTATTAATCGTGCAATCTCTTTTTGGCTTTTACCAGACATAATTGCAAAGTCCGTAACTGATGTTATTTCTACCCCTTTCTGAGCATTAGTGATTATACTTTTGTTATCCTGAAAAAGGGGCCGATAGCTATTTAAAATCACTTCCGGTTTTAAATTTTTAGTTACTGGTTTTATACTATTCTTTTGAAGAGGACCAACAACCTTTCTTTCTCTTTTTTTCTTTTGTTTATTTTCTATATCAAAAGGAGGCATAAAAAGCAATTTTATTTAAAGGTAAGAAAGTATTCGCTTAAGCAGAAGAAAATTTACCTGTTTTTTCCCTTATACTTTGCAGTTGCTTCTAGCGTTTTATAAAACTCTTCACCATACTTTCTTATAATTGCTTCTTTTAAAAAAACATGAGCTGGAACTTTAAGCTTTTTCCCAAGTTTGCATGCTGCAGCGCAAAGATCCGGGCGAGGCTCATAATTTACATAATCAGAATGACCGTCTTTGCTTTTTTTAATTCTTATGGGAAAAAGATGGCAGCTTATTGGTTTCTTCCAGCTTATTTTGCCATCGTTATATGCCTGTTCGATTGCACATTTTATTATGCCCTGTTTATCGCGGTAGCCATAGGCACAAATCTTACCATTTACCGTAGGTGTTACCCATCCAAACTCGCGGTTATAAATATACTTACCTGCTTTTTCAACTTCTTTTATTCCTTCGGCTGTCATGTATTCTCTTATAGCATTAAACAAATTAATGAGGTGATTAAGTTCTTCTACTTCAAGGGGCGCACCCGCGTCTCCATCTTCGCAACAACCACCTTTGCATTTGGTAAGGTCGCATACAAATTTTTCTTCCACCACCTCGTCACTTACCAGTATATTATCAATTGCTATCATGCCCCATCCCCAAAGGGAGTTTAAATTATTGAGAACGAAATTAGACCTAAATAACAAATATTTATTATTCTGCTACTCCTTCCATTTAAAAGTATTAATTAAATGTTTTACATCTTCTATTAAAAAGCGGTTTACTATACTTAAAGAGTCTTCATTGGGTGCAGCATCAAAGTAAAGTGCACCCCTGAGAAAGTGTGTAGTGGAATCAGTTAAAAAAAACTGGTTAGCAGTAGCTACATCTCCGCCAACTTTAAAAAATATACCATGCACATTATTAGGATTCGAAATAGGGGAGTCTTCTATGCTGTAAGCTTTTATTGTATGCTTATTTGTCATGGTAAAAGCATCATTTACCAGCTTGTCTAACTTATTTTTTCCTATTTCCTTATAACTTACATAAATGCGGCCATTAAACTCAGGAAAGTCAATATTTATGGCCTTTCCATAAAAACTGCTGTCTTTTACAACCTTTGCGTATACCGGATATTCAAAAGAGTAAGGATAACCCGCCTGATTAAAAAACTGGTATTGCTTTTTTGGGAAATGAATTTGAAAATATCCTCTTGGCTTTGGCGTATAATCACTGTTACAGGAAAACAAGACCATAGACGATAGACTATAGACAATGGTTCGCCAGACCATAGACCGCAGACCAACTATTACCATAGACCGTAGACCATAGACCATAGCAGGGAGTGAGGAATATTTAGGAAATTTTATAAAAATAAAAAATTGATGAAAAATAATAGAAGTTAATTTTTTCAAACCCATAAATTGTTCCATTCAAAGCTACACCTGTTTGGGAACATGAGGATTTATAGAAACCTTAATTTTCCGAAGCCGGTTCTTTTCAACCTCCAAAACGGTGAACTCAAAATCGCCACTTACTACAACTACATTTACGGCAGGTATTTCACCAGCCAGTTCCAACACCAGCCCCGCCAGTGATTCGCTTTCGCCTCTTACTTCATCAAAAATCTCCATCGGCAATTCCATGACTTTGCATACATCATGTATCATGATCCTTCCGTCAAAAATATAGTTGAAATCATCAACTTTTGCATGGGCAATATCTTCATCATCAAATTCGTCTTTTATTTCGCCTATTATTTCTTCCATAATATCTTCGAGTGTAACTATGCCGCTGGTCCCTCCAAACTCATCAACAACAACAGCAAAATGTATTCTTTTAGTCTGAAATTCCTGCAACAGGTCCTCAATCATTTTTTGCTCGTGAATAAAATAAGGAGGCTTCATCAAAGAATGCCAGTCGTAATCCGGTGGATTTTCCAGCATGGGCAAAAGGTCTTTTGTGTGTATAATACCAACCAAATTGTCAAGGTCTTCTTTATAAACCGGAAGCCTGCTGTAATGCAGTTCTTCGACCCGTTTTATCAAATCAGTAAAAGAAGTGGAATATACAATACCGCTTACATCAAGCCTCGCTCTCATTACCTGCTTGGCAGTAATATTGCTGAATTTTACAATTCCCTTCAGTATATTTTTTTCTTTTTGAGATGCTTCATCATCAGTAGTAATATCAATTGCATGATCAAGCTCTTCAAGACTATACGAGGTATTAGACTTCTTAGCTAATTTTTTTTCGATAAAATCAGAAGTGCCGACTAATCGTTCGCTTAAGCCCTTAAACAGTAAGGAAATTCCTTCAACCAACGGACCTGCATCTTTTGCAAACCTGATATTGTTTTGCGTGGCCATTACTTTTGGCATCACTTCGCCGAATAATACAAGTAAAAAGGTAACCGCCAGAACTTTTATCAAGAACTTAACCCACCACAACTGATTATTAAAAACAAACATCTCATCAATTATAAAGTTTGAAATAATAATTATGGCGATGTTTACAAAGCTGTTAGCAATAAGCAGCGATGCAAGAAGTGTTTTCGGGGTTTCCAACAGATCAACTATGCGTTTATATCCGGGTTGCTGCTTGGTTTTCAGCATATTAATATCTTTATAGGAGAGCGAAAAGTAAGCTACTTCTGCCCCGGCTACAAAAAAAGCGATCAATATTAAAATAACCAGCAAAAATATTAAAACAGTAATTGCCTGTGTGTTTATTGCAGCAGGATTAGCGGTATCAAGAAAATTAAAAAATGCCGGGTGATGATCCAAAGCAACGAGGTTAGGTTAATGAAACGGCAGTTTTAAAACCGCCATGGCTACTGCGAATATATCAATTTTATTTATTCGTCTTTAAAAAGGAAGATCTTCAGATGTTTCCCCAATTGGCGGAATCTCCGGATTACTTATTCCTTCAAAATTATCCTGATGGCCACTATTAGTAAAACCGTGTCCTTCTCCACGCTTATCAAGCATAATTAAATTATCTCCGACCACTTCAGTAGCAAATTTTTTATTGCCTTCTTTATCTTCCCAGCTACGCGTTCTTAAACGTCCTTCTATGTAAACAAGGCTGCCTTTATGCAGATACTTTTGCGCCAGTTCTGCAAGTCCCCGCCAAAGTACAACTGTATGCCATTCGGTCTGCGAAACAAGCTTTCCACCTCTGTCTTTGTAAGTTTCAGTAGTAGCTAAACTGAATTTTGCCACTCCTATATTTCCTTCCAGATATTGTACATCCGGATCTTTTCCAAGGTTGCCAATAAGTATTACATGATTTACCCCTCTCATAGTATCGTATTTTAAAAAAACCCGACTGATGTTGGTTAGCTATCTAAAATTACTTTTTTTTATAAAACAATTCAAGCATAAAAAAAAAAATAATTGTTTTTTACTGCTTTTCGGTTGTATTATGTAACTTTTCAAGTCAACATTAAAATATTTCTACTGAATATTTCAGAGAAACAGGTACAAGACAACATTAATTAAAAGCATGTAATGCAGATGCAACAATAATAAGATGTTACGATAATATCACTTTTCCGCATATAGCATTAACCGCTTTTCTTATTAAAAAACATTATATTATTTTTTGATTGACAAGATATTGATTAATGAATTTCGGAAAAGGCATTTTTGTCAGGTATTCTTTATTTACTGTTTTTAAATGCCTTAAAGCATTGGGCATTTTGTCGAGACTGATGGTTATAAACCTGCCTTGGAGATTTTGATGAGTAAGCTGCTGTATAAATATATCTGAAATATTATTCAATTTAAATATCTCAATGCATAGTTGATCTTTTAACCAATTTCTTATCTGCTCAGTTTGGCAATCCCATTCTTTATCTGTTTCAAATAAATAAAACTCATACAAGTTCTCCCATATATCCTTTTCCACTCGTTTATTTACTAAAACCTTATCATGCAATAAGAATATAAAGTAGGTAAACCATCGTTTTTTTCTAGCCAGCCGCTTTTCTTTAACAGGCAGTGTATTTACCAGTCCCAATTTGTAAGCGATACAATTTTTTAGAAGAAGACACTGACTGCAATGGGGGATCTTTGGCTTACAAACCGTTGCACCAAAATCCATAATTGCCTGGTTATAAGCAGCGGGGTCTTTTTTTAGCAATAATTCATTTGCCAGATTTGTAAAATATTCCTTTCCTTTTGCAGAATCAATGGGAAGCGCTTCCCCAAAATATCTCGCCAAAACCCTGAAAACATTTCCATCTGCCACAGCATGTGGAAGTCCATACGCAAAAGAAGAAATGGCAGCAGCAGTATAAGGTCCAATTCCCTTAAGGGCAATAATATCTTCATAAGTACAGGGAAAATTTCCATTTAGATTATTAACTATATTTCTTGCAGTTAAAATTATGTTTTTACATCTTGTATAGTATCCCAGACCTTCCCACACTTTAAAAACAGTCTCTTCATCAGCAAAAGCGAGGCTTTTGACAGTAGGAAATTTCTTAATAAAATTATTATAATATGAAAGACCTTGCTGAACACGGGTTTGCTGGAGAATTATTTCGCTTATCCATATTTTGTATGGTTCTTTTTCACCTTTCCATGGCATGGTTCTTTTATTCAGTTTTAGGTGCCAATCAATTATTTTCCTGGTAAATGTTCTTTTCATGTTTACTTTCAAACTAATTGAGGTGCAAATATTTGTCTGCTTTACTGAACAAAAAAAATTATTAATTACTTTTTTAATAATAAAAAGGTTAAAGACAGTACAAATTATTATTTAAAAAAAGATTTATCAAAAATAGAGTTTACTCTTGGCCATATTATCTTTTAGCAATATAGGAGTGTGCAGAAATGAAAAATAATTCTCAATGAGAAAGTCAGACTTAATAAATCAGATTTCAGAAAAAACAGGTATACCGAAAGTAGATGTTTTGGTCACACTAGAAACCATGTTTAAAGAAGTAAAAGATAGTCTTTCGCAAGGGGAAAACATTTATATACGTGGTTTTGGAAGTTTTATCACCAAAAAAAGGGCAGCAAAAATTGGCAGAAATATAAAAAGAAATGTTGCAGTTGAGATACCTGAGCATTTTATACCAGCTTTTAAACCCGCTAAAGAATTTGTAATCGAAGTAAAAAGTAAAAGACGCGCAGGAGGCAGATCAGAAGAAGATTTGTCTGAAGAAGATTAAGAAGTACTAAAACTCCATTTTTTTCCTTTTTCCTTATGCTTTTTAACTAAGTCATTTATCGCACGCCCCATCAATTTTATTACTTTTGTTTGATTATCAGATTAATTAGAAACAGTGAAAAAACAACAAGTTATTTTGGTGGGCGGCGGTTTTTTATTACTTATTTTATTATTCCTTTTTGGAAATACAATTCCCCCAAAAAAACCTGCAACAGTTGCAGCAGACACGCCTCATCAGGAAAAAAAGATAGATACCGACAAATTGCTTACGCACGCAAAAGAAAGATTGACTCCTCAGCAATTAGAAAAAGTAACCTCTTTAGAAAACAGTGTAAAAAGAGGAGACGTTAAAAATCAACAACTTTCAGTGTACAGACAATTGGCTTCCTTTTGGAGAGATAGTATCGGATTGTTGGAGCCTTATGCATTTTACACTGCTCAGGCCGCTAAGTTGGAAAATTCTGAAAAAAACCTCACCTTTGCAGCCCATTTGTTTTTAAACAATCTGAAAACGGAGACCGATCCTCCGATGCAATATTGGTTAGCTTCGAATGCAAAAGATCTTTTTCAGCAGGCTTTAGAGATAAACCCCACAAACGACAGCAGCAAAATTGGCTTAGGTGCATGTTACATTTTCGGAAATATCTCTGACAATCCAATGGAAGGCATAGCTGCAATCAGGGAAGTAGTACAACAAAATCCTGACAATTTGTTTGGCCAGATGATATTGGGATTAGGGGGTGTTAAAAGCGGACAGTTCGATAAAGCAATCGAACATTTCACAGTTATTGCAGATAAACAACCAGATAATCTTGAAGCAATTTTAAACCTGGCAGAAGCGTATGATCAAAAAGGTGATAAAGCAAATGCAATGAAGTGGTATAAAGTTGTCAAAGAAAAAGTTTCTAACCCTGAAGCTGAGAAAGAATTAGATGCAAGAATAAAAACATTACAATAACATTGAATTTTTATAAACTAAAAATTATTATATCATGCCTTGCGGAAAGAAAAGAAAGCGTCATAAAATTGCGACTCACAAGCGAAAAAAGAGATTAAGAAAAAACCGGCATAAGAAGAAATAATTTTTGTCTTCTTATCCTGTCATTATAAGCAATGCCGGTAATGAATATCTCCGGCATTTGCAACTTTCTGCTGGTCTGCCAACCACCTGTTTTGCAACTTTTACCTTTACCTTATCAATGAAAGTGCAGGATATTTCTGTGTTGGTTCAACACGGTTAAAAAAGTGGTATGCTCTCTTTTGAGGGCAATGTGTGAATTATTTAAAAAGTTGCAATTTTGAACAAAGAATTAATAATAAATTCTACTCCGCAGGGAGTAGAGATAGCCTTACTTGAAGATAAAAAACTTGTAGAGCTTCATAACGAAAAAACGGATGCAACCTTTGGTGTAGGAGACCTGTACCTTGGAAGAGTTAAAAAGTTAATTCCGGGATTAAATGCTGCATTTATAGATGTTGGTTTTGAGAAAGATGCGTTTTTGCATTATACCGATTTAAGCCCTTTCGCCCGCTCAATACTAAAATTTACTCAGTTAAGCGTTGCTGACAAATCTGAAAACGGATTGGATTTTACCAAATTTGAAGTAGAACCTGAAATTGTAAAAACAGGAAAAATAAATGAGGTATTAAGCGGAAAGCCGAACGTTTTAGTACAAATATTAAAAGAACCGATTGCAGCTAAAGGGCCACGTTTAAGTTGTGAAATTTCTTTACCCGGACGTTTTGTTGTCCTTACACCTTTTAATGATATAGTAGCTGTTTCAAAAAAAATTCACAACGGTGATGAAAGAAAGCGGTTGCAGAAGATTGTTGAAGCTATTAAAGAAAAAAACTTTGGAGTAATTGTACGTACTGCTGCAGAAGGAAAAAACACTACAGAGTTACATGAGGATCTTATTGCCCTTATAAATACATGGAAATCAATCCAGATAAATTTGAAGGGAGCTGAAGCGCCTGCAAAAATCTTAAGTGAGCAAACAAAAGCAACAAGTATGCTCAGAGATCTGTTAACAGAAGATTTTAATAAAATTGTTGTTAACGATAAAAATATTTATGCCGAAACAAAGGTTTATATCCAAAGAATTGCTCCTGAAAAAGCCGAAATAGTTGGAATGTACCAAAATGGTACATCTATATTTGATCACTATGGAATTACAAAACAGGTAAAAAGTGCTTTTGGTAAAACAGTTAACCTGCCAAGCGGGGCATATTTAATCCTCGAACACACAGAAGCTTTACATGTAATAGATGTAAACAGTGGATATAAAAGCGTCAGCAATAACCAGGAAGAAAATGCCTGGCAAACCAACCTGGAAGCAGCAGAAGAAATTGCTCGTCAACTGAGACTCAGAGACATCGGAGGTATTATAGTTGTGGATTTCATAGATATGAAGCTGCCCGATAATAAGAGGAAACTACAGGATGCGATGGATAATTTTATGCGAACAGACAGGGCAAGGCATGCAGTGCTTCCCATTTCCAAGTTTGGACTAATGCAGATTACCCGGCAACGGATGAAGCCTGAAATTAGTATAAATACTTCAGAAGTTTGTCCTGCATGTAATGGGACAGGTAAAATAACATCAACGTTGTTGCTGGTAGATGAAATAGAAAAGAAGTTGTTGTACCTTGTCACTCATCAACACAAAAACCTTACTTTGTACGTAAATCCTATTGTTCACTCACATTTAACCAAAGGATGGTTTTTTAACTCTATCAAATATAAGTGGAATAAAAAGTTTCAAACTAAAATAAAGATATTGCCTAATAATAATTTTCACCTTATTGAATTTCATTTTTTCGATCAAAATGAGGAAGAAATTAAAATATAAAAAATGCGGGCGACGGGTACTTCTTTGAATCTATTATGTTGTAGATAGTATTAAAATTTAAAAATTTTATGTGTTTAGAAGGAAGAATAAATATTTTTTTCATCCTAATCCTTCTAAATCCACTGAATCGTGGTTCTTTAATCTGACAAACTGTGAGTCTTTCTAATCCTCTTATTTTTCTTACAGCAACATTAATTATGTTTTTAGTTGTGGCTGGCCGATATATTTTTATAGCAGGAATATTTCATTTTTGGTTTTATATCTGGAAAAAAGATCGTTGGAGCAATAGAAGCCTTAGCAAAAAAATTATAGATAAAAAGCAATTTCACAACGAGGTTAAATGGTCTGTATTTACTTCTCTCATTTTTGCTGTTGCGGGTTCGTTTACTGCACTTCTTTGGCAAAAGGGTTACACGCGTTTATATTTTGATGTACATAAATATACTCTCTGGTACCTGCCTGTAAGCCTCCTGATATCTATGCTCATTCATGAGACATATTATTACTGGCTTCATCGTTGGATGCATCAGGCTAATGTATTTAAATTACTGCACAAAGTTCACCACGATAGTAACACAACAAGCGCCTGGACAGCATTTTCATTTCATCCGCTCGAGGGAGTGCTCCAGGCTATTATTTTACCTGTTACTATCATTATTATTCCAATGCATGTTTATGTACTGTTATTCCAGTTAACTATTATGACCTTTTCCAGTGTCATTAATCATCTTGAAATAGAAACATATCCGGCAAATTTTCATAAGCATTTTATTGGAAAATGGATAATTGGCGCCACTCATCATTCTTTGCACCATAAACAATTCAAATATAATTTTGGTTTGTATTTCACTTTTTGGGATAAGTGGAAAAAAACAGAAAGCCCAAAATTTATATCCTTATTTGAGGAAAAAACTACGTAGGGTTTATTTTATTTAAGGACTGTCTAAAATTTTAATCTCAGTTGCAACACCCACAGTGGGCACAAAAATGTTATTTTTCACTCAAATCCCAATAAGCAAACAAATCGGGGTTCTTTTTATTTTATACCAATATCAGTCACTAACATCAGATGGTCGCTTAAATCTTCATCAACGAGATCAAATTGCAGAATATAAAAGTTTTTATCTGGTAAAATATAATCAATCCTAAGTGTAGGAGCAAGCGCAAGGTAAGTACGGCCTATACCTAAAGAAGTTGCAAGAAACACATCCTGCCAGTCTTTGCGAATATGAAAGTAAGTGTAACTATTAGGTACATCATTAAAATCGCCGCAAACAACACTGGGATAAGGAGACTTGTCGAGCGCATCTCTTACTATATTAGCCTGCTCACCTTTTTTTGTATATGCTCTTTTCATTTTTTCAATAATACTTAACGATGCCGGTAAAGCTTTATCTTCAGTTTTTTTAATTTTTTCTATATCATCATAATCTTCTTTTTTAAACTTGAAGGATTGAAGGTGCGTAGTAAATACTCTTATAATTTTTCGTGGTGTTTGTACGTCAGCATATATCAGGCTTTCACTTGATGTACCTGGAAACTGAATTTTTCCTGAATCAACAATCGGATATTTTGAAAAAATAATACTTCCTGCCCGGTAACTTTGTTTTTGTCTTTTGTAGTCTTTTGAGAAATAGTGGTATCGATACTTATCTTTAAATGGCTCTAAATTATTTTGAGCGCCTGAATTATTAAATTCCTGCAGGCAAATGATATCAGGTTTCTGAGCTATAATAGTTTCAGGAATAGTAGCGCGGTCAATTCTTTTTTTATCTGCTTTATTACTTAATCCGACCAGGCTGCGAATATTCCAGTCTACAATCCGTAAGTGTGTGCTGTCTTTTTTTTCTGTAAAGGTTTCATATTTATGTGTGGCAAATAACACATTTAACTGTTTCCAGCCGATAAGCAATGCTATTATGGAGATGACAGACAACCCGGGTTTAACAATCCACCAAAAAAAAATGGAAAATACAAGCAACAACGCAAGGTATGGAACCAGCAGACCTAAAAGACCCATAAACCACCAGGCAGAGGGATTGAGGTAAGGCACCAGGCAGGCAATGAGAAAAATACCTGCAATAATGCAGTTTACAACTGTAAAGAAACGATTTAAAATATTTTTAACCATTCTGCCCGCCATACTGTAAATGTAAACTAATTAATATCAGTTATATATAACGGTATTCTGAATATCCTGGTATTAAAATCTGCTTAAATGACAAAAGAAACGGAGCTGATATGATTAGTTAAGCGCCTGACAAAATGCATAAGCAAAAATAGAGCTTACAAAAGTAATTACTTTGATATATTTACAAGTTACTGACTTGAATTAGAATTCCTCACTGCTGGCCTTCTTCAAAAAGTCTTTCTCCTCCTCTGTTAATGCATGGTAACCTTTGTTGTTTATTTTGTCAAGCAGGTCATCTATACGCTGCTGGGTAACATGAGGAGTTTTTTTAAATGGTTTTTGGGTTGACTTATAAAATAATTGCTTTGAAGGTGGTTCCTGCAGGTGTTTTTTTTGCGGTTTAAACAGGTCATTTGTCCAGTTAACAAAATTGGTCATCCATTGTCCCCAGTCATTACCTTTTTGAAGTTGCCAGACAAATACATAACCCATAAGTCCTCCGGCTATTAAAGCAGAAGCATAACCAAAATTTCCCGAACCCGCTGTTCCCAGCCGGAAAATAACAAACAGGGCAGTTAAAACCCACAACGGAATATTAATCATTGGGAAAATTCTATACCGTGGCGCTAAAGAGGTTGTTGCGATTGCAATAGCCATTAAAGAAGGCCCGGCGCCGGAAAGGGGATAAACACTATTAACATTTTCTCTTAAAGAAGGAATAAGGTTAACAGATAAAAGAAAAAAAACTGATCCGGCAAGACCACCATATAGATAAACAGGTATTAATTTTCTGTTGCCGGTAAGATCCTGAAAAACATAACCAAAGCCCCACAACCACAGCATGCTGGTTATTAATTCCCAAATACCGGTATGTGTAAACATATAGGAAAGCAGAGTCCAGGGACGTGTTGCAAAAACCTGAGGCGGGCCGGGCACCGATAGCAGGTTAACCACTTGTGCCTGGAAAACACCGGCAGTACTATTGTTAACGAGGTAAACAATTTTTATAAAACCCAAAAAAATAAAAATAATTACGTTTATGATAATAAGCAGTAAGAGAGAATTTCCATCTTGCCCAAGTAATATTTTTTTCCGGTTATTTTGCTGCAATAAGCTCATTTGTTCAAATATTTAAAATCCAACTTCTGATTTTAATAAAAGTTACGTCTGTTTTTTTTATTCCACGTAAGTACTAACAAAAAACCCACCAAACCGCCCCCGATATGGGCCCAGTGTGCAATATTATCTCCGGCACTGTTTACTATACCGGAATAAATTTCTGTCCCAAAATAGAACAGCCCTATCCACTTGGTTTTAATGGGAAACAGTAAATAAAGATAAATATAAGTGTTAGGATATAAATAAACAAATGCTGCTAAAATTCCAAATACCGCACCACTTGCACCTATCGTCGCATGGCTGATGGCAGAATAAGAAACGTTCGAAATATAATCAACGGCCTGCTGACTGCTTAGGGCGCTTCCGGGATTATCAAGATAATTTTTAAAAACCAGGTTCTCGTCAAGCCCAAATTGCCGGT
>JAABUR0100006977.1_pt1 | contig 13558 bp, 10 predicted proteins | sample 5560091 | NCBI WGS metagenome assembly JAABUR01 (sample SAMN10711879, study PRJNA513375) | rock metagenome | isolation source: Antarctica rocks | place: Antarctica: Victoria Land, University Valley sud
GCCCGCTTTCCCTCGCCAGCATCGTCGCGCCGAACGCAATGGTTCACCGCCACCTCGCCAACGCGCCGCGACGACGACAACCTAACGTCAAATATCCCGTCCGTGACTTATTTTAGCGCCTATGGGGCGGGCCGCCGTGTAAACCTGGATTGGGAGAAACGCCTATGACCCAACGCCTGCGCTTCGGCATCTTCCTCGCCCCGTTCCATGCCCCCGGCATCAATCCGACGCTGGCATTGCAAACCGATCTTGAGCTGGTGCAGTGGCTCGACCGCTGCGGCTATGACGAGGCATGGTTCGGCGAGCACCACTCCGCTGGATCGGAGATCAGCGCGTCGCCGGAGATCTTCATCGCAGTCGCGGCCGAGCGCACCAAGCACATCCGGCTCGGGACCGGCGTCGTCAGCCTGTCCTATCATAACCCGCTCTGGGTGGCGGAGCGCATCGTCATGCTGGACCACCTGACGCGTGGCCGGGTGATGCTGGGGGTGGGTCCCGGCTCGCTGCCGACCGACGGCGCCATGATCGGCCTGTCGCAGGCGCAGACGCGGGGATTGCTGGAGGAGAGCCTCGCCATCGTCATGCAGCTGCTGACCACCGAGAAGCCCGTCACCTATCGCAACGACCGTTGGAACCTCCGCGATGCGCAGCTGCATCTGCGGCCCTACTCCAACCCGCTGTTCGATACCGTCGTCGCGGCCGTCGCCTCGCCGACCGGGCCGAAGCTGGCGGGCCGGCATGGCGCTGGCCTGCTCTCCATCGGTGCGACCATGGCCGCCGGCTTCGACGCCCTGGCGCTGCATTGGAACGTGCTGGAGGAGGAGGAGGCGCGCGTGCACGGCCACACCGTGGACCGCTCGAAATGGCGGCTCGTCGGGATGGTGCACTGTGCGGAAACGATGGAGCAGGCCTATCGCGACGTCGAATACGGCATCGAGCAGTGGTTCCAGTACTTCCAATCCGTCGCCGCCTTCCCGCAGATGGTCATGCCCGGCGCGAACGTGCGGGAGATGATCGCCTTCGTGAACGACTCCGGATTCGGCGCGATCGGCACCCCGGAAAGCTGCACCACGCAGATCAACCGGCTCATGGCGCAGTCGAACGGCGGGTTCGGGGCCTACCTCATGCTCGCGCATAACTGGGCCAACCCGCAGGCCACGCTGAAAAGCTACGAGCTGATCGCCCGGCACGTCATGCCGATCTTCCAGGGCCAGGCCACTCCGACGATCCAGGCGGCGCAGCGGGCAACCGCAGCCCGGCCGGAACTGTCGGCCGTCCACGCCACCGCCGTTGCCACGGCGACGCAGCGCTACGCCGACGAGAAGGCAGCCCGGCACTAGGGCATTCAGCCCCGGGGTGTGACGGTGGGGAAGGAGAAGCCGGTGTCGCTGCGGCCCAATCCTGCCCAAGGCAGCATTGGGCAAGCAACGGTCCTGCCCTCAGCCGATCCGGGGCTGGCCATTGGAGGCGCTGAGCCCGCCATCGACCGGAAGGTTGACGCCGTTGACGAAGTTCGCGTCGTCGCTGGCCAGGAAGGCGATCACGGCGGCTACCTCCTCTGCCCGCGCGCCGCGTCCCATTGGAATGCGATCGGCGAACCTGGCCATCAGGGCCTCGTTGTCCTTCATGCCTTCGGTAAGGCCGGTGAAGGTCAGGCTTGGGTTGACCGCGTTGACCCGAACTCCCTGGCCGCCGAGCTCAAGCGCCAGCGACCGGGTCAGATTGGTCACGGCGCCCTTCGCGGCGTTGTAGAAGCTGAGATTCCAGTCGCCGCCGATGCCTGAAACGGAGGAGACGTTGACGATCGATCCACCCGTCTTGAGCAAATGGGGGATCGCGGCGCGGCAGCCGAAGAACACGCCGTCCACGTCGATCGCCATGACTTCGCGCCAGTCCGCCACCGGGGTATCCATGAACGGGCCCATAGGGGCGATGCCCGCGTTGTTCACGAGCACGTCGAGCCGCCCAAACCGCCCGACCGCCGCGGCGACCAGGCCTTCGACATCTTGCATCTGCGCGACGTCGGCCTCGTGCACCAAGGTGCGGCCAGGCTCCAGCGCTTTTGCCACCCCGTCCAGTTTGCCGCGGCTGCGCCCGGCGAGCACCACGTTCGCGCCCTCCTCGGCGAAACGCCGGGCGGTCGCAGCGCCGATGCCGGAGCCGGCGCCAGTGACGATGACAACCTTGTCTATGAAGCGGTTCATGCCGGGTCTCCTTGCGGTGGTGGATGAAAGTATGTGCGAACGAGTCTGAATGTCCGGTCTGAATGCCCGGTTTAATTGTTCAACGTTTGCTGCACGAAGCGGAGCACGGCGACGCGCGCCGCCTCCGTGGCTTCGGCATTATGGCCGACGTGGGCGCCCAGCGCGACGCATGGGTCCGTCTTGATGCTGTATGGCTGCCCGGTGGCGGCATTCAGCGTGGCGCCGTCCGGCCCCTCCTTGAGGCGGCAGTTCCGCGTGCTCTGCGCCTTCGGCACCGCCACGAGCGGTGGGCTGGTCGGGCTGTCGAAGCCATGCTGGCTGTCGGGATACTCGGTCAAGGCAACATCCGCTCCGGCCGCCTTGAGACGGGCCGTGTAGTCCCGGCAGGGCACGATATTGACGTAGTCGTCGCTGACGCCATGGAACAGCCGGATCGGCGCCGGCCCCACCTTTGTGTCGCCGTCATAGGCGACGTTGCACGGCGTGTAGAACCCGATATGGGCGGCGAACCGGTTCGTGCTGCCATACATGGCCCGAAACCGATCCATGGCGGAGTAAACCGAGGCAACCGCGCCTTTCGAGAACCCCATGATGGCGATCCGGTCGGCCCGGATGCGCGGGTGCGCCGCCAGCACGTCCAGCGCGCGATAAGCGTCGACCGTGATGGCGAGCGAGCTGAGCTGCTCCTGGTCCTCGACCGTGCTGACGATGCCGCGCCCCGAAAACGTGTCGAGGATGAAGGCGGCCACGCCAATCTCGTTGAGCGCCCGCGCCCAATAGTCCGGTCCCGAACCAATGCCGCCGGATCCGTGCACCAGGATGACCGCCCCCACCTTCGCGGGCGCGTTCACCGGCAGCCGGAGTTCCCCGCCCAGCAGCACTTCGCGGCCCGGCACGCCGCCCCGCAGGAACTCGTCGCCGGTGAGCGTGCGGCTCTTTACAGGAAGGATCTCGATGCGGCCGGGCCACGCCGTTTCTGCCGTCGCGGGCCCAGCCAACAGACCGAGCGCCATCAAGCCTGCCGCGATTGACTTCATGTTATCCCCTCCCACGCTTTGCCCACGCCTTGATCGACAATCCTCAGCAGACAAACGGGCGTCAACCCCTGCGGGACGTGACATTTGAACCGTAGCAAGGGGACGCTGCGTCGCCAGGCGGCGCGCATTGAGCTGATTGCTGCACCTGATACCGCAGTCATTGTGCTGCGCCTGCTGGTTCTGCGTGCACCACCCATAATTGCGGTCTCCTATTTATTTGGTTTCTTGAATAATATTCAGCTCTACGCCCGCAGCACAATACAAAGTCGGCATAATATCCAGCCTCGTGGCAATTTGCTGGGAGTCTAAGTGCATTGACCGTCATGGAGGTCAGCCTGTGCAAGGCTTACGAGTGACACGCCGCTGCAGCTCGCGAACCGAGCGTCTCACCGAAACGAGAATTGGCCAGCCAACATAACCATCTCGGACGAGCGCCTAGATTTATGTCCAAGAAACGAAAAGCATCTATGATGCATAGAACTATGTGCACGTATAATAAATAGAGATCTTCAATTTAACGTATATGATCATACAAATTGTATCTAACTGTTCATAACTTTCTCCTTCAATTCGTTTCGATTAAGGTAATCGTAATATAGGAGATTACCGCGGCTGTAACGAGCAAAGTCTTCTTACGAGACACCGAACTGCAGGTCGGCGAAACAGCGGGGTCCGTTACGGAACACGTCATACGCACTGGGTCGCTGACCGACCCGGTGACGATCACCTACGGCATCACCGGCGACACCGCGACCGCAGGACAGGATTTCGTTGGCGGCGGGGGCACGGTCACGATGGCCGCCGGCGTGTCGGACGTGTCAATCCCGGTCCAGATCCTGGACGATACGGTGGCTGAGCCGACCGAAGTCGCTGTCCTTTCGCTGATTGAAGTTCGAGGCGCGACGCTCTGGGCGCCGCGCACGTCGCGGATTTCGATCCTCGACAACGAGACGCCGGCGCCACCGCCACCGCCGGAACCCCCGCTGGTCTCCAACTACAACGTTTCGCTGGTGCCGGTCGTAACCGGCCTCGACCAGCCCATCAAGTTCGTGTTCTCGCCGCTGAACTCCTCGACGGCCTATATCGCGGAGAAAAGCGGGATCATCGAAGTCGCCGACATAAAAACACGCACGACGAAAGTCATGCTGAACATCCAAAATGAGGTGAATGACTACGGCGACCACGGCCTCATGGGCATCGCGCTGCATCCGGACTTCGCCAACAATCCATATATCTATGCGTTCGCCGTCATCGATCCGCCAGATACGGCGGGAAAGACTGGCAACGCCGGCCCGGACGGCGGTGGCAACCGCTATGCGCAGGTGCTGCGCTACACGGCCGATGCGGCGACCGGGTTCACCACGATCGTGCCGGGCAGCAGGGTTGTCCTGGAGGGCGCGGCGGGACAGTCGCTCAACGACATCAACGGACACGGTCAAACGGACTTCACCGATCCTGCGCTTGCGGGTGAGACGGCGTCGGACCAATACATCGACCCGGCGCGGCCCGCCCCGACCGTCGTCAACGGCTTCAAGCAGGACTACCTCAAGGACGACTCCGCCTCCCACATCGGCGGCGCGATGGCATTTGGTCCGGACGGCGACCTTTACGTGTCGGTCGGCGACGGCACGTCATATAACTTCGCCGACCCGCGGGCACCGAACGTGCAGTCGCTTGACAGCTTTTCTGGCAAGATCCTGCGTATCGACCCGATGACCGGCCAGGGCCTGGCGGACAATCCGTTCGTGCTGCCGGACACCTCGCTCAGCAGCAACCGCGCCAAGGTTTACCAGCTTGGCTTCCGCAACCCGTTCTCGATCACGTTCGACGCCGAGGGCCGGCTGTTCGTCGCCAACACCGGATGGAACTCGTGGGAGGCCATCAACATGGGCGGCCCGGGAGCAAATTTCGGCTGGCCCTACTACGAAGGTGGCGATGGCGGCGTGTCGCTGAAGGCGCCGAGCTACCGCGACTTCGCGTCCGCCCAGACTTTCTACGCCGGCGTCGCGAACGGCAGCACCCAGATCACCCCCGCTTTCCGTGCGTTCTCGCATGACAGCGCCGATCCGGGCTACCAGGTGCAGGCGATCACCGGCGGAGCGGTGGTCTACACTGGGTCCGTCTATCCGGCCGAGTTCAAGAGCGACTACTTCTTCTCGGACTTCTCAGGCGGCAAGATCCTCACGGTCGACGCGAACGACCGGTCGTCGCTGAAATTCCTGTATCAGGGAGGCTCCAGCAACGTACCGGTTGACTACGTCCAGGGCCCGGACGGCTATGTTTACTACTCCAATGTCGGCACCGGCGAGATCGGCCGCATGCTCATCACGGCACTCCCGCCGCCGCTGCCGCCCGGCGGCGCCACCATCGGCAGCGGCCCCGACACGCTGGTGCTGAGCATCTCGCAGGACACCTATGCCGGCAATGCGCTGTATTCGATCCGCGTCGACGGAACGCAGATCGGAGGCTATTTGACGGCGCTCGCCGCGCACGGCAGCGGCAAGTCGGACACCGTCAGCGTGCTCGGCGACTGGGCCAAGGGCAACCACACCGTCACGGTCAACTTCCTTAACGACGCGTTCGGCAACACGGCTGGGACGGACCGCAACCTTTACGTTGACGGCGCAGTCTATGACGGCGGCACCATAGCTGGCGCGGCGCGCTCGCTGCTGAGCAGCGGTCCCGTGGACATCGGTTTCATCGACAGTGCCACGACGTCGCCCCCCACGTCTGTCGGCACCACCATCGGAACGGGCTCGAATAAGCTGGTGCTCGACATCTCGCAGGATGCCTACGCTGGGCCGGCGCAATACACGGTCAGCGTCGATGGCGTGGCGATCGGCGGCACCCTGACCGCGGCCGCGCTGCACGGCAGCGGAGTGTCGGACATAGTAAACGTCCTGGGCGACTGGGCCAACGGCACGCACAGCGTCACGGTCAATTTCCTCAACGACGTTTATCGCGGCACCCCGGATACCGACCGCAACCTGTATGTGGACGGCGCCGCCTATAACGGTGCGACAGTGGCGGGTGCGGCGCACGTGCTGCTGAGCGGTGGTCCCGTGGCCATTGCTTTCGGCAGCGGCACGTCCAGTCCTGCCGGCACCACGATCGGGTCCGGTTCGTATACACTGGCGCTCAAAATCTCGCAGGACGCCTATAATGGGCCGGCGCAATACACGGTCAGCGTCGATGGGGTGGCGATCGGCGGCACGCTGACCGCGACCGCGCTGCACGGCAGCGGCAAGTCGGACGCGGTCAACGTGCTCGGCAACTGGGCGCCGGGCAGTCACACCGCGACGATCGACTTCCTCAACGACGCCTGGGGCGGCAGTCCGGCCACCGACCGCAACCTGTATTTAGACAGCGCGGCCGTTGACGGGACGACGGTGCCGGGTGCCGCGCTGACGCTGATCGTGCCCGGCCCGCAGAACTTCAGCTTTTTAAGCGGCACGGCCACGACCCCGCCCACCACCATTGGGTCCGGCCCGGACACGCTGGTGCTTCATATCTCGCAGGATGCCTACAACGGCAGCGCGCAGTACGCGATCAGCGTCGACGGCGTGGCGATCGGCGGCACGCTGACGGCAGCAGCGCTGCATAGCAGCGGGCAGTCGGACACCATCAACGTGCTCGGCACCTGGGCGACGGGCAACCACACGGCAACGGTCAACTTCCTCAACGACCTGTATGCCGGCACCGCCTCCACCGACCGCAACCTGTTTGTGGACAGTGCCGCCTTTAAGGGAGCCGCTGTGCCAAACTCGTCGCTCACGCTGCTGAGCGCCGGGCCGATGGACATCAGCTTCGTCAGATAGAGCAGGGTTGGCAGCCCTGTGACGAAATTGGCTTGGTCCGCTCGACGCGCCAGCCAGGGAACGCTAACGGTCAGTTTTTCAAGCGATATCCGGTTTTGAACATCCAGGTCACGAGCGCCAGGCAGCCGCCCAGGAAAGCGAAAGTCATCACGAGGCTGGCGCCGACGCTGACATCGGCCTTGCCGAAGAAGCTCCAGCGGAAGCCGCTGACGAGGTAGAGCACCGGGTTGAACAGGGTGACCGTCCGCCAAGCCGGCGGCAGCATGTCGACGGAATAGAAGCTGCCGCCCAGGAAGGTGAGCGGCGTCACCACCAGCAGCGGCACGAGCTGCAGCTTCTCGAAGCCGTCCGCCCATAGCCCGATGATGAAGCCGAACAGGCTGAACGTCGCGGCGGTCAAAACGAGGAAGAGCGCCATCCAGCCCGGATGCTCGATCCGCAGCGGCACGAACAAGGACGCCGTCAGCAGGATGATGGCGCCGAGCACGATCGACTTGGTGGCCGCCGCGCCGACATAGCCCAGCACGATCTCGAACGGTGAGATCGGGGCGGACAGGATCTCGTAGATCGTGCCGGAGAAGCGTGGGAAGTAGATGCCGAACGAGGCGTTGGCGATGCTCTGCGTCAGCAAGGTGAGCATGACCAGGCCCGGCACGATGAATGCGCCATAGGGAACGCCCTCGACGGTGGTGATGCGCGAGCCGATCGCAGCGCCGAACACCACGAAATACAGTGACGTCGAGATCACCGGGGCCACGATGCTCTGCAGCAGCGTGCGCCGGGTGCGCGCCATTTCGAAGCCGTAGATCGCCCGGACCGCATGGACGTTCATGCCCGCTCCCGCAGCAGGCCGACGAAGATGTCTTCGAGCGAGCTTTGGCTCGTTTGCAGGTCCTTGAACCGGATGCCGGCCGCGCTGAGGTCCCGGAGCAGCGCAGTGATCCCTGTGCGCTCCCCTCGCGTGTCATAGGTGTAAACGAGTTCCGTGCCGTGCCGGGCCAGTTCCAGACGATAGGCGCCGAGCTCCGGCGGCAGGCGTTCCAATGGCGCCTGCAGCTGCAGCGTAAGCTGCTTGCGGCCGAGCTTGCGCATCAGTTCGGCCTTCTCCTCCACCAGGATGATCTCGCCCCGGCTGATGACGCCGACGCGGTCGGCCATCTCCTCGGCCTCCTCGATGTAGTGGGTGGTCAGGATGATGGTGACGCCGCTGTCGCGCAGGGCGCGCACCAGCCGCCACATGTCCTGACGCAGCTCGACGTCCACGCCCGCGGAGGGCTCATCGAGGAAGAGGATTTGCGGCTCGTGCGACAGGGCCTTGGCGATCAGCACGCGGCGTTTCATGCCGCCGGAGAGCGTCATGATCCGGCTGTCCTTCTTGTCCCACAGCGAAAGGTCCTTGAGCGTCGTCTCGATGTAGGCGGGGTTCGCCGGCTTGCCGAACAGGCCGCGGCTGAAGCTCACCGTGGCCCAGACCGTTTCGAACGCATCGGTGGTCAGCTCCTGCGGGACCAGGCCGATCTTCGCGCGGGCGGCGCGGAAATCGGTGACGATGTCGTGCCCGTCCGCGAGAATCGTGCCGGCGCTTGGCCTGACGATGCCGCAGATGGTGCCGATCAGCGTGGTCTTGCCGGCGCCGTTGGGGCCGAGCAGCGCAAAGATCTCGCCACGACGGATTTCGAGGCTGATGTCCCGCAGGGCCTGGAAGCCCGAGCTGTAGGTTTTCGAGAGATTGGTGACGGAGATGATCGGCGGCATTGCGACCCGGTGTGACCCGGCGGCGCGACGGGCGCAAGCCCGGGCGTGGGCGTATCGGCAGAGCAAACGGAGATAACCCGGCCCTGTTCGTGATAATCGTCACATGCTTGCATGATGCAAGTGAGTGCGCTATGTATTCGGCATGCAGCGCAAAAGCTTTGACGGAATGATCTGCCCCATCGCCCGGAGCCTCGAGCGGGTCGGCGAGTGGTGGAGCATGCTGATCCTCCGCGACGCCTTCGCCGGGCTGACGCGGTTCGATGAGTTCCAAAAAAGCCTCGGCATCGCATCGAACATGCTGAGCCGCCGGCTGGCTGCGCTCGTGGAGGCCGGCATGCTGGAACGCCGCCAATACAGCGTGCATCCGCCGCGCGATGAGTATGTGCTGACCGATCGTGGCCGCGACTTCCGCACGGTGCTGATGACGCTGCTGGCCTTCGGCAACCGGCATTTTGCCCCGGAGGGAGCGAGCGTCATGATTGTCGACGCCGCGACGGGTGAACCGGCCGAGCCGGTCCTGGTGGATCGGAGCTCGGGCCGTCTGCTGGCCGGGCCTGACTTCAAGCTCACGGCCGGCCCCGCTGCGAGCGCCGCCAAGAAAGCCAAATTCGCGGAGCGGGACGCCGGCGTTTCCCTAATTCGCGAATGTAGGAAACACAGCCCATGAACGTCCTCGCCGCCGGCCTTCCGGTCCAGCCCGCGCCGGCGTCAGCTGCTGTATCCGCGCCGGCGATGAGTCCGCGCACGTGGCGGCTGCTGCATGGCCCGATCATCCCCACGCTGCTGCTGCTCGCCTGGCCGAACGTCCTAGTGATGATGGCGCAGGCCTCGACCGGGCTGATCGAGACCTGGTGGGTGTCCCGCCTCGGCACCGACGCGCTGACCGGCATGGCGCTGGTGTTCCCGGGTTTCATGATGATGACCATGCTGTCGGCCGGCGCCGTCGGCGGCGGCATCTCATCGGCGGTGGCCCGGGCGCTTGGTGGCGGCCGTCGAGCGGACGCCGACGCGCTGGTTCTGCACGCCATCCTGATCAACCTCGCTTTTGGCGTCGTAGCTTCGGCGCTGTTCCTGTTCTTTGGCCGGCAGATCTATGGCGCAATGGGCGGGCAGGGCGCATCGCTCGACGCCGCGCTGAAGTACTCGAACGTGGTGTTCGCCGGCAACGTGCTGGTGTGGCTGATGAATGCCCTGGCCAGCGTGATCCGCGGCACCGGCAACATGCTGGTGCCCTCGCTGGCGATCTGCGCCGGCGTGGTTCTGCTGGTGCCGCTTTCGCCGCTGCTCATCTTCGGGTTCGGCCCCATGCCGGCGCTTGGCATCGCCGGCGGTGGCGTCGCGGTGCTGCTGACGACGCTGCTGATGATCGCGGTGCTGGCCTGGTATATCCTATCCGGCCGCTGCGTGGTGCGCTTGCGCAGGGCGTGCCTGAGCTGGCCGCTGTTTGCCGACATCCTGCGGGTCGGTGCCGTGGGCGCGGTCAGCACGCTGCAGACCACGCTGACGGTGGCGCTGACCACGGCGCTCGTCGGCGCGGCGGGCGGCCCGGACGCGGTCGCGGGCTACGGCACCGGGGCGCGGCTGGAATATTTGCTGATCCCACTGGTATTCGGCCTGGGTGCGCCGATGGTGGCGCTCGTCGGCACCAACATCGGCGCCGGGCAGCAGCAGCGGGCGCTGCGCATCTCCCTAACCGGCGGCGCCTTGGCTTTCGTGGCGACCGAGGCGGTCGGCGTAGCGGCCGCGATCTGGCCGGAAGCCTGGCTGGGCCTGTTCGGCAGCAACCCGCGCATGCTGGAAACCGGTGCCGCCTACCTGCGCTATGTCGGCCCGACCTACGGGTTCTTTGGCCTCGGCCTGTCGCTGTATTTCGCCTCGCAAGGCGCTGGCCGGCTGGGCTGGCCGCTGCTGGCCGGGCTGGTTCGGCTGGTGATCGCCGTGGGCGGCGGCTGGGCGATCCTGTCGGCAACGGGATCACTCACCTGGGCGTTCGCGACCTTGGGCCTGGCACTCGTAGTTTATGGCGCCACGGTGGTGACCGCGGTCGCATCCGGTGTGTGGTTCAGCCATGGGAAGGCCGGAAGCGCGAGGGCAGCCGCGTAGGGACGAAACGCGCCCGGCGGCATATCCAGGCCTGCCCCCGCCATGTCATGCTGCCGGTTGCAACATTTTCGGAACGGCACTGCCATGCACCGTCGTGAGTTCGCGTCCTCGGCCGTCCTCGGGCTGGGCGCTTCCGCCCTGCAGCTTGCTGGCCCGGCTGCCGCGCAAGGCCCAGCGCCGGCCCGCCCTGTTACCTTAGGCGGCGCAATCACCGACGTCGCTGGCGTGCGCATCGGCCACTTCACCGATAGCCGCCGCCCGACCGGGTGCACGGTGGTTCTAACCGAGCAGGGCGCGGTCGGCGGCGTGGACGTGCGCGGCGCGGCGCCGGGCACGCGGGAAACCGACCTGCTCGACCCCGGCAACCTCGTCGAGCGCGTGCACGCGATCCTGCTGGCGGGCGGCAGCGCCTTTGGCCTGGACGCCGCAACCGGGGTGGTCCGCTGGCTGGAGGAGCACGGCTTCGGCTACCCGGCCGGCCCGGCACGCGTGCCCATCGTGCCTGCCGCCATCCTGTTCGACCTGGGCGTCGGCGACCCGGCAATCCGGCCCGACGCGGCGGCAGGCTATCAGGCGTGCGAGGCCGCCAGCGCCGGCCCGCCCGCGGAAGGCTCGGTGGGCGCGGGGGCGGGCGCCACGGTGGGCAAGCTGTTCGGCATGGCGCGTGCGATGAGGGGCGGCATCGGCAGCGCGTCCGTGCGGGTGGGCCGCGTGACCGTCGGCGCCATCGTGGCCGTGAATGCGGTGGGTGACGTGATCGACCCTGCCACCGGAGCCATCGTTGCAGGCGCCCGGACCGAGGATGGACGCCGGGGGCCAGGCGCGGTCGAGGCGATCCTGCGCGGCGAACTGCCGCCCGCGCTGCAGGCGGGAATGGCGACGACGATCGGGGTGGTCGCGACGGACGCGGTGCTCACCAAGGTCCAGGCGCGCAAGCTGGCCCAGATGGCGCATGATGGGCTCGCACGGGCCATCGAGCCCGTGCACACGATGTGGGACGGCGATACGATGTTCGCGGTCGGGACCGGCCAGAGCGGCCTGCCCGGCAACATGATGACGCTTGGCGTGCTGGCAGCCCGGGTCACGGCATCCGCGATCGTGCGCGCCGTGCTCGCCGCCAAGGGCATTGCCGGACCTGGCCTGCCGAGCGTGCCGTCCGCGTCCGAACTCGGCTGAGCTGCGTGCCGCGCAGCACGTCGCCAAAGGGCAGGGCGCTACTTGATGAGCGCCGCGCCGGCCTTCGCCGAAACCTCGTCCTGCGACCCGGTGCCGCCCGACGCCCCGACGGCGCCGATCAGCTTGCCGTCCTCGACCAGCGGAACGCCGCCGCGCGAGCCGATCACCCCATCGAGTGAGAGCTGGTAAACCAGGCCCGACTGCATACCGGCCTCATAGGCCTTGGTCTCACGGCGGAACATCGCCGCCGCACGCGCCTTATGCTCCGAGATCGGGATCGAGGCGAGCTGCGCCCCGTCCATGCGGCTGAATGGGACGAGGTTGCCGCCGGAGTCCACGACCGCCACGTTCATCTTCCATTCATGCTTCTTCGCCTCGGCCACGGCGGCGGCGATGACGGACTGCGCACGGTCGAGCGCAATCGGGGCGCCATACGGCACGTCGAACGGCATCTTGTCCGGGATGGCGTCCAGCGGGTTGGGGGCGGCCTGCTGGGCATAGGCCTGCCCGGGCCATGGCGGCCCCAAGCAGTGCGAGCGTGAGAACCTGCGGCTTCATCTGCAATCCCCCATGAAGTGACCAAGCTCAGGAATAAACAGGCGAGGCCGTTGCGTCCGCCCCAGTTCAGCCGTGCAGCTGGTCGAGGAATGCCCGCACCCGTTGCGGCGGTTCGGCCTTCCGCGCCACCGGTCGCCGCCGGCCGCGCTTTGCCGGTCGTCAGGCCGCTATGGGACCCCGCGCACGCCGCACCAATCGGCGGCGAAGGCGGCGATGGCGAGGGTGACCTCCTGCAGCGTCGGCAGGTGGGCGCGCTCGTCGAAACCGTGGTGGTTCTCGCCGCGTGGGCCGTAGCACAGCGCCGGCATGCGATGATACAGGCCGTAGAAGCGGGTGTCGTTGACGGCGGTCGACCGGCGCTCGTCCATGGCGGCGCCGAACACCTGGCGGTGCGCCGCGGCCAGCACGCGCTCGGCCTCGCTGCCGGGATCGAGCACGTAGCCGTCGGCCTGGAAGCCGTTCCAGACCAGGTCGGGCGGGTTGTTGGCCATGAAGCCGTCCGCCCGCGCCGCCTCGGCCACACAGCGTTCCACGCCGTCCCGCGCGTCCTCCAGGCTGGCGCCGGGCAGCAGGCCGATGCGGCAGTCCACCTCGCACCAGGCGGGCGTGCTGCTGGCCCAGTCGCCGCCGCGGATCACGCCGGGGTTGAACTTGATGGGGCTTTCGATGCCGCCAAACCAAGGGTCGGCGCGGGCGGCCTCGTTCAGCGCGGCGGTATGGCGCTGCAATGCCTGGATCAGATGGAAGGCCGACATGATGGCGTTCGTGCCGGACTGCGCCTGCGCCACGTGCACCGGCACCCCGCGCACGCGCAGGCGGAACCACATGACGCCGATGTGGGCGCGGGTGATCGTCGTGTCCGTAGGCTCCGGGATCAGCACCGCATCGGCGCGGTAGCCGCGCGCCA
>JAABUR0100006979.1_pt1 | contig 13555 bp, 21 predicted proteins | sample 5560091 | NCBI WGS metagenome assembly JAABUR01 (sample SAMN10711879, study PRJNA513375) | rock metagenome | isolation source: Antarctica rocks | place: Antarctica: Victoria Land, University Valley sud
TCGTGCGAATGAACCCCGACCTCGCGATGGGCGACGAGCTGCTCAAGAAGACCGGCGCCGGCAACCTCTTCATGGTCTTCGGCGAGCCGGACCTCGAGATCGAGCGCGACGAGGACGGCAAGCTCGTCGTCGAGCTGCGCGGCGTCGATGTGTATGACCCCACAACGGGCGTGGTGCGCTCGAACACGACCGACGACGTGGCGTGCTGGATGATCGACACCGCTTACGACGCCGAGAGCTTCTTCGTGCGCCACGCCTACTTCACCGGCGCCGGTGACCCCTACGCGCAGCTCAAGCGGGCGCTGAGGGCAGACATCGACGAGGAGGCCTGGGCTTCGCTCTACCAGACCCGCAGCCGCCCCTTCGACGTGCCCGAGTCAGGCCGGATTCGCCGTGAAGGTGATCAACCACTACGGCGACGAGGTGCTGAAGACCTACGAGGTCTGAGCGAGCTGACTTAGGGCGCGTGGTCGCGGCCCTGGTGCCCGTTCGACCGGTTGGGCAGGCGGAAGTACTTGCTGTCACGACGGATCGCGTCACCGAGGATCTTGTCTCTCTCGGCACGGCTGACCTTCTGCACCGAAACGGTGCCCTTGCTTCGTGCCACGTCAGACCGTTTGTGCTCACCCTGTGCCACTCGTTGATCCCCTTCCGCGGAAGTCGAGCGTAACGAACAATCCTGACGGGAACCCTAGTCGCTGGCCCTATGCAAGATGTCGATCAGGACCCGGGCGACCACCTCGGCGAGCTCGAGATGCACAGCTCGGCCGCCTGGGGAGAGCAGGGCATCTTGATCCTCGTCGCTCGAGACCGACAGGACGCCGATCGCCTGCCCTCGCGCATTGGGCACGGGTGCAGAGGCGACGATCTTGAGGTCGCGGTAACGCTGCTGCTGCTCGTCCGTCAGGCCAAAGGTGTTGTCCGACCCCTTCTCGTCGGTCACCACGACGTAGGAGTTCTGTTCCCAGGCAGTGCCTGTTGCCCCCTTCCCAGGCTCCCATCCCTCGGATGGCTCGATCCCTGCGGCCTCAAAGCTAGGCAGCAGCGTGCCGTCTTCATCCGGGAGGAACAGCCTGAACTCGTAGGAGTCCGGGAGGCCATGTGACCCGCGGCTGAGCACAGCCCGGACCAGGCGCCCGCCCGCTGCTTCACGCTGTGAGTCTCGCCGGTCGCTGGTTTCGCCGACGAGATCCTCGACCTGCTCGCTCTGTCGCGTCGTGGCTGTGACGACCAGGACCGCGGATGCAATCCATACGAGAAGAATCGCGGCGCGCACACCCAGAGTCCAGTCCTGCCACTCGGAAAACAGGGAAAACAGCGTGGGGACCAGCACCAGCAACAGGCCCGCCAGGACCGCAGCCCGGCGGTTGGTGGCGAGCCGGGTCAACATGCGGTCAGACACCGTAGCGCCGCGTCCGGATCCCCAAGCCGTAAGCAGCGGAACGTCCTACTTCCAGGAGACAGATGGCCGCCTTCGACGACGTCGTGGTCATCACGTGCAGCATCGGCGGCGCCGTGGCCGTGGGACTGACGCTCTGAGCGTCTCAGCGCGGGGAGATAGCGGAGATCCCGGGCGGCGTGGGACGGCCGACGGCGATTCGACGCCTGCGCGCGCTCGAGGCGGCGGGCATGATCGAGTGGAGGGGGAAGTCGCCGACGGACCCCACGGCGTATTGGACGTTGCCGCCGACCTGAGCCCGACCTGCTCTAACGCTGCTCTAAACCGCCGCGTTAGGGCACGTTCGAGTAGGCGCTCGGCGCTGGTCATGCCGGCTGGTCGCGCTCCTACCCGGCCTTCGCCATAGGGTAGGAAGCGGAACGTCCTACTTCCCAGGAGGGCCATGGGCCGCTTCGAGGACCCGATGGTGATCACCTGCAGCATCAGCGGCGCCGTTGCGAATCGTGACCAGTGCCCCGCCATCCCCTACACACCGGAGGAGTACGCCGCCGAAGCCCGCCGCATCGTGGACGAGGGCGGCAGCATGATCCACATCCACGCGCGCACGCCCGAGGGCGTGCCCAGCTACGAGGTCGCGGACTTCCGCGCGATCACCGAGGCGATCCGAGCCGAGGTCGATGATGTGATCGTCAACCACTCCACGGGCGCGATCGGTGTGCCGATCGAAAAGCGGATCGAGTACCTGCACGAGCTCAAGCCCGACGTGGCCGCGCTGAACATGGGCTCGATGAACTACGCGAAGTACTCCAAGAGCCGCAAGGACTTCGTGTTCAAGGCCGTGTTCGAGAACTCGTTCGACACGATGATCGAGTTCCTCACGGCGATGAACGAGGCGGGCATCCGCCCCGAGCACGAGTGCTTCGACAGCGGGCACATCGCCAACCTCGACCCGCTGCTGGACATGGGCCTGCTGCGCGAGCCGCTGCAGATCTCGTGCGTGATGGGGGTGACGGGCGGCATCCGACCGACCGCCCGCAACCTGGCCCACATGGCCGAGCAGGTGCCAGGCGGTCCCGAGGGACCGAACAACTGGGGCGTGATCGGCGTCGGCCGCAAGCAGTGGATGCTGGTGGCCGCGTCGCTCACCCTGGGCGGCAACGTGCGGGTGGGCCTCGAGGACAACTTCTACCTGCCCGACGGCGAGATGGCGCGCAGCAACGGCGACCTGATCGCCAAGGCGCGCCAGATGACCGAGGATGTGGGGCGGCGGCCGGCCACGGTGGCGGAGGCGCGTGAGCTGCTGGGCGTGCCGCGCAAGGGCGAGGTCTCGAGGCGCGACCTGCTCACCCACCCGATCGACTCGACCGCGTGACCGCCGGCACCGTCATCACCGGTTCCGATAGCCGCCCGGTGGAGGTCTAGCCACGGTGAGCGCCCTCGCCGGGCTCAAGGTGCTCGACCTCTCGCGTCTGCTGCCCGGCGGGTTCTGCTCGCTGCTGCTAGCCGACTTCGGCGCCGACGTGCTGAAGGTCGAAGACACCGGGATGGGCGACTACGTGCGCTGGGCCCCGCCGCACTACGAGGGCGCGGATCCCTCTGCGGGCTCGGCGTTGTTTCTCTCACTCAACCGCGGCAAGCGCTCCATCCGACTGAACCTCAAGGACCAGAAGGGACGCGAGGTGCTCTTCGCCCTGGTCAGGGGCTCGGACGTGCTGCTCGAGTCCTTTCGTCCCGGCGTGATGGATCGCCTGGGCGTAGGCTACGAGCGCCTGCGCGAGGAGAACCCCCGGCTCGTGTACTGCGCGATCAGCGGCTACGGCCAGGACGGGCCCTACCGCGACAAGGCCGGGCACGACATGAACTATCTGGGCCTGATGGGGATTCTCGGGCTCACCGGCGAAGCCGACGGTCCACCGGTGCAGGCCGCGGCACAGATCGCCGATCTCGGCGGTGGCGCGCTGATGGCCGCCTTCGGGATCATGGCCGCCCTCCGCGAGCGCGACCGCTCCGGCGAGGGCCAGCTGGTGGACATCTCGATGGCCGACGGCGCCCTCTCCTGGCTGGCCATGGTGGCCGCCCGTCACTTCGCCGACGGCAGCGTGCCGCGACGTGGGGGTCTCGAGCTGGCCGGCGCCTATGCGTGCTACCGGCCGTATGAGGCAAGCGACGGGTGGGTGAGCCTGGGGGCGCTCGAGCCGAAGTTCTGGCAGGCGTGGTGTAGGGGCGTGGGACGCGAGGATCTGATCGAGCGCCAGTTCGACCCGCCCGGCTCCGACGGCCACACGCAGGTGGAGCGCATCTTTGCCGCGCGCACGCGCGACGAGTGGGAGCGGTTCGCCTCCGAGCACGACTGCTGCCTCGAGCCGATCCTCGAGCTCGACGAGGCGCTGGCGTCTGAGCTCGTGCGCGCGCGAGAGATGGTTGTGTCGATCGACCAGCCCGGAGCGGAGCGTGCGGTCAAGCTGCTGGGTACGCCGGTCAAGATGAGCAGGAGCCCGGCCGACCCCCGCTTGCCGGGCCCCGCCCTCGGCCAGCACACCGCGGAGGTGCTGCAAGCGCTGGGCTACGGCGCCGAGGAGATAGCGGCGCTCGAGGAGTCCGGCGCTGTGGCCGGCCCCGCCCGCGGGCCCCAGGGCTCGTTCTTGGCGTGAGCCGGTTCTCTACACGGAGGCCCTCCACCCGCGCGAAGTGGGCGGACGTCGCCGGTACCGCCTAGTGGTACGTGACTCGGCGCTCGCCGCTGATCGGTCGCGACGTCGGGACTCCTCGCCCGGCTAGGCGCACACCGGCGCTTGTGGGCGGCTCCTTCAGCCACGCACGCTCTTGCGCCCTGTCTCGCGTAGGCCCGAAAGCCTCTTGGCGAGCGTCATCCACGCCCGCGCGGACGTAGAGCCACAGGCAAACGATGAGCACAAGGACGCCGAGCACGCCGAAGCCGATGGCCGTCCAGGCGAGAGCAATGGCTCCCTGCAACGCCCAGGACAAGGCGGCCAAGCTACCGAGGACGATGCTCACCATCGTCAGCGCCCCGATTACCAGATATCTCATTCTCGCTCCGTGTCCACATCGCCTCCTGCGAAAAAGGAGCAGGCTCTCACCCAGCGATCATGACACGCGCGACCGCGGGGCAACTGCGCCTTCACCTTGGGCGCCGAGGTGCGCCGTACGCAGCTCGTGCTGCCTGCGCCACCGGTGAGTGCGTTCAGGAGGTCTGCGCCGGCGAGTCGTGCACGGTCACGATCGAGTTCATCAGCAGGGCGTTGGGCACTTGCACGGTCTCGTCCTCGCCGGTTTGCAGCACGGTCGCGGCGGTCTCGATCGACACGATCTCGCCGCGAACGTCACCAACGCTGACGACCTGCCCCGGCCAGTCGGCCGAGCGTGGTGTACCGGGTCGCCGCCCGGGTCGTGGGACGCCACGCGGCGGGCATGATCGAGTGGAGGGGAAAGTCGCCGACGGACCCCAGGGCGTATTAGACGTTGCCGCCGACCTGAGCCTGAGTCCGCTCTAACGCTGCTCTAGAGTGGCGTCGAGCCAGTTCTCCACGCGTAGACCCTCTACTCGCTCGAAGTGACGGACGTTGCCGGTGACCAGCGTCAGGTCGCGGGACAGCGCTATTGCCGCGATCCGAAGGTCGGGCTCATCGAGCCGTCGTCCTCGACCTTCGAGCTCGACACGCAGGTCGGCGTAGACGCGTGCTGCGGCCTCGTCGAAGGGCAGGATCGCGCCCGCCGAGCGGATCAGTCCGTCCACCTTCTCCGAGAGGCGGTCGCTGCCGCGCTTGGACGCTCCATACAGAAGCTCACCCAGGGTGATTGCGGTGGTCGACTGCTCCCGAGGCCGAATCGCGGCCACGCGCCGGAAGAGGTGCAGCGGAGGGTCGCTGCCGATCAGCGCGCTCAGCACATCGGTGTCGAAGCAATACAACTTAGCCTGGACCGAAGTCGGGCGCCGGACGGTCTCGAGCGTCGCGGCGAGACGCCACCACCTCGCGCATGGTCTCGTCAAAGCCCTCGACATCGGCTAGCGCTCCGGCCAGCGCCGCGAAGCCCGTGTGCGGGCCGCTCGGCAAAGAACTGGCTCCCTCCGCGGGCGCCACCAGCGCCACCGCGGGCTTGCCGCGACGTGTCACGACGATTCGTTCACCGTCCTCAACGCGGTCGATCAGCTCCGAGAACCTCCGCTTTGCATCCGCCACGCCGAGCACTTCTGTCATCTCGCCTCCTAGATGTCATCGTGACATCAGGCTACACCGCACATTGTTCTCCTCCACAACGCCGTAGCCCTCGGCCAGACGGAGCTGGCCGGGCGGCAGGCCGAGTGTGCGCACCGGGCAGCAGAGCCGGGCCGTGGGCTTCTACGGCAGGTCCGTTGTGCGGCGCGCTACGCCCATGCGGTGCAGCTCGGCCCGGGCGAGGGCGTCGTAGCGCCCCGCTTCGAGATCGCTCCACGGCTCCTCGGTGACCTTGCGCAGGCGGCGATAGCTCAGGTGGTGGGCGGCCCGGTGGGCGAGGAAGCTCTCCAGCCCCACGTCGCCCGTGCCGGCGTCCACGAGGCGCTTGAGCGCACGTTTCTCGCGTCCGCGGGAGAGGCGCGGCGGCAGGTAGCTCCAGAGCAGGGGAACGGTGGGGATCAGCGCGACCGACAGCCCCAGCAGCAGCGCGAGCCGCTCGATGCCGCCTTTCGTGTCGCGGGCCTCGTGGGAGATGTCCTCCCCGGTTCCCGCACACCGTCGGCGGCGTCGCTTATCTCGCCGCCCACCACAGGCGTGTCGCCAAGTGACCCGAGCGCGTCGGCCGAGTCCCCGATCGCACGGCCGGTGTCGGAGGCGGTGTCGCTCAACGTGCGCAGGTCGGTGACCGCGTCGGCCACCGCGAGGCCGACGGCGATCCACAGCACGAGCCAGGCGACCACGACCAGGTCTCCCGGGAGGCCGCCGCGGCCGGGAAGGTCGCGCCCGCGCACCAGCGCTCAGGAGGCCTCACCGGACGGTCCGTGCACGGTGACCACCGAGCTCAACAGCAGGTCGTTGGGCACGTGCACGGTCTCCCCGGCGCCCGTGCGCAGCACGGTGGCCGCCGTGTCGATCGCCACGATCTGGCCGCGCACGCCGCCGACGCTGATCGTCTGCCCGGGCTCGTAGGCGGAGCGCAGGTAGCGTCCGGCGCTCAGCTTCCCGGCCACACCCTGGCCGCCGAGGCCGAAAGCCAGCGTGAAGGTGGCCGCGACCGCGGCCAGGAGGATTCCCGCCAGCGCCATCAAGATCGCGGTGGACACCGCGATCTGCGACGCGGCGGTGATCGCGAAGACGCCCACGACCGCCACCTGCGCCGCGCGCCCCAGGGGCACGGGAAAGTCCATCTGGTCCGCCAGGCGCTCCACGCGCTCGCGCGCGAGGCCTCCCAGGACGACGCCCACCAGCAGCAGGGCGGCGGCCACGAGCAGGTTTGGCAGCAACAGCACCGCGGAGTTGAGCGAGTCGCTGAGGAACTGCAGGCCGAGCAGCGACAGGGCGGCGAAGACCACCACGAGGGTCAGGCTGATGCGCACGGCGCTCGCCACGAGACGACTGAGGGAGTCGCCCAGGCCCGCACGGCCGATCACGTCGTTCGCGCCGTAGCGGCCCCCCAACCTGTCGAGGCCGACCCCCTCCAGGGCCCGGCCCACCAGCCGCGCCACAACGCGGGCCACCAGGATCCCCACGATCAGGAGGGTCAGCGCGCCGCCTAGGCGCGGCAGGAAACCCCCCAGTGCTTCGCCGGCGCGATCCAGAACGCTCACCGCGAGGGGCGTCATCCGCGCTTCCTCTCACCGGAGGCCACGAGCCTCAGCAGTCCTTCGAAGAAGGCGCCGGCGATCATCCCGACCACTCGCAGCGGTGCGCGCGCCACCCGCTGCCAGCGGGCCGTGCGAACCACCCGCCGTGCGAGTGCGGTTCCGGGCTGTGGATGGTCGGCGCGCAGCAGCTCCAGGTGCCGGGCCAGCCGGCGCTCCTCGGCAGGCGTCAGATCGCGCGGCTCGTCGCTCACCGGGGCAGGTCCCAGTCGTAGGTGTTGTTGCGCAGGATCTCGATCAGCTCGCCGCGCGCGCGGTGCAGGCGGCCCTTGACGCTGCCCACCGGGCTCTCGGTCACCTGCGCGATCTCCTCATACGGAAGACCCTCGAGGTCGCGCAGGACCAGCACCGCCCGGTGCTCGGCGCGCAGGTCGCGCAGCTTGAGCTCGAGGCGCTCCCGGCGCTCGCTGTCCTCGAGCGCCGCGGCGGGCCGGCGCTCCGACGCGGGCGTCGGAGCCGCTTCGGCGGCCTCCGCCGCCTCCTCGGGGCTTCCGACCGGCTCGGGCACCCGGCGGGCGGCCGTGTTCAGGGCGGTGTTGTACGTGATCTGCAGCAGCCAGGCCCTGAAGCTGCCCTCGCCGCGGAACAGGCTCAGGCGGTGGAAGGCCTTGAGGAAGGCGTCCTGGGACACGTCATCGGCCTCGTCGCGCCCCACGACCCGCGCCGCGACGCGGAAGACGACGCCGTCGTGGCGCTCCACGAGCGCTCCGAACGCGGCCGTGTCTCCCGCCAGGGCGTGCTCAACCAGCTCTCGATCGGGATCCACGGGGCGCCGCAACGCTAGCGCGCCGGGTGGCGGGGCGCTGCTGGTCACCGGTGGGTCTGCCGCCAGGCGCTGGGGGAGCACCCGCTGTCGGACCGGAACGCCTTGGAGAACGCGGCCGGCTCGAGGTAGCCCACCGTGCGCGCCACTTCGCTGATAGGCGCCTCCGTCTGCAGCAGCCTGGCGGCCTTCTTCATCCGCACCCGTAGGAGCAGTCTGCGGAAGCTCGTGCCTTCCCCGGCCAGCACGCGCTGCATCTGTCGCGTCGAGGTCAGCGTGTGCCGGGCTACCTCTCCCAGAGTCAGCTGGCGGGCGTGCTCGCGCACCACGAAGCTGACGGCGCTGCAGTAGACGTCCCGCCGCTGCTGGCGGGTGCGGGCGAGGTGGGCTTCTTGCTCTGGGGCCATTCCTGTACGACAGGTGGACTCCTCCAGGGGTTACGAAGAGCTGAGTCGTCGTGGCCGGTCTTCATGGGAGGTGACCGCCACGTTCGCGGCACGGGCGCCATGGCCAAGGCGCCAGTTCGAGCGGGCTCGTAACAACCTCGATCAGCCGCCTGTCGGAAGTCCCAGAGGCCCGGTTGACTGCCGGGGAAGCCTGGGATGAGCGGATGACCCGCGAGGGAGGTAGAACGTGAGCACTGACTTGAATGAGGTAGACGACTGGCGTGGGCGTACGGTGGTTGATTCTGCTGGTGAGAAGGTCGGCAAGTTGGAGGAGGTCTATCTCGATTTGGAGTCGGGTAGGCCGGAGTGGGCGTTGGTGAACACGGGCCTGTTCGGGGGCAAGTCGACGTTCGTTCCGTTGGTGGGCGCGTCGCCTCGGGGCGAGGACGTTGGGGTGAACTACGAGAAGGCGTTGGTCAAGGACGCGCCGGGTATCGAGGCCGATGGCGAGTTGTCTGAGGCCGAGGAGGCTGAGCTGTATCGCCATTACGGGCTTGGTTATGGCGGGGGCGGTTCGGGATCTGGGTTGGGCGAGGGTGGTGGTGAGCCTGTGGGCCATGACACCAGCGGCCCGGCGACCGATGACGCGATGACGCGTTCTGAGGAGGAGTTGGCCGTGGGCACGACTCAGCGTGAGCGTGGCCGTGTGCGGTTGAAGAAGTATGTGGTGACTGAGGAGGTTCAGCAGACGGTGCCGGTGCAGCGCGAGGAGGTTCGTTTGGAGCGCGAGCCGATCACTGACGCGAACGCTGGTGAGGCGTTGGATGGGCCGGCGATCTCTGAGGAGGAGCACGAGGTGGTCCTGCATGAGGAGCAGGTCGTGACCGAGAAGCGCGTGGTGCCCAAGGAGCGGGTGCGCCTGGACAAGGACACCGTGACCGAGGAGCAGACGGTGTCCGAAGAAGTCCGTAAGGAGCAGATCGAAGCCGACGGCGACACACGCTGACGCGGGCCACCAACCGAAGGGAGCGACATGGCTAAGAGAGACAGAGGAAGGGATTTGGTGAGCCCGGGCACGATTCACCCCGGGACGGGGGAACCCGGGACGGGGGAACCCGGAACGGGGCGCCCCACCGGGGCTTACCGCGCCGGCGGGCCCGAGGGGGAGTCCAAGAAGGGCGGCTCAGTGCTCAAGAAGCTCGCGCTCGCGCTCTTGGGTCTCCTGCTGCTGGCCCTCCTGATCTTCGCGCTGATTGCGCTGCTTGGCGGAGACGACGACGACGGCAAGGGCGATTCGGGCCAGCTGACGGCGGAGGGGATGGAGCTGTTGCCCCCGCCGGCGAGCGGGCTTTCCTCGCTGGCCGGGAGCACGGCTGTGGGCAAGGCCACCGTGGTGCAGTCGGTCAACGGCAACGAGGGGTTCTTCGTCGGCTCGAGCGCCTCGGATCGGGTGTACGTCGAGTGGGGCGGTGACGTAGGAGAGAACGAGCCGTCGCAGTTCCAGCCCGAAAAAGGCCAGAAGGTCGACCTGGCCGGTCCGCTCAAGGCCGCTACGCTGAAGGAAGTGGCAAAGCTCAAGTTGACCGCGGGGGACGCACGCTTCGTCAAGTCCCAGGGCGGCTTCGTGAATGCGGACGAGGTGACCGCCGCCGAGTAACAACAGAGGCAAGGGCAGGCGGAGGGCGGCAGGCGGCTGCCCTCCGCTTTGCTCCCGACCGTCGAGTTTCAACAAGGAGGCAACATGGCAGAGCAAGACAAGCAGGGCTCACAGGGCGCGGCGTCCGCACCCGCCGCAGGGGGCGGGCAGCCCCTTGCCACCGAGAGGGGCACGACGAGCATCGATAACGCCGTCGTGACGAAGGTCGCCGGGATCGCGGCGCGGGAGGTTCGCGGGGTCTACGAGCTCGGTGGCGGGGCGGCCCGCGCGCTCGGAACGATGACGCAGCGGGTCGGCATCGGTGACGACCGCACTCAGGGGGTGTCGGTCGAGGTTGGCGAGACGGAGGCTGCCGTCGACCTGACCATCGTCGTCGAGTACGGCGAGTCGATTCCCCAGGTCGCCGAGCAGATCCGCGACAACATCGTCAAGCGAGTAGAGGGAATCACCGGCCTGTCGGTCACCGAGGTGAACGTTGCGGTCAACGACCTGCACTTTCCCGGCGACGACCGCCAGCCCGCCGAAGATCCCGCTCGGGTCGCCTGACGGGCCGGAGGTGGAGGGAACGCAGTACACGCCGCTTGCCCCTGCCCTTACGGGTGGGCGGCGGCTGTCTGACCGCATGCGGATAGCCGCCGCCGCGCTCGCGGAGGCGCTCGGCGTGGCGGGGGTCGTCCGCGGTCACGATGGCGGCGATGGGCGTTACGTGACGGCCATAGGCGAGGAAGTCCTACCCGGCGTCGTGGTCGCGGCCGAGCGCGGCGGGGGACGCTACAGCGTCGACCTCTATCTCACCGCGGCGCTCGTGCCCCTGCGCCCGCTGGGTGATCGCGTGCGGGAGGCTGTAGTTCGGGGGGTCGCGGCGGCCGGCCTCGACCAGGCGCTCGGTCCGGTCGGCGTGACCTTCCTCGCCGTAGAGAAGCCGGTCGGGCATCCGTGATTCTCCTGCGCGCGATCGTCCGCGTCCTGGCGTTCGTGCTGCTGGTGGCGCTCGCCGTTGCCGGGGCCGCCGTGGCGCTGTTCTCGATTCAGGGGGGCACCACGGGTCTCAGCATCCCCTCGCTGGCGGAGCTGATCGGCTTGCCTGACCTCGGGGGAGCACTCGACGGCTTTCTGGGCGATCTCGAGGGCGCGGGAGCGATCGACGTCCTACAGGCCCTGGCCGGGCTCGGCGCCATCCTTCTCGGCGCGCTGCTGATCGTCGGCGCACTCACTCCCGCGCGCGAGCGCCTGCTATCGCTCGACGAGACGGAGGAGGGCGCACTCGCGGCACGGCGGCGCCCGCTCGCCCAGCTCGCCTCAGCCCTGGCCGAGCGCACCGACGGCGTGACCGCGGTCAAGGCCCGCGTAAGACCCGGACGCCGCCGGGGCGGGCGCGTCACGGTGGTGGCAGACCGAACGCACCCCTCGTCGAAGGAGGACGTATGCGCGGGGATCGGATCCGCGCTCGATCCGTTGACGCAGCCGTTCGGCCTCAAGCCCAAGATCAGGACCAGGGTCGCGCAGCGCGGCGGGAGGGTGCGGTAATGCTGCGCCAGCGCCTGCGCAGCAAAGGGTCCGGCCTCGCCTTCGCCGGAAAGGCGCTCGTGGTCCTGGCCTCCCTGCTGCTGATCTGGGGCGGTCTGGTGGTTCTCCTCCTCGCGCTGAAGGTGGGTCCAGGCGGCGTGCAGTCGGTCACCGGCTACCGCAGCGTCTACGACTTCTTCCGCGGCCTGGGCCCCGGCGACTTCGATGCCATGACGCGCGCGATCTTGGCCGGCACAGGGATCCTGGCGCTGCTGATCTTCGGCTACCTCGCTCTCAAGCAACTGCCGCGGCCCTATCTCGCGCGCCACGATCTGAACCTCTCGCGAGAGGATCACGGTGAGGTGGTGGTCGCGCCACGGGCGATCGAGCGCCTGGCGGAGACGGTCGCGGAGCGCCGCTCGGGTGTGGGCTCAGCTTCAGGACGCTACGGGACCGACGACTTGTCTGTCGGCGTGACCCTCGCGCGCCCGCGCGATGTCGAGGGGGCGCTGCGCGGCGTCCAGGCCGCAGTGCGCGAGGCGCTCACCGAGCATGGGCTTCCCCTCGTGGCGGTAAACGTAACTGTGACCGGATACCGATCGAAGGCTCGAAGGGAGCTCAGCTGATGGACCAGAATCAATTCCTCGCACTGCTCGGGTTTGGCTTCGTGACGGCTTGGATCGGCTTCGGCTTCGGCTCGGCCGTACTCTGCCTGCTGGGCGCCGCGCTGTTCTGGGGGGCGGCGGCGATCTTCAGCGGTGAGCTCGAGCTGGCCGAGGTCCAGGAGCGCCTGCGCAGCCAAGGCTCACCACAGCGCCCACCGCCCTCACCGCGGACGCGAGCGAGGGTGAGGTAGCGCGCGGACCAGAAGGCGATGCGGATGGCGACCCAATGATTTCGGAGGAGGAGACAGATGACCGAGAGCGCAACTGACGATCCCGCGTCCCCCGAGTCGGCAGAAGTTGCCGCCGAGAAGGCCGACGAGCTTGCCGGGCACGCCTCGCGGCTGGCGTCGAGTCAGGCTCGCGCCGCTGCCGCGGAGCTGACGGGCGGCGCCGCAGCCACGAGTGGCCTCGGCCGCCGCGCGATCGGGGCGCTCGGGCACGGCGCCGGCGCGCTGGTGACCGGCGTGATGTTCCTGGTCATGACGCTCGCGAAGAAATGGCTCGCGCGGCCGCGCCACTCCGCGACGGGGCATCACGACGCCGACCGAGGCGGGCGCGAGTCTCGGGCGCCCGACGGCGGGCGTCCGGTATGACTCGTCTGCCGTAGCGCTTGCCTTCGGCTTGGAGTGGCCTGGTGGCCGGCGCAGTCACACGACCGGCGCCGAGAACGCTCTCGCGTCCCTTCGGACGCTGCTCTGCGGCGACAGACGCCGCCGAGCCTTCGGAGGCTCGCTGCGGCTTCGTTGCCTGAAAGCGCTTGGAGTGTGGCCGAAGCGGCCGCGGAAGGCCTTGGAGAACGCCGCCGCATCCAGGTAGCCGACAGCTTGGGCGATATCGCCTATCGGCGCTTGGGTCTCCAGCAGCTTCACGGCGTGTGCCATTCGTGCTTGCAGGAGGAGCCGCCGAAAGCTGTCCCCCTCCTCTCGCAGAACGCGTTGCAGCTGCCGGGTTGAGGTCAGCGTGTGGCTGGCGACATCACGGAGGGCGAGGGGCCGGGCGTGATGGGCCGCGATGAACTCCAGCGCGCACTCGTATACGTAGCGACGCTCGAGGCGGGTATCGGACCGTTTCGCAGACACCCTCCTACGACCGGCGCGGCGCCCGCGTGGTTACAGGCGCCACATGGGAGGCGCGAGCTCATTGAGGCTCGCTTGAGGCTCGCTTGAGGCTCGCTTGTCCTGATCCGCCAGCTTTGTTAGCGCGGGGGCGCATCGGGTAGCCCCCGTCACGAATCCATCCGGCATCCGCGAGGGAGGTAGAACGTGAGCACTGACTTGAATGAGGTAGACGACTGGCGTGGGCGTACGGTGGTTGATTCTGCTGGTGAGAAGGTCGGCAAGTTG
>JAABUR0100006980.1_pt1 | contig 13555 bp, 15 predicted proteins | sample 5560091 | NCBI WGS metagenome assembly JAABUR01 (sample SAMN10711879, study PRJNA513375) | rock metagenome | isolation source: Antarctica rocks | place: Antarctica: Victoria Land, University Valley sud
GTACTCGATCCCGGCGGCCTGGTAGATCGGGAGCAGGAAGGGCGGGATGCGGAACTTCTCGATGAAGAAGTTCGGGACGCCGATCGGGGCCGCGCCGGGGGTGGCGAGCGAGACGGTGGGGTTGTCGAGCGTCGGCGAGCCGTCCGTGTTGCGGGTCGGGTTGGACGCGTCGACCTGCTTGCTGTCGTCCTTGACCGTGTCGTCGAGCCTGCCGTTCAGCGCGTCGGCGTTCGGGTCGGAGCCGATGTTGCCCTTCCGCGTCGGCGACTTGTCGCCCTGGTCCCCGCGCGCGGGCGCGGGGAGCCTCATGTCACCGCCCTGCGGGGTCTGCGTGGGGCTGGGGGTCGGCGTGAGCTCGGGGACGGCCGTTTGGGTGGGCGCGGCGGTGGGCGTCGGGGTCGGCGTCTCCGCCGGTCCGAGGTCGGCCACCGTCTGGACGGGGGCCGGGAGGCCGGGGATCTCGATCGAGTCGACCGAGGCCCCCGGGGGAACGTCAACCGTGAGCGTGAGCGTCTGGCCGTCGATCAGCGTGACCGTGACGCGGTGGAGCTCGGCGGATGCGGGCGCGACGAGCACGCCGAACATGGCTGCGGCGGCGAGCGCGGTGACCGGCTTCCATCGTCTCATCGGATGTTGCGAGTCCCCTCTCGCGCGGTAACGGCGCTCCGTGCGCCGGTTCCCTCGTTCCGAAGGGGTCGTCGCACCGTACTGGCCGGAATATGCCGGTTGCAATTCAGGAACGGTTAAACGCGCGGTGTCTTGCGCCGTTTCTCGGTCTGTCGTAGTCACGGACGCTCACTAACCCTCGAGTATAGATTTAGACCCAGCGGTTCGCGCCGTCTACGCTACGTTCCGACCGAGGCGGCTCCGGAACAGCGTGACACAGGAGGCAGTGATGGCAGACGACGACGCGAGCGGCGGAAAGTTGCGGGACCGGCTCGCCCGGCAGGGGGAGGACGCGCTCGGCAAGCTCGCCCAGGACCTGCTCGAGAACCCCCTGGTCACCGGCGCGATCGGCCGGGCGTTCGAGGCGCGCGAGCGCGCCGTCTCCGCGCAGGAGACCGCCATGAGCGCGCTCAACCTGCCGTCGGCCGCGGATCTCGAGCGGCTGACGCGCCGGCTGCGCTCGGTGTCCCAGCGGCTGGAGGGCATCGAGGACGGCGTCGACCGGCTCGATCGCCGCTTCGAGGAGGTGGCCCGGACCGCGCAGCCGCCGGATGACCGGCTCGCGGCGATGGAGCGGCAGGTCTCCAAGCTCGCCAACGAGGTGGCCCACCTGGCGCGCGCACTGGACACTTCACCGGCGCCCGTGCCGCGCGAGCAGGAGCGGTTCGAGGTCGACCGGCCGGCGCCGAAGGCGAAGGCGAAGCCCAAGGCGCCCGCGCGCAAGCGCAGCAGCGCCAAGAAGTCGTAAGCGGGCGGCTCGCTCAGCGGCCGAACCCGGCCACGCCCGCTGCGCCGAGCGCCGCTTCGAGCGCGTCGACCTGGTCGTCGGCGATCCGGTCGCCGCCGGCCCGGGTGACGGCCAGGATCGCGGCGCCCGCCGCGCCCGCGCGCTGCGCGGCGGTGAGCACGGCAGCCGTGGCCAGGTCGCACGCCAGCGCGCCGGCGTCCGCCCAGCCGGCCGCGAGCACGGGGTCGTGGATGTCCGCCGACGCGACGAGGCCGCGCAGCGGGTCCGCATGCGCGGCGAGCGCGGCGGCGAGCGCCGGATCGGCGGCGACGCGGTCGCCGGCGCCGAGCGCGCGGCTCGCGCCGTCGGCGGCCAGCGCGGCGTCGGCGACGACGAGGGCGCCGAGCGGCGTCGCGCCCAGCCCCGCCGCGGTGCCGATCCGGATGAGCCGGCGCGCGCCGAGGGCGACCAGCTCGGCCACGACGGCGGCCGCACTCGGTCCGCCCAGGCCGGTGCTCTGGATCGTCAGCGGCTCGCCGTCGGCCGCCGGACCGCTGTAGCCCCAGAGGCCGCGATGGTGGTTGAGCATCCGCGGCCCGTCGATCAGCTGCTGGGCCAGGCGCAGCGCGCGACCGGGGTCGCCGGGGAGCAGGACCCGCTCGGCGACGGGCTCGTGCGGCTTGAGGATCACGGGAGAATGGGCCACGGAGGTCGGCATTCAAGCTAGGATCGCGCGCCATGGCGAAAAAGGACGCGAAGAAGAAGGGCGGCAAGAAGGACAACGCCGCCGCCAATGACCTGGCCGTCGCCGCGGACCGCATCCGCGAAGTGCTCGAGGACCGGGTGCTCGAGGAGCTCAAGGGGCTGCGGACCGACGTCGAAGGACTTGCCGAGCGGATGTCCGCGCTCGAGGGCCCGGCGAGCGCCGGGGGGAGTCGCACGTCCACCGCGCGCCGCCCCGCCGCGAGCCGGTCGGCCGCCAAGCAGCCGGGCGCCCGCCGCGTCGCGTCCGCGACTGCGAAGCGGTCCACCACCGCCTCGAGCAAGGCCGCGCCGTCGCGCGCCTCCTCGTCCGCCACGCGCAAGCCCGCGCCGTCGCGCGCCTCCTCGTCCGCCACGCGCAAGCCCGCGCCGTCGCGCGCCTCCTCGTCCGCCACGCGCAAGCCCGCCACCCGCTCGACGCGCGCCGGGGGGACCACGTCCTCCCGCCGCAAGCCGTCGTCGGGCGCCGGCGGCACCACGTCGGGCTCGTAGCCGGTGGGCGCCTCCTTCGAGTCCCCGAAGGAGTTCAAGGCGGTCATCGACCGGGTCTTCACGATGATGGACGAGGACCCGGAGATGGGCCCGAAGCTGCGCGAGGCGGACGTGCCGATGCGCTACGAGTTCGAGGACGTCGACCTCGTGGCCAACATCCGCGCCGCCCGCGAGGGCGAGGAGGGGAACCTCCGCTGGCAGTGGTCCGACGACGTCGACTGGGAGCCCAGGGTGAAGATGGCCATGTCCTCCGAGACGGCCAACCGGTACTTCCAGGGCAAGGAGAACGTCGCGCTGGCGATCGCTCGCCGGCGCATCAGGTCGGGCGGCGACGTCAAGGCCGCGCTCGCCCTGATGCCGATCACCAAGCCCGTCTTCCCGCGCTACCGCGCGATGGTCGAGGACGAGTACCCGCACCTCGTCGTCTGATCGTGGCGCGCCCGTTGACAGGGCGGCCGGACGGGAGTAGACCTTGCGCTACCAACATGGTCGGGAAGTGGGGGGCGCGAGTTCCCCGCAAGGCGTCGCGAACACCACGAACGCCGCCGGCCGAGGCAGCGGGCCGCATTGCCCGCCAAGCGGCGGGGTCTTCATCTGAAGTCCCGCCGCTTCCACGTCATGGGCTCTCCTCATGCCCCGAGGTCCAAGGCGCGGCATGACCGACGTGCTCGAGCGCGTCCGCGCCGGGGGGCTGCTCGAGCCGGGCCGCCCCGTGCTCGTCCTGCTGTCGGGCGGGCGCGACTCCGTCTGCCTGCTCGACGTCGCGGTCCGGATCGCCGGCGCGCCCCGCGTCGCCGCGCTGCACTGCAACTACGCGCTGCGCGCGGAGGCCGCGGAGGACGAGGCGCACTGCGCCGCCGTGTGCGAGCGGCTCGGCGTCGAGCTGCACGTCCGCCGTCCGGGCCGGGAGGCGAGGACCGGCAACCTCCAGGCCTGGGCGCGCGACGCGCGCTATGCCGAGGCCGCCCGGCTCACCCGCGGCGACGTCGCCGCCGGCCACACCGCGTCCGACCAGGTCGAGACGGTGCTCTACCGGCTGGCCGCGTCGCCGGGGCGCCGCGCCCTGCTCGGCATGGCGGCTCGCGAGGGACCGCTCGTGCGGCCGCTGCTGGGCGTGAGCCGGGACGAGACCGCCGCGCACTGCGCGGCCCGCGGGCTCGCCTGGCGCGAGGACGCCTCCAACGCCTCGGCGGCGTTCGCCCGCAGCCGTGTCCGCCACGACCTGCTCGGAGCGCTGCGCTCGATCCACCCCGCCGCCGAGGCGAACGTGCTGCGCACGCTCGCACTGCTGCGCGACGAGGCCGAGGTGCTCGACGCCGTGGTCGACGCCGCGCTCGACGCCGCCGGCGACCCGCCCGCGCTCAGCGCGCTGCGCGCGCTGCCGGCGGCCGTGCGCAGGCTGGCCGTGCAGCGGCTCGCCGACCGCGCGGCCGGCGGCCTGGCGCCCGCCGTCGGGCACCGCACCGAGGACGTGCTCGCGCTGCGCGAGGGCGGCGCCCTCGACGTCGGCGCCGGCCTGCGCGCCGAGGTCCGCGACGGCGCGCTGCGCTTCGGGACGAGCCGCGGGCCGGCGGCTCCGCGCGCGCGGCCGGCACCCTCGTAGGATGCGACGCAGCGTGCTGCGCGACTCGAGCATCGGAGAGATCCTCGTCCAGGCGGACGACCTGCAGCACCGCGTGCGCGAGATCGGCGCGGAGATCACGCGCGACTACGCCGACCGCGACCTGCTGCTGATCGGCGTGCTCAAGGGCGCCGTCTTCTTCCTCGCCGATCTGATGCGCGAGATCGAGTGCCCGTGCGAGGTCGACTTCATGGCGCTGGCCTCCTACGGCTCGGCCACGGAGTCCTCCGGGGTGGTGCGGATCCTCAAGGACCTCGACACGCCGATCGAGGGCCGCGACATCCTGATCGTCGAGGACATCGTCGACTCCGGGCTGACGCTGCAGTACCTCCTGCGCACGCTCGAGGCGCGCAACCCCGCCTCGCTGGAGGTCTGCGCGCTGCTGACCAAGCCCGAGCGCCGCACCGTCGACCTCCAGCCCCGCTACATCGGCTTCGAGATCCCCGACAAGTTCGCGATCGGCTACGGCCTGGACCACGCGGAGCGCTACCGCAACCTGCCCTACGTCGCGGCGTTATCTGTCGCATAGCCACCGCGCCCAGACTGACCCGCCTCAAGCTGAGCCGCGTATCCGTCGACAGGCGCCATAGCCCCTGCAGGGCGGGGCGCAACCCACTGATACCTTTGGACTACACATGAGCCGGTTCTTCAAGAGCGCCGCGTTCCCGATCCTGATCGTGATCGTGCTCGCGTTCTTCGCCTCCAGACTGATCTCCGGCGCCGACGAAGCGCGCCCGGCCTCCTTCGCCACGTTCCTCGAGCAGCTCGACAACGGGGACGTCAAGAGCGTCACGCTGAAGACCAAGGACAACTCCCTGGAGGTCTTCCTCAACCGGGCCGACAAGAACAAGTACACGGTCGGCTACCCGATCGACTACTCCGAGGTCCTCGTCAACAAGCTGCGCACCGCCAAGGCGCAGGACAACCTCCAGGACTTCAACGTCAAACCGGCCAGGACCAACGTCCTGCTGAGCATGCTCGGGTGGATCCTGCCCGTGATCATCTTCATCGGGTTCTGGCTGTTCCTGATGAATCAGGTCCAGGGCGGCGGCTCGAAGGTGATGTCGTTCGGCAAGTCGCGCGCCAAGCGGATGTCGGTCGACTCGCCGAAGATCACGTTCCGCGACGTCGCGGGCGTCGACGAGGCGGTCGAGGAGCTCCACGAGATCAAGGAGTTCCTGGAGAACCCGAAGAAGTTCCAGGCGCTCGGCGCCCGCATCCCCACGGGCGTGCTGCTCTACGGCCCCCCGGGCACCGGCAAGACGCTGCTGGCGCGCGCCGTGGCGGGGGAGGCCGGCGTGCCGTTCTTCTCGATCTCCGGCTCGGACTTCGTCGAGATGTTCGTCGGCGTCGGCGCCTCGCGCGTACGCGACCTGTTCGAGCAGGCCAAGCAGAACTCGCCCTGCATCATCTTCATGGACGAGATCGACGCGGTCGGCCGCCATCGCGGCGCCGGCATGGGCGGCGGCCACGACGAGCGCGAGCAGACGCTCAACCAGCTCCTCGTGGAGATGGACGGCTTCGAGGCCAAGGACAACATCATCATGATCGCGGCCACCAACCGGCCCGACATCCTCGATCCCGCCCTGCTGCGCCCCGGCCGCTTCGACCGCCAGATCACCGTCGACCGCCCCGACCGCAAGGGCCGCGCGAGGATCCTCGAGGTCCATACGCGCGGCAAGCCGCTGGCCAAGGACATCGAGGTGGACGCGCTCGCCGGCCAGACCCCCGGCTTCACCGGCGCCGACCTCTCGAACCTCGTCAACGAGGCCGCGCTGCTCGCCGCCCGCACGGGCAAGAAGGAGATCACCCAGACGGAGCTCGAAGAGGGGATCATGCGCGTCGTCGCCGGCCCGGAGAAGAAGACCCGGGTCATGGGCGAGAAGGAGCGCCTGATCACCGCCTACCACGAGATGGGCCACGCGATCGTGGGCCACTTCCTGGAGCACTCAGACCCCGTCCACAAGATCTCGATCATCTCCCGCGGCCAGGCGCTCGGGTACACCATCTCGATGCCGCAGGAGGACAAGTTCCTCACCACCCGCGCCGAGCTCAACGACACGATGGCGATGACGCTGGGCGGCCGCGCGGCGGAGGAGATCGTCTTCGGCGAGATCACCACGGGCGCGTCCAACGACCTCGAGAAGGTCACGGCGACGGCCAAGCAGATGGTCATGCGCTTCGGCATGAGCGAGAAGCTCGGCCCGCGCGTGTTCGGCCACGACCACGGCATGCCGTTCCTCGGCCGCGAGTTCTCCTCCGAGCCCGACTACTCCGACGAGATCGCACGCGAGATCGACGACGAGATCCGGCGCATCGTCGAGGCCGCCCATCAGGTCGCCCAGGACGTGCTGCTCGAGCATCGCGAGTCGCTGACGACGATCTCCGAGCTGCTGCTCAAGCGCGAGACGATCGAGAGCGGCGAGTTCCAGGCGCTGCTCGTCGGCAAGAGCGAGGAAGAGGTCTTCGGCCCCGACGAGACGCCTACGGACACCGGCGCACCTGAGCGCCCGGAGCTGCCCAGCGCGGCCGACCGCGCGGCGGGCAAGCTCGGGCTCCCGCGTCCCGGCCTCGCGGGCGGGGCGACCGAGGCCCGCGGCCTCGAGCTGCCCGAGAAGCCCGAGCTGGCCTGAGCGCCGGCGCCGCAGCACGACCACTAGCATCGGCGGGCGTGTACCGCATCATGGGCGTGGTCAACGTCACGCCGGACTCGTTCTCCGACGGCGGCGCCTTCCTGGACCGCGACGCCGCCGTCCAGCACGGGCTGCGGCTCGCGTTCGAGGGCGCCGACCTGCTCGACGTCGGCGGCGAGTCCACCCGCCCCGGCGCCGCCCCGGTGGGAGCGGACGAGGAGCGCAACCGGGTGATCCCGGTGATCGAGGGGATCCGGGCCCAGAATGCCGGCGTCCGGATCTCGATCGACACGTCCAAGGCGGCGGTCGCCGCCGCCGCGCTGGACGCCGGGGCCGACTACGTCAACGACGTGACCGCCCTGCGCGGCGACCCCGACATGGCGGGGCTGGTGGCCGAGCGCGGCGCCGACGTCTGCCTCATGCACATGCTCGGGACGCCGCGCACGATGCAGTCCGAGGCGCGCTACGACGACGTCGTCGCCGACGTGAAGGCGTTCCTGTACGAGCGGATCGAGGCCGCCGTGCGCGCGGGCATCGCGGTCGAGCGGATCGAGGTCGATCCCGGGATCGGCTTCGCCAAGACGATCGAGCACAACCTCGAGCTGCTGCACCGCCTGGGCGAGCTGGTCGACCTCGGCCGGCCCGTCGTGCTGGGGACGTCGCGCAAGTCGTTCCTCGGCACGATCACCGGCCGCGAGGTCGCCGAGCGGATGCCGGCGACGCTCGCCACGATCGTGATGGGCTTAGAGCGCGGGGCCGAGGTGTTCCGGGTCCACGACGTCGCTCCGGCGCGTGACGCCCTCGCCGTGGCGGCTGCTACGTTGGCGCGCGCATGGCCGAGGACGCCGAGGACTACGACGACGACGACCTGAGCGACGACGAGGAGGCCGAGGGCCCCGAGGTCGGCGTCACGATCGAGATCGTCGGCCTCTCGCTCTACACCCATCACGGCGTCAGCGCCGCCGAGCGCGAGGTCGGCCAGCGGCTGGTGTTCGACGTCCGCTTCGACGTCGGCGAGCCCGACGCGCTCGTCACCGATCGCGTCGAGGACACCGTCGACTACGGCGAGGTCTGCCAGGTCATCGCGCTGATCGCCCAGCAGCGCTCGCACAAGACGCTCGAGCGCCTGTGCGCCGTGATCGCCGACCGGCTCGCATCGCAGTTCGGCGCCGACAGCGTCACGGTCAAGGCGTCCAAGCCCGAGCCGCCGATCCCGCTGCCGGTCGAAGAGGTCTCCGTGGAGGTCTGGCGCGAGGAGCGCTAGAGCGCGGTGCCGGCGATCGACGGCCGGCCGCGCCGCAGGCGCCAGCGGAAGCCGGTGGTGGGGAGCGTGCCGTAGTTGCCGCGTTCCTTGATCGTGTAGAGCCGCTTGAGCGTCACGTCGAACGCCGCGGGCGACGCCGACACGAGGCCGTAGCCGTGGCGGTCGAGGTCGAGCGCGTCGAACCAGGGGTTCAGGCCGCGGTAGTGCGCCAGGATCTCCGGCGGCGTGGCGGGCTGCGCGTCGTTGCCGGCGATCAGCTGCCGGCCGGGCATGCGGAAGTTCGACTCCGCGACGGTCGGTGCGGTGATCGAGCCGGACGCGAACTCGGCCGCCACCGGCGGACCCGAGCCCAGGCTCGTGCGGACGTCCCCGGCGACGAACGTGTGCACGTCGCCGGTGAGGAAGACGACGTCCTTGATCCCGTTGCGCGCGAGGTGCTGGAGCAGGTCCTCGCGCTCCTGCGGGTACCCCTGCCACGAGTCGAAGCGATGGTACTCGCCGTCGTGGACGCGGTTCTGCATCATCAGCGACTGGCCGCCGATCACCTTCCACGCCGCGCGCGAGGCGCTCAGCCGCTGCTTGAGGAAGGCGAGCTGGCGGCGGCCGAGCAGCGAGCGCGGCCGGTCCCAGTTCGAGCACGGGAAGGCGATCGCGTCGCCGCACGGCTGGTCGGCCCGGTACTGGCGCTGGTCGAGCATCGTCAGATCGACCGAACGGCCGTGCGGCTGGCTGCGGTAGATCCGCGAGCGGCCGCGCGGGAACACCGGCATCGACTCGAAGAACGCCTGGTAGGCGGCGTCGCGGCGGGCGCGCGAGAAGCCGCTGCGCAGCGTGAGCCCGCCGTCCGGGGCGTCGTTGGCGTAGTTGTTGAGCAGCTCGTGGTCGTCCCAGGTGGACACGATCGGGAACGTCGCGTGCAGCTTGCGCAGCGAGGTGTCGGTGCGGTAGAGCGCGTACTTCCGGCGGTACTCGGGCAGCGTCTCCGCCGCGCGCAGGATGGCGGGGTAGTAGCGGTTGGGCTTGCCGATCGTGTCGTCGCGCACCGCGCGCCCGTCGCCGACCTGCGAGTAGGTCTCGGCGTAGACGTAGTCGCCGAGGCTGATCACGAAGTCGAGGTCCTCGCGCGCCAGCAGCTCGTAGGCGTTGAAGTAGCCGTGGGTGAAGTCGGCGCAGGAGAAGAAGCCGAAGCGGACCGTGGCGTTGGAGTCGGGCGGCAGCGCCGTCTGGAAGCGTCCGACGGGGCTGTGGCGGGTGCGTGTCTCGAAGCGGTACCAGTAGCGGCGGTGCGGCTTCAGGCCCGTGACGCGCGCCTTGACGGAGTGCCCGACGGCGCCCGTGGTGAGGATGTCGCGGCGGCCGACGACCCGGCGGAAGTCCGGGTCGCGCGCGATCTCGAGCCGGACCCGGCCCGCGCCCCCGACGCCGTCGACCACGGTCAGCAGCGTGATCGCGTCGGGCGCGGGATCGCCGGACAGCACACCCTGGCCGAAGCGGCCGCCGCGCAGGAGGTTGGCGGGCCGGCGGTCGCGCCGCGTCGCGGCGAGCGCGTCCTGCGGTGAGAGCACCGCGGTCGCGGCGGCGGCGCCGGAGCGCGCGAGGAACTGCCGTCGGGTCGTCATCGGTCCAGCACTCAACCCGTCAGATCGGCGGAATGTGCGATGGCACGCGACTTGACCCTGGAGTGAGCCATTACTAACCTGGCCCGCGATGCCTGCCGCCGAGACCACCCGCACGCGCAAGTCCGCCGAGGAGCGGCGCGAGGAGATCGTCGCGATCGCGATCGGCCAGTTCGCCCTCGGCGGCTACCGGGGCACCTCGACGGAGACGATCGCGCGCGACGCCGGCATCTCGCAGCCCTACCTGTTCCGGCTGTTCAAGACCAAGCGCGAGCTGTTCCTGGCGTGCCACGACGTCTCGCACGAGCGCATCCTGGAGACGTTCCGGTCGGCGGCGCGCGGCGTGCCGGCGGAGGACGTGCTGGCGGCGATGGGCAACGCCTACGTCGGCCTGCTCACCGACGGCACGGGACTGCTGTTCCAGATGCAGGCCTACGCGGCCTGCTCGGACCCGGTGATCCAGGCCCACGTGCGCGAGCGCTACGGCGGGCTGGTCAAGGAGGTCACCCGGCTGTCGGGTGCGCCGCCCGAGCAGGTCTGGCAGTTCTTCTCGCACGGCATGCTGCTCAACGTGATCGCGTCGCTCGACCTGGCGGCGATCGCCGAGGGGGAGCCGTGGGCGAAGGCCTGGTGCTCGCCGGGGGACCTGATCCGGATGGCGCGCCGTTGACGGTGGCGCCGCCGCACCACTTCGACGCCGACACCGCCGTGGAGCCGCTCGCCGAGCGACGCTGGCGGGCGTGGGTCCCCGAGCACTGGTTCGTGGGGCGGGGGCCGAACGGCGGGTTCCTCGCCGCCCTGGCCACCCGTGCCGCGGAGGCGGCCACCGAGCGGCCGCTGCGCTCGCTTGGGCTGCACTTCGTCGCCGCGCCGGCCGTCGGGATGACCGACGCGTGGATGCCGGCCGCGTTCGTCGCGCTCGGCGGCTTCGTGGCCGCCCCGACGCTGGACCTCACCATCCACCTCCGGCGGGCGCTGCCCGCCGCCGGGATGGCGCCCGGGGACTACGTGCTCGGCCGCTTCTCCAGCCGCCTGTCGGTCTCCGGCGTGTGCGAGGAGGACGGCGAGCTGCGGACGCCGGGCGGCGAGCTGATCGCCCAGTCGCGCCAGCTCGCGCTCGTCCGGGGGCCGCGGGCGTGAGCCGCGAGGGCTACCTCGGGCTCGGCTCCAACGTCGGCGACCGGCGGGCGAACCTGCAGGCCGCCGTCCACGCGCTGCCGGCGCACGGCGTGGCGGTGCTCGCCGCGTCGTCGGTCTACGAGACCGAGCCGGTCGGCGAGGTGCTCGACCAGCCCGACTTCTACAACGCCTGCGTGCGCGTGCGCACCGCGCTCGCGCCGGACGCGCTGCTCGACGCCTGCAAGGCCGTGGAGCGCGAGCTCGGGCGGCTGGCCGGGGGCGTGCGCCACGGGCCGCGCCCGATCGACGTCGACCTCCTGCTGCTCGGCGCGGAGACCCACCGGTCCGAGCGGCTCTCGCTCCCGCACGAGCAGGTCACGAGTCGCCGCTTCGTCCTGGTCCCCCTGCTGGAGCTCGCGCCCGACCTCGTGGTGCCCGGCGTCGGACCGGCGGCCGACGCGCTCGCCGCGCTCGGCGAGGAGGCGTACGTCCGCCGCGCCGGCCCGCCGCTCGGGGTGGACCCCGGCGCCCGCGAGCGCCGCTAGCCCGACCGCACCCAGCCGGCGGGCAGGACGCCCGCGGGCGTCGCGCCCGGGTAGTCGGGGAACCACCTCCGGGCCAGCTCCGCTGCCGGCCGGCCGGCCAGCGCCGGGCGCAGATCGCCCACTGTGAGCAGCAGCGCCACGCCCGAGCCGATCTGCAGGTCCGCGACGTTGGGCGCCTCGCCGCCGAGCGTGCCGTCGGCGATCCAGCCGTCGATCCGGGCGAGATGGGTGGCGAGCCCGGCCAGGTCGGCGCGCACCTCGCGGTCGGCCGCGCCGTTGGCCGCGCTCGCCAGCCGCGCCATCAGCGGGGCGGCGAGCCGGGCCAGCGGCCGCGGCACGGGCAGCCGCGCCCCCGCCAAGTAGCTGTCCAGCGCCCCGGGCGCGCGCCGCAGCGTCGCCCACAGGATGCGCCGGACGAGCGGCTGGAGCACCTGGTCGCCCCACTCCTCGGCGCGCTCGACCCGCGCCTCGTCGTCGTGGGTGGGCAGGAGCGCGGGCTCGGGCGCCCGTACCTCCAGCGCGCGCAGGATGGCCCGCGAGCCGCTGACGCGCGCGCCGTCGTCGAACTCGAGGCCCGGCACGGTGCCCGCGCCGAAGCGCAGCCGCAGCGGCAGCTGGTGCGCCACGGGGACCAGCTCGACGCGCCGGTAGGGGACGCGCTTGAGCTGCAGCGCCCGCTCGACGGCGGCACAGGGATGGGAGGCGGGAATGGCGTACAGCACGGCGGTCATTGCGCGCGAGCATAATCCCGCCCCGTGCTCCTCGTCGTCGACGTCGGCAACACGCAGACCCACCTGGGCACCTTCCGGGGCGAGGAGCTGGTCCACGACTGGCGCTTCGCGACCGTGCGCGAGTCCACCGCGGACGAGCTGGGCGCCCGGTTGCGCAGCCTGCTGGACCTGCGCGAGCTCGGCTTCGGCGACCTCGACGCGTCGATCCTCTCCGCGACCGTGCCGCAGCTGCGGCCCGAGTGGACCGCAATGGCGGAGCGCTACCTGGGCCACGAGATGCCGGTCGTCGGCCCGGGCGTGAAGACCGGCATGCCGATCCGGATGGACAACCCGCGGGAGGTCGGCGCCGACCGGCTCGTCAACGCGGTGGCCGCCTACGAGCGCGTCGGCGGACCGTGCGTGGTCGTCGACTTCGGCACCGCGATCACCTACGACTGCGTGGGCGCGGGCGGCGAGTACATCGGCGGCATCATCGGGCCGGGGGTCGAGATCTCGATGGAGGCGCTGACCAGCCGCGCCGCCGCGATCCCGAGGATCGACCTGACTCCGCCGCGCGCGCTGATCGGCAAGTCGACCGTCGAGGCGATCCGCTCGGGCGTGATCTACGGCTTCGCGTCCCAGGTCGACGGCATGGTCGGCCGGCTGCGGGAGGAGATGGGCGACGAGACCGAGGCGATCGCCACCGGCGGCCTGGCCAGCGCGATCGTCCCGTTCTGCGAGCTGATCGACGACATCGACGAGATGCTCACGCTCACGGGGCTGCGACTGATCCACGAGCGCAACGCCGTGTAACGTCGGCGAAGGCGAGCGGCGAGGAACGAGCGCGCTCGCCTGGCAGGCGAAACCGGTATCGCGAGCCCGGACTACGCTTGGGCCATGCGTTCGCTGCATGACCCATGGGAGCTCGGCGGGGTCACGATCCCGAACCGGGTCGTGCTCGCGCCGCTCGCCGGCATCGGCAACTGGTTCGTGCGCCTGCAGGCCAAGCGCTACGGCGCCGGCCTCGCGGTGAGCGAGATGGTCTCCAGCCACGCGATCCACTACGGCAACCGCAAGACGCTCGACGAGCTGCTGGTCATCGACCCGCGCGAGCGCGCGGGCGGGCCGGTCTCGATCCAGCTCTTCGGCCAAGACCCCGACGTGATGCGCTCGGCCGCGGCCGTCGCCGCCGCCCGCGGCGCCGACCTGATCGACCTCAACATGGGCTGCCCGGTGCCCAAGGTGATGAAGACCGGCGCCGGCGCCGCGCTGATCGACGATCCCGACACGGCGGTCGCGGTGGCGCGCGCCGCGCGCGAGGGCTCCGGCCTGCCGGTCACCGTCAAGCTGCGCGCGGCCATCAAGCCGGGCGGGGTGGAGGGCTTCGAGCTCGCGCGCCG
>JAABUR0100006984.1_pt1 | contig 13554 bp, 13 predicted proteins | sample 5560091 | NCBI WGS metagenome assembly JAABUR01 (sample SAMN10711879, study PRJNA513375) | rock metagenome | isolation source: Antarctica rocks | place: Antarctica: Victoria Land, University Valley sud
AGCCAGGTCGAACTCGACCACGTTGCCGCCGAGCTCAACGGCCGCCCCCGCCAAACCCTCCACTGGTCAACCCCAGCTGCCAAGATGGAGGAACTGTTGCGCTGACTGCCTGAAGCCGCCGTGGGCAACTCGCCAGTCGACGCCGCGAGGGGCGCCTGCCTAGAGCGGGATGTTCCCGTGCTTGCGCTGTGGGCCGGGATCGCGCTTGGTCAGCAGAGTCTCGAACGCGGTGATGATCTTCGGGCGGGTCTCGTGGGGAACGATGACGTCGTCGATGTACCCGCGCTCCGCGGCCGAGTAGGGATTGGCGAAGCGCGCCTTGTAGTCGTCCATGAGCTTGGCCCGGCGCTCGTCGGGCGTTGGCGACTGGGCGATGTCGCGACGGTAGATGATGTTCACCGCGCCCTCGGGCCCCATGACCGCGACCTCCGAGGTCGGCCAGGCGAAGTTGAAGTCCGCCAGCAGGTGCTTTGAGGACATGACGTCGTAGGCGCCGCCGTAGGCCTTGCGGGTGATCACCGTGACCTTGGGCACCGTCGCCTCGGTGAACGCGTAGAGGAGCTTCGCGCCGTGGCGGATGATCCCGCCCCACTCCTGCGCGGTGCCGGGCAGGAACCCGGGCACGTCGCAGAAGGTCAGCAGCGGGATGTTGAACGCGTCGCAGGTGCGCACGAAGCGCGCGGCCTTGGCCGAGGCGTCGATGTCGAGCACGCCGGCCATCGACTTCGGCTGGTTGCCGACCACGCCGATCGCGTAACCGTCGAGGCGCGCGAAGCCGCAGATGATGTTCGTCGCGTGGTGCTCGTGGACCTCGAAGAACTCGCCGTCGTCGACGATCAGCCGGGCGACGTCGCGCATGTCGTAGGGCTTGTTGGGGTTGTCGGGGACGACGGAGTCGAGCTCGGCGTCCATGCGCGTCGGGTCGTCGGACGGCAGGACGCGCGGAGGAGTCTCCAGGTTGTTCTGGGGCAGGAAGGAGAAGAGGTAGCGCGTGTCCTCGAGGCAGGCGTCCTCGTCGTCGGAAGCGAAGTGGGCCACGCCCGACTTCGTGTTGTGGCTCATGGCGCCGCCGAGCTCCTCGAACTCGACCTCCTCGCCGGTGACCGTCTTGATGACGTCGGGACCGGTGATGAACATGTGCGAGGTTTTCTTCACCATGAAGATGAAGTCGGTGATCGCGGGGGAGTAGACCGCTCCTCCCGCGCACGGACCCATGATCAGCGAGATCTGCGGGATGACGCCCGAGCAGCGGACGTTGCGCACGAAGACGTCGCCGTAGGCGCCGAGGGAGACGACGCCCTCCTGGATCCGCGCCCCGCCCGAGTCGTTGATGCCGATCACGGGGCAGCCGATCTTGGCGGCCAGGTCCATGATCTTGCACATCTTCTCGGCCATGACCTCGCCGAGCGAGCCGCCGAACACGGTGAAGTCCTGGGAGAAGACGCACACCCGGCGGCCGTCGATCGTCCCGTGGCCGGTGACCACCGCGTCGCCCCACGGCCGGTTCTTCTCCATCCCGAACTCGACCACACGATGGCGCACGAAGGTGTCGAGCTCCTGGAAGGAGCCCGGATCGAGCAGCTTCTCGATCCGCTCGCGCGCGGTGTACTTGCCCTTGGCGTGCTGCTTCTCGACCGCGGCCTCCGAGGCGGAGTGGATCGCCTCGTGGCGAAGCTCCTCGAGCTGGGCGAGCTTCTCCTCGTAGGTCTCGGGAGCCTTCTGGCGCGACATGGCGGCGCGGGAGCTTAGCCGGTGGCAGCGCCAAGCCGGCGTCAAGGAGGCGCGGACGGGGTAGCCTTTGCGGCGGTGAGAGGGGAGGTCTTCGCCGTCATCGGGCTGACCGGTGTGCATCTGGTCGGGTTCGTCCTGCTGGCGATCGACGTATGGAGCGCCCCCCCGCGCAGCGCTCCCGACGAGGGTGAGGACGGGGGGAACGGTGGCCTGCCGCGCCGGCCCTCACCGCCCCAGCCTCCCCCGCGCGGCCAGGGGCCGCCGCTCCCCGATGCCGAGCCCGGCTCACGCCGTCTGCGCGCGCCCGGCCGCCTGGCCGACGCCTACGAACGCGTGCCGCGGCGCGGCGATCGCGAGTCCGATCCCGTGCCGGTTCCCGCGCGCCGCTGAGAGACGGGCGAAGCGCCCGGGTCGGCTCGCGCCCGGCTCAGTCGCGCGAGAACGGACGGTGCTGCGCGGAGCCGAGCGCGTCGAGCATCGCGAAGAGGACCGCGACCGTGCCGTGGTCGGCGCGCTGAGCACCGGCGGGACCGAGGTCTGAAGGCGCCGGCGCCGGCGCGCGAGCCGGCCTCGAGCGACGGCGCAGGAGGCGCGCGAGCAGCCCACGCCGCGGCGCCGGCGCGGCGTCGAGCGGGGCCTCCTCGACCCCGGGCATCGAGTTGGAATCGGCCGGCGCGGGGTTCTCCCCGGGGCGCTCGGTGCGCGCGATCACGTTGACGCGCGTGCCCCACTTGGTGGCCTCGAGCTCGACCGCGCCGCTCGCGCGCTCGGACTCCCACTCGACGGCGGACTCCTGCTCCACGCGGGTGATGCGGATCTCGCCGAACTCCCCGAGGTGGCGGGCCAGGGCGGCGGGGTCGCTCACCTCGGCCCAGAGCTCGGGCGGCGACTTGACGAGGGTTCGGCTCATGCGGTGCTCGGTCATTGCCGCGGGGTTTCGTCCGGAGCGGGCGAAGTCCTTCCCGAAGCGGAGCGAACGACGCGCGACCGCGGCGGACTAGGCAGACTAAGTGCCGGCTATCCTCCGGCGCATGGCGACCCGCGTGGGCATGCACGAGGCCAAGACCCACTTCTCGAAGCTGGTCGAACGCGCGCGCGCCGGCGAGGAGGTCGTCGTCGAGCGGTCGGGCGTCCCGGTCGCGAAGATCGTGGCCTACGAGGAGAAGCCGCGGAGCATCCTCGACGCGCGGGGTGCCTGGGCCGGCCAGGTGACGATCCACGGCGACTTCGATGAGCTGCCCGATGACGTCGCTCGTGCCCTCGGCATGATCGATTGAGGCTGCTCCTCGACACACGGGCGGTCATCCGTCTGCTGGTCGACCCCCAGCCGCTGCCCCCAGGAGCGGAGGCGGCGCTCCGTGATCAGAGGACCGAGCCGCTCGTCTCGGTGGCGTCCGTGTGGGAGATCGCCCTCAAGGTGGCCGTCGGCAAGCTCGAGGCGCCCGACGACCTCCTCGATCTTCTGGCCGGGCATGGCGTCGATCTCCTGGCCATCACTGCCGAGCACGCCTGCGCCACCCGCCACCTCCCCCTGCATCACCGCGACCCGTTCGACCGCCTGCTCATCGCCCAGGCCCAGGCCGAGCACCTCCCGATCGTGACCGGCGATCCGGTGTTCCCCGCCTACGACGTCCGGGTCATCTGGAGCTGACGCCGCCGGGCGCCGCGCGCGCGTACCGGCTCGCCTAGATTGTGCGTCGTGGCGCTCGACTGCACCTACCGGGTCCAGACGCCGCACCGGACGGGGCAGCTCGCCCGCGTGGCGGGGGCGATCGCCGAGGAGCACGGGCTGATCGGCGACGTCGTGACCGTCGCGGTCGGCCGCAAGGAGTCGATCCGTGAGATCACGGTCGAGGTTCGCGATCCCGAGCACGCGCAGGCGGTGGCCGACCGCCTCGAGGCGGTGGACGGCGTGCGCGTCCTGTGGCACGAGGACCGCGTGCTCATGCGCCACGAGGGCGGGAAGCTGGCGATCGAGCCGCTGCGGCGGGTGAGCACCGTCCAGGACGTGCGCGACATCTACACGCCCGGGGTGGCGCGCGCGTGCCGGGCGATCGCCGAGGAGCCGGCGCTCGCCGCGCGCTACACGATGATCGGGCGCACCGTCGCCATCTGCACGAACGGGACGCGGGTGCTCGGCCTGGGCGACATCGGTCCCGTCGCCGCCATGCCGGTCATGGAGGGCAAGGCGGTCTTCTACCGCCAGTTCGCGGGCATCTCCGCGATGCCGATCCTCATCGACACGAAGGACCCTGACCTCTTCGTCGAGACCGTGTGCCGGATCGCCTCCACCTTCGGCGGGATCCACCTCGAGGACATCAGCGCGCCCGACTGCTTCGACATCGAGGCCCGTCTCATCGAGGCGCTCCCCCAGCCCGTCATGCACGACGACGTTCACGGGACGGCGGTGGTCGCCCTCTCGGCGGTGATCGTCGCCTGCCGCCAGGTGGGGATCGACCTGCGCGACGTGACCGTGGGCCAGCTCGGGCTGGGCGCGGCGGGCTTCGGGATCGCGGCGCTCATGCGCGACGGCGGGGCGGGGCGGGTGCTCGCCTGCGATCCGAACGAGCTCGCCCACGACCGCGCGCGGGCCAAGGGCATCGAGATCGCCGCCGTGGAGGACCTGATGCGCGAGGCGCAGGTCGTGGTGGCCACCACGGGCAGGCCGGGCCTGATCGATCCCGGTCAGGTACGCGACGGACAGGTGATCCTTGCGCTCACCAACCCCGACCCGGAGATCTCACCGGACGCGGCGCTCGCCGCGGGCGCGGCCTTCGCCGCCGACGGCTCCGCGGTGAACAACGTCCTCGGCTACCCGGGCATCTTCCGCGGTGCGCTGCTCGCCGGGGCCGAGGAGATCAACGTGGAGATGAAGCTCGCCGCCGCCCGGGCGATCGCCGGCCTCACCGAGGAGGCGGAGCTCGTGCCCGACGCCCTCGACGCCCGCGTGCACCACGAGGTCGCCGAAGCGGTGTGCCAGGCGGCGCACGAGTCGGGCGCCGCGCGGCCCGAGCGGGTGCCCGCCGCCTTCTAGATGTCGGGCTGGTACTCGCCGAAGACGTCGCGCATCGCGCCGCAGACCTCGCCCATGGAGCACGAGTCCTTGAGCGCCTGACGGATGCGCGGGAGGAGGTTCTCGCTTCCGCGCGCGGCCGCGCGCAGCTCCTCCAGCCGCCGCTCGGCCAGCTCGCGGTCGCGATTCTCCTTGAACGCCTTCAGGCGCTCGACCTGGGCGTCCTCGCTCGCCTGGTCGACCTTGAGGATGTCGGGGACCTCGAGCCCCTCGGTGACGTACTTGTTGACCCCGACGACGATGTCCTGCTCCTGGCGGTAGCGCTCGTGGTAGCCGAAGGCGGACTCCTCGATCTCGCCCTTGATGAACGCGATCGCCTCCGCAGAGCCGCCCATCTCGTCGACCTTCTCGATCAGCCCGCGGGCGCGCGTCTCGATCTCCGCGGTGAGCGCCTCGACGAAGTAGGAGCCCGCGAAGGGATCGACGGTGTCCGCCGCGCCCGACTCGTGGGCGAGGATCTGCTGGGTGCGCAGGGCGATGCGGGCGGCGTTCTCCGTGGGCAGGGCGAGCGCCTCGTCGTAGCCGTTGGTGTGCAGCGACTGCGTGCCTCCGCACACCGCGGCGAAGCCTTGGAGCGCGACGCGCACGACGTTGTTCTCGGGCTGCTGGGCGGTCAGCGTGACCCCGCCGGTCTGGGTGTGGAAGCGCAGGCGCAGCGAGCGCGGGTCCTTGGCGCCGAAGCGCTCGGACATGAACTCCGCCCACATCTTGCGCGCGGCGCGGAACTTCGCGACCTCCTGGAAGACGTTGTTGTGGCCGTTGAAGAAGAAGGCCAGGCGCGGAGCGAAGTCATCGACCGCGAGCCCGGCATCGATCGCCGCCTGCACGTAGGTCAGGCCGTTGGCCAGGGTGAAGGCGACCTCCTGCACCGCCGAGCACCCCTTCTCGCGGAAGTGATAGCCCGAGATCGAGATCGTGTTCCACTTCGGCACGTTCTCCTTGCAGTAGGCGAAGAGATCGGTGGTGAGGCGCATGGAGCCCTCGGGCGGGTAGATGAAGTTCCCGCGCGCGATGTACTCCTTGAGGATGTCGTTCTGGGTCGTGCCGCGGAGCTTCTCCGACGGCACGCCCTGTTCCTCGGCGACGAGGTCGTAGAGGAGCAGCAGCACGCTCGCCGGCGCGTTGATCGTCATCGACGTGGAGACCTGGTCGAGCGGGATCCCGTCGAACGCCGTGCGCATGTCGTCGAGCGTGTCGATGGCCACGCCGGTGCGCCCGACCTCGCCGAGGCAGCGCGGGTCGTCGGAGTCCAGGCCGAGCTGCGTGGGCAGGTCGAAGGCCATCGAGAGGCCGGTCGAGCCGTGCTCGAGGAGGTACTTGTAGCGGGCGTTTGACTCCTTGGCCGAGGCGTAGCCCGCGTACTGGCGCATGGTCCAGACCTGCTTGCGATACATCTCGCCGTGGACCCCGCGCGTGTAGGGGAACTCCCCGGGCTCGCCCAGGCGCTCCTCGAGGTCGGAGGGAAGGTCGGCGTCGGTGTAGAGCGCCTCGACCTCTATCCCCGAGTCGGTGAAGTGCCGCGGATCGTCGGGGCCGACGATCGGGGCGATGGTGGCGGTCTCGTCGAGGCGGTCCTGCGGTCCGGTGGCCATGGTTTGGAGGTTACGGGACGGGCGCGAGGGCGCGGGCGCGGGGCGCGGACCGCGGTGTTCGCCCTACGTGGCGGGCTCCTGGGCGCTGGCTGAAGCATTGAAGGGGCGATGACCCCCTCGATCCTTCTGGCGAGTCGTTCGAGCGCCTCATCGCTGCCGACCGGCGGGGGGGCGAATCGCGGCCCGCTGAAGCATCGAAGGAGCGATGACGCCCTCGATCCTTCAGCCGAGCAGGGGCGAGGTCTGGCGACTCGTCGAGGAGCAGGCCGGCGTGCTCTCGCGCCGCCAGCTCATGGCCCTCGGCTTCAGCGCCGACGCGATTCGCCACCGACTCGCCGCCGGTCGGCTGCACTTCGTATACCGCGGGGTGTACGCGGTCGGCCGTCCTCAGGTCAGCCGGCACGGGACGTGGGTCGCGGCGCTGCTTGCCTGCGGTCCCGAGGCCGTGCTGAGTCACCGGTCGGCCGCGGAGCTGCTGGGCATCCGGCGCGCCCGACCCGGTCCGATCCACGTGAGCGTCCCGGCGCACGTCCTGCGCCGCGTGCCCGGAGTCGAAGTGCACCGCCGCGCCGCGCTCCGGGTCGCCGCCCACGAGGGCATCCCGGCCACCTCACCGGCCGACACGCTCATCGACCTCGCCGTCGGTCTGCCACGGGCGGCTCTGGAGACCGCGATCAACGAGGCCGACAAGCACGACCTGATCGACCCCGAGACCCTTCGCGAGATCCTCGCCGACACGGTACCGCGTCCCGGCGTTCGCGCGCTCCGGGATCTGCTCGATCGGGCGACCTTTCGCCTTACGGACTCTGAGCTCGAGCGCTACTTCCTTCCCGTCGTCCGCCGCGTCGGCCTACCCGTCCCCGAGACTGGCGCCGAGGTCGGCGGCTTCTCGGTCGACTTCTTCTGGCCCGGCCTCGGACTCGTAGTCGAGACGGACGGCTTGCGCTACCACCGCACACCCGACGCGCAGGCCAGGGACCGCCGGCGCGACCAGACCCACACGGCGGCGGGCCTCACGCCCGTCCGCTTCACGCACGCACAGATCCGCTTCGAGGCCGACCACGTGGAAGCGATTCTGGCGACGGTCGCCCGGCGGCTGCGAGGCACGAGCTGACGTCCTTCTTACCCAAGACGCGAACGGGCTCGGCCCCGCGTCGTTCGCCACCGAGCGGGGTAGGACCGTTCTGCCCTGACCGACTCCCCGCACATCGTCGTCTGGAGCGACTACATATGACCCTTCTGCTACGCCGCCCTGCCGCGGGCGGAGTGGCTGGCGCGCCGGTACGGCGCCCGGATCGAGTGGAGGACCTTCGATCTGCACCCCGAGTACCCACCCGAGGGCATCTCCGCGGCCGAGCTCGACACCCGCTACGGCGGCTCGGCGTGGCGCGAGCGCCTGGCGAGCATGTTCGCCGCGGCCGGGCTTCCGCACCGCGCCACGCAGGAGCGCGTGCCCAACAGCCGCAAGGCGCTGCTGCTCTCCGAGCGCGCCCTCGAGCTCGGTCGCCTCGAGCCGCTGCACGAGAAGCTCTTCTCGGCCTACTGGCGCGACGGGCTCGACCTCGGCGACAACGCGACGCTGCTCGGGCTGGCCGCCGACGCCGGTGTGGCGGCCGAGGAGGCGGAGCCGGCCCTCTCCGATCCCGCCCTGCTCGAGCGGCTCGAGGCCTCCACCCGCGAGGCGATCGAGCTGGGCGCCGGAGGCGTGCCCGCCTGGCTCGTCGACGACCGCCTCCTCGTGCCCGGCAACCAGCCCGAAGAGGTCTTCGCGCACGTCATGGAGCGGCTCGGGCACTCACCCGTGTAGGCGGCGCGGGTCGCTCCGGCGCGTAGCCTGTTCGGCGTGATGCTCGTCCGGGTCCGCCTCTTCGCGATGCTCCGCGAGCGCGCCGGTCGCGGCGAGCTCGAGCTCGAGCTGCCCGACGGGGCCCGGGTGTGCGACGCGCTCGCGCAGCTCGAGCGCCTGGCCGAGGGCCTTCCCCTCGTGATGGCGGTCAACCGCGAGTACGCCGGCGAGGACGCCGTCCTGCGACCCGGCGACGAGCTCGCGCTGATCCCGCCCGTGAGCGGCGGGGCGCTCACGACCGAGCCCCACGTGCGCGTGCGCACCGAGCCGCTCTCCCTCGACTTCGTGCGCGGGCGGGTGAGCGACGCGCGCGCGGGTGCGGTCGTCTGCTTCGAGGGGGTCACCCGCGAGGTGCCGCGGCTCGAGTACGAGGCCTACGCCGAGATGGCCGAGCCGCGGATGGCGCGGATCCTCGTCGAGGCGATCGCCCGTCACGGGCTGTGCGCCGCCGCGGCCGAGCACCGGGTCGGCGCGGTGGCGCTCGGCGAGCCTTCGGTGGTCGTCGCCGTGAGCGCTCCCCACCGGGGGGAGGCCTTCGCGGGCGCGCGCGAGGTGATCGATCGCATCAAGGCCGAGGCGCCGATCTGGAAGCAGGAGGTTTCCGAGGAGGGCGACGCGGCGTGGGTGAGCGGCAGCCGGCCCCCGACCTGAGCGCGCTGCCCTCGGTGGAGCGCCTGGCCGCGGTGCTCGACGCGCCCCACGCCGAGGCGGTGGCCGCGGCGCGCGGAGTCATCGCCCAGCGCCGGGCGCAGCTTCGCTCTGGGGCGGCGCTTCCCCTCGAGCCGGATCTGGTCGCCCTCGCCCGGGCTCGGCTCGAGGACGAGCGGCGCCCCTCGCTGCGCCGGGTGCTGAACGCCACCGGCGTGATCCTCCACACCAACCTCGGCCGCGCGCCCCTCGCCGAGGCCGCCCGCGACGCGGTGGCCCGCGCGGCGGAGGGCTACGGCAACCTCGAGCTCGACCTGGCCTCGGGCGAGCGCTCGACGCGACAGCGCCACGTCGAAGGACTGCTGCGCGAGCTCACCGGCGCCGAGGCGGCGCTCGTGGTCAACAACTGCGCGGGAGCGACGCTGCTCGCCGCCGCGGCGCTGGCCGGCCCCGGGCGCGAGGTGGTGGTCTCCCGCGGACAGCTCGTGGAGATCGGGGGCGGATTCCGGGTGCCCGAGGTGATCGCCGTCTCGGGTGCGCGCCTCGTCGAAGTGGGGACGACCAACCGCACGCGCCTGGCCGACTACGAGCAGGCGCTCGGGGGCGATACCGGCGCGATCCTCCGCGCCCACCCCTCGAACTTCCGCCAGCTCGGCTTCGTGGCCGACGTCGAGATCGAGGCGCTGTGCGGGCTCGCCGCGCCCGTCATCGACGACGTGGGCTCGGGCGTCCTCGCCGACGATCTTGCGGGCCTCGAGGAGGAGCCGCCCGTGCGCCGGTCGGTCGCCGCCGGAGCGGCCCTCGTGTGCTTCTCGGGTGACAAGCTGCTCGGAGGGCCGCAGGCCGGCCTGCTCGTGGGCCGCTCGGAGGCGGTGGCGGCCGCCTCCCGCCATCCCCTCGCTCGCGCCCTGCGGATCGACAAGCTCTCGCTCGCCGCGCTCGAGGCCACGCTGCGCCTCTACCGCGACCCGGCGCGTGCCCGGCGCGAGATCCCCGTCCTCGCCGCGCTCGCCGCCGACGAACGCGAGCTCCTCGCGCGCGCCGAGCGGCTGAGCGCCGGCGTGCCCGGCGCCGAGGTGGTGCGCGCGACGGCCAAGGTCGGCGGCGGCGCGCTGCCGCTGCTCGAGCTCGAGGGTCCCGCCGTCGCGCTCGCCGCTCCCGACCCCGAGCGCCTCGCGCACCGGCTGCGCGCCGGTGATCCACCGCTCGTCGGGAGGATCCGCGACGGGCGTCTGCTGCTCGACCCGCGCACGCTCGCCGACGCCGAGGCCGATCTGGCCGCCGCGGCGGCGCGGCGAGCGCTCGGCGCCGGCGGCGGCGCGGCATGAGCACCCCGCTCACCCTCGGCACCGCGGGCCACATCGATCACGGCAAGACCGCGCTCGTGGCCGCGCTCACCGGCACGAACACCGACCGCCTGCCCGAGGAGCATCGCCGCGGCGTCTCCATCGTGCTCGGCTACGCGCAGCTCATGCTGCCCTCGGGCCGGACGGTCTCCGTGGTCGACGTCCCCGGCCACGAGCGCTTCGTGCGCACGATGGTGGCCGGGGCGACCGGGATCGACTTCTTCCTCCTTGCGGTCGCCGCCGACGACGGCGTCATGCCCCAGACGCGCGAGCACCTCGCGGTGCTGCGCGGCCTCGGGGTGGAGCGCGGGGTGGTGGCGCTCACCAAGGCCGACCTGGCCGACACCGAGCCGGCCCGCGCGGAGATCGCCGCGCGGCTGCCCGGCGCGGAGACGGTCGCGGTCTCGGCGCGCACGGGCGCCGGCCTTCCGGAGCTGCGGGCGGCGCTCGAGCGCGCCGCGGCGCGCGGGCCGGCCGAGCGGCCGCGCGACTCCGACGCGCCGGCGCGCCTGCACGTCGATCGCGTCTTCTCGATCCGCGGCGCGGGGACTGTGGTCACCGGCACGCTGTGGTCGGGCGCGGTCGCGCGCGGCGACGAGCTGCGGGTGCTGCCCGGCGACCGGCGGGCGCGCGTGCGCGCGGTGCAGGTGCACGACGAGCCGGTGGAGCTTGCCCAGGCCGGCCAGCGCGTCGCGCTCAACCTCGCCGGGCTCGAGCGCAGCGCGGTGGCACGGGGGGACCTCCTCGCCGCCGCCGCCGCGGATGTGGCGCCGACCCACATCCTCGACGTCGCCCTCGAGCTCGCCGGAGACGGCGCCGGCCTCGAGCACGGCGAGCGGGTGCAGGTGCACCACGGCACGCGGGAGGCGCCGGGGCGCGTGGCCGAGCTCGGTGGGCGCTTCTGGCAGCTCCGACTCGAGCGCCCGCTGCTCTGCCTGGCCGGCGACCGACTCGTCGTGCGCCGGATCGCTCCTCCCGACACCCTGGGGGGAGGAGTGGTGCTCGACCCGCGGGCGCGCCGCCACGGCGCCGGACGCGACGTGCTCGCGCGCCTCGCGCGCTCCGAGCGCGGCGAGCCCGAGCCGCCGCCGCCCATGACGCCGAGCGCGCCGAGCCCGGCCGCCGTCCCTGCCGCGGCGCCCCCCCTGACCCCCGCCGCTCTCGCGCTCGAGGAGCGCCTGCGGGCCGCCGGGCACGAGCCGCCGCTCGACTCCGAGCTGCCGGCGGCCGAGCTCGCCGCCCTGCGCGCCGCCGGGCGGGCGGTGCGGGCCGGGGCCCAGTTCCACTTCCATCCCGAGCCGCTGGCGCGCGCGCGGGAGCGCGTGATCGCGCTGGCCGAGGCCCGGGGCGCGGTCACCCTGGCCGAGGTGCGCGACGAGCTCGGCACCTCGCGCAAGTTCGCCCAGGCGCTGCTCGAGCACCTCGACGCCGAGAAGGTGACGCTGCGCCGCGGCGAGGCGCGGGTGCTGCGCCGCCGCGCGGGAGCTACCGCGCCGCCGCCCGCTGCGCCTTGAGCTCGATCAGAGCGCGGTCGGCGCTGGCCACGAGCTCGGCGGCGCTCGTGCGCTCCTCGAGCTGGGCCACCGCGCAGGTCATGTTCAGCGGCTGCCCGTCGGCGTTCTGGCAACCCTCGGCCACCGCCGTGGAGAAGCGCTGCACCACCGACTCCCCCTCGGCGGCGTCCGCGCCCGGGAGCACGACGGCGAACTCGTCGCCTCCCCAGCGAAAGCACTGATCCTCGCCGCGGGCGTGGCTCGTCATCGCCTCGGCCACCGAGCGCAGGCACGCGTCGCCGTGCGCGTGGCCCAAGCGGTCGTTGACCTGCTTGAAGCCGTCGAGGTCGGCGATCATCACGCTGAGCGGCGCGTCAGCGCGCCGGGCCCGGGCGATCTCCACCCCGAGCACCTCCTCGAACGCGCGCCGGTTGCCGAGGCCGGTGAGGGTGTCCTCCCGGGCCATCAGCTCCGCACGCTCCTGCGCTTGGCGCAGTGCGCCGCGCTGCGCGCGCAGGACGCCGAGCAGCACTCGCGTGGCGGCGACGAGCGCGATGAACATGAGGATCTGGGTGACGATGTCGACCGCGTCCTCGCGGTTCGAGCCGTGGTAGAGGAGCGGCGCGCACACCGCGAGCACGGCGACGGGCAGGAAGATCCGCAGGCTGCGGCCGGTGTGCACCCCCGCGGCGAAGACCACGGGCAGCGCGTAGAGCGAGTGGTAGGGAGAGGTGCGTCCGCCGGCCAGCCACTCGAGCAGCACGATCGCCCCGAGCCCCAGGTAGGCGCTCACCTGCAGCTCGCGCAGCGAGACGATCCGCCGCCGGTCGAGCCGCCGCCACACGATGAGCACGGAGGCGAGCAGCAGCGCGGCGGCCACGAGCCAGCCTGCCGCGCCGATCGCCCGCGTGGGCGGCGAGAGGGGCAGGAGGATCACGGCGGAGAGCGTGCCGCCGGCCCACAGCACCGCGCCCATGAGCCGCGCGGTGCCGACGTCGACATCGTGGGCGCGCAGCCCGCGAATGACTCGTACCGCGGCCAGCGCGCGCGTCAGCGTCCCCGACTCCTCCCCGACCATACCGGCATTGTGGCCTCTGGTCGCGCGCCGTGCATCACCGGAGGCGGCCGGGGGCGCCGGAACGGGAGATACAGTCGGGCGCCATGCCCACCTCACTCGTGACCGGCGGCGCCGGTTTCCTCGGATCGCACCTGTGCGACGAGCTCCTCTCACGCGGCCACCGCGTCATCTGCGTGGACAACCTGGAGACCGGCTCGCTGGCCAACATCGAGCACATCCGGGCACCGGAGTTCCGCTACCTCGGGCTCGACATCATCCAGCCGTACTTCGTCGAGGAGCCGGTGGACTTCGTCTACCACCTCGCCTCTCCGGCCTCGCCGATCGACTACCTGCGCCTTCCCCTGCACACGCTCAAGGTCGGATCACACGGCACCCATCACACCCTCGGCCTGGCCAAGGCCAAGCGCGCCCGCTTCCTCATCGCCTCCACGAGCGAGGTCTACGGCGATCCGAAGGTGCACCCGCAGCCGGAGACCTACTGGGGTCACGTCAACTCGGTCGGTCCCCGCGGGGTCTACGACGAGGCCAAGCGCTACGCCGAGGCGCTGACGATGGCCTATCACCGCCAGCAGGGGGTGGACACCGCGATCATGCGGATCTTCAACACCTACGGCCCGAAGATGAGGCCCCACGACGGCCGCGCGATCCCCACCTTCATGCGCCAGGCCCTGCAGGACAGGCCGATCACGGTCTTCGGGGACGGGTCCCAGACCCGCTCCTTCTGCTACGTCTCCGACCTGATCCGGG
>JAABUR0100006991.1_pt1 | contig 13543 bp, 10 predicted proteins | sample 5560091 | NCBI WGS metagenome assembly JAABUR01 (sample SAMN10711879, study PRJNA513375) | rock metagenome | isolation source: Antarctica rocks | place: Antarctica: Victoria Land, University Valley sud
GCGTCTCCCGGCTACGACTTGAACTGCAGGAGGTCGTTCTCCTGGTCCTCCCGGTCCATCTCCAGCAAGGCGCGGGTCGACTGCCGCCAGGCCGCGATGGTCAGGGCGGTCACCTGGAGCAGGGTGATCATCCAGAGGACCTGGGTCCCCAGGACCAGCAGGAGCATCTCCGGGGTCATCCCCCCGCGAGGGGCGAGTGGCCAGCCGCGCCAGCTGGTCTGCATGGAGAAGAGGAGCATCCAGACCACCGCGCCCGTCGCCGCCAGGGAGCGGGTGGCCTTGCCCGCCTCGCGAGCCTGATCGATGCCCAGATGTACGAGGAAGTCGCACGCCAGGCTCGTGATCAGGGCGAATTCGGCCCAACCCAGGGCCTGGCCCAGGTGCGATCGGAACCAGTCATGCCCGACCTCGCCCAGTCGGAGGCTGAGGTCGTTGCCGTGATCGAGGAACCAGAGGATCAGGTCGACCAGGCCCATCAGGACGAGCAGTCCCGACCGACGTTGCCAGCTCGGGTGGCTCCAGCGTCCCCAGAGCAGATACGTCCCGACCAGGCTCCCCCACACGATGGGGGTGTCAACCCAGTGCAGGAAGGCCGATCTGCGAATCCAGCCGACGAAGGGGAACAACAAGAGTCCGGCCATGCTCAGGGCCCAGCTGATGCACGCCAGGACCAAGGCGACCGAGAGGAACGCGAACCCGAGCCGGCAAAGCACGTAGGTCCGTCGTTGCTCCTCGCGTTCTTGATCCATGGGGGGCCCACTCGAGCACACTTCGCCAGGCAGTCGGTCGGTCGCCACGTTCGTCGCCTCTCATTCTAAGCCTCGCGAGGCCCGTCGCCAAGCGATCCCCCGGCCGGTCCCGAGACATCGGCCGGATCGGGCCGGCGGATGACCAGGGCGACGATCCCCCATCGCGCGCGGTCCGCTTCCGAGGGCGAGCATGACGATGGGTCGACTTCCAGGACGAGCACATTACCCGTCGGCAGGAGGACGTCGAGGGACAGGTCCAGATCGGTCGCACCCACGGGCGGGACGGCCATCTCGCGACCGTTCAAACGTAACCCCACGAGCCCAATGACCCCCTCCAGTCGGAGTGCCAGACGTTCTCGGCCGGGATCGATCGGTGGCCTGCCGAACCGACGCGTCAAGACGACCCGTGAAGGCCCTCGGGGCGGCCCCTCGAGCGGGAGCGATACCCGGCGAACGGCATCCGGGCCGGCCGTGTGGTCGCCGCAGAGCCATCCTCCCCGGAGCCGGATCAAGTGTTCGGGCATGGGCACCGTGCGATCGAGGTCGGGACGTGTCCGCGCCGCCTCCGGCCGCGGCAGGGCGCCGCATCGGCAGCGAATCAGACAGTATGTGCTCGCCGTACTGCTATGGCCAGCGCACGCCTGGATCGGTATAGTCGGACCTCCCCGAACGCGTTCCCGATCTCCGGAGAGCCGAACCGGGGGATCGAGACGCGGACGCTCCCTGCACGCATCCGGAGAGGTCTCAGAGAGTTTCGCTCGACTCGACCGAATGTCGAGACCGTGTCATGGTGTGGGGAACGTCGATGATCCCGAGCTCCACGCTCCGGAACCCCGTGGACGAGCGACGCGGAATGCCCATGAGCAACGGCCAGCTCCACGCGGAGGCGCGGACACGATCGCTGACCGGCGTGCAAATCCTGGCCACGGGCAGCTATGTACCCGACAACGTGGTCACGAACCACGACCTTCGCGAATCGCACGGGTTCGACCCGGAGTGGATCGTCAACCGCACGGGCATCCATGAGCGTAGGTTCGCCTTGCCGCATCAGGCGACCAGCGACCTGAGCATCCACGCCGCGACCCGTTGCCTCGAAGCAGCATGTTGCAGCCCCTCCGATGTCGACTTGCTCGTCGTCGGCACATTCACCCCCGACATGTGCTTCCCCTCGACGGCCAACTTGATCCAGGACCGGATGAAGCTCAACTGTCCGGCCTTCGACGTCCAGGCCGCGTGCGCGGGATTCGTCTACGCCCTGGCCACCGCCGCGCAGTTCGTGGCCGCCGGGACGAGCAGCCGGGCGCTCGTCATCGGCGCCGACTGCAATAGCCGGGTGATCAATCCGCACGATCAGAAGAGCTTCCCGCTCTTCGGCGACGGTGCGGGAGCCGTCCTGCTCGCCCCGGGGAGCCGCGACCAGGGACTCGTGGCCTATCAGCTCGGCTCCGACGGGGCGGGGGGCGACCTGCTGAGCCGTCCCGCCTGCGGGAGCCGCATCCCTCCCACATCCGAGGCGCTCGAGCAGGGCCTGCACTATCTGACGATGGACGGCCGCGCGGTCTTCAAGTGGGCCGTGCGAATCCTCACAGATTCGACGCTCGCCGTCCTGGCCAAGGCAGAAACCCGGGTGGCCGACATCCGCTGGTTCGTCCCGCACCAGGCCAACGTGCGGATCATCCACGCCGCCAGCGACGTCCTGGGTTTCCCCCGCGACGCCGTCTTCAAGAACCTGGAACGGTACGGCAACACCTCCGCCGGGTCGATCCCGATCGCCCTCGACGAGATCGTCCGGGAAAAGAGGCTCGATCGCGGTGACCTGATGTTGACCTCCGGATTTGGCGCGGGGCTCAATTGGGGCACCGTGCTCTGGCGGTGGTGATCCCCCCTTCCCCCGGTCGTCGGTTGGAGGCGTCGAAACGAGAGGAGCCGCCCCCGAGTGACCGAGGGCGGCTCCTTCTGTTTGTTCCGGGGATCGGAGACGATCAGCGAATCAGGACGCTGGCGACCCGCCGAGAGGTCTCCGGCGGGGGCAGATAGCCATCCTTGCGCCGGGCAAAGAAGCCCGCGCCCCGGTTGCCCAACGCGGTGATGGTGCCGGTCTGCACCAAGTTGCCGTCGAACCTGCCGCGGATGGAGCCCGACCCGACGACGTCGGCCGGGGTCCCGTAGACGCGTTGGAAGGGGCGATACGTCGACGAGACGACGCTGTCGACCAGGTCACCTCGGAAACGGACCGGACCGACCCGGCTGGCGGAGCGAGTCCCTTCGAGCCCGGCGACGAACGACGGGTAGTGGAACCCCGCCTTGATCTCGCTGTTCACCGCGTTGCCGACGACGGTCGTCTCGCCGATCGAACCCGACGAGGCGATGATGGCCGAGGTGAATGCGTTGCCGGGCCTCGAGTAGAACCGCGTGCTCCCCTGCCGGCGCACCTGGACGAAGTCGGAGTCGCCCGCCGTCTGCAGGACCAGATTCGCGGGAGCCACCTTCAACTGGCGGATATCGTTGGCCGTCACCAATCCGCCGACCAGCCCGGCGCTCGGATATCCGAAGTCGGAGGCGGGTGTCCCGAATGCGGTCGCGGCTCGGCTCGAACCGATCGGATTTCCCAGGCCCCGGGCGAACCGGAGCCGATGGATCGGCCCGTTGACGTCCAGCCCTACGGCGTCGGCGTTGCCGCCGAAGTCGGCCCGGCCGATGTGGGTCATGCCGGACAGGCCGCTACGGAAGGGCGTCCCGCTCCGGGACGCGGTCAGGTTCTTCGCCGACCCCAGCACCTTCAACCGGTCGATCCCGTTGGCCTGGAATGCCGTGCGCCCCGTCGTCCCGACCGTCGGGAAGGCAAACTGCGAGGGCGCATCGATCGGCGCCTGAGTCGTCGAGATGATGTCGAGGCTTCGAACCTGACCATCGACGATGATGTTGACCGTCGGCGTCACCTGGGGATTGCTGGCGATGCTCGACGTGGCGGTGTTGATCACGGTGTTGAAGATACTATCGAGGCGGATTTTCGGCTCAACCCTCGAGGCGCCGATGATGATATTGATCGGCAGGTCGGAAGTCGCCAGATCGATCGGCGCCACGATATTGTGGAACTGGAGAGTCCCTACCCCTCCCGAGAGAAAAATGCCCGTGTTCGTGTTGTTGAACGTCCCGACGGGTGGGGGGACCGTCTGGGCCAGCGTGAAACCGTTGAGGATGATCGAGGCCACACCCTCGACATTCAAGAGGCGATTGAATCGTGTCGTGCCGTCGGTCTGCACCTTGAAGGACGACAGGACCTGGCCGGTGACATAGGTATTTTCCAAGCTCGTGCCGATGAGCTGGATCGTGTCGATGTCGTCCGCCAGGATGCCGTCGGTGGGGGTGGCGTCGGTCACGATCACCACGCCCGGACCGTGAACCGTGATCGTGTACTCGTTGCCCGCGCGGTCCTTGCCGGTGACGACCTTACCGTCATTGTCCAGGAACGAGAGCTGCCTGTCGCTCGAACCGATCGGGTGATTGATCCGGATCCCGGGGGAGAAGTGGCTGACCGTCCGAGCCGGCAGGTCGCTGGGCATGTAGAAGGCGGTGCCGCTGGGCGAGGCCGCGAGTAAGGCGCGACTCTCCAAGTGTTCAAGATTCGACCCCAGCCTGAGCCTGGCCTGGTCGGGTCGGTCTGACCTTCGCCGAGTGAATCCCATGGAAGACTCCCTTCCCGAAGCAGTTCGAGGTTGTCCGCCAATCCTCCGGCATGCCCGGAGCACGCGAATAGTCCCCGAGCCGCGGTCCCCGAATCGGATGGCCGTCCGGCTGGAAAAAATCCCGGGTCGCGCACCATCAGTAAAGGCTCAGGTTCCGGTTGTACCGGTCCCAAGCCCTGATGGCGCAGCGATCTAGGCTACGATTAATTTCTCGACCGAGGCGAGGGGAGGACTTCAGGAGGAGAGTTAAGGAGGGCAAGTGGGGATAGCGAGGAAAGCGAACCGAGCGATTAAACGACTGCTGCTGGTCGGAGCAGCGCGAGCGCATCTTGCTCACAATCGACGATCGAGAAGTAAGTATTCAACTTCATTCCGCGTAGCAGTTCGAAGATGAAAGGCTGAATCCGGAAGAGCACGAGCTGACCCCGCTGTTCCTCCACCCGGCGTTTCAGGCCGACCAGGATCGCAATTCCTGTGCTCGACAGGTAATCAACGAGAGACAGATCCAGGGCCACGAGGGGCTCGCGCTTCGACAGGACGGAATGATACAAAGACTGCCTGTACTCGTCGGAACGGGAATCATTGAAACGTTCCGGATTTTCGAGGCGGACGACGAGCGTATCGGGGGCTTCGATGGAGGTAAAGGGAAGCATGACGGCCTTGTCTCCTGAGGACTTCATGATCGCTCGAGGCAGGATCGGAGAGTCGGAGGTAAATTCACCGCCCCCAAGATTCGGGAGAGGATCGTTCACGGTAGGGTCGAGGATATATGCCGTATTGTAGCGTCGACGACAAGGGAGGGTCGAGAATACAGAGATCGAGAAGGCCCCACCGGGTCGAAGCTTCCTTCCCATGGTCGTGCCACGAAGCCGTAATATCTATCCCCTTGTCGTTTTTCTCTCGACAATTGTTCGCGGTTGCGATCGTGGACATCGACGGCAGTCACTGATGCTCTACCGGCTGGAAGCCGGTAGGTTCGCAAGTCGGCTGAAAGCCCGACTCCCCGACCAGCGGACGCCGTCGATCCCGCTCGGTTCCCCGGGGGAGGGCCGCCGCCCGCCCGCCGACTGCTGACTCTGCCGAAGAGTCGACCTCGCTGATTGATCGACTTGAAGGCTCCAGTGGCGTACTGAAGTGGTCGCCTGAAGGCGAGGGGTTTTAGATCTCAGAACTAGGACAATAAATCCAGGTCACCAGGGCCGGCCGGTGGAACTCCAAGCCGGGAGGAGCGTCAGGGTCAATGAGCCCTTCGCCGATATACAGTGGCCGGAAAAGCTGGAGGAAGCACTTGCCGTACAGGGCGGATAAATGCTCGCAATTGTCGAGCCTTGTCATCCCACAGACGCTTTTTTCTGGAAGTCGTCCGAGCCTCGTTCCGAACTCTCATCGAGCGTCGTTTCCATCGTCGAGATGTCACGGTAGACTAGACGCGATTCGGGGGATTTCGCTTCGGCCGTCACCTGGGCGATCGAAGGCCCGAAGTTCGAGTGGATCGTCCTCTTTTGCGCACCTTCGAGTTGAGGAGCCCCCTTTGAATCGTCTCTGGCTGGCGCTTCGGGCGTTCTGGCGGACTTCGACCGAGTCGGAGTTCGCCGCGAGGGTCGAATCTCTCTTCTCCGGGGCGCCCACCGGCCTGGATCTCCGCATCCTGGCGGTCTTGCAACGCGATGGGCGCCTGATCGATTTCCTGGAGGAGGAGATCGACGCCTATAGTGATGCCCAGGTCGGGGCCGCAGTCCGCGACATCCACCGCGGCTGCCGGAAGTCGCTACGCGATTATCTGACACTCGAACCGATCCTGGACGGGGCCGAGGAAGAGCGTGTCACCGTCGCGGCCGACTTCGACCCGGTCGCAGTCCGCTTGATCGGCAAGGTTAACGGCTCTCCCCCTTTCCAGGGCGTCCTGAAGCATCACGGCTGGCGGGTGAAAGCGGTCCACCTCCCCGTCTTGCCCGGCGCCCGCGACGAGTCGCCAGTGCTGGCGCCGGCCGAGGTCGAGGTCAGCTAGTCGAGAGCACTTCGGCTCGCCGGACTCCTCTCCGCCCTCATTCGCCGCCGATTCGGCCCCCTTTGCGAAGGACAGACCATGTCGCGCTTCGTCGTCGGCATCGACCTGGGAACGACCAACAGCGCATTGGCCTACGCCGATACCGCCGAGACGACTCCCGACTCTCCCGCGACGATCCGGGCGCTGAGCATTCCCCAGGTCGTGGCGGTCGGCGAGGTGGGCGAGCGGCCGGTCTTGCCTTCGTTCTTGTACCTGGCGGCCCCCAAGGAATTCCCGGCGGGGGGGGTCGACCTACCCTGGAAGGCCCCCTCCGACCGCGTGGTCGGCACCTTCGCGAGGGATCAAGGGGCCAAGGTGCCGGGCCGGCTCGTCAGCTCCGCCAAGAGTTGGTTGTCGCATGCCGGTGTCGATCGCAGGAGCCCCCTGCTCCCCTGGAATGCCCCCGAGACCGATCCCAGGGTCTCTCCCGTCGAGGCGACGTCGCTCTACCTGGGGCACCTGCGCGACGCCTGGAACGCGTCGATCGCCCGGAAGACAGCCGCCGATCGGCTCGAGGGGCAGGACGTGCTGCTGACCGTCCCGGCCTCGTTCGACGCCGTGGCCCGCGAGTTGACCGTGGAGGCGGCGCGGGCGGCGGGGCTGGAACGAGTCACGCTCCTCGAAGAACCTCAGGCCGCCTTCTACGCCTGGCTGGCCGCCCGCGGCGACTCCTGGCGAGAGGCGGTCCGGGTCGGCGACATCATCCTCGTCTGCGACGTGGGAGGGGGGACGACCGACTTCACACTCATCGCCGTGACCGACCAGGGGGGCGACCTGACCCTGACGAGGCTGGCCGTCGGCGAGCACATCCTGCTCGGCGGCGACAACATGGACCTCGCGCTGGCGCATGCCGTGGCGGCGACCCTCCCCGCGGGCCTCGATGGCCTGGACCTCTCGCAGCGAGTGGCGCTCGGCCACTCGTGCCGGGCGGCCAAGGAGGCGCTCTTCGGTCAGACCGCCAAGGCGACGGCCCCGGTCGCGGTCCTGGGGCGGGGCTCGAAGGTCATCGGTGGCGCGATCAAGACCGAGTTGACCCGTGCGACGCTCAACGGGGTCATCGTCGACGGCTTCCTGCCGAGGTGCGCGGCGGGCGACCAGCCCACGCGTGGCCGTCGCGTCGGCCTGACCGAGATGGGGCTCCCCTACGCGGCCGACCCCGCCATCACGCGCCACCTGGCCCGGTTCCTCGGAGTGCAGGCCGTCTCCCTCCACACCGGCTCGGGGGCCGTCAAGCCGTCCGCCATCCTCTTCAACGGCGGCGTCTTCAAGGCCGAGGAATTGCGCGATCGAGTCCGAGACGTCGTCTCCGGGTGGGCCGGCGAGCCCGTCCCCGCCCTCGAGGCGGTCGACCTCGACCTGGCCGTCGCCCACGGGGCCGCCTATTACGGCCTGGTCCGGCGCGGGAAAGGGGTCCGCATCCGCGGGGGTGTCCCTCGCTCCTACTACGTCGGGATCGAGAGCCCCGCCCCCGCGGTCCCCGGTGTCTCCCCCCCGATCAAGGCGCTCTGCGTCGTACCGATGGGGATGGAGGAAGGGACCGAGTCCGACGTCCCCGGCCCCCAATTCGGCCTCGTCGTCGGCGAGCCCGCCGAGTTCCGCTTCTTCGGCTCCACGACGAGACGCGACGACCCGATCGGCCTCGTCCTCGATCGCTGGTCGGCCGACGAGCTCCGCGAACTCGCCCCGCTGGAGACGTCACTGGCCCTCGAGGACGGGGCCGACGGCGAGACGGTCCCCGTCCGGCTCCATACACACGTCAACGAGGTCGGCACGCTCGAACTCTGGTGCGAGAGCACCCGAGATCGCGATGAGCGGCGATGGAAGCTCGAATACAACGTGCGCGAACCTTCGGAGACGTAGGTCATCCGCGACGGGACACGGGGCGGATCGCATCATGGAACAGCCGGTACTCTTGATCGTCGAAGGCGCCGTCGAGCGTCGCCTGGACCTGACTTTCGCCGACTTGGCGGGCCTGCCGGAACCTGCGCAGGTCCGGGACGTCTCGCGATTCCATGCGACGCGTCGGGGAGACGGCGTTACGCTCGAGGCGCTCCTTGAACAGGCGCGACCCTACGCCGAGGCCGACTATGTGACCTTGCACGCCTCGCGCGATGATTTCCACGTCTCGGTCCCGCTCCAGGCGGTCCGCGGCGAGGGCGTGGTCGTCTTCCGCCTCGATGACCGGACCCTCGGTCGTGAGCATGGCGGCCCGATCCGTTTCTTGATCCGCGACCCCGCCGCCTGCCACACCGACCAGCTCGATGACTGCGCCAACGTGAAATATCTGGACCGCATCGAGGTGACCGTCCGCCGAGGCCGGGACACTCGTCCCGCCGATGAGGCGGCGCACGCCGCCCTGCACGCCGCGGAAACTCGGTCCGGGCCGTGAGGCCGGCCGGATCGCCCGATCACCACCACCCGTTCAGCTCGCCGAACTTCAGCGTCAAGACGGTGATGGTCACCGCTCCCGAGGCGAAGGCGGCCACCAGCACGCCCGCCGTGGCGATCTCACGCGCGATTTTGAGGCCGGGCTCCTCGGGATCGCCGAGGGCGCGCGCCAGGGTGTCGACGGCGCTGTGGCCGAACTCGGAGACCAGGACGAGGCAGGCGCCGAGGACCAGCAGGCACCAGTTCAACGCGTTGATGCCGAGCATCGCGGCCGTCAGGGCGATCAGGGTGCCGCGGTAGGCGTGCGCGAAGAAGCTCGAGTCGCCGCGGATCGCGTGCTTCAGCCCGCGGAGCCCGGCGGTCAGCTTCTCGCGGGAGTTCCGCCGACCCGCGCGGGCGGTCCAGGTCGGCGGGCCTCCCCAGTCCGGGTCCTCATCGAGGTCGGGAATCCCCGTCGGCATCCCGCCGGGGGTGGTCCCTGCAAGCTCGTCGATCATGCGTAGATCCTCACGCCCCTTCGACGCGGGGCCATGCGCCGGATCGAATCGTGTCATTGGGTCGGCGCGTATCGAGAGTCGAAGTTGTTCATGCCCGCGGTCGATCCGAAGCGGATGTTCGGGCTGATCCGCGGCTGCAGCTCGACGGCGAACATGTAGCTCTCGCGCTGTGGGTCGATCGACAGCCCGACCGACATCAGGTAATCGGCGCCGATGCGGGTGACGGAGAAATTCGCGGCGAGCAGCTGCGCGTAGCCGAAGTCATACGACGTCGCGTACGTCCCGTACCACTTGGGGCTGAGCCAGTAGCTGACGCTTGAGTTCAAGGCCGACGTGGTGATCACGCCCGTGTCGATGACCGTGTAGCCGATGAAGAGGTTCGTGCGCGGGGGCCGGCTGATCGAGATGCCCGTCGTGATGATGTTCAGCCCGAAGGGGTTGTTCCGCCTGTCGACGTCGATGGCGGGCTTCGTCAGCGGGTCTCCCGTGAGCTCGAAGAACTCGAACCAGCCGTAGGAGATGATGCTGGTCCGGTCGCCGATGAACCACTCCCAGTTGTACATATTCTGGCCGAACGGCTTGCCGAAATTGTCGCGATCGGCGTGCGGGAAGTAGGTGGTGGTCAGGTCGAGGGTCATGAAGTCGATGATCCTCCTCCTCCCTTCGGGGCCTCGCTTCGTCTGGAGCCGCTGGTGGATGCCGAGCTGCAAGGTCTCGATGGTCGACTGCACGTCGGTCGTGCCGGTGATGGGGGAGACGGCCCGACGATTGATCAGGAACCTGGGGTCGTACTGGGAGGGGAGGATGCCGCCGGCGTACGTCGTCATGGCGAAGTAGCGGCGGACCTGCTCATACGTGTTGTCATCCAGGTCATCCTGGACGCCGATCCGGTCGAGGTCGACCGTCGAGAAGGCGGTGCGGTAGTCGGCCTGGAAGTTGATCTTGTGGTTCAGGCCGTGGACGTTCAGGAGCTCGCTCTCGACCCCGCGATAGGCCTTCCACGCCATCACGTCCGCCCGCGCCCCGACGGCCCCCCAGAGGCGTCCCAGCGGCTCGCCGCCGATCTGGTCATTCCAGCCGATCGCCTGGCCCTGGGCGTAGGGGACCACCCGGAGGACGTCCAGCTGGATCGGCAGGTCGATCTCGTGGCTGGTGAACGCCCTGCCGGTCTTGAGCGTGCCGCTCGTGTTGGAGATCGGGTCGTACGGGATGTTGGCGAAGACGTTCGGGTTGTTCACTTCGCTGGCCGTGTGGGTGTTCGCGTAGTTCACGCCGCTGTGCTGATAGTGGGTGAGGCGATTGCCCAGGAACGAGTCTCCCAGGCGGTAATAGTCGAGCTTGGGGAGCCACTGGCTGTCGGTGTACCAGTCCTGGAGGTTCGCCTCGGCCATGACCGTCCACGCGGTGTTCTCGCGCTGGCGGATGAGGTAGGCGAGCGTCTCCTGGTCGAGGCCCACGTCGAAGAGCCGCTTGTAATATTCCTCGAGGAATTGCCGGTCGGAGGTATAGGCGAACTCGACCTGGAGGCGAAAATCTTCGTACAGATCGGCGTCGTCGGTGAGGAACGACTGCATATGCCGCATGTTGAACCGCCCGCGGAAATCCTGGAAGGGCGGGACGGACGAGCGCTGGAAGCCCTCCTTGCCGGCCGAGGCGGGGTCGGTGATGACGGCGGGGCCGGACCCGAGCACGTCGATGCCCTCGTCCTTCAACCCCCAGATGTCCAGGTATCCGAAGTACTGCCCCGTCACCGTGCGGGGCGCCTTCTTGTTCCGGTGGTAAGGGTCGCTCAGGTCGCGGAAGAGGTCCTTGCCGAACCAACCGACCTCGGTCCCGACCGCGACCCCACGCTCGCTGAGGTAGTCGATGTCGAGGTTCCAGGTGTCGATCCATTGGGGCTTGCTGATGCCGAAGAGCTTGAACGCATTGAAATCGGCGAGGACCTGCTGCCCGAAATAGTTGTTGGACCGGAACACGATCTGCTGGATCGGCGGATCGAGGTCGTCGGCGTTGGCCAGGAAGCGGGGCCAGTAGAAGATCGGGACCGCGCCCAGGTAGAAGAAGTTCTGGCGCGCATCGATCCGCCAGGTCAAGTCCTGCGGCGACCGCGGATCGTCCGGTTTGCCCACCGTCCGTCCCGTATTCGGGTCGGCCTGATCGCTGACCACCCTCCGGACGTCGACCGACCGGCTGGTGAAGCGATAGCCCGGGTTGGGGAACCGGCTGCCGGAGAGCACGGTCTTATCGGCGTGGATATCCGCGAACCCGTAGGCCAGCTTGCCGTCGGCGGCCCGCTCCAGGGGGCGATACTGCTCGATCCGGGGCGACTTCATGTTCACGGGCGCGACGAGGCCCGGGGCGAACATGTCGAGCTCGGCGTTGATGGCCACGAGCCGGTCGGATTGGACGTTGAAGAAGACCCGTTCGGCGCGATACGTCTTCTGGTCGCCGTTGCCGGCGGCCACCCGCTCGTCCTGGCGGAAGACGACATGACCTTCGAGGTAAATCTCCATGGGTTGCCTCGAGCTCTCGACCAGCTCGCCATCGGGCCCGATGCCCTTGGCCCCCTTCTCGGGATCGGCCTTCCTCCAGATGATCGCGCTGTCGGCGGAGACGTCCACCGTCCCCAGGGGGGGGGGAGAATGGATGACGATGTTGACCCCCCCCCGGATGACCGCGATCGAAGTCCCGTCTGGGGTCGTCGGTTGGGTCTCGAATGTGAAGCCGGGTCCCCCGCTCCTCGGTAAGATGCTCGTGCGCCGCTGCGTGCCCGGGAGGATCGGCGCGGTCGGCGGGGCGGCCGGCGTCGGCGCGGCTTCCCGCGGCGGGGCCGGTCCGGTATCCGGGGCGGGCAAGGGGAGGAGGGACGACGGAGGCCCCTCGCCTTCGCCTCCTGCCTCCCCCGTGATACCGGGCGCGACGGGAGGTGCGACGTCGATCGGCGGCAGATCGACCTCGGGAGCCTCCGGTTCGGGCGAGAGCGGGAACGGGTTCTCATCGAAACCCTCCTGCTCGAATTGCGTATTCACGACCTCCGGCACGGGCTGGCGAGAGGCCTCGGCCTCGATCAGGGGGGGGAGCGGCGTCGCGGAGACTTCCGGATCGACCGGGTCGGGGCTCGCCGGGGTCGCGGCGGTTTTCGGTTCCTCGGCGACAGGACCGTCCTCCGACGCGGGCTCCAGGCGCGGGAACCCCCGCGCGAGGACTCCCAGCGATCGAGGCGGTCGGGACGGCCGACTCAGCCCCTTGGGGTCATACGGCTTGAGCCGGACCTCTTTCTCGGTCGAGAACGTGGCTCGCATCGAGCGGCGAGGTGCGCCGAGCTTGCCGGTCGGCCGGACCTCGCCCTCGGCGTAGACCTCGAGCCGATAGGAGGTGGACCCCCCGGCGGAGACGGGGGTGATCCTGACGACGGCCTGGTCGGCGCGCAGGCCCTCCCCCTCCTGGAGGACGGCGGCCTCTCCGGAGAGGACGACCCACTGTTCGTCGCCCGAATTCCAGGCCTGGACCCGATGCGCCGCCAGATCGACGGGGTCGGCCGCGCGGCGCGTCGGGCTGGCGTCGGGCCCTTCCTGGGCCCGGACGGGGCGCGACGCGACCAGGACGGTCACGATCAGCAGGGCCCCCGCGCGGCCGATGGTCGAGATATGACCTGCCACGGCTCCTCCCACGATTCCGACTCTCGACCGGAGCGGCTGGCCTTCCCTGGCCAAGCCCGTGATCGTCCGCGCGTTCGCGAAGGCCGTCCCACCCGCCCGCGCCGACCGCTCGTGCGGAGGCGCCGCCGGCCTCTTCTCCCCCGATCGGGACCGAGTCGCTGGCGACCCGAATCCCTTCGTCGATGGGTGTGGAGCGAGGTTGCGTGCCGAAGACGTGGGGAAGATGCCGAGCGAGACGAGACATGCGATCGACGCGACGATCGGCGGGCAAAGTAGCGTGTCACGGCGGCGCGGTCAACCCGAGTACGGGGGTCCTTCAGGGCTGTTTCATTCTCGGATTGGAGTTGACAGGAGTTCGATGGACTTCTCGGGGTGGCACATGTGGTGACGGGTCGCCGCCGCCAAGCTCCGCGGCCCCGAGTAGGGGCTCAGGGAGATGACCAGGTTCCTCAGGACGGCCGTCACCTGCGGCGCCGCCCCCGTTCTCACCCGGCTGGCGTCCTCGCGCAACGTCCCG
>JAABUR0100006994.1_pt1 | contig 13539 bp, 14 predicted proteins | sample 5560091 | NCBI WGS metagenome assembly JAABUR01 (sample SAMN10711879, study PRJNA513375) | rock metagenome | isolation source: Antarctica rocks | place: Antarctica: Victoria Land, University Valley sud
CGCCGCGAGCCTCCCCTGCACCGCGGCGGTGATGCGCTGTAACCCGGACGGGAGTGCTCTCGAGCTCGTCGCATGGGGGCTGCGGAACGCTTTCGCGCTCGGCTTCCTACCCGATGGACGCTTGCTCGCGATCGATCAGGGTGCTGACGACCGGGGGAGCCGTCCCGTCGGGAACGCCCCCGACCTCCTCGTCGAGGTACGGCCGGGCGCGTGGTACGGGTGGCCCGACTTTATCGGCGATGATCCGATCACCGACCCGCGGTACCGCCCGACGCGCGGCCCCGCGCCCACGTTCGTCCTGGCGAACCACGAGGAGCTACCGCCGCCCGCGCCCGCGCTCCTGCGCTTCCCCCCGCACGCCGCGGCCGTGAAGTTCGATGTGGCCTCTGCGGGGACGTGGGCCGGGCATATCCTGGTAGCCCTCTTTGGCGATGAAGCACCCATGACGGCGCCGCCAGGTCCGCACGTCGGACGCGGTGTGGGACGCATCGACCCGTCCGATTGGAGCTTGCACCCCATCGTGGCGAGTCCGCTGTCACGTCCGATTGATGTGCGCGTTGATCCAGCCGGCCATGCGCTGTATATCCTTGACTTCGGCCAGTTCGAGATGCACGCCGAGCGCGGCGTCATCGCCGAGGCCGAGAGTGGGGCCCTTTGGCGGCTCCCGCTCTGACGCCCGTCGCAGCGCATCGGCGACGCCGTTCCCGCCCGAGGCCCTGGTCATCGTCGATGATCAGGTGGTGATGGCTCGGTCAGCCCATGTGATCGCGCGGTCGGCCAGGCGATAGGGGCGCTCACGGCCCTTGCGGTGCAGCGCGACCTGTTCGAGGGACAACGCCAGATGTCGATCACGGCCAGGCGACTCAGGGGCGTCGGGCGTCGGGCGCCCTACCATTAGCCTGTCAGCGGCGGCTGCACATAGGTCTGAAACCCAAAATCATTGACCGTGCGCCCAAACCAAACGCCGTTCCCGCCCGGATATGGATCCCCCGGCCCTCCAGACGTGCCCCACAACGGCGCTTCCCCCCTGCGCGGTTCGACCGCAAGGATCACAACCTCTCCCGCGCTGACAGCGATGGGCTGGGCGAAGGTGAACGTGTACCATGCGCAGTCCGAGTAGCTATGCGCGAAGGTGACCGAGGCCGTGCTCGACTGGAGGGGCATCTCCGTCAACACGGTGAGATCGACTGTGCTATCCGTCATGGGCGTGCAGAAAGGGAGCGCCACACGGGTGAGGGCACCGCTTACCCCCGCCGTGACCGTCTGCGCGGCGTGTGCGCCCACGCGGACACTCAAGCCACCCGCGACCACAAGTTGCGCTTGATCGAGTTGTTCCGGCGGCTGTGCTGTCACGGCCAGCGCAAACAGGTGCAGCCGTCCTGGGCCGGTCGTGACCGGGAGCGTCACCTGCGTGATGGGCTGCCCGCCGCGCAGCGGAATGGCGGCATAGAAGAGATACGTTTGGACCGTCTCCCGCCCGCCCTGGCCTGTATTCCGGTAGGGCAGACTGGCCGCGATACCGTTGCCGTAGGACGGCCGCGCCGCGCCCCCGCCATCGAGCGTCCAGTCGCTCAAGCCCAGCGTGAAGCTCTGCGTCGTGCCGTCGCTATACATGACCGACCCTGTCCCCTGGGTAGAACCGTGGTCGGCTGCCCCCAGGACGGACAGCAGGGTCCCACTAACGGGAGTAGTGGGCGTGATCACCTGCGGTCATGCCGTGCGCTTGCAGGCTATCGGCGGAGTAGCTATTGCCCAACATGTCGAAGTCGCCGACGCCAGCCACGCCATCGGCGCCGATACCCACGTTGTTCGCGTCGGCCTGCACACCAATCGATGCGTTGCCCACGGCTGGTGGGATCGGCCCCAGGGCCGGCGCCGCGACGCTGGGAGACCTGTAGGCGGTATCCCCCGCCTGGCCGCTCATCCACGGGGGCGCCAGGGGCGCCGCGTAAGCGGAGGGGTCCGGACTCTCGCCCCCGGTTGCGCGCTGGACCACCGCCGGCATGGTCGTAAGACTCACGAACGCCAGTATCAGCGATGTGATAAGCCATTTCATGCTCGCTCCTCCCCGCACCCCCCTGCAAGCACGGACGAGGGTGGACGCTATCCTACAGCACGACGACCACATCGCCACTGACCGCGCACCTCATGGGCGCGTGGGGCGCCTGAGTTGGACGTACTATACCACAACGGATGTCGCCATTCAAAGCGCGCCTTCTCACAGCGTGAACCCCAAGAACGATAGGCGCGCAAAAACGATGGGAAAGCCAGGCTGTACGGTGTCATAGAGGTTGTTGATATTGGTGGCAAAGTCGTTTCCAGGGTCATGCCGACGCGTAAAAGGTAGGCGCGCAAAAGCCTTGGGAAAGTATGGTGATGGCCCCGCGCCCCCACGCAGCAACGATCTCGTCCCGTGCAAGGACGCTCTGGCCCCCGACGGTCTGGTTCTCGACGAGCAGACGCCCATCCAACAGGAGCTGGCGCATGATATGCACCTGGCCACCCTGCAGGTACCGTGTCCCTGGCGCGAGATGTAGCCGCCCCATAGCGCACCCGTCGTCGTGCGTGCGCGGGTTATGCGGATCGGCGCAGGGTTCCTGGGATTTCTTGCAGGATCGGCGCAGGGTTCCTGGGACAATCGGCGCATGTCGTGTGGAACAGCGCCCCTTTTCACACCTGAGGATGGCGCAACTCACCTGGAATCCTACATGTAGCGGGTCGGCCTCCCTCGGCCGCGTGGCACCCGAAGGAGGCCCGCGCTCGTCTCATGTATGCGAAAATGTGAGCGCCATATTGACCCTATTGCATCACACCCCGCTTTATCGCTATACTGGTCACACAGAGGGTCACCGGCCCCGCTGATCCGGTGCGGCACCCCATGAGATATGCCTCGTCTATCACGGCTTCGTGGACCGCTGCACGCGCCGTCATCGCACATGAACCGGTGCGGTATCTCAGGCGTGACCGTGCACACGCGGACGGAGGCCGACCGGCGCGTGGGGACCTTGTCGTCGAGTGGAAAGGGAGGGACACGGGATGGTGACGCATGTGTGGCAGACAACGGACGCGGGGGATCGCGCGGAGGCGGTGGCCGCCGTCCTGGCGGCCAGCGACCCGCGCGGCTGGACGGCCACGGAGGTCGCGGAGACGCTCGATCCATCGCTGGATGTCCGGGACGTGCAGCGGGACCTGGAGGACATGGTTGCACGCGCCCGGCTCGCCCGCCACGGCATCGGGCGGGAGGCCTTGTATACCCTCCCAGCTCGCGCCGGCCAATCGGACGCGCGCGCGCGGGGACGCGAGACGCTGCGCCACGGCACGCGGCGCACACGGGCCGTGGGCCGTGCGGACGGGGCGACCGACCCGCTGCTCGCCCTGGAGTACGAAACGGTCCGTACGGCCTACGAGGCGGTGCGGCGGGGGATCGTCGGGGCACCCCTGGCGGGTGCGGGCGCGTGCCCACGCCTGGCGGCAGAGCTGCGCGCGCTGGTGGCGCTCGCCGCGGCCCTGCACCAGCATGAGCACGCGGCGGAGCGCGGCCCCGGCCAGCCCGAGCGGCGTCGGTCTGACCGCCCGTGGGCGGCGCGGCCGCGGGGCGACACCGCCGATACACCGGCCACCAGGGCACATGCTCCCGCCGCGACGAGCGCGTGACGGCGGCTGCATCGACCACCGCGCCGGCCGGGGCCGGGGCGCGTGCTGCGGGTTACCGCCCGCTGATCCCTGCGGTCCCGTCGGCGCGGCAGACGGACGGGGGGGTGGCTAGCCGTCACGCGGCGGGCGGGGCGTCACGAGAGAGGAGGGCGCGGCACGCTCTCGGGTTCGTGCGCGTGTCGTGTGCACGCGGCGTGCGCCACGGAGACGGCCCGGCCTGGCAGAGCGAGCTGGCCCGCCGGCCGCGCGACGACGGGCGCGACACGTCCGACCGGGGCTCGCGTTGTCCGGCCGTGACGTGGGTGAGGGCGGGCGGATGGCCGCGCCGCGCCGCGCTAGCAGAACGCCGCGGGCGACGCGCCGGCGAGGGCGTGCACCCGCGCGATGACCCCGCCCACGGCTCCCGTTAGCGCCGGGTGGGCCTGCCCCTCGCCCAGGAAGGCGCGCGCGGCCACCAGGTGGATCAGCAGCGTCGTCTTATCGACCGGCGCGGCGTGCGCCTGCTCCAGGGCCTTGGCGAACTGGTGTTCGGCCGGCGCCACGAGCCCGGGAGCAATCTCCCCCGTCGTCGCGGCCTGATCGAGGGCAGCGGCGAGCGCGGCGATGGCCCCGGTGAGGTCGGCCGGGGTGCGGACAGGGAGACGGTCGCTGGCGTTGGGGCTAGACGAGGATGCGCGTTGGGGATCGTGCGACGTCATTAGGAATGTTCTCCACTACGCGGGATCGTAGGTGTCCCGGACGGGCACCCGTGTCGTGATGATCACCACGAGGATAGGACACGGGCGGGGGCGCCCATAGCCCGAAAGTACCAACGTTCAGCCACGCACGCGTGTCGTTAGACGGCCCGCGCGTGCGCCTCGGTAGGGACGTGTGTGTGGGAGGACATCGTCACCAACTCCTCTGACCCCCAGGAGGTCCATGAACGCATCGTCGCCCTGCACGTCGCGTTCGGCTTGGCCCAGCGCGACGACGCTTGGCCGTGGGTCATCGACGCCTGGGAGGCTGAGATCCTGCGTGCTATCGCGCTGGCCGTGCGTTGCACACGCCAGGTGGTCTGCGTGCCTAAATCCGGCATTACGTTGGTCATGACGTGCTTCTATAGAGTTACACTCCATGTATATAGCGCATTAGTTCTACATGGCACATCTGGCGTGATAAGGGAGAGGAGGCCCACGATATGCTCACGGGTGGTGACTTCTGGGAGGCGATCCGTTAGACGTGCACGCCTCGTGACCTCCACGGGCACGACGAGACACGCCCCAACGCCGACCGCGCCGATGATCCAGCCCGCCCCGTCACGCGTTCGAGTAGTGAGGGTCTGAGGGCACCGTTAGGGGCTGTACCGTCGCCCTCTCGGTCCCATCGGGGCGTCGCGCGTGGGCTGTGCGTGGCGCCCCCTCTTCCATGACCGCCGCCACCGCGGCTTATGCCGCCGGCAGCCAGCGCGCCACCCGCGCGGTTATCTCGCCTGCCGCACACGGCGGGACCACCTCATTCACCGGCAGCGCCGCCGTCGGCCGCCCCTGGGTCGCCAGCGCCACCAGCGGGATCAGCTCCGTCGCCCCCAGCCCCCGCAACCGCCGCGCCAGCGCGCCCGCGGCGTGCGCGTGCCCCGGCCCCCTCGCGTCGAGTACCACCACGTCCGGCTGCACCTCGTGCGCCATCCCCAGCGCCTCCAGCGGCGACGCCGCCAGCACCCGATACCCCGCGCCCTCCAGCGCCAGCCCGATCTCCCCGGTCAGCATCCGCCCGTTGTCTACCACCAGCACCGTCCCCCGCGCCGCCCGCACCGGCAGCCACGCCATCCCTGCGTCTGTCATCCGCTCGCCCCCCTTTGCGCGCTGGCGCGTCCCACGCGCGCCCGTTTATAGCAATGATGCGTAAAGCTCCGTATCCTTACGGGGCAAAATGCGCCGCGGCACCCAGGGGCCAGGGATGTGTGGGACGGTCTTGAGCTGGTCCATCCACCGCACCGGCCCCATCACCATGGGCGGGCGCGCCGCGTACCTCATCGAGCTGGTCGATCCCACCACCGCCGAGGTCCGCGTCGCCCCCACTCTCGCCGCCTACCAGCAGCTCCGCCATGACGACGCGGCCACCCCCGTCGCCTGACCGTCCCCACTGGCTGCCGGGCGACCCTGGCCCGTCGTCGTGTCACCCGACGGACATAGGAGAGGGACCCATGACGTATCTCATCCTCGCCGCGCTCGTCCTGTTCTGCCTCGCCCTCGTCGCTATGTTCGTCGTCCTCGTCGGCCACGTCCGGGGCTGACACCGCGCGTCCGTGGTCCGCGCCCTGCATACTAAAGCCCACGGGGACCCGCGACGCCTAAGCGCGCGCGTGACGGGTGCCGCTAGGCGCTGTGAGTGAGAAACCGTGCCCCCCGTGGAGGCGCGGAAAGGGTACTGATGGACGCTGACGAGACCGCCGCGCAGGGAACCGTAATGCACACGACGCGGAGCGCCCCGCCCGACATCTTGGACCGCTGCCAGGTCCTCCTCCTGTGGTACTGGCCCCGCGCCCGCGGCCCCCACATCCATCTCGGCTACGGTCTCCCCCGCGCCCGTGTCCTCACCGCCGCCCTCGGGACCCTTGCCGCGACCGCCCTCGTCGGCCTCCTGCTCCTGGCCGGCGATCAGGATCTCGCCGCCCTTCTCGCCGCGCTGCTCGCCCTTCCCCTCGCCTTCCTCTCGTGCGGCCGTCCCGCCCGCGGCTGGTACCTCCTCGATCCCCACGGACGCCCGACCCGCTATCTCTCCGCCACCAAGCCCCCCCTGCTCGCCGGCCAGCCGGGCTATACGCGCCGCGGCTTCCACGCCCGCCTAGCCCAGGGATAGGGGTAAGCGCCCCTCCTCCTACCCCAGGCACACACCCTCGGACACCCACCCTGTGCCCCATGGCGCTCGCCCGCGCACGCGACATGCATAGCATGCCCCCGTGGGGGACCCCCACCTCTCGCACAAGGACAAGGACAGCGCCATGACCGCCCACCCCCTCCCGACACCTGCCCGTCCCCGCCGCCACATCCTCGCCGATCTCGCCGCCCTCGCCTGCGCCGGCGCGGCTCTCGCCCTCGGCTGGGCCACCTACACCGCGATCCACGCCCTCGATGTCGTCGCCACCACCGCCATCGCCGACGGCCACCAGGCCGGCCTCGCCCTCGCCCGCGTCTCGCGCGACCTCGCCGCCCTCCCCCTCGTCGGCGCCACCCTCCAGGCCGATCTCAGCCCCGTCCAGACCATCCCCCCCACCGTGACCGCCACGGGCTACCAGGAACTCCACGCCATCGGCCACCTCGCCGTCCTCGGCGGCCTCTTCGTCGCCGCCGTCCCCCTCCTGATCCTGGCCTGCACCTATCTGCCCTGGCGCCTCCGCGCCCCACGCGCGTGATCCCCTCCCATCATCTACGCCAACGACGACGGCGCCAGCGTCGTCGCGGCCCTCGATCCTGCGGTCACGCGGGGCGTCGCCGCCGACAACACCGCCCTTACGGAGGCTGCGGTGCACATGGCGCACGCCGACATCGCCGCCGGCGCGTCATCCCTAGGAAGGAGATCCTGAGCCACCGCTAAAGGGCAACTTCTCCCACCGAGCCAGCACAGACTAGTGGCGCTTGGCTCGTCCGTTGACGCGTCCGTGGCGGCATGCTACCGTAGAAGCACCAGATCGCCCCCACCTGGGGTGTGGCACACGACCGCGTCCCCCCGGTCGCACGAGATCGCGTGCACGCGTGCACCCCCCGTTAAGCGCCACGAGCGGATGGCGTGGCCGCTCATCCGGGACCGCACCCACGAAAGCCGGCACGACATGGAGATCAACGCGCGGGAGCTCGCGGTTGGGCTCGCGAGCTACGTCCCGCCCCTGGGCCGGCGCATCGCGCGCCGCTCCGGTGGCACGAGCTCGCCCCGCTACTGCTATGCCGTGTGGCTACGCCACCTCGTGCTGGCGCACCGCAACGGCCTGCCAACCGACCTGGGCACCGTCGCCGAGCTCGGGCCGGGCGACTCGCTGGGGGTCGGACTCGCCGCCCTGCTCTCGGGGGCAACCACCTACTACGCGCTCGATACGGTGCCCTATAGTTCCCCCGACGGCACCCGCGCGGTCTTCGACGCCTTGGCCGCCTTGTTCGCCCGGCGCGCGCCGATCCTGGGCGCGGATGAGTTCCCGCGGATGCGCCCCCGGCTCGACTCCTACGCGTTCCCGGCACACATCCTGACGGACACGCGCCTGCGCGCGTCCTTACGCCCCGCGCGCCGCGCGGCGATCCGGGCCGCGATCGGCGCCATGCGGGGGGCGGGGCGCGCGCCGGATGGGCGCACCGGAACAGGGGAGGTCGGCCTCGCCTACCTCGCGCCCTGGCGCGATCCCGCGGTCATCGCGCCCGGCTCCGTCGATATGATCGTGTCCCAAGCCGTGCTGGAGTACCCGCCCGACCTGGCGGCGACGTATGCGGCGATGGATGCCTGGCTCACGCCCGGTGGGGTCATGTCCCATACCATCGACCTCAGCGCCCATGGCCTGGCCCCCCACTGGAACGGCCACTGGGCCTACCCCGATGTCGTCTGGAGGGCGGTGGCGGGGCGCCGGCCCTACGCCCCGAACAGGGCTCCCCACTCGGCCCACCTCGCCCTGCTGCTGCGGCGGCAGTATCGCATCGTCGACGACCTCGTGGAGCACGATCGGGACGGGATCGCCCGGACGCAGCTGGCGCGCCGCTTCCGCCACCAGTCCGACGCCGACCTGGTGACACGCCGCGCCGTCATCCAGGCCATCAAACCGGCGCACGCTATGGACCTGTCATGACGACAGGGCCAGCACGCTATCAACCCGCAACGGTGAGGCACCACGGTAGGCGCCTCACAAGGGCCACACACCGCACGATAGCGACACGGAAGACAAAGACAGAGCGGGTGGACGGAGACGCCCCATGTATCCCCGCACACCCGCTCTGTCTCTACGGGACCCCGGCACACTATAGCCTTTTTGTGACGAGACGCCGGCACCGCACACAAGCGGCGCAGCAATGACACCCTGCCGCGAGTGATCCGCCAGACCGTCCCACCCGTACTACCATCGGGCCATGAGGGCGCCGGTCTGGGCTGTACCGGCACCCTCCCCCACACAGAGGGGAGGCCGCGCGTGGGCTGCACGCGGCCCCCCCTCAGCGTACCTCTCCCTCAGCACCTCCCTGCCTGTCCGCTTGCTCGCTCATGCCATCGACACGCGCGCCGAGGCTTGCACCTAGCCGAGAGAGAGATGTGAGAGCGCGCATTGAGTCTTGATCTTGCGTCTTGATTGTCGGCATCCCCTGTAAGATCCCACAGTTCCTGCGCGCTGTCCCAGAGTTCCTGCGCCGGACATCCCAGAGTTTCCGCGCCTTCCTGCAGATGCCCCTCCCGCGCGCGTGACAAGCGCCGTCTGCACGGAACCCAGCGCGCGGATCGGCGCACCTTCTGTGGGATTTTGTGCAGGGTAGCGCAGGTACTGTGGGACAACCTGCTCACTATCTGTGGGATTTGACCATCGTCCACGCCTGAGATCGGCGCACCAACTTTGGGATCTTACACGACGCCTCATGCCTCCGATTATCGTGGGTGCGAGCCCCTATCCGTACACTTCTTTGCATCAAACATGCCTAAAGAGTAACAGGCGGCTGCGCTTCGCGCTACGACCCCCCAGCGCCCACTGCGCGTCGCAATACTGCGAGCGCGGGGCCGCCGTCGCACTCCCGCACTCCCCCGACGTGCGCGCCTGACGAGCATGCCCAGGGCCACCGCCGCCGGCGTCGCGGCCGCTTTCGCTGATCCGTTGGATTGCCTCAGCCGTACTATCTGTAGGGCCATGAGGGCGAAGGTATGGGCTGTCCCGGCACCCTCCCCCACGCAGAGGGGAGGCCGGGTGTGGGCTGCGCACGGCCTCCCCTCTGCGTATCCCCCTCGCCCCTTGCCTGACGGCCCTCCCGCTCAGCCGCTACCACCACCATCGCCCTGGCTCACCCCGTCGCACCGTGACGAAGAGAGAGACAGGTTGGGGCGCGAGCTGAGTCTTGATCCTGTGTCTTGACTGTCGGCAATGGGTGTCCCCTTTCGTCGGCAACAGGCGTCCCATCTACTACCCTCCCCCGTCGGCATTGTGTGTCCCCTCATCCCCCGCCCCCCGGCGGCAACCCCGGTCCCTTCATCCGTGGACGGTGCCCGACAGCGCCGGCAAACGGCCACCGTTCCCCTCAGGTGTGAAACCGCGTGGCAGCGCCCAGCGTTGCCACGAGCCCCGCCACACCACACAGGGGTACTTTGCGCCAAGGTGTTGACGGCTTTTGCGTGAAGGTATTGACACTTTGCACGAAGGTGTTGACACAGGGCCTTTTTGGCAGCATCGTGAGCGTCAAGAGCCTTTTCGGCAGCATCGTGAGCGTCAGATGAGGCGTTTACCTCGGAATAGTCACGCTGCCTCGTCCAGCCTCGTCGGCGTGGATATGGTCAATGTGTCAACACCTTGGCACAAAGGAGTTTGGCGCCAAGGTGTTGACACTCCTAGAATCCACGCCTGGCCGTGTCAACATCTTCGCGCAAAGTACCAACGGGGGAGTGCGCAGGGTCCGTCGACCGCCTATCCTGGCGGACGATGGGACGTGTCGGGACAGGGGGGGAGACGCCCCCCATGAAAGGGACGCTCGTGGTCATAGAGGTGGTACTTTTCCTGGGCTTGTGGGCGCTTGTCAGCGCGCTCGATTGTTTCGTGGGGTAGGACGCCCGGCCGCACCTTCTCTGGGCGGGATCGAGCTCTGTGCGGGATCGAGGAAACCGGCGGAGGCGGCCGCTACCTGGTGGCGGCCGGGCGATCCTCAATGATGGTGTTTTGCCACGAGTGGCTGTTTTACGCAGCTTTCGCTGTCCCACCCCCCAGCCTGTAAGATCCCACGCTTGCTGGGCCGTTACCCACAGTCGATGAGCCACAAATCCCACGCACGGTGGGCCATCCGACGCCACGAGCCCCGCGCCTGCCACCGCGCGGCGCGCTTAGGGTTACAACGCCCTCAGACAAGCGCCACGGAGAAGACCGGCGCGCTGGCGGCGCGCGCGGATTGGCCCACCTACTGTGGGATTTTCCGCCCACAGAGCATGGGATACCCCCTGTTTTAGGCGTGAGCCCCGCCCATCTACTGTGGGGACTTACAGCTGGACCCGGTAACAATCTACCGCACGCTAGAGCAGTTCGAGGCGCATGGCCTGGCCGCGCGAGTCGCGTTGCTGTGTGATAAGCTGACGCGGTGGGAGCGCGCGACTCCGGCCCACCATCACGTCGTCTGTCGTGTCTGCGGCACGGTCCTGGAGATAGAGCCCGCGCTCTTCGAGCGTTTCGCCGTGGACCTGGAGCGCGCGTATGGCGTCCGCGTAGAGATACGGCACCTGGCCCTGCCGGGCCTTTGTGCCCGCTGTGTTGCGGCGGTGGCCTAACGAGACCAGCAGGCTGCAGGCGACACGCTGGTCCCGGCTGTTTTCCCCGGCGTGCCGTGTCTGGCCTCCGCGAGACCTGGAGAGCCTAGCCGCCCTGACCGGACCGTCGCGACAGCGTTTTTGTTCCGAACGTGTTTGCCGTCGTCACTGTCATCGTGCGGCACCCCACCTGCGCCACCTGGGAGACGGACGTGGTAGCGAGGACCGCGCTCGACGTCCGCAACAGGGAGATCGAAACCCACACACGAATCGGAGGAATAACCATGCCCACCGTGACTATCGCCCGGACACCTGCGCGACGAGGAAGTGGAGTTGACTGTGCTCGTGCTCGCCTTCGACATGGCCGTGCTCGGCGTGGCCACCAACGCCGCCCCCGTCGTCGTACCGAAGGGCGTAGAACCGTAGAACCCCTCGGGGTCGCGCGTCTGGCTCGCATACGCTAAGCTATACCGTGTCAAGAACTCTCTCCACCGACGGCATCACGGTCGCGCTACAACTATGCGCAGTTTAATCTATTCGAGCCGCAACCAGAGCGGAAACCCGTTATAGTGCCCGAGGTTCTGAAATCTCAGCTCTTCTATGTAGCCTGTTGGCCCATACTCTAACACGATAGTACGCACGATTATAGAAGTTTGTGCAGCCACCTCACTCGAGGCATGTGTTGTCACATTCAGCAAAAAATTCAACCAAACGAGCAACCAAGGTGTACCAACAGTTTCTTCATTTGAGCCGTCACGGACGACACGCCATCCACGATAAGCGCCAGAAGTAATGTCCGCAACGGCCTTTTCGATTGCTAGGTGATCAATCCGCCCATGTAGGGATAGAAGTGGTAGCTCTTTATGCTGCTGTACAGTGGTGCGTGCCATCACTATCTCCCTCTACTGCTTGCTACTAGCTTACACTAGTCTTACTGCGTCGGATCATCCAACAGGATCGCCTCGGCACACGGCTTACCAGCGGCTAGTGACGGGCATTTCGACGGTTGTAGGAGACGAACACGATACACGAAAGTCCCATCGGGCGCGGGTGAACCGGATAGGGGTCGCCATAGGAAATGAGGGAGTTTCATTAAGATAGTCGCCCAAGGATCGTTCGGGCCTTGTTCTACAATTAGGGGGCGAGATAAGGCAATTAGGGTCGGATCTGTCACCCGTGTTTGCCCTCGCCCAACTATAGAACCGCTAGAGGGAGAGACGGCGGAACGGACATGGTTGGGCCTCGAGATCACCATGGGCATGGAGTGGGTCCACCGGCACGCGGCGTATCGGCGTCCCCACCCCCACAGTGAGGGGGAGCATGGCCAGCCCTAACACCATCACGGCCATCGACGCCGCCGCGCGCGTCCTGTTCGCCCACGCCGACGAGATCGTCGCCGCCTGCGCCATGGCCCACCCCACGGTCGTCGTCGGTGTCGTCCCCGTCCCCGAGGAGGACGCCGTGCATATCCACCACACCGCGCGCGGCATCCTCCCCGCCAGCGCCGCCTACGAGGCGCTGGGCGCCCTCGTCGTCGACCCGCGCCAGTGCCGCAGCCTCGCCGACGTCCACGCCCGCATCCACCTATGGACGGAATGGCGGCGCGGGCTCTTGCAGGGCGAGGCGTGGCGCGTCCTCCCCGGCGCCCCGTCCGGGCCGGAGGACCCGCCTATCCCGCCGGGATAGGCCCACCGACTGCGATACTGGATGGGCGGACGTCGGGGTAGCTGTGGAGGAGAAGGGACACCGGCATGAGGGAGCCGACGCGTCGGACGCCGGTCAGCGGGCCGGGCTGGAACGAGCGTGCCGCCGTGGCCCTCCTCGTCCTCGTCGCCGGGCACCTCCTTGCCGCCGAGGTCGGACTCCTGACGCCTGACCGCCTGGCCCACTTCGTCGCCGCCCACGACCTCCCCGCGCTCGTGGCCGCCTGCGAGGGGAGCCCGAGCGATCAGGCGCGCCAGGGCGCCCAGCAGTTGCGCCGCCTCATCCGCGCCGGCCAGGCCCAAGTCTACCAGCGCGTCCTCCCCGGCCTCCCCGTCGCCCTGGCCGATCCCTATTTTCGCCTTGATCTCGCGCGCGCCGCCGCTAAAGCCGGCCTCGATCTCTTCCCGCCGGCGGGACCGGGCGGGTGAGCGCGCGTGGTCGCGATCGCCGCCTCGGCCCCGTCAGCGTGGTGAGGAGAGGGGAGCATGTCGCGCGGCGTGAGACCATGTGTGGTCCCCGGACCACGCCCCCTTATCCCCATACGACCACCAGGCGCGCGGGCTAGCCTGGTACGCTCTGGGGAGAGACCCTGGACCACACAGGAGCCCGCATGACCCCGCCACCCGCGCCCATCCCCGCCCCCGCCGTGCTCACCGCCGCCCAGGAGCGCGACTTCGCCCGGCTGATCCGCGCCGGCCGCCGCGCCCGCCTGCTAGCCCAGCGCCACCTCGCCGTGCGCCTGCG
>JAABUR0100006998.1_pt1 | contig 13533 bp, 11 predicted proteins | sample 5560091 | NCBI WGS metagenome assembly JAABUR01 (sample SAMN10711879, study PRJNA513375) | rock metagenome | isolation source: Antarctica rocks | place: Antarctica: Victoria Land, University Valley sud
GCCGACATGCTCCACGACGTCCGGACTTCGTCCACCTGGCGGGACCGCCTCGGCTTCGTGTTCCGGGGCCCGGGCTGGGCCTACGCCCGACGCGCCGCCCTGGCCGAGCCAGTCCCGGCGGCGGGCCGCTCCTGACCCGCCCACGGCGCCGCCGTCCGCTGACGGGTCCCACCACCCGGGTGGCGTGCCGGCCGGGCAAGTCGCATACTCCGGTGACGAGAAGGGTTCAGCGTGCGCGATGACGTGACCCAACCGGTGTGGCGATCGATGCCGACGTGACGCCGACCGCGTCGGCCCCTGCCCACCCGGCGTGCCGGACCCTGATCGTGGTTCGCACCGATGGCGGCGGGCCGGCGGAGAGCGTCGAGGAGGCCGTCGCGTCGCCCGGCGGTGCGGTGGAGGTGGTCTCCGTCGGCGGCACCGCGCAGGCGCTGGCCGTCGCTCGGTCGTCGCCGGATCCGATCATCTGCATGGCGACGGACCGCCGGGGAGTGCGCTCGCTGCCCATCACCGACGTGCCCCTCCTCGTGCTCGGTCCTCGCTGCCGATCGCTCGGTATCGACGGCGGCGAGGTGATGGTGTGCCTCGACGGGTCACGTGGCGCCGAGGGAGCGGTGCCCGTGGCCGCGGCGCTGGCGGCGGCGCTCGACGTCGGACTGTGCCTGCTCAGCGTCGTCCGCCCCTACCACGGCGGAAGAGCGCACGAGCGCCTCATCGCCTCCCAGGACGTCCTCGAGGGCGGCTACCTCGCGGCCGCGACGAGGACCGTCCCGCTGGACCCGCTCCAGGTGAGCTGGGAGGTCCTGCACGGCAAGCCGGCGGAGGCCGTGATCGAGCACGCTCGCCACGGTCGCGCCGCCGCGATCGCGGTGAACGGTCACGGCCGTCCGACCTCACCAGCCAGCGCCTGGGGCCCCGTGGCCGCTCGTCTCGTCCACGACAGCCCGGTGCCCGTCCTCCTGACCCGCGTCCCCGGTCCACGGCCCCTCCCGAAGCCACGGCCCGAGCCCGTCCCCCGCCCGAAAGCTGCGACCGTCCGAGGCGGACGCCCCGGCCGTGACCGGGCGCCCGCTCGCCGGCACCGGTCCAGGGCACTGAAGGTGAGCATGGCCGCAGCCGCGCTCCTCGTCCTCGGGGCGGCGTCGGCCGCGGTCCGGACCTCGTACTACGTCACGACAGGAGGCACCCGCCCGGCGGCGGACATCGTGGCGCTCGACGGCCCGGGGACGGAACCGACCCGCGGCCTCGTCCTCGCCCTCCTGGTGAAGCGGGAACCGCTGACGCCGTTGCAGGCGGTGTCGGGATGGTTCGACCCGGGCCAGCGGGTCCGCTCGCCGAGAGACGTCGCGACCGGTCGCCGGGTGGCGGGCCGTCGGATCATGGCGGGGTCCGTGGCCAGGGCGCGAGGGGTGGCCGCCGACCGTCTCGACCTTGCGCGGTCCGCCGTCGACGTGCATGCCGACACCGATGGCCTGGAAGGGCCGTCCGCGGGGCTGGCATTCGCCCTCGAGATGGTCGACGCCCTCACACCGGACGATCTCACGGGCGGCCTGCTCGTCGCCGCGACCGGCGTGGTCGACGACGCCGGGCGTGTCAGCGCCGTCGGTGGTGCCGCCGAGAAGGCGACGGCCGCCCGACGGGCCGGTGCCGACCTGCTCCTCGTGCCGAGCGCGAACTATCGCGAGGCGGTCGCCGCCGCACCCGGCCTGCGCGTCGTCGCCGTCGATACCTTCGACGAGGCGGTGGCCGCGCTCGGATCCCGGTGAGGCGGTGGAGGGCACGCCGGAAGGCGGGCCACCCGCCCAGGCATCTGATCAACCGGATCAGCCGTGAGCTTCTCACGCCTGCTCCACCGGCCCCGCCCGGGTCCTGGTGCCCGGGCCCTCGTAGCTCAGGGGATAGAGCATCGGCCTCCGGAGCCGTGTGCGCGCGTTCGAATCGCGGCGAGGACGCTTACGCCGCGGTGTGTCCTACGGAGTGGCGGTGTGGCCGCCAACCATCCGTGGTGCGCCCACCTCGCCAGATCGGTCGGAACCGGCTCCGCCACGCGCTCCTGGAAGCGACGCCGGCCGCGGTCATCGAGGAGCCTCGGAATGGCCCAGATCGGCCATGCCCTGAGCGAGACTGTGGCCGTGCTGGGCTATCGGGTGCTGGGGCCCCTCGAGCTCGAGCGTGACGGCGACCCCGTCGGTTCGTCCCGCTCACGCGGCGAAGGCACGGGCATCTGATGCCGCTCCCCGAAGGCCAGGTGGCGATGCTCTTCTCCGACATCGAGGGCTCGACACGGTTGCTGCGCACGCTGGGCACGGACTACCCGCGCGTCCTGTCGGATCAGCGGCAGATCATCCGTGAGGCGATCCGCCAGCACGACGGTCACGAGATGGGCACCGAGGGCGACAGCTTCTTCGTGGTGTTCGCGTCACCTTCCGAGGCGGTCGCGGCCGCCGTCAGGGCGCAGCGGGGCCTGGATGCGAACGCGTGGCCCGACGGCGCACAGGTGAGGGTCCGCATGGGGTTGCACGTCGGTGACCTCGCCCGCCATGAAGAGGGCTATGTGGGACTCGAACTAAACCGGGCGGCCCGCATCGCCTCGACCGCGAACGGCGCGCAGGTCGTGATCAGCGGCCCGCTGGCGACGACGGTGCAGGACGCGCTCCCGCCCGGGGTCGCTCTGCGCGACCTGGGGCGCCACCGCCTCAAGGATCTGCTCGAGCCCGAGGCGATCTTCCAACTCGTCGTCGGCGGACTGCCCGACATCACCACACCGATCAAGAGCCTCGGCGCGCCGAGCAACCTGCCGCGCAACCGATCGCCGCTCGTCGGACGCGGCGCCGAGATCGCCGACGTCGAGACCATGATCTCGGAGGGATGCCGCTTGGTCACCCTGACCGGCCCCGGGGGTGTGGGCAAGACGAGCGTGGCCCTCACCGTCGCGGGTCGCGCCGAGGAGGCGACCTTCGAGGGCGTCTACTTCGTGCGGCTCGAGGAGGCGCGCGAGCTCGACCAGGCGTGGGCGCTGCTTGCGATCGCGTTGGGTTACGAGGGGGACGAGAGCGGAACCGACGCCGCTATCGCCGTCCTCGGGCCGGGAAGGGTGCTCCTCGTCCTCGACAACCTGGAGCAACTCGGCGATGCCGGCCTCCTCGCGTCGACCTTGCTCGACCGCACCGGTTGCACGATCCTGGCCACGTCCCGCGGCCCTCTCCGCGTTCGCGCCGAGCGCGAGTTCACCGTCGGCCCGCTGGCCTTGCCCGGCGACGCCGGCTCGGTCGAGGCGGTGTCGGCGTCACCCGCGGTGGAGCTGTTCGTACGCGAAGCGCAGCGTGTCCGGACATCGTTCGAGTTGAGCACCACGAACGCTGCGGTCGTCGCGTCCATCTGCTCGACGCTGCAGGGCCTTCCGCTCGCTCTCGAGCTGGCCTCAAGCCGTCTTCGTCTCCTCAGTCCCGACGCGCTCGAGGCGAGCCTCGCCGAGCACCTGTCGATCGCCTCCCGCGACGTCGACCGGCCCGATCGACAGCGAACGTTGTCCGCCGCCATCGCATGGAGCTACGACCTGCTCGACCCCCCGCATCAGGACGCCTTCGTGAGGCTGGGCGTCTTCGCCGGCGGCTGCGACGTCGACGCGGCGTCGTTCCTGCTCCGCTCGGAACCTGCCATCAATGTGCTCGCCGTGCTCGACGCGCTCGCCGATCTGAGCCTGATCGGGTTCGTCGACGCTCCCGATGGCGGCACTCGAGTGTCGATGCTGCGCTCCGTGCGCGAGTTCGCGCAACAGCGGCTGCGGGCCAGGGAGGACGCCGAGCGCATCCGGTGCGCCCACGCCACCCACTTCACGGCCCTCGCTGAAGAAGCCGGGGCGCAGCTCCGAGGTCCCAGACAACTGGCCTGGAGTGACCGGCTCACCCTCGAGCAGGACAACCTCCGAGCGGCGTTCGAGTGGTGCACGCAGCCCGAGGGCGACCCCGAGCTGGCGTTGCGGCTGGCGAGCGCCTTGGGCTGGTTCTGGTACACCCATGGCCGCTCGAGCGAGGGGCGGGCATGGCTCGAGCGGGCCGTGAGCCGACAACCGGCCGACGCCGATCCCGGGACGCGAGCCAGGGCGCTGCACGCGCTCGGTGTCCTCCAGCAGCAGCAGGGGAGCAACGACCAAGCGGCCCAGTCCTTCGAACAGGCGCTGGAGCTCTGGCGGGCTCAGGACGACCGGAAGGGAATCGCGCAGGAGCTGAACAGCCTCGGCGTCACGCGATGGGCACAAGGTCGGCTCGAGGCCGCGCAGGCCCTGCTGGACCAGAGCGCGTCGCTAGCTCGCCAACTCGGAGATGACCAGCGCCTCGCCTCGGCGCTGTCCAACCTCGGGCTCATCGCCCTCGCCCTCGGGGCCGTCAACGACGCCATCGCCCGCTTCCAGGAGGCGTTGCAGCTCGATCAACAGCTCGAGGACACGTGGGCCGTCGCCGTCGACAAGGCCAATCTCGGTGCTGCCTTCCTGCGGGACGGTGAGCTCCAGCGGGGCCACGCGCTCCTGATGGACGTGCTCCCGACGGCCGTCGGCCTCGACGACCCCGACCTGCTGGCCTCCGCCGTAGAAGCCTGCGCCATGGCCGCCGGCGCCAGCGGTCACCCGCACCGCGCCGCACTGCTGGCCGGAGGCGCAGACTCGATACGAGCGGCAGCGAGTGCTCCGCGGGCGCCCCTCGATGACGCATGGCTCGAGCGCGAGCTCGGCCCGGCGCGCGCCGCCCTCGGCGGCCCTGCATTCGGCGAGGCGTTGGTGGCGGGCGGCGCCCTCCCGCTCGACGACCTGCTCGCCACCGCCCAGATGCCGCTGTAGCCCTCGGCGGGAGTTCGGGGCGAGGCCGCTGACCTTGCCCTCCACGCGGTCGAACGTCGCCGCTGCCACGATCGACGCATGGACCTCGGCCTTACGGGTGAGGCGGGGCCCGGCGACCGCTTCCGCGGCGCGTGAGCACGGCGGCGACCCGCTCGTAGCGCGGGTCGTCGTCGCCCCCGATGCGGCCCACCCAGCGCAGGACCTCGGCGACGTCGAACGGGGTCCCGGCGGCGAGCACGAGGTCGATGTCGACCCACTCCTTCGCCCGGTTGAACGCCGCCTTGCACACCAGCAGGTGCTCGGCCGCCAGGATCGGGATGGTCGTGTCGGCGAAGGGGACGACCTGCCGTCCGGCGGCGGCGTCGTGAAAGGCGTCGTAGGCGAAGAAGAGGTCGATCGTACGTTTCGTCTATGTGGGCCTCAGCCGCACTTGGTGCCGGGCGGGGGCTGGCCCGGGGCGAAACCCACCTCTCGGTGGTGTGGCGAGGTGGTGGTGGCCTTCGACGTGGTGGACGACGTGGTGTCGTCCTCGACGGTGGTGAAGTGGCCCTACGCGACCAACCTGGGACTGGAAGTACCCCGGGTTGACGGACATCTGAGCTGAGGCGACCTTGGTCGTCTCGGAAGGAGTCCTGATGCCTCGTCCTCATCCTCCGGAGTTCCGTCTGCGGGCTGTTGAGCTTGCTCGGTTGCGGGAGAAGCCTGTCGCCGAGTTGGCCGGCGATCTCGGGATCTCGGAGTCGTGTCTGCGCAACTGGGTGGCCCGGGCCGATGGCTCGAGGTCGAGATCCTCAAGCGGGCGATCGCGGATCGCTCCAGGCCGATGAGCAAGTCGCCTTCCCAGTGTCCCGGGAAGGCTCGGTCCTCGGCCTCGGCGGGCCGTTCGCTGATCATCACGTCGGGCGTCACGTGCGCCCAGGCCTTCTGCCGGGCTCGGGCCCTCGGGACGCGCAACGCCCGCCCGGTGCGCAAGCAGGCGACCAGCTGCCGCTGCAGCGCGCCGCGGCTCTGGACGTAGAGGGCCTGGTAGATCGCCTCGTGGCTGATCCGCATGGACCCATCATCGGGGAAGTCGAGCTGCAGGCGGTTCGAGATCTGCTCAGGACTCCACCCCTGCACCCACCGGCGATCCCCACGATGCGGTTTGTTGCGGCCCTTCCACGCTGGGCCCTCCGGTCCGACCGCCCGACCTTCGGGTGCTCGAACGACACCCGAAAGTCGGTCCTGCACGTAGTCGCGGAGTCGGTCATTCGTGGCCAGCTTGGCGACCTTCGGCCGACGGGCCCGCCGCTCGGCGTGCCACTGGGCGATCGAGGCCTTGTACTCGAGGCGCCAGGTCCGGGTTGACGCGTTGCGGCGAAGCTCCCGCGAGATCGTCGACGGGCTTCGCCCCAAGCGCCGAGCCATGTCGCGCACGCCAACTCCTTGAGCCCGGAGGATCGCGATCATGCCGACACCGATGACCTGGAAGGGCCGTCCGCGGGGCTGGCATTCGCCCTCGAGATGGTCGACGCCCTCACACCGGGCGATCTCACGGGCGGCCTGCTCGTCGCCGCGACCGGCGTGGTCGACGACGCCGGGCGTGTCAGCGCCGTCGGTGGTGCCGCCGAGAAGGCGACGGCCGCCCGACGGGCCGGTGCCGACCTGCTCCTCGTGCCGAGCGCGAACTATCGCGAGGCGGTTGCCGCCGCACCTGGCCTGCGCGTCGTCGCCGTCGATACGTTCGACGAGGCGGTGGCCGCTCTCGGATCCCGGTGAGGCGGTGGAGGGCACGCCGGAAGGCGGGCCACCCGCCCAGGCATCCGATCAACCGGATCAGCCGTAGGCTTCTCACGCCTGCTCCACCGGCCCCGCCCGGGCGGCCGTGGTCGGCGACGCCGGGCCCGGGGCACCCCGGGTAGCCTCGTTCCCGCGGGTGGGTCCGAACCGAGAGGCGGAGCATGCGTCGCCTGGTAGCCGTTCTGTGCTGCGCCGGGGTGTTGGCCCTCGGGTTGGCCGGGTGTGACCCCCCGCCGGTGCGGCTGATCGGGGCCGGGGACATCGCCAGCTGCGCGCTGACCGCCGACTCCAGGACGGCCGATGTCATCGACGGCCTGCAGGGGACGGTGGTCACGCTCGGCGACAACGCCTACCAGGCGGGGACCGCCGGCGAGTTCGCGTACTGCTACCGCCCGACCTGGGGTCGCCACGACGGGCGGGTCCGGCCCGCACCGGGCAACCACGACTACGCCACGCCGGGCGCCGCCGGCTACTTCGGCTACTTCGGCGACCGGGCCGGCCCCCCGGGCGCCGGCTACTACTTCTTCGACATCGGGTCGTGGCGGGTGTTCTCGCTGAACAGCGAGGTTAACGTCGTGGCGGCCGCCGCCTTCGTCCGGGCCAACGCCGGCGGCAAGCGCTGCATCGCCGCCTACTGGCACAGGCCGCTGGTCAGCTCGGGGCTGCACGGCGACAACCCGTCGGTGCTCCCACTGTGGCAAGCCGTCTACGACGTCGGCGGCGACCTCGTCCTCAACGGGCACGACCACGGCTACGAACGCTTCGCCGAGCTCGGTCGTGACGGCGCACCGTCGCCGGGCGGCATGCGCGAGCTCGTGGTGGGCACGGGCGGGGCCAGCCCGTACGGGTTCGGGACGGTCCGGCCCGGGTCGCAGGTCCGACGGTCCGGCACCTACGGCGTCGTCGCCGTGGACCTCGGCGACGACGGCTACACCTGGAAGTTCCACCCCGTCTCCGGACAGACGTTCACCGACGGCGGCTCCGGGAGCTGCTCCTGACCGACCGCCAGATCGCCGATCGCGGAGCGCCGGGCGACGGCCATGCCCGCTCGGGCGGCCGGGGAGGGCGCGGGTGTACCGTCGCCGAAGCCGCCAGAGGAGGACGAGTCATGACCCTGATCGCCCGCGACGAGGATGTCGCCACCGGTGACGACGAGGCCATCGCCGCCCTGCGGGAGGCGTTCAGCCGCCAGCGGCAGGCGTTCCTCGCCGACCCCTACCCGACCATCGACGAGCGGCGCAGCCACCTCGAGGCGCTGGCCGGGATGATGATGGTCAACCGGGAACCGATCCGGCAAGCGATGAGCGAGGACTTCGCCGTCCATCCGGAGCTGTTCGCCGACCTGATCGAATGCCTGGGAATCGCCAGCCGCGCCGCGTTCGCCATCACCCAGCTCGAGCAGTGGATGGCCGACGAGGAGCGTGAGACCGACCCCGCCCTGCTGGGCACCGCCCGCGCCTTTGTGCGCAACCAACCCAAGGGCGTCGTCGGCAACATCGTCCCCTGGAACTTCCCGTTCGACATCGGCGTGGGACCGCTGGTCGAGATGCTGGCCGCCGGCAACCGGGTCATCGTGAAGTCCTCCGACTTCACGCCCGCCTGCGGGGAGCTGCTGCGCGACATGATCGCCGCCACGTTCGATCCCGAGCGGGTGACGGTGGCGGTGGGCGGGCTCAAGCTGGCCAAGACGTTCCCGACGCTGCCGTGGGACCACCTGCTCTACACGGGCAGCCCGGCCGTCGGTCGGGTGATCATGAAGGCGGCGGCGGAGAACCTCACACCGGTGACCCTGGAGCTGGGTGGCAAGTGCCCGGCGATCCTCACCCCCGACGCCGTGGACCTCGACGCGGTGGCGAACATCCTGGGCACCAAGATGATCAAGAACGGCCAGATGTGCATCTCGGTGGACTACGTGCTCGCCCCCCGGGAGCGGATCGGCGAGTTCGTGGACCTGGCCCGCCAGTACGTCCGTGAGCAGACGCCGGACTACTCCCAGAGCGGTGACTGCACCGGGATCATCACCGAGCGCCACCTCGATCGGCTGGTCGAGCTGCGCCAGCAGGCGGTCGACGCCGGCTACGAGGTCGTCGACCTCGAAGAGGGAGGCGCCGTGAACCGCGACACCCGCCAGATGCCGCTGTCGCTCATCGTCGACCCCGGTGAGGAGCTCGGCGTGATGCAGGAGGAGATCTTCGGGCCGTTGCTGCCGGTCAAGCCCTACGACAGCCTCGACGAGGCCATCGCCTTCGTGAACGCCGGTGAGCGGCCGCTCGGCCTCTACGTCTTCGGCGACGACCAGGCCGAGACCGACCGCGTGCTCGACTCGACCACGTCCGGAGGCGCATGCGTCAACGCCTGTGCCATGCAGGGGGCGCTGCCTTCGCTCGGGTTCGGCGGCATCGGCAACAGCGGCGCCGGGCGCCACCACGGCATCGACGGCTTCCGCGAGTTCTCGAACCCTCGAGGGGTCGTCGTGCGCGGTGAGGGCGACCTGATCGACGCCTTCACCCCGCCCTACGGCGACGCGCTCGGTGCGATCACGTCGGCCGCGTTCGGCCAGGCGCCCGGCAGCGTCTGAGCTCAGGTCGCGGCGGAGGCGAGCGGGACCAGCCGGGCCGGCGACCACGAGTAGCGGTCGTCGCCGGTGACGACGTGCAGGGCGGTGTCGAGGTCGAGCGCTTCGCTCACCGAGCAGTCGTCGCCAAACACCAGCCAGCGGTTGAAGCCGCGCATGAACCACCGGTCGTGGGTGACGGCCACGACGGTGCCCTCGAAGCCGCGTGGGGTTCCAGAAATCGATCACGTCACGCGACCAGGTCGTATTGGTGGATGAGTCCGGCGAGTACATCACGACGGACGATCTGTCCGAGGCCAGCCGGCCGGGTTTCCGGACACCGTGGCTCCGGCGCCACCAGCCCCAGGGCCCGATGAGGTCGATGGCCGTTGTAGTGCTCGACGAACTTCGAGAGGACGCGGCCGAGGTGCCGTGGTCCGACGATCAGCAGGTGATCGAGACACTCGCGTCGGGCGGTTCGGACCCAGCGCTCCGCGAAGGCGTTGGCGTTCGGAGCCCGGACCGGGGTGCGCACGACCTGGGCACCGATCGAAGTTCAGACATCATCGAAGGACCGGGTGAACTTGGTGTCGCGGTCACGGATCAGGTGACACACGCCGCGTCCGGCCTCGTCCAAGGCCGAGGCCAGGTTGCGGGCCTGTTGGGTGACCCACTCGCCGGTGGGGTTCGTGGTGATGCCGCACAGGTGGACCCGCCTGGTCTGCACTTCGATGAAGAACAACACGTAGTACCGGGTGGGCCACACCGTGTCGACGGTGAAGAAGTCACACGCCACGATGCCCGCGGATTGTTGGGCAAGGAAGGACCGCCAGGTCCTCGACACCCGGCGTGGAGCTGGGTCGATGCCTGCTGCCCGTAGGATGCGACGGACCGACGAGCCCGACACCCGGTAGCCGAGGCCGCTGAGCTCACCCTTGATGCGCTCGTAGCCCCAACGGGCTCCGTTGCGTTGAGCGTGCGCGTCGGGCGCGGCGAGGCTGTTGGGATGAAGCGCCGCCGGTCCTGCCCACCGATCAAGACCGGGTCGGGGTCATTCACAGGGTTCGGGTTCTCGCCGGAGGTGATCCTGCTCGCGGTGCGCTGGTACCTCCGGTACGGGCTCTCCTACCGCGATCTCGAGGAGCTGCTGGCCGAACGTGGGATAGAGGTCGACCATGTCACCTTGTACCGGTGGGTGCATCGCTTCACACAGCTGATCGTGGAGGCGGCCCGGCCGTGCCGCCACGCGGTCGGTGACCGGTGGTTCGTCGACGAGACCTACGTGAAGGTCGCCGGGACCTGGCGGTACGTCTACCGCGCGGTTGACCAAAGCGGGCAGGTCATCGACGTGTACGTCTCGACCAAGCGCGACGTGAAGGCCGCGACCCGGTTCTTCTCGACGGCGATCAGGGCCCACGGCGAACCCGTCGAAGTGACCACGGATCGGTCCCCGGCGTTGGCCCGCACCATCGTCGAGCTCCTGCCTGCCGTGCACCACGACACCACCCAGTACGCGAACAACCGAGTTGAAGCCGACCACGGTCGACTCAAGGCACGGCTCCGCCCAATGCGCGGACTGCAACGTGACCGCACCGCCAGCGTGATCATCCGCGGCCACGCGTTCATGCAGAACCTCCGACGAGGTCACTACGAACTCGGCGTTGACGCCCTCCCAGGACTGACCGTCGCTGCCGCATTCGACGAACTCGCGCGAGCGATCTGAGACCACGACCTCCCCAGCCGATGCAGACCCGCGCCAGCCGATCCGGCAACGCAACGGAGCCGTGTCGAGGCAGCGGCGCTCCTGCCGTGGTACGAGGAACTGTTCACCGAGACCCAACGGTCAGTGGCGCGCCGGCGACTCGTCGAGCACCGTTTCGACGTCGACCGATTCGTGCAGCAACGAACCGCTGCCCCTCCGGCGTCGACCGCTCAGGAGTAGCAGCCCAAGCGTTCAGCTCAGGTAGCCAAAGTGGCGCAGGATCATCACCGTCTGAAAGCCGTCGATGGTCATGTAGCGGCGCGGCTGCTTCAGATCGCTCGCATAGATCCGGAGGGCACTGTTGCGTTAGCGGTGCGCATCCGTGGCGGCGAGCCCGGGGTGATGCGCCGTCGTCGGTCTTCCAGTCAGGTTCTTGCGGTGCCGTCGGCGTTCGTGGGGTTCCGGTTCCCGCCTGAGGTCATCCTTCTCGCCGTACGTTGGTACCTGCGCTACGGCCTCTCGTACCGGGATGTGGAGGAGCTGTTGGCTGAGCGAGGGATCGAGGTCGACCACGTGACGCTGTACCGGTGGGTGCAGCGGTTCACGCCCCTGCTCGTGGACGCGGCACGGCCGTGCCGGCATCGGGCCGGAGACCGCTGGTTCGTGGACGAGACCTACGTGAAGGTCGCCGGTCGCTGGCGGTATGTGTACCGGGCGGTCGATCAGCACGGCCACGCCGAGTCCATCAATCGGGCGCTGGATGACACCCTCTGGCTCCGGCGTGCCCATTCGATCGGCCACGAGCGCCAGCACCTCAACCTGCTCACCCACGCCCTCGTCGTGAGCTCGGTTGCCCTGCACCGCCACCGACAGCGCAGCAGCGACCCGCCGCTCCCGCTCGCCGCCTGACAGTGAGAATGGTGAGTGGGGCCAGCGCACCGCCGGTCTGACCCATCGCCTGACTGACTCCGTGTCTTCAACGGGATTCGTCGGCCGGTAGGGCGCTGGCCCCGTTGCACCTGCTCGCGATCGACGTGACCTCATAGGAGCCTGCGCTATCAGGCGCCCATCACTGTCTTGTCCACCGGTTGCTGGCGCGTGCTGACCACCCGTTCAGTGTCAACGAGAGGACAGCGATGACCATCGTCGCAGACACCCCCACCCCCGTCGACGTGTTCGGCGTGACCCTCGGGATCGACACCCACGCCGACACCCACGTCGCCGCGGTGATCGACCCGCTCGGCCGTCACCTCGGCCAGGCCACCTTCGACACCACCGTTTCGGGGTTCAAGGCCCTCCTCGCGTGGGCGAACGAGTTCGGCCCGATCACCCTCGCCGGTGTCGAGGGCACCGGCGCCTACGGCGCCGGGCTGGCCCGGTTCCTGACCGCGGAGGACATCGTGGTGGTCGAGGTCGATCGCCCGGACCGCAAGACCCGCCGCGACCAGGGCAAGTCCGATCCCATCGACGCCTACGCCGCCGCCCGCGCCGCCGCGTCCGGTCGGGCGTCGGGCACCCCCAAGACTCGCACCGGTGATGTTGAATCGGTCCGGGTGCTGCGCGTGGCCCGCACCGGCGCCGTTCGAGCCCGGGCCAAGGCGCTCACGCAGCTCAAGTCGTTGATCGTGACCGCCCCCGACGCACTGCGCGCCCAGCTCGACAGCCTCGACGGCACCCGTCTCGCCACGACGTGTGCCCGGCTGCGACCGACCCGTGATGAAGCGCCGACACCGTCGCCGTTCGCGAAGCGCGCCCCGCGCCCGGGCCGTCTCGTCGACCCCACCGCCGCGACGAAGCGGGCGCTGGCGTCGATCGCCGGGCGGGTCCAGGACCTTGACGCGGAGATCGCCGAGCTCGACGACGACCTCGAGGCGCTCCTGGCCCCGATCGCGCCGACCCTGCTCGCCCTCCAGGGCGTCGGCCTCGACGTCGCCGGCCAGCTCCTCGTCACCGCCGGCGACAACCCCGAGCGCATCCACAACGAAGCCGCGTTCGCGCACCTCTGCGGTGTCGCCCCGATCCCCGCGTCATCGGGCAAGAACTCGAACAACTTCCGCCTCAACCGCGGCGGTGACCGAGCCGCGAACGCTGCGCTCTACCGGATCGTGATGTGCCGCCTCCGCTGGGACCCCGCCACCCGCGCCTACGTCGAGCACCGCACCAAGCAAGGCAAGTCGAAGAAGAACATCATCCGATGCCTCAAGCGCTACATCGCCCGCGAGGTCTACGCCGCCATCCAGGCCGACCTCAACCCCGCAATCGCCCCTTGACATCCATAGGAGCATCCCGCCGCCATGACCGAGTCAGGCGGCTTCGGCGCGTCTCGAACCGCCGACGGAGCCCCCACTCGAGTCGGATCACTGCCGAGCGGGCGTCATCGCACCCGTACGATGACCGGCAAGGTGTCCGGCCCCAGACCGAAGGAGGTTTTCTCCCGCGTTCTCTGCCGGCCCCGCCCGGGTAGCTCAGCTGGTCAGAGCAACCGCCTTGTAAGCGGTAGGTCGTGGGTTCGACTCCCACCTCGGGCTCAGCGCCTCTCGATTCGAACCACGGCGTTGTAGTCGGGGACCTTGCTGTCGGGTTCGCGGTGCGCGGGACCGGACGGGACTAGGGCGTTGCCCTCGGGCCAGTGGACCTGGACGGTGCGGGCGGCGAGGCGGACGA
>JAABUR0100006999.1_pt1 | contig 13533 bp, 9 predicted proteins | sample 5560091 | NCBI WGS metagenome assembly JAABUR01 (sample SAMN10711879, study PRJNA513375) | rock metagenome | isolation source: Antarctica rocks | place: Antarctica: Victoria Land, University Valley sud
ACTTGCCGGGCTCGGCACCGTACATTGCGAGGGTCTCCTTGGACTCGCTCGAGATGTCCATCAGCTCGGGTGCGCTGGACTGCATCCGATAGGCCAGCTCGAAGGAGTTGATCCGCGTCGCGATCTCGGGGTCGCCCACGGCATCGAGGCGGCTCCGGTTGAGGGCTCCAAGCGCGTCCAGGGAGTCGCGCTGGGTCTCGGCGTCGATCCCGGGGGGGTTGGAGAGGTAGAGGACCGGGTCCCCCTGGCCCCGGAAGGGGACGCCTTGATAGACGGTGGGCAGGAAGCCGCAGCCCCAGTTGGCGGCGCCTCCGCTCGTCCCCTTCTGACCGGTGCTGAAGACGGCGAAGGCCGGCAGGTCCTGGCTCTCGGTGCCCAGGCCGTAGGAGGCCCAGGCGCCCATGCTCGGCCTGCCGAATTGCTGCGAGCCGGTGTTCATGAGAACCTGCGCCGGAGCGTGGTTGAACGCATCGGTGACCATCGACTTGACGATCGCGACGTCGTCGACGACCTCGGCGAAGTGGGGCAGCAGCTCCGAGACCTCCGTGCCGGACCCGCCGTGCCTGGCGAACTTGAACTTCGGCGCCAGCAAGGTCGAGCTGGGGTTGATGAATGCGGCCCGGTAGTCCTTCAAGAGCTCGGCGGGAGGCAGGGTCCCGTTGAACTTCTCGAGCTGCGGCTTGTGGTCGAAGAGGTCGAGGTGGCTGGGGGCGCCCGCCTGGAAGAGGAAGATCACCCGCTTGGCCTTGGGCGCGAAGTGCGGTCGTTTCGGCGCGAGCGGGTCGCCCATCGCCTCGGCGGCGGAGGCCCCGCCGAGCAGCGAGTTCAGGGCGACGGCGCCCAGGCCGACGCCGCACTCCTGGAAGAACCAGCGGCGTGTGACCTGCATCCGTCGTTCGTCGCGAAAGTGGTCGCGGAGGGTCATGGGCCGGTCCCCGGTCATTCCTTGGTGATCGTCTCGTCGAGGTTGAGCAGCACGCGTGCGACGACGGTATAGGCCCCGAGTTGCGTGGGGGTCGTCCCCGTCGGCAGGTCGACAGGACGGCCCGCCTTGCCGGTGGCGACCTCCGAGGGGCTGGCCCACCCTTCGGCGAACCGCCGGCGCTGCGTCTCCAGGAGCTTCAGCAAGACCTCTCGTTCGGACTCGGTCGGCGGGCGGCTCACACAGTGGCGGAAGGCGGCGGTGATCCGGTCCGCATCGCTCAAGCCCCTTTCGGCGAGGACCCGCCGCGCCAATGCCCGCGCGGCATCCATCGCGAGGGGTTCGTTGAGGGTCATCAGGGCCTGGAGCGGCGTGTTCGAGCGGCTCCGGCGGACGCACGAGGTCGTCCCCTCGGGCACGTCGAAGGTCGAGAGCATCGGATACGGCGTGGAGCGCCGACGCCAGGTGTAGAGGGCGCGTCGGTAGCGGTCGGGGCCGGTCTCCTCGATCCACGGGAAGGGCGCGTAGCTGGCCGGCGGCTGGAACAGGAACGCCGGCGCCGGCGGCATCACGCTCCGCCCGCCGAGGGTCGGGTTGAGCAGGCCGCTCGCCGCGAGCTGGATGTCGCGCACGATCTCCCCCTCGACGCGCTGCCGTGTCCCCCGCGCCAGGAGCCGATTGTACGGGTCCCTCGCGTGCAATTCGGGCGTCACCTTGCTCGATTGCCGGTAGGAAGACGAATTGACGATCAGCCGGTGCATCTCCTTGACGCTCCAGCCGCGGTCCATGAACTCGACGGCCAGCCAGTCGAGCAGTTCGGGGTGGCTGGGCGCCTCGCTCTGGGTGCCGAAGTCTTCGGGGGTGGCGACCAGGCCGGTGCCGAAGTAGGCCTGCCACATCCGATTGACGAACACCCGGGCGGTCGTGGGTGCCCTCGGGTCGACGAGCCACTTCGCGAAAGTCAGGCGCGTCGGCGGGGCGTCGGCGGGGAGGGGATGGAGGGACCTGGGCACGCCCGAGCCCACCGGATCGGCCGGCTTGAGGAAGTCGCCGCGCTTGAGGAGGTTCGTCGTCCTCGGTTGTGCCTTCGCCTGGAGCACCAGCGTCGTGGTCCCGGCCGGGTGGCCCTGCCGGAGGGCTTCGATCCGGTCGTTAGATACTTTCCACTCGGGCACGGTGGTGCGCCAGTACGAGAAGAGCGTGGCGATCTGGGCCGTCGTCCGCCCCCCGCGCGGGATCGCGAGGACCTCGCGGACCCGCCCGGGCAAGGGGCTGGCGGTCGGGTCGGGGGCGTCGGTCACCGAGAGTCGAAAGCGGCCGAGGTTGTTCGTCTGGAGGTCGTCGCTGTTCCAGCCGCCGTGCTCCTGGGCGAGGATGAACGTCAGCTCGGTGCCACCCCGGCGTTCGATGGGCGTCTCAGCGACGAAGACGGCCTCGCGCGGGACGTTGCGGCGGCCCGGCCCGGCGTCGATTCCCCAGGCGGTCTCGACCTTGCCGTCGATCGCGAAGGCGACCGGCCCGACGATGCGCTTGCGGTTCGTGCGGTCGTCGAAGTTCGGCTCGAGGGGCGATTCAGTTTGCTGGAAATCGGCCGACGCCCGGGAAATCTTCACCTTCTCCGCCCCCTTCGCCTTCCCCTTCCCCGTCTCGGTCGCGTCGACGGGGGAGGCCTGGACCTCGAACTCGGTCAAGGCGAAGGTCCCCTTGAAAGAGCGCCCGGGGCCGTGGGCGGGGAGATTTGCGTCGTTCAGCATCTCCAGACGGAAGGCGGTGATCCGGGGTAGGTCGACCTTCGCGGTCATCTTGCCTTTATGCTTGGTGGGGGCGTAACCCTGCGCCAGATATGAACCGTCGGATTGCACCAGATACTTCTGCCCGCCGGTGGAGATTTCCTCGAAGGGGGCCTGCACCACGGTCCACTTCGGCTGCCCGGACCCGGCGTTCTCTCCCTCCCAGCGGTCCATCCGTTCGCGCCAATCGGGGGCCGACTCTTGAAGTCCCATCTCGATCTCGCGGGCCTGTCGCGCGATGTCGGCGACCCGCATCTGTTCCTCGGGCGTGTACACGACCCGCGCCGACTCGTCGTCGTTGTTGAGGAAGGCGAAGACCCGGTAGTAATCTTCCTGGGAGATCGGGTCGAATTTGTGGTTGTGGCACTGGGCGCACTGGATCGTCAGCCCCAGGACCCCCTTGCCGACGGCCTCCATCCGGTCGAACATCGCCTCCATGCGGAACTGCTCGGGGTCGATGCCCCCCTCCTCGTTGACCATCGAGTTGCGGAGGAAGCCGGTGGCGACGACCTGATCCTGGGTGGGATTGGGCAGCTGATCGCCGGCGAGTTGCTCGATGACGAACTGGTTGTAGGGGAGGTCGCGGTTCAAGGCGTTGACCACCCAGTCGCGATAGAACCAGATGTATCGCGCTTTATCCTTCTCGTAGCCGTCGCTGTCGGCATACCGGGCCGCGTCGAGCCAGTGGCGTCCCCAACGCTCACCGTAGTGGGGCGAGGCCAGGAGGCGCTCGACGAGCAATTCGTAAGCGTCGGTCGCGGGGTCGGCCACGAACCGATCCACTTCCTCGATCGTCGGCGGCAGGCCGGTGAGGTCGAGGCTCAGCCGGCGGATAAGCGTGATCTTGTCGGCCTCGGGCGAGGGCTTCAGGCCCTCCTTCTCCAACCTGTTCAAGATGAAACGGTCGATCGGGCTGCGGGCCCACCGCCCCTCCCTCACCGACGGCTCGGAGGGGCGGCTCGGCGGACGGAATGCCCAGTGCGTCGCCTTCTCCGTCGTCGACACGGCCAGGTGATCCGGCCAGGTCGCCCCCTGGTCAATCCACGCGCGGAGGAGGCCGACCTGCTCTGCGGTGAGCCGGTCCCCCTTGGGCGGCATGACCCGGTCGGGCTCGATGGTCGCGACCCGGACGATCAGCTCGCTCTCCAGACTCTTCCCCGGGACGATGGCCAGCCCTTCGAGCCCGCCCCGGAGCGCCGCCATCCTGTCGTCGAGCCGAAAGTCGGACTTTTGCTTTTTCGGCCCGTGGCAGGAGAAACAGTTCGCCGCCAGGATCGGTCGGATATCCCGCTCGAAATCGACCTTCCGCGTGGCGGGCGGAGGGAGCGAGAGGCCCCCTTCCTGCGCCCTCGCGGATACCGGGGCGAGCCCGGAGAGCAGGACGATCACGAGGTCGAATCGGACGAGCCGTGGTGGGACGAACGTTCGCATAAGCGTCGGAACCTGGTTGAGGGCGGGGAATGTTCGCGAGCATGCTATGCGGGCCGAGCCCTTCTATTGTAAGGGCATATCCTCTCGGCGGACAATCCCCCACATTCAAGGGCCCCGCCGCGCCATCCCTCCGAGTCGAGGTGCCCGGTCGTGGGGAGTGCGAGCACGGTCGGCGTCTCGTATGATGGGCGCGATTCCGAAATTCGTGTTCCCCAATTTCCTGGGCTCGGCGAACGATGATCTCCCCAGAGAACCCGGCCGTATCCCCGCGTCTCGCCTCCGTCGACGCCTATCGGGGCTTCGTGATGTTCCTGATGATGGCCGAGGCGCTCCACCTCTGCGCCGTCTCGAAGGCGATCCCCGGTAACCCGTTCTGGAAGCTCCTCTGCCACCATCAATCGCACGTCGAGTGGATCGGCTGTTCGCTGCACGACCTGATCCAGCCCTCGTTCTCGTTCCTGGTCGGCGTGGCATTGCCATTCTCTCTTGCTTCTCGTGTCGCGAGGGGGCAACCCAGGGCTCGGATGATCGCCCACGCCTTCTGGCGTTCGCTGCTGCTGATCGTCCTGGGTTTCGCACTCCGCTCCGTGGGGCGCGAGCAGACGAATTTCACATTCGAGGACACCCTGACGCAGATCGGCCTCGGCTATCCCTTCCTGTTCCTGCTGGGTTTCCGCCCGACGCGCGACCATTGGCTCGCCCTGGCGGCGGTCCTGATCGGCTACTGGGCGGCCTTCGCACTCTACCCGCTGCCCCGCCCCGACTTCGACTACACCAAGGTTGGTGTTCCGGAGGGCTGGCCGCATCTGATGGGCGGGTTCGCGGCCCACTGGAACAAGAACAGCAATCCGGCATGGGCCTTCGACACCTGGTTCCTCAATCTCTTCCCGCGCAAGACGCCGTACCCCTACAACGGAGGCGGCTACGCCACCTTGAGCTTCATCCCGACGCTCGGCACCATGATCCTCGGGCTGATCGCCGGCACTTTGCTGCGGGGAAGTCGATCCGGACTGTCGAAGGTGGGCTGGATGGTCATCGCGGGGGTGATCGGCCTGCTCGCGGGATGGGGCCTGGGCGAGCTCGGCATCTGTCCGGTCGTCAAGCGGATCTGGACGCCGAGCTGGGTCCTCTTCAGCGGTGGTTGGTGCTTCCTGCTGCTCGCGTCCTCCTACGCCGTTATCGACATTCTGGGCGTGAAGGGCTGGGCCCTCCCTCTGGTGGTGATCGGGGCGAACTCGATCGCGGCCTACGTCATGGCCCACCTGCTCGACGACTTCGTCCTCGGTTCGCTGCGAACCCACCTGGGCCGGGATGTCTTCCGTTCCCTGGGGGCCGCCTACGAGCCGATGGTCGCCGGGGCGGCGGTGCTGGCCGTCTACTGGCTGATCTTGTTCTGGATGTACCGTCGCAGGCTCTTCTTGAGAATTTGAGGCGCGTGCACGCGGTTGCTGCGGCGGACAGGGCCTCTACATCCGGCACCTGATTGCCAGGACGAGATAAAGACGCCCGTGGAGGTTCCAGCGCCAGGGCGGAATCCGATCCAGTTTTGCGATCCGCGCGCCGGCGACGGGGTCTCGCCGGAATGCCTCGATGACGGCCGCCGGGTCGACGCCGTGGAAGAACTTCTTCCCGAGTGCCAGTTCTCGAAGCAGGCCGGGCAACGAGGTTTCCGGGACGGACCCCAGGGTCGGGAACGTGTCCGAGGAGGCGACGTCGGTGATGAGGACCGCCGTGCCCCCGGGCGCGGTCAGGTGGGTCAAGAGGCGCAGGTGGCCAGCCCGGATCGCCCGCACCAATTCCAGGAACTGGGGGTGCCTCTCCCCGACCGCATGGTAGGCGTTGCCGATCAACGGAGAGAGCAGGCACGTCGAGGCGACGAGGTCGAACGGCCCCGGCAAGGCGAGCCCGACTCGTCGGTAGGGCCATTCCCGAATCGCCTCCAGGTCGGCGGGTTCGATCGAGGTCCGCGGAGTCCAGTGTGCGACCGCATCGAGCATCCCGGTCACGTCGAGTCCCCCGTGACTCCGGAGCGAGGGGTGGTCCGCAACTCCCTGACGTGCGACGCCGCTCGCGAGCGCAACGGGGTCCAGGTCCACCAGGTGCACCTCGCGGTGGGCTTCCAGGAGCGCGGGCAGGTCGAGATCATTGCCGTTGCCCGCGCCGAGGATGCAGACCCGGGTCCGTCCCAGTGCCGCGCCCGCCCCCAGGAGCGTCGCGACCCTCAGCCTGTGTCCGGAGAAGCCGTCCCACTGGCCTCGGCTCGATGCATTGAACGCGGCCTGCCTGCCTCTCGGGTCGTTCATGGTCGAGAGTCTCGCGGAGGTGCATCCGGTTCGATGGCTTGCGGTGGCCACCGGGAGACTTTATCCTGCGCCAGACGACCATGCGCGTCAGGGCGCATGGCGGGGAGTGCATACCCTACCGAAGACATCTCGCTGCCGGGAGTTCGCGACGATGATTGAAAAGACGCAGAACCGGAGGGACTTCCTCCGCGTTTCGGCGCTGAGCCCGATGCTCTTGCCCCTGGCCGCCACGGCCGGTCGGACGATGGCCGACGAGACCCGTGCCAAGAACGATCGGCCCCGCCTCGGCCTCATCGGCGCCGGCGGCCAGGGCTCGGGTGATGCCCGGGGGGCATCCCGCTTCGGCGACTTCCTCGCCGTCTGCGACGTCGATAAGCGGCACGCCGAGCGGGCCCGGCAAGGCAAAGACATCGGCAAAGGAAAGGCCGATGCCTATGAGGACTACCGCAAGGTCCTCGACCGCAAGGACATCGACGCCGTCATCATCGGCACGCCCGACCACTGGCACACCAGGATTTGCATCGACGCCATGAAGGCGGGCAAGGATATCTATTGCGAGAAGCCGCTGACCCTGACGATCGACGAGGGCAAGATCCTCTGCCGGGTCGCCAAGGAGACGGGCCGTGTCGTGCAGGTCGGCACGCAGCAGCGCAGCGACCACAATCGGGTCTTCCTCCTGGCCGTCGCACTCGTGCGTTCCGGACGCATCGGCAAGATCAAACGGGTCACCGCGGCCATCGGTGGCGGACCCGCCGGCGGCCCTTTCCCCAAGGAGAAGCCCCCCGGTGAATTGAACTGGGACATGTGGCTGGGCCAGGCGCCGAAGGTCGATTACATCAAGCAGCGCAGCCACAACGACTTCCGCTGGTGGTACGAGTATTCCGGCGGCAAGCTCACCGATTGGGGTGCCCACCACGTCGACATCGGCCAGTGGGCCATCGGCATGGAGGATTCCGGCCCGACCTCCATCGAGGTCGTCAAGGGGGTGCTCCCCGTCGACTACAAGGACGGCCTCCCCGCGGCCGACGACCGCTACAACACGGCGACCGAGTTCCTCGTGAAGGCCACGTTCGCCAACGACGTCGAGATGCACATCCGTCACGATACCGACAACGGAGTGACCTTCCAGGGCACCAACGGGCGAATCTTCGTCACTCGTGACCGGATCGACCTCTCCGGCGGCGCGGTCGATGCGCTCCACCGCGATCCCGTCCCCGAATCGCTCCTGGTCGAGCTGCGCAAAGGCAAGCGTGTCGACGGCCACATGGCCAACTTCTTCGAATGCGTCCGTGACCGCGCCGTGCCCGTCTCCGACGTCTGGACCCACCATCGGGCGTTGACCACCTGCCACCTCGCCAACATCGCGATCCGGCTCGGGGGCCGCAAGCTCACCTGGGACCCCGCGCGCGAGGAGATCGTGGGCGATTCGGAGGCGAATGAGTGGCAGTCCCGCCCGCAACGCTCCGGTTACGAGATCACCGCATGACCTCCTCCGTTCCGGGATGAGGGTGGGGGCGGGTCGGCGGCCCGTCCCCACGAGATCCTCGCGCATCCCTCGAACAAAGACCGGTCCCGCTCAAATCTTGCTCTGGTCGACGACTCGAAAATAGACCAGGCCCGCCTGGACCACGTCGCCCGACTTCAGCTCGTGAGGGTCGAGGAGGTTGACAAAGGTCCCGTTCCGGCTCCTCAAGTCTTCGAGGAAGAACTTGCCCTCTTCGCGGCGGATCTGCGCGTGCCGCCCGCTCACGGACGGATCATTGATCAAGGCGATGTTGACGCCCGGCCCTTCGCGGCCGAGGACCGTCGCGCCGAGGTTGATGATGGGGAACCGCAACCCCGGGCGGCCGTTGGGGCGGATCAGGTCGAGATAGGCCGGGGATTCCACGTCGCGGCTGTAGAATTCCTCCCCGTCATCCGAGGTCAGGGGAGGCACCTGATCGAACGAGTCTTCCCGGTGGAATTCGACCAACTGGCCGCCGATGCGAAATCGCATGCCGTCGACCAGCTCGACGGGTTCGGTGATGCGAAGGTACACGCCATTCAACGAGCCCAGGTCTTGCACGAGAAGTCTGGCGCGGTCATACGCGAATTTCAGGTGCCGGACGGCCATGCTTCCCAGCCCCGGGACGCTGGCGCTGTTCATGGAGCGGCCGACGTTGCGGCCATTGGCATGGATGGGTCCCAGGTCGGACCACTGGCCGCTCGTGTCGAGGATTTGCAGGGAGAACGCCGCCTTGGGGATGTTGAGCTTGCCGACGTCCACCCCGCCGATGAAGCGAGTCTGGCCATGATCATCATTTGAAGACCCGCCGCCCTGCACTTCGAACGCATGCCGAGACGCCTCGAAGACCGGGGAAGGGGGGGCCACCGGAGCCTGAGGGGCGAGAGAGGCGGGAGGCTGAGCGGGCCATGAGCTGGCGGCCGGAGGAGCCGGGAGAGGAGGAGCCGGCGGCTGTGGATAGCCTTGGGGAAGAGGTCCCTGGGGTGGATAACCCGGGTAGGCCACCTGGGGAGGATAATTCTGGGGCGAAGGGGGAGGTGCGGGAGCCCCGGGCTTCCCCCCGAGCATGCGGATCATCCACCCGCGGACTCCACTCGGGGCTCCTGGCGCGGAGGGGCCTGATCCCATCCCCCCGTCGAACGACGGAGGCAAGTCTGGCGACAACCCCGCGAAGGACGCCGGGCTCGCGTACTGCGGTGCCGCCCGCGGGGGGATGGGGATTGGAGGGCGTTCCGCGGCATGCTGCGGGGGAGCATTCCGGGGTGGCGAAGGGGGCCTGGCACGATCTGCCTTGTGCTTTGGAGAGGGAACGGGAGGCTCTCGACGGGACGCTCGTTCGTCCCGATCCTCCCGGTCCGAGCGCTTCGGGGGCCGCTCCTGGGAGGATTCCCTGCGTGGCACGCCGGGTCGTGGGCGTGCCGGCGGGATCGTCGGGCAGGGGTCGAGTCTCGTCTCACAACGCTCGCACAGGGTGGCGTCGTCGCCGACGGTCGCGCGGCAGTTCGGACAAACCTGAGCCATCAGAGTTCTCCCGCGCGTGGGGCCACGTCCGACCGGACGTCGATCGCCCGGATGGTGGGCGACTCGGAAGAGGGCGGGCGGCGCCCCGAAGGCTTTCAATATATGGGTTTGTACGCCGCCCGTCAAACTCCGTGACACGGCGGCCCGCGGCATCAACCGAAATATTTAGAGGTCTTGAAAAGATCCCCGAAGTCACACGAGATGCCGGGCACCGTTCCTCTCCTGGAGGCTCGCCGGAGACCCCGGGGACTACGACGGGGCCTTGATGGATGGCGTGACGTCATCGAGCATCCCGGACCAACCGGGGGCCCGGTCGTCGGGCGGTATCCCCTTGTGGTCGGGCGGCGGTTGCGCTGCAATACACGTATCACCCCGGCCCTCCCCGGGCGTGGCGCGGCGAAATGAAACAGCGACGCCCTGCGGCGGAGGAGGTCGGCGGCCATGGCGAGCTCGCGAAGACCAGGCCCGCTCGGCATCGGGGGGTCTCATGTCGAGATTCGTGACGGTACGCTCGTCCTCCAGGCGTCGCCCCGGCCCGGCCCGAGCAAGCAGATACCGCCCCACGCCGGCGGTCTCGCGCCATCCAGGCCGCAGAAGCTGAAGGCGGCCCAGCTCCCCGTGCTTCGGCACGGGAGCCGCGGACCCGACGTCAAGAAGCTCCAGCGACTGCTCAATGTCCGGCTGATGCCCGGCCCGGACCTGGACGTCGACGGGATCTTCGGGCCGAAGACCGGTGAGGCCGTCCGCGTCTTCCAGCGGGGCGCCAAGATTGCCGACGACCGGGTGGTCGGCAAGGTGACCTGGTATCATCTCCTCAAGGGCGACGCGGTCGCGGCGGCCCCCGGGCCGTCCCCTCCCCAGGCCATGCCTGCGCCCGCGAAGACGATCATCGCCAAGCCGTCGACGGCGGGGCCGAAGAAGTCGGCGATCTGGGAGTGGCCGCTGAGGAAGAAGCTCGAGGCCGCCGTCGCACGCGTGCCGGACCACTTGGCCGGGCGGGCCCTCCGAGATTGGCAGGCGATGACCACCCCGGAAAGCCTGGTGCTCGCGCTCCTGATCCTCGTCGGCTTCTGCCTGCTGAGCGGCGGGACCGCCTTCGTCCTCGGCCTCTTCCTCCTCGGGGCGGACGTCGGAATGTCGCTGGCCGGCGCCCTGATCACGGCCGCCAACGCCTCGTCCGAGCAAGACCTCGACGAGGCGGCCGACGAACTGGCCCACATCGTCATCTCGATCGGCGTCGGCGCCTTCCTCCACGGCGTGAACAAGGCCGTCAGCAAGGTCCGCAACCGGGGATCGTCGACGGAGTCGACGTCGCCCAAAGAGGGCACGCCACCGCCCAAGCCCGAGGGCCCGGTCAACGACCTCAAGAAGATAGCACCGGGGAAGTACGAGTCCGTCCCGGAGAAGCCCACACCCCCAAAGCCGCCGCCCGCCGAGCCAACACCATCGGCGATTCCTTCCACCCCCCCTCCTCCGAGCAAGAAGCCGCATTCGCGCTACGAGGATGGGACGATCGTCTACGAGGGGCAACAGCCCGGGAAAGTCAAAGGGCCTGCCACCGAAGGCGCCGAGCACTCGGTGCTCAAGTGGGATGAGGTCAATGGTAGGATTTACAAGGCACGAGAGTACGATGCCAACGGCCATCCGGTTCGGGATATCGACTTCACATCGCCGACCGACCCGAAGGGCAATTTCAGGAAAGACCATGCCCTCCCGCCACACCAGCACAAATACGAGGTGAACGATCCCAAGGCAGGTCCCAAATCCGGCTTCAAGCGCAAAGAGGGCGAGCCGCTCGAATAAGAAAAGTGGCGCAACGTCGAAAGGACTTACAAATGAAGGGATTATCAATAACCGATAAATCTCGGGGGTTCCTCACCTTCGACCTGATCGACATCCTCAAGCTCCTGGGTCCGGCGGGTCGGGAGTCCGAATGGAAAATCTCCGGCGTCGAATCCACGGGGGAAGCGGCCGACGAGCTGGAGTCACTCGCCGAGAAGGGCGGTGTTGTCAAGGGTTCAAAATTATTCGATCTGGCGTCGAGGATTGTCCAGGTGATCGACGGCGAGTTTGTCGCCACCAAGGACGGCGGAGGACGGCCGTGGATCGTCGTGAGGGGTGTCGACAGCTCCACTTTCGATGTCTTTACCGATGATGTGGGCATCCGCGCCGCGATCCGAGAGCGATTCCGGGAGGTCGCAGAACTGGATTTCGAGGAAACTTGACCTCCGGTCGAGGTGTGATCGGGAGCGATGCGAAGGTTCGGGGTTAACCGAAGTCTCGACTCGCACTTTGCCCCGGCCCTTGATGGCGTCGTAAGGTTGGGAGAAGTCCCCTCCCTTGAAATGCCGAACGACCGCGGCGGATGGGCCATCCACCAGCGGCGGTCTGTAGGATACGATTCCGAATGAAGAGTTCGCCTTGGTTGGGGGCGGTTGCTCCCTTGGTGGCATCCTCCAGGAGTCGCCTGCATGAACGCGAGAGAATTGCTCGAAGCGGGGAGGCTGACCGCGGCCATCGAGACGCTGAGCGGCGAGCTCAAGGCCAGGCCCAATGACCTGCCCGGTCGCACATTGTTGTTCGACTTGCTCTGCTATGCGGGCGACCTGACCCGCGCCGAGAAGCAACTCGACGTGATCGGCCACCAGGGAGGCGGGGCCGAGGCGGCGATCGGTGTTCGGTTCTATCAGAACCTGCTCGCGGCCGAGAGGGCGCGGACCCGCCTCTTCTCCGGAGGCGTGCGGCCGCGGTTCTTGCTGGAACCACCCCCCGCAGTGTCGCAGCACCTGGAGGCGCTGGACCGGCTTCGAGAGGGTCGACGGGACGAGGCAAGGGCCTTGCTGGAAGGGGCGGCGGCGACGCGGGCACCGATCCGCGGGCTCGTCGGGGGGACCGCCTTCGACGATTTCCGCGATGCCGACGACCTGCTGGCCCCCGTCCTGGAGGTCTTCACCGCGACCGGCTATTTCTGGGTCCCCTGGGAACAGGTCCAGTTCCTGGAGGTCCCCGCGCCCCGGACCCTGCGCGACCTGCTCTGGACGCCGGCGAATCTCTCGACGTTCGACGGGCAACTCGGCGAGGTGACCCTGCCGGGCCTCTATCCCGGCTCTTCGTCCTCCGCCGACGATGCGCTCCGGCTCGGCCGCAAGACCGAATGGAACGATCCGGACGGGGGACCGGTGCGGGGCCAGGGCCGGAAGCTCTTCCTCGTCGGCGACGAGGCCCGCACACTCCTCGAACTGGGCGAGGTCAAGTTCGCTTATCATGGCGAAGGCACGCCCGCCGACCCGGCCGAGGGTGCGCGACCGTCGGAGGACCGCGCCTAGCCATGACCACACCCACCGTGCTCGATGTCGAGTCTTTGCTGGTCGCCATCGCGGGCGACAACCCGTCGGGACGCAACCTCTTCTACGAGCCCCAGTATGACGAGCTCCGCGAGGCGCGCCGCGTCGAGGACGACACCCTCCAGGGCGATTGGAAGCGCAAGGCCAAGGTGGCCGACTGGGACCGCGTCGTCGCGCTCGGCTCGGACCTCCTCACGCGCCTGACCAAAGACCTCCAGGTCACCGCTTGGATGACCGAGGCGCTCGCCCGGAGGCGGGGGTTCCCGGGCGTCCGCGACGGGCTCGTGCTCGTCCGCGAAATCCAGGAGCGCTTCTGGGACACCTATTACCCCAACATCGAGGACGGCGACCTCGAGTCGCGCTCCGGACCGTTCCTCTTCCTCAACGGTGCCCTCCCCCTGGTCATCCGGAGCGTCCCGCTGACCGACGGCCTGGGCGAGAGGCAGTACTCGTACCTCCACTGGCAGGAGGCGCGCACCACCGAGAACGTCGGCCTGCAAGACGCGGAGAAGATGGAGGAGTTGATCGCCGAGGGGAAGGCCACGTCCAAGGAGTTCGAAGACGCGGTGGCGCAGACGCCTCGGCGGTTCTACGAGAACCTCCTGGAGGACCTGCGGCAGGCGCGCGACGCCTTCACGGCCCTCGACCAGTCCACCGACGAGCGCTTCGGCCGCGATGCGCCCGGCCTGACCGGCATCCGCAAGGCCCTGGACGATTG
>JAABUR0100007004.1_pt1 | contig 13526 bp, 16 predicted proteins | sample 5560091 | NCBI WGS metagenome assembly JAABUR01 (sample SAMN10711879, study PRJNA513375) | rock metagenome | isolation source: Antarctica rocks | place: Antarctica: Victoria Land, University Valley sud
CAGCAAGGGCTCAGGTCTGCTCGAATATCTCGTCGACCCGTCGATCTTCGCCTACCAGCACGGTTATGTCCCCCGACTTGTCGGACCCGGCTTGGGCATCGAGATTGATGCCGCCGCCGTCGAACGGACCGCGGAGATCGGTCATCATTGGCGAAATCCGGTGTGGCGACTACCGGATGGCGGACGGACCGAATGGTGATGGCCGTTACGCCGCTGAGCCGGTTCCAGGGAAAGGTCGCCTTGCTGACCGCGGCCGGATCCGGCATCGGTGCGGCCACGGCCGAGCGGTTGGCAGCCGAGGGGGCCACGGTCGTCGTGACTGACATTCTGGACGAGCCGGCAATTGAAGTCGTCCGACGTATTACCAACTGGGGTGGAAAGGCAGGCTTTCGTCACCTCGACGTCAGGTCGCCGTCGGACTGGACGCGCGTGGTCACCGACGTGATTGCCAGCCACATGCACGTCGACGTACTTCATCTCAATGCAGGCAAGAACATCGCCGCCCCGATCGCTGAAATCAGCACCGAGCTCTGGAACCGGCAACTCGACCTCACCTTGAACTCCGTGATGTACGGCGTCCGCGCCACTCTGGAGCACCTGCTCGTCGCGAAAGGGTCGATCGTCATCACCTCGTCCATACACGCGGTGATCGGACTACGAGGCTTTCCCGCGTACGCGGCGGCAAAAGGTGGTGTGAGCGCCCTGACCCGCCAACTCGCTGCCGAATACGGACCCAACCTACGCGTCAACGCAGTCCAGCCCGGTGCGATCGAGACGCCGATGTGGGGCGGGACGTCCGAAGGCGCTCGGAGCGCGGTCGCGCGAGTAACGCCAGCCGGAAGGATGGGTAAACCCGAGGAGGTCGCTGCCGCCGTCGCCTTTCTCGCCTCCGACGACGCCTCTTACATCACCGGCGTCAACCTGGTCGTCGACGGCGGCCGCGTCGCCTCTGCGCTCGACTGAATCCTCGCAGGGCGCGAACGGCCGAGTGTCGACGAGCGCCGACGCCGGGGACGGTGTAGACCGTACTGGTCACGGTTCGCCGGCCGAAGGAGCGCCCATGTCCTCAGCAGCAGCGACACAATCGAAGCCTAAGCTCACCAAGGACCAGCGAAACTCTTTCCTGGCCGCGGAACTTGGCTGGGCGATGGACGCGTTCGACTACTTCCTGGCGGTGCTCGTATACGCCGACATCGGCAAAGATTCGGAGTGCCGTTGGAGCGGATGGCGTTCCTGACCACGGTGACGCTCCTGATGCGGCCGGTCGGCGCGCTGATCTTCGGGCTGTGGGCGGAGCGGATCGGCCGCCGCATTCCGCTGATGACGGACGTCGTCTACTGCTCCGTCGTCGGCTTCCTCTGCGCCTTCGCGCCGAACTTCAGTAAATGCTGCGTGCAAACCCGCCACTATACTAATTATAGCCGGCGCAATGAAGAAACGCCTCGGGGGTATTGATGAATGAGTTCTCAACATCTTCCCAACTGTACGTCGATCGGGCTACAATTGTCGTAGCGGTGAGGATTGTATGAAGATCCGTCTTGACAGTTCCGAACAGGATCCGCTGAAGACGTCGAAGAGTCGTCAGATGTTCATCCATATGGTCATTGACGGCGTTGTGTGGTCCGCGCTACGTTTCCCGCTGTTCTGTTGACCGGGTGACACATCGAGGGGTTCACCGGCGCGGCTCGATCCCATAGCCGATATTTTCACTGGACTGATCACCCTTTCGGCAGGTCTTGCTACAATTGTTGCTCCTGAAGTAACGATACCCGCCGCCATCTTTGGGGGGTTTTCAACTGGTGGTGGGGGCCTCATCGCTAAAGGAATCGGTGAATTAGCTACCGGCGGAACCGCTTGTACTGTTGATGGTATCTGTCAAGGAGACTCCAACGGTATAGCAGGTACCGCCTGCACCGTTGCGGCTCAGACCCCTAGCGATGCTCGGCGTGGGTGCCGGACACCGCGGAAGTGGACAGGTGCCATTGCGGGGTGGGATGCGGCATGAAGTCCAGGAGCACTCCGACCTGCATGCGGCGGGTCCAGCAGGGCGAAATCCGACCGTGCGGTCGTGCGCAGCCACCGGAGGTGCATAGATGGCGTCTGCCCACCGGGTGTTCGCCGGGTCGCGCCGGACGGATGCGAGATGGGTTGTCCGCCGCTAATTGATCGCCGTCGACCGGCCACCGCAACCCTTGACACGGTACGGCGCCGCGCGGTGGGATCGACGAGCACACTCACCGCTCAGAGATGGAGTACGGAATGCGTATCAAGACGATGACGGCCACCAGGATCACCCTGGTCGCGGCGTTGGTCGGGGCAGGAATCGTGGCGCTGTCGGGTTCAGCGCAGGCGGCTTTGACGACCTCGTGCGTGGGAACAGCCAAGAACGTGACCGTGCCCGGCGATCTGGTGGTGCCGGCCGGTCAGTCCTGCGAACTGACGAACGTGGTGGTGCAGGGACAGACGACGGTGCGAGCGGATGCGGATCTGGTGACGACTCGGTCGACCTTCAAGGGCCGTATCACAGTCGGCAACAACGGATTTCTGGACCTGGACCGGACGACGGTGTCGGAGGCGACCAGCCTTGACATGGCCTACGGCGCCTATTTCCAGGACAGCACGCTGACCGGCGCTGTCACGGTCGCCGGTTCCGGCTTCCTCTACAGCTACGGATCCACCCACGCAGGGCAGGTCACCTCGACTCACGGGGAAACCTACATCGAGTCGGGTCGGCTGGGCCGCAATCTGACCACCAATGGGGACGCTTCCACCGACCTGACCGACACCGTCGTCAATGGGAGGGTCTCGGTCGCCGGTGCCATGTTCGGAAGCGTCATCTGTGCCTCGGAGATCTACGGCAACGCCGGCTTCAGCGGTGCCGGGGTAGACGGTGTGGTGCAGCTGGGCACCTCCGGAACCTTCACGGACTGCGGGTACAACGTCTTCGGGTCCAATGTCACCGTGCGGGGCAACCAAGGGCCGGTCAGCATCAGCGGCGACGTCATCCGCGGCAACCTGGTCTGCTCGGGCAACGCGATGAAGCCGACCGGATCCGACAATCGCGTACGCGGAACCTCGACCGACCAGTGCAAGAAGCTGACCCCAGCCCTAGCGGCTGCCGGCCCCATGGCCAGGTCCAAGATGGCCTCTCCGAAGGACCGGGCAAACGCGGCACTGGCCAAGATCAACCACCGAGCCAAGGCAGGCAGAGCCGCTGCCACCGCTGCCGGAACGGCGCTGATCGGTCGTTGAAAGTCCTGATGGTCGATCCCCCGCCGGCGGGATCGACCATCAGGTCGGCCACTCGGGTGGTCGTCGGTCGGTCGGGCTCTGCGGGTGCACCACAATCAGGCCGGGCGACCTGCAAGACGGTGTGAGTGGTGTTCGGCTGGGACCCCGGAAGGTTCAGTGTGACAACCAGTTCGATCATGCGAACCTCGGATGCTATCGGAGCTGCGGATGACGCGGCGCAGGTACAGAATTCCGACGCCGGCGATTGTCTGGCGAACTCCGCGACTTGCTGTTGGGGGTGCTGTCGGCGTGCTCACGCCGTAGCCAGCAGATCAGCTATGAACTGGCGGGCGGGCAACGCTGTTCCGGAGCACCAGGGCCGGAGAGATAATCTCCCGCAGGATGATGTCATGTGCTGGGTCCATACGCTGCTGCAGGACGGCGAGGGTGCGACGAGCGACTTCGGCGAAGTCGGGTCGGATGGTGGTCAACGGTGAGATGAAATAGGCCACGCGAATTGGTCAAGCAGGAATACAACCACTCGACCAGCCCGGCCCTGCTCAACGCGCTGAGCACGCCTACCACGAGTGGCACGACAAGGCGGTCGCGTTCGCGGGCTACGGCACCGCCGGCCGCGTCCCCGTGTCGACACCGACGACTCCGGCACCGACTGTCCCGAAACCGCAGCGCCGACCAGCCCATTCACCGACAGTGCGATGCCGCGGCACCGACCAGCCCCGCCACCACTGCCGACGTCGACACCGCAGCACCGACCAGCGCCACCACTGCTGCGGCCAGCGCCACCACCGCCGCCGGGGACGATCGCGGGTCGGGCTGCGGGTGCAGTGGGTCGTCGGGCGGTTTGCAGCTGGACCTGATCATGACCAACCGGACACTGTTCGGCGGCGACGAACCCGCCCACCTGACGGTCACGAACCGATCCCAGGGCCGTTGGCCAGAGCGCTGGTCATCGGCAACGCCGACACCGCCATCCGTACCTGGGTGCGTCGGCTCTGCACCGACCCACCTGCATGCTTCGGTCGTAAATGTTCAAAGCCCCACGAGAAGCGTGCGATACGTACAGCACTGCTGAATACGCTAGTATTACGTACATGACGACACTGCCGGTGGCCGACGCCCGTGCCCAGCTCTCGCGCCTGATCGACGCGACGACGACCACCCACGAGCGCTTCGAAATCACCCGCAACGGACGCCGCGCCGCTGTGCTCATGTCCGCTGACGACTACGACATCTTGCAGGACACCATCGCCGTGCTGTCCGATGCAGAACTACTCACGGCTCACCACGAGGGTCGCGCCGCCCTCGACGCCGGCGACTACCTAGACGCTGACCAACTCGCTCACGCGATGCGCGATGCCGGACGCCTGCCTCAGTGAGCGAACGTTACCGGCTGCGTATCGCCCGACCGGCAGCCAGGGCCCTGGCCGAGATGCTGCCCGAGAAGGTCGCAACCGCGGCCTACGAATTCATTACCGGCCCGCTGCTCGACAACCCCCACCGGGTGGGCAAGCCGCTCGATCCGCCGATGGCGCCGGCATGGACCGCGCGGCGCGGCACCTACCGCATTCTCTTTCTGCTCGACGAGAGTCACCACATCGTTGAGGTCACCGCAATTCGGCACCGCTCAGACGCCTACCGAACATGAACCGATCGTCGCGAAGACCGCTCCGTTCGAGGTTCCCCTTCCGGCGATGAGCCAGGAACTTGGAACTCGATTCCGACCTACTTGCTGCTCCGCACCAAGCCACCGAGCCACCGAGCCACCGAGCCACCGAGCCCAACAGTTCCGCCACAGCAGAACCGTAGCCGACCTGAGGGACTAAAACGATGCTATTTCATCACGCGCCCTTAGGACTCGACGACCGCGGCCAGCCGGGTCTCGGTGACCGCGGAGGCCCGCACAATCAGGTTGGTGGCCAGCTCGACGTGGTGCGAGTCGATCTTTTCACCGGCAGCAAGCTGCAGCGCGGTCCGCAATGCCACCGCGCCCATCTCGCGCAGCGGTTGCCGGATGGTCGTCAATGGGGGGGATGCGAGCCGCGCCAGCTGCGTGTCGTCGAATCCCACAATGCTGAGGTCTTCGGGAACGCGCAGCCCACGGTTACGAGCCGCTTCTATTACGCCGAGCGCGACCTGGTCGCATCCGGCGAAGACGGCGGTGGGCGGCTCCGGTAGGTCCAGGAGCGCGGCTCCGCCTTCCAGGCCGTCTTCGTAACGGAAATCCCTTAACTGGACGTAGTTGGGCGGCACATGCTTTCCCGCTGCCTCCATGGCACCTCGGAAACCCTGCATCCGCGCCTGGTTGCAGCTGGCGGTCGCCGGGCCGCCCAGGTAGCCGATTTTGGTGTGCCCCAACGACAGCAGGTGCTGAGTTGCCACCAGACCGCCTGCGAAGTTGGTCGAGCCCACGCTGATGATGTCCAGCTGTGGGATGTCGATCGGGTCGATGACTACGAGCGGGAGCCGCGCCCGGGCGAGGACGGCCAGATCCGTAGCGGTCAGTTTGATGTTCACCCCGATGACGGCCACGCGACCGGTGGCGGTCAGCTGTCGAATCCAGGGTGCGGCCCGAACGGGCTTGACGGCCTGTGGATCTCGGGGTTGTGAACTGACCACGATGTCCACGCCGGCGGCTCTCGCCTCATCGAGAACGCCTTCTATGACATCGAGGCCGTAGTTGCTCATCCCGCCGAGGAACAGCTCGACAGTGGCCTTACCGGTCGGCTCCGGTCGCCGACAGAAGTAGTCGTGCTGCTGTAGCACCTCCTGCACCCGTGCCCGCGTCGACGGTGAGACGTCGCTGCGCCCGTTGTGAACCTTGGACACGGTTGCAACGGACACTCCGGCGGCGGCGGCAACGGTGGCCAACGTGGCGCGAGATCTTGGGGTCACGTCGTGCTCCTATGTTCGGGCGCAGCTAGTGTCCTGCGCCTGAGTTTGGTTGTCATGTAGTGGGATTGGGTGATGACCGGACGGCCAAAAGCATTGCTGGAGTTGACATCCGAGGAATCCAAGCAGCTGGAGCGGTGGGCTGTACGACGAAAGTCGGCGCAGGGTCTGGCACTGCGTTCGCGGATCGTGCTGGCCTGCGCGACGGGTTTGACGAACAAGGAAGTCGCTGCGCAACTGGGGGTTTCCATGCCGACAGCGGGTAAGTGGCGGTCCCGGTTCGTGGAGTCGCGGTTGGACGGTTTGGCCGACGAGCCGCGATCGGGCCGCAAGCCAACGATCACAGCGGAACAGGTCGAGGACGTGGTGGTCGCCACGCTGGAGTCGACCCCCGAGCACGCGACCCACTGGTCCAGGAAGAAGATGGCCGAGCGCAGCGGATTGTCCAAATCCACGATCGGCCGGATATGGAAGGGTTTTGGCCTCAAACCGCACCTGACCGACGGGTTCAAACTGTCCAATGATCCGTTCTTCGTGGATAAGGTCTACGACGTCGTCGGGTTGTATCTCAATCCCCCCGAGGCTGCGGTGGTGTTGTCGGTGGACGAGAAGTCGCAGGTCCAGGCGCTGGGACGCTCGCAGCCAGCGTTCCCGATGATGCCCGGGATGCCCGAGAAGCGCACCCACGACTACGTCCGCAACGGCACCACCAGCCTGTTCGCCGCGTTCAACACCGCCGACGGCACCGTCATCTCCAGCATGCACCGACGGCACCGGTCCATCGAGTTCAAGAAGTTCCTCGCAAAGATCGACGCGGAAGTCCCCGCTGACCTGGACGTGCACCTGATCTGCGACAACTACGGAACCCACAAGATCCCGGCGGTGAGAACCTGGTTGGCCGCCCACCCCCGGTTCCAGATGCATTTCACTCCAACATATTCCAGCTGGCTCAACCAAGTCGAGCGGTTCTTCGCCTTCGTCACCGAGGACCTGCTGCAACGCAGCCACCACAACACCGTCCAGCAACTGGAAGCCGACATCCGTTCCTGGATCAAGGACTGGAACACTCACCCCAAACCCTTCCTCTGGACCAAGACCGCCGACGAGATCCTCGAATCCCTCGGACGCTTACTGAAACGAATCTCCGGCGCGGGACACTAGCTACCGGGCCGTCTAAGGCACCGGCTGCACCTTGACGGGTGTGGTCAGAGTCCTGTGGTAGCCCACCTGGCGGACAGGTCCCGCCAACCGGACCGGGCCGCGGCACGGTAGATGTGCGGACGACGTGCCGACGAGTACCTCGAGCTCTCCAGGCTCGACAATCCTGGTCATGTCAGGTGACACATACGCCGCGCGGTCGGCGTGCACGCTAAAGGTCACCTCTGCCGCGGCGCCTGGTTCCAGGGATACCCGGGCGAATCCGGCCAGCATCTTGAGTGGCCGGGCAACCTGTGCGATGACGTCGTGAAGGTAGAGCTGGACAACTTCGTCGCCGGGTCGGGACCCGGTATTGGCCACCCGGACGGTGACGGTGAATTCGCCGTCGGTCTGGATCTCGACGGCGCTGAGACGCAGGTCGTTGACCTCGAAGCTGGTGTATGACAGGCCGAATCCGAAGGGGAACAGCGGCGCGGCATCCAGGTTGCTGATCCCGGCGCTATCGACGCCGCCGAGAGGCGGCTGCAGGTACGTCGACGGCTGCCCGCCCGGATGCCGTGGGACCTGCACCGGCAGCTTGCCGCCGGGCACCACCCGGCCGCTGAGCACACCGGCGATCGCGGCGCCGCCCTCCTCGCCGGGCATGAACGCCTGGATCAACCCGGCCACGCGGCCGCTGATCTCACCCAGAGCGTAGGGCCGACCGGACACGACGACGACGACGATCGGCGTCCCGGTGTGCAAGAGCGCGGCGAGCAGTTCGCCCTGTACGCCGGGCAGCTGTAGGTCACCAGCGTCGCAGCCCTCGCCGGACGAGCCGTGCCCGAACAGGCCGGACACGTCCCCGACGTAGGCGATGCAGAGGTCCGCATCGCGGGCCGCGTCCACGGCGGCGTCGATCCTGGACCGGTCCTCGCCCAGGACCGTGCAGCCCTCCTCGTGCACCACCTCGACGTCCCGGAGTTCGGCGCGCAGCGCATCGACCCCGTTCTGCACCTCGATGCCGAGCCCGTGGGCGGGGTACCGCGGCAGCACATGATTGGGGAATGCATAGCAACCCATGAACGTCCTGGGGTCGCCCGCGCACGGCCCGACCGCGGCGATCCGGTGCAGCGCGGGCCGGCCGGCGCCGACTAGGGGCAGCGCTGTCCCAGCTTCCAGCAGGACGATCGACCGTTCGGCCATCTCGCGGGCGAGGTTGCGGTTGTCGGCCGAGTCGAGGTCGACGACGTCTGTGCAGACGGAGCCTTCCGGCGTCCAATCGGGGTCGAGCAGGCCCAGCCGAACTTTCTGCAGGAGCAGCCGACGGGCCGCACGGTCGACGAGCGTCTCCGAGAGTTGGCCCGAGGACACCCGATCGACGAGCCCGGCGCCGAAGCCGAGGGTGTCCGGCAGCTCGACATCGATGCCGGCGGCGAGGGCGAGAGCCCCGGCCGCGTCCGGGTCGGCGGCGACCCGGTGCATCGTGGCCAGAAAGGGCACGGCCCAGTAGTCGGAGACGACGGTGCCGGCGAAACCCCAACCCTCGCGCAGCACCTCTGTCAGCAGCCACGGGTCTGCCCCGGCCGGGACACCGTCGATGTCGGAATACGAATTCATCACCGACCCGGCGGTAGCCGTCGCGATCGCCGTTTCGAACGGCGGCAGGACGACGTCGAGCAGCTCGCGCCGTCCCATCGACACCGGTCCGTGGTTGCGGGCCGCACGGGACGCCGAGTACCCCGCGAAGTGCTTGAGGGTCGCGATGACGCCTGCGCCCTGCAGGCCGCGGACGTAGGCCGAGCCGAGGATCGCCACGAGATATGGGTCCTCGCCGATCGTCTCCTCGACTCGTCCCCAGCGGTAGTCGCGGACGACGTCGAGCACCGGCGAGAGCCCTTGGTGGACACCAACGGCAGCCATGTCGCGGCCGATCGCCGCGGCCATCCGCTCCACCAGGTCAGGGTCGAACGTGGCGCCCCAGGCGATAGCGGCCGGGTAGACGGTCGCCCCGAACGTGGTGAATCCGGTGAGGCACTCCTCGTGGACCAGGGCGGGTACCCCGAGTCGTGACCCGGTCAGCACGATCCTGTGCTGCCGAACCAGCTCCGCGATGCCCTGCTCGACCGTGACCGGAACACTGCCCCACACCCGGGTCAGGTGCCCGAGTCCATGGCGGCTCGCCTGCTCCAGCGAGACGGTCCCGGACGCCGCGAAAACGTCCTGCATGGGCGCGACGTTGAGGTTAGCCTCTGCAGCAATCTCGGTGCCGTCGCCCATATCGTTCCCGACCCAGCGGCTGCCGAGCTGGGCGACCTTCTCCTCCAATGTCATCGCAGAGAGCAGGAGGTCAACGCGTTTGTCGGCCGGTAGTGAAGTGTCCTGCCACAGCCGCTCGCTCGGGCCGGTCGCCATAAAAGCTCACCCATCTTTCACTCGAGGTCACAATTTCGAAAGGTTTCGATACCCCGCCGCGACCGCGTCGTGACCTTGTCCAGGCCGTGCCGGAATGCGGGTCTCGCTGTCTACCAAGAGCATCTGGCTTAGCAGTCTCACCCAGCCGCAACATTTGTTCAACCCCTTGACATTGCTCGGAGCGAAATCTACGTTAAAAAATGTTCGAAACGTGTTCCTGAGCTCTGACGAAACGGTCGGCAGGGACACCGGCGTCCGCCGATCAATTCACAATGCCGTGGACTCGGGTCCACGGCATTCGACTACGGAGATCTAGTGGCACTCACCCCGGCTTCTCGACGAAATTTCCTTCGGCTCGTCGCCGGTGGCGCGGCCACCGCTGGACTTGCGGCTTGCGGCACTTCAGGGCCCAGCGGCCCCAGCGGCACCGGTAGTGCGATTAGCGCAAGCGGCGGTTCGCCCGCGGCGGGGGGAGCCACGGGCAGCGCAACCTACTGGACGCTATCCGGGGCGCCGGGCGAGGCGATCCGCACCGACACCGTAAAACGCTTCAACGCGGCGAATCCGAAAACGCCGATCACCGTCACCACTTTCCAGAACGACGCCTACAAGACGAAGATCAAGACGGCGCTGGGCGCCGGCCAGGGCCCGACGATCATCTGGGGCTGGGGAGGCGGCGGGCTGAAGAGCTTCGCCGACGCGGGGCTGGTCGAGGACCTCACCTCCTGGTTCACCCAGAATCCCGCGCTCAAGTCGAAGCTGTTCCCGTCCTCCTTCGGTGCGGCGACGATCGGCGGCAAGATCTACGCGATGCCCGCGGAGACAGTCCAACCGATCGTCCTCTACTACAACAAGCAGGTCTTCGACAAGGTCGGTGCCAAGCCTCCGCAGTCGTGGGGCGACGTCATGGCGCTGGTGACGAAGTTCAACGCAGCCGGTATCGCACCGTTCTCTCTCGGCGGCCAATCCCGGTGGACCAACATGATGTGGCTGGAGTTCCTGTTCGACCGCATCGGCGGTAGCCAGGTGTTCCAGGCCGTTTTCAACGGCGAGAAGAACGCCTGGTCCAACCCGTCGGCCATCAAGGCGCTCACCCAGCTACAGACCCTGGTCAAGGCAAACGGTTTCATCAAAGGATTCTCCTCGATCACCGCCGATTCCAACGCCGATCAGGCGCTGCTCTACACCGGCAAGGCGGCCATGATGCTCCACGGCTCCTGGGTCTACGGCGCCATCGCCTCCGCCAACCCAAGCTTCGTCTCGGGCGGCAACCTCGGATACATGAACTTTCCTCCGGTGGAGGGCGGCAAGGGCGACCCGACCGACACAGTGGGCAACCCCGGCCAATATCTGTCGATCTCCTCGAAAGCCAGCGACGAGCAGAAGACCATCGCCAAGAACTTCTTCTCCACCGCCGTCCTGTCGCCGGCCGAGGTCAAGGAGTGGATCGACGCCGGCACCATACCGATCGTCAAGGGCAGCGACAGCCTGCTCGGGGCCTCCAAGGACGCCGACTGGCTCAAGTTTCAGTACAAGGTGGCCAGCGGGGCCAAGCAGTTCGCGCAGTCCTGGGACCAGGCGCTGAGCCCGACCGCGGCCGAGGTACTGCTCGGCAACATCGCCAAGCTCTTCCAGTTGTCGATCTCGCCGCAGCAGTTCGCCACCAACCTGAACCAGGCCATCGGGAAGTGACCACGACGACCGCTTCTCCCTCGATGCGGCAGGCTCCCCGAACCGGCGCCGCACATTCCGGGCGGGGCGGGTCCGTCTGGTGGATGGTGCTGCCGGCCCTGTTGTTCTTCGTCGCCTTCGGGGTGGCGCCGCTGCTCGGTGTGCTGGGATTGAGCTTCACCCAATGGGACGGCATCGGCGCGATTCACCCAGCCGGGTTGGACAGCTGGCGTTCGGTGCTCAGCGACCCCGGCCTGACGCACACGCTGCTGGTCACGTTCCTGGTGATGGTTCTATCCTGGGCGGTGCAGACCCCGGCAAGCATCCTGCTCGGGGTCTTCCTCGCCGGCCGGCAGCGCTACCGCGAATTCTTCGCCGTCTTGTACTTCATCCCGCTCCTGCTCAGCTCGGCCGCCATCGCCATCACCTACAAGGCCCTGCTTGATCCGAACTTCGGCCTCGGCGCAGGCCTGCACATTTCGCTACTCACGCAGGACTGGCTCGGTCGGGACAATCTCGCACTTGGGGTGGTCATCTTCATCGTGTCCTGGCAGTTCATCCCGTTCCACTCGCTGCTCTACCAAGGGGGCGTGCGGGCAATCCCGAAGTCACTGTTCGAAGCAGCGGCGGTCGACGGCGCCGGCCGTGTCCGGCAGTTCTTCAGCATCACCCTGCCGCAGTTGAAGTACACGATCATCACGTCATCCACACTGATGACCGTCGGCTCGCTGACCTTCTTCGACCTTATCTTCGTGCTCACCGCCGGTGGACCCGGCGACGCGACAAACGTACTGGCGCTGGACATGTACAAGCTGGGGTTCCAGGCGAACCTGATGGGTCCGGCGAGCGCAATCGCCGTCATCCTGGTGCTGGTCGGCTTGGTGTTGGCGCTCGTGTTGCGCAAGATCGGCGGGGGCGCGACCGCCGGCAGCCGGCTGGAAGGAGCCTGACATGGCAACGACCCTGACCACCGACAACGCCTCGAAAATCAGTCCCCGCCTACGAAAGTCGGGCGCCGGTGCCTCCAGTCGGCGGCCGAACTGGTTGGCCGGACTTGGCGGCATCATCTGGCTGGCGATCGTCGTCATTCCGATCTACTGGATCGTCATCACCAGCTTCAAGACTCAGAGCACCTACTTCGTGGAGAATCCCCTCAAGCCGCCGTCATCGCCGACGCTGGAGAACTATCGGCTCGTCATCGCAAATGACTTCGCCCAATACTTCCTCAACAGCGTCACCGTCACGCTCGGGACGATCCTGCCGGCGGTGTTCATCTCCTTCATGGCCGCTTACGCAATCATCCGACGCGGGACCACCCGCTTCATGCGATCGGTCAACTCGCTGTTCCTCATGGGCCTGGCGATCCCGTTGCAGGCCACCATCATCCCGGTTTACCTCATCATCATCAGGCTCAAACTCTACGACTCCCTGCCGGCGATCATTTTACCGTCGATCGCCTTTGCGATCCCACTGTCGGTGCTGGTGCTCTCGAACTCGATCCGCGACATACCCAAGGAGCTGTTCGACGCGATGCGGGTGGACGGCGCGAGCGAGTGGGGGATGCTGTGGCGTCTAGCATTCCCGCTGGGTCGGCCGGCGCTGGTCACGGTCTGCATCTACAATGGTCTCGGTGTCTGGAACGGGTTCCTGCTGCCGCTGATCCTGACGCAAAGCGCAGACAAGCGGACCCTGCCACTCGCGCTGGCGACCTTCCAAGGCCAATACAGCATCAATGTGCCCGCGGTTCTCGCGTCGGTGACCCTGACTGCGGTTCCTGTCGTCGTTCTCTACGCACTGGGGCGGCGCCAGCTCCTCAGCGGCCTCACCGCGGGCTTCGGCAAGTAGTGGGCTTCGAACAGTGAAGGAGCGGAAAATGGGCGAAACTCGGACGGCACTGGTGGTGCGGGGCGGGTGGTTGGGGCACGAGCCCGTCGAAGCGACCGACATGTTCATCCCTTACCTGGAACAGAACGAATTCCAGGTCCGGGTCGAAGAGTCACCCAAGATCTACGCCGACAGGGATTACATGGCCGGGGTCGACCTGGTCATGCAGTGCATGACCATGTCGACGATCGAAGGTGCGGAGTTCGAAGGACTTCGGGACGCCATCGCCGCCGGTACCGGGTTAGCGGGCTGGCACGGCGGAATTGCCGATTCCTACC
>JAABUR0100007007.1_pt1 | contig 13522 bp, 14 predicted proteins | sample 5560091 | NCBI WGS metagenome assembly JAABUR01 (sample SAMN10711879, study PRJNA513375) | rock metagenome | isolation source: Antarctica rocks | place: Antarctica: Victoria Land, University Valley sud
CAGTCATATCAATTGCAATTTGATTCTATGAATGATGGTTGAATAATGATAAAAATAGTATGGATGGCTAATCGGGTTTAGGGTGTGCACGGGACCGGAACGTGCACGGGCCCGGGCATACTCCTACCCGTAATGTGCGCTGGAAAGTTGCGCCCCCAAGACCTCCCGTATTCACAGTCTATTCCTGCGCTTCTGCAACCCCACTACCATGCTTCTTGCCCTTAACACTCCTCCATTCCACTGTCAATGCTCCAACAGCAGACAAACATGCCATGGCTAATGCAACGTTATACGCGTTTGTTAACGCAGAATTGTAAGCCAATAGCACAGCACTGAGATCATTTGTGGCGACAATTTTCCTAACATCAGTCGCTCCGATGTTCACCACATTAATAGGATCGAGTCCGGACACGTTGTTCAGTCCACGGACTAAAGTGTTTGTAAAAACACTCTGAGCGATAGAGATAAAGACAGCGCCACCAAGCGCCTGCGCAAAGAACATTAGAGATGCGCCGATTGGGACATCTTGTCTCGAGAGGACCGTCTGAGCTGCCATATTAGGCTGCTGCATACCTAGTCCAAGGCCTATACCAAACAAGATCTGATAGCCAATCCACTTGGAACCACCTGTATCTGGTTGGAACGTTGTCAAAAGGCCGGCGCCAGTAGACATAAGGACGGTGCTAATAATCATGAAAGGAGCGTAGTATCCTATAGCAGCAATGGCACCACCTGAAACGATACTGGCAATTACCAAGGAAAGTATCAAAGGGAGGTTCCTGATTCCAGACTCGACAGCGCTGACGCCCTTTATCGCTTGGAACCAAAGCGGTAGATAGTAGATCATTACTACCATTGAAGCGCCAAGACAGAGAGAAAAGCAAAAACCAGATGCTATACTCCGCTGCTTCATAATGCGCGGAGGGACCGTTGCAGTTTCTTGCTTCCAGGACTGGACAGCGATAAAGGCAATTAGTAGAACTCCAGAAATCACTAGCAACGTAACAATTCGTCCATCTTTCCAAGGGTATGTTGATCCTCCCCATTGGAGAGCTAGGAGGAGACACACGATACAAGGAAGGAAGCATAAACTTCCGAGAGGATCAAGCTGTAGGAACTTCTGTTTTATTGAGGTGCCAGTAGTTTCCGGACTGGGTAGTTTGAGGATGAGGACGATAATCAGGATTGTCAGGGCACCGATGGGAAGGTTTATATAAAAGCACCATCGCCTATCATAGATTAGAAGCTGTATCAAAGGCTAGGAAAGTTGTGGAAAGCCTACCATGTAACATGGTCAGTGAAGACCCCACCAAGCAATGGTCCCATAACAGATGCAACACCGTAAATTGCTCCGATGAGACCTTGGTAGATTGGTCGTTTGTGGAGTGGAACAATATACACCATAATGACGATTGCTCCTGAAAATATGCCAGAATTCCCCAAGCCCGCTATGGCGCGCCCTATTATGAAGGCGATAGAGCTCGGTGCGGTACCGCAGATAGCAGACCCAACCTCGAAGAGACCGATCGACACGAGGAAGACCCATTTTGGGTTATAGAATGTGTATATCCGTCCAAAGAGTAACTGAGAGGCACATTGGGCGAGCAGATATGCACTTCCGTACCAGCCAGTGTCCCCCAGGGAATTAAAGTCATCGGTGATGCGGGGAACAGCTGTAGCAATAATGGTCCGATCCTGCATGTTCGGTCAGTTTCGGTCCAATTCGGTTCCTTGATTATGAACCTCAAAGTGCGGAAAACCGTACGAGAGCGACTAGAAACACGCCGAGATAAAGGGCAAGCATAACTAAAGCAAGGGTGTTCCCATTCGGATAAACTGTCTGGTCTTCATGATGCTGCTCCGAGATCGAAGGTTCTTTCTTCTCATTCTCTGTTGAAAGCTTTTCTTGCTCAGCGGTAGGCAGCTCTTTGGCCATTTCGGATCACGTTCACAAATTGCTTGAATCTTACGTGCCTGTGTGTTGTTTTCGGAGCTTGAAGGACGGAGATCTTGGTTTTTGGAATTGCGCCCACCATCTTGTATATGTATATATACTGTGACTCGGACGATTGTGAGCAAATGAAATGATAGATGCCGATGAATGATGAAATCTACCTAATTGTGACGGGCCGAAGAATGCTCTTGTTTCGGACCTCAAGATGCTGCGTCACTGTGCGCGGTAGAATTCTAATCCTAACGCCGCCCGTTCTCAGCCTACCTCCGATTGGAGCTGATACATACAGCGGCAATATGGGAATTTGATTCTAGTATCGCGCTAACCCCCTTATTGCAGTTATTAAGACGTACGGGATGACTAGAAAATGTTGTTTATGGCAGCAATGACATGAGGCGGGTGTGGAATAATAACATTTGGTAAAGATGTTGAATCGTAACTATCTAGAATGCAGCCTTCAATCATGAAGGAGGGTCTGTCACGGATGCTTTTCAATCATTGATATCTCTTGGTTGTTGAGAACTCTTGCCTATAATCCATTAGTGATTGAAACAGCTCAACAGATAGGTGGCCCTCTTTACCGACTAGTTCCTCGAGTGTACTAAGTCAGCCAAGTTTGGACGGAGACAACCTGTCCTCCAGCTTTTCCACCACCCCCCGTTGTGATATATAATGTTTTCTCCTCCTGCTTAGATCCTCGTCCAAAAATTGCCCCCGTTGGCTGTAACATTTTGAAATTAGGCTGTGCTGTGATATTTCTCTGTTTTCCTTGCAGAGTCACCTCACTCAACGCGTCCGAATGAGTCGCAATCCAGGCGTTACCTTCCCAATCCATGTCAAAATCATCGTATGCGCCAAATTCTACTCTCGCAAGTATCTCCACCTCTCCAGCTGAGCTGCCGTCAGCGTTAATAGGGACGCGGCCGTAAGACCTTTGAGCTGAGTTGAGGAAATACAGCATTTCTCCAAACACACAAAGGCCGTTGATCGCTATAGGGCTAGGAAACGCAGTTGTAGCATTTGTGAAGGAAGGGTATTGCATAGCCATACTATAGATGCCCGTGGCTACATTCAACCTCCATACGGCCCCAAGAGCTGAATCCGCGATGAGGACGATATTTGGTTCACCCTGCAAAATCGTCGCCCCATTCAGGGCAGCAGCTTCGGGAATCGCTGTGATCATTTTCACCGTTGGTTTAGCCGTCTTCATATCGACGGACCAAATGGAAAATGATCCCGGTACCGCCTGGAACGTGACACTCGACCAATTCCCAGCGACCACAGCGAACATGTCTGGGGCATATTCGGCTATACCTGTCAGACTGCTGACACCAGGGAAGCTGTACAAAAGGATTGGTGATAGTTTCCCTTTCGCATTAGGATCAAGTTCATAAAGGTTTGGTTGATTTGAAACCGTGAGAACGAGGTGGCCATTTGAGCGAGCGGCGAGATTCTCTAACGCGGCTATGTCTTTGAATTGATAGACCATCTGGACAGCAGAGGGTTGTGGAGGAGCAGCTGGAGCAAGCACATCTTGTATGCCAAGGCTGACGGGGTACTGAGGGACCAACTGGCCCGTAGAGTACAAATTTGGAAGCGTCAGAACGCTGAGAGGAGCAAGAAGCAGTAAGAGGGATAATCTAAGCATTTTCAGAAAAGCTCTTAGCGGGCGGTGTGGCAAGGACAATGGTGATGGATACGACGATCTTAAGCCCAATGTAAGGATGTCTGTTAGGGTTGGTGGACGCGCGGTTCTAACATTTGGCCGGACACTCCCTCAGGACTTATACGCCGAAGTGTCCCGTCATTTTCTGGAACTGTAATACACACCTGCACCTACACCTGCACCGACACCTGCACCGACACCTGCACCTACACCAGCACTTGTTCTCGTGGGGCTAGCAAACATCGATCGATCGTCCGGCTGGCACTCCCGCTGGGTCTATTGACACCAGCGAACATCCAGCAAACCCTCTTTGGAAGCCACACCCGCTCCTCACCAGTGGTTCTAAATGCTCCGCTGAGTGTACGCTGAGCGTACACCGGCATTGCTCTGCTGCACCATGCTGCGTCTTCTCAATCTGCGCTGCTGCTGCGCTTTCTTGAGGGTCTAGGAAGACTGTGCTGCACTACTGGACAACAGCGCAGCGCATATAGTACAGCACATTGTATATTCACATAGGGGAACATTCAGGGGAATTTTACACCCAACCCATTATGAATTTCCAATTTTGAATCTCCACCACTAATCTGGTTGCTTTGCTGCGCCAAGGCCCCTATTTTAGCGCTTGAACTATGACGTTGCGCTGTGCTCCATGATGCCGCTGCTGCGAGGGTCTGCGAACACTTTGCTGCGCTGATAGGTGACAGCACAGCGCAGCGAAGCAATTAGAAAAACCGCTGGTGATCGGGCAACTAGGCGCAGGGATATCAGACCCTGGCTCGCTTATGTTAGGATCTCTGGAAATCGCCGCGCAGATGCTGAGATCTTACCCCTTACCAGTCGTTGGAGAGTTATATTATATTAGGTTCGATTCCTAACAGCGCTGGTACAATGGTGTTGTGGTTGTTTTTCTCTTCTTTACCCGGCTTGCAGTTCGTAGAGGGTTGGAATAGCCGAGCCAGGGCCGGAACCAATTCTCGGCATCGGGCCGGACTTTGTGATTAGCATGAGCCCCGAATCATTCCAGCCCGATGCAAAGCATATGCCGATGCCGAATCTACAAGTAGGGTTAAGCGAGGCCACACAAAATTAACGTGCAATTATGTTCATCACTCAAGAAAGCATCAGCTGTGCATATGTTAATCTTATGTCAGATCGGGCCGAATTCTCTTCTTCGCTTCAGGTCCTCATCGTCATCTCCGTCTGCTCATATGTACTTTATATCATCGGCGATTCGGGAAGGCCAGCCCCTGGCGCTAGTGATGGACAATCAAGCCCGGGGCTAGACTGCGCATGTACCAGCCCTCGGGCTACAAGAGCACCGGCCGAGCAACTCTAATTGCTGGGGGCTGAAATAGCATTAAATGAACCAATGAATTAAATATCGAATAAATCATTGAAATAAATCAATGATTTTGATTATCTAACTAGTTATCTAACCATCTATTTAAACGAATTGTTGACTATGTAGCGTGCTTAGTAGGGAACCATGGAGGGAGCCATGGAGGGAACTATGGATGGGTGTTTGGTATCGAGTTTGGTATCGAGTTCGGTATCGAGTTTGGTAGGGAGTTTGGTAGGGAGTTTGGTAGGCGAGTAGGTAGCTGAGTTGGTAGCTGAACATGTAGGTAGGCGAGTAGGTATGTAGGGTGGTAGGTGGGTGATGAAAATTTCGTCGAAGCTTAGGCAAATTTTCAAGCAGAATTCGCTCCAAGGTTCCAATGTGACTTCTTACCAGCCCGAAGCCAGTCCGGGGCCACATTAGCAGACCTAGCAAGTCAACATTGACGGGCCGGGTCCCCGAATTGCCAATGTACATTTGATTTTAAACAACAGTATGGAGACTGCTATACAGATACTTATGAAGTGTACTCTACTACATATAAGGTTTTATAATGCTTCGCTATGGTATTTCGAAAGCCGCGTCTAACTTGGTACACTAGTCGCAAAGTACTGATCTACAGTTAATAAGCGCGAAGGAAGGCGGAGACTGCCATTCAGTGGCTTCAAAAGTTAATGATGACTACACAGTAATACCGAGAGTTCAAGAAAATAAGTCGCCGTCCCGGTAATTCTCTCTCAGGACTCGACTATATTGAAGAAACCGAAATAAGATAATCCGAAAAAGCCCTAACTGAAATACATGCTTTTCGCCCCCTTTGCTCCGCCGCACCCTCTGCCATTAACACGCCGTCAAATCATAGAGAAAGATTGTAAGACCGAAAATCCGAAAGAGGGAGAATCTGCAACTCCTGCAATTACCACCACGCAAACGCCCCTTTGGAATGGCAGAACTTTCCATCGTCCGCGCCTGCCCCCTGTTTTACGGGATACCGCAAGTATTACCGCCGCCGAAAATGGAAAGCCGGAAAGGAAAGAGTAGAACAGATAGGAATGAAAAGTAGACTTAACCGCCTTTACCTCGGACTACGGGGACTGTGCCTCCTCGTTCTTTTTGGTCGAGGGTCTTCTTCCTCGTCTTCGCTTGTGTCGTCGTCATCGCTTGGTTGGTCATGGGTTGGGACAACACGCCTTTCTGATGTCTCTCTCGCAGGCTCGAAAGTAGTAGGAATATACTGAAGGCTGCCATGCCTGGACTGGTTCATATCGTCCGGGTTCTAAACCTACCAGCAGCGATGGTTTAGCGTCAAATCTCTGCGGCACAGCGTGCATCGGAAGGTTATCAGCGGTGACGTCTCTCTTGTAAATGGCTGCGGCTGCGTGCGCTGACTTGGAAGTTGAGACCTATAGCTTGGATCCACGTAGCCGAGCTCCCCACTCTGCGGTGGTCGTATACCCGGTGTTTGTGCTCCGTAAGCTGGTGAGGTGTAATATCTGGCTTCGTAAGCTTGCCGATCAAGAGGAAACGGTAATGGTGGCGTATTTGACCGGCTTGTGGATTGGTGGGTTTGGAATACATTTTCTCCTGGATATAATTCACGTCGACGTCGTTTTTGCCGAGGCTGTGGAGACCCTGGAGGACTCAATCGTGCGTACTGGTCAACATCGCGTGGTGCATAACTCAGCGTTGAATCTTGGATTTCTGACGCGGTGGTCAGCTCCCGGAACGAAGCTACCAGATTCTCTGCTCCATAACCAGAAGCCGGTCTTGAAGCAGGTCTATCTGACTCAGTAACCCGCAAATTTGGACTTGGACCGGGCTGGCTTCTTGTGACTGATTCCGCAGGTGCTTGCTTTAGATAAGCAGAACAGAAAACGCACTTGTTATGGCCACAACTGCAGGCATTAGTGCCGATAGCAATACCCTTCTGTTTGCATTTATGACATTTCCATGTTTCTGGTTCCTGTTTTGTTAGATGCCGACAGCCGCCTTTCATGCATCTCTTGTGGCGGCAATCTTTGCATTCTGTCTTCTTAGGATTCATTAGGCTCTTGCATATGTGACACTCCCATCGCGCTGTCATTTTTTACAGCTGGCCAAGTGTGGATTGGCCAGTTAGGGCTTCGGAAAGAGTATAGGGATAAAGACCTACAGAAATCTCGATCCCGATAGCCACTGGGTGGAGTTTCTATCGGCGGATTGTTCCGGGGGGTGGTCGAGACCTCCGCGTTGTCAATTCCGCTAGGTAGGGATTAAGGGGGGGCCGGCGGAAGTAGGGGGCGGAGGATCTTCAGGAACCTCGATCTCGATAGCTAGGGTGTGAAGTTTCTGTATGTGGACTATTCCTAGATGGCGTTTAAACCCTCCCGTTACCGATTCCGCTAGGTAGCGGCTAGGAGGAGAAAAAGGGTGGTGGTGGTGGTCGTAAGGCCTCAGGAAGATCGATCCCGATAGCCAGGGGGTGGAGCTTCCACTTCCGAATTGTTCAAAAGATCCGTAAAACCCTTCCCGTCGCCGATTCCGCCAGGTAGAGGTTAAGGGGGTGTTGCGCGGGGAATAGGTTGGTTTTGTAGCGCCAAAGGGGATGTTGGGTGGGGTTGTATTGGCGGAGAGATGTGGTTTGCGATGTTCTGCTGTGAGAGAAGCCAGGGGATATATATATACCCGTTGGAGGACAGTGAAAAAAGCGCTCGAGAGACGCGGGATAGGGTGAAGAAGTAATGAAGATTGAGCGTGATGCGAAGGTCGACGAGCGCAATGAATGAAAACTCACCCCACGCGAAAGTTGGGATAGCGCAAAATGGTGGTAAGTAGTAACCTTTGGGTTACGGGAGCATGAATGAAGGTTGATTGATGCTGCGAATGAATATGTTGTTTTAAGAGCTCAAAACTCTCAGAAGGTAACCTGGAACCGCGGACTTGTCCGTATCCTCTCACCGTACTTGAAGAAAATCCATGGAATCGGACACATTGCCAGAGCTATAAACGCCAGTAATGAGTTCCCCCAGCCAAGCCCCAACGTCGTGTACATCTTCTGGCCGGCTAGCGGAAGTAGGGCGCCAGCGAGCGATCTGAGCAATGCGTTGGCTGCGAGGGCCGAGGCGGCGTGTATGGCAAAGGCGTCGACGAGGTAGGTTGAGATTGGCATGAACGTGGCCAATATGCCAACACCGACTGGAATCATTAGCAAAAGCAGAATGTCCTTGGATTTGGGAGAATTTACCGAATCCAGTACCAATGATGGGCGCAATCCAAAAGGTATGCTTGTCAGCTGTCCAGCCGTATATGAACAACCCAATTGGGACACAGAAAGCTCCAGGTATCATTGGCGGCAAGCGATACTCGGGCTTCATCACACCGTCTTTGGACATGCGTTTGAGGATACGGTCACTAGCACCACCAAAAAGAAGCAAGCCGACAAACATTCCTAACCCAATACCCAAGTATGTTAAGCCAACTGCCCCTTGAGAGAAGTGGTACTCCTTTTCAAAGACCTCGGTGATAGTGGTGAAAAGGAGGTACAGGTAACCATACACGACAGCCATGAATGTGGACAGAGCCAGCACGATGGGAGAAAACACCAACATCTTCATAGGTCGGAAGATGGCGATCTTGAACAGAGCTCCAGGTGTGAGGTCGGGAGCTAATTTGGATCTAAGGTTCTGATTGCCTGTTTGTTTCCTCAACCGTTTAGTCTTGCGCTCCAGAAGCGTCGGAGGATAGGTCTCGCGCAGTAAGACGAAGGCTACAAGGGTGATGGCGCCAGCCTAGCCTGTCAGCATATGTATATCTCATCTCATGTGGAAAGCCCTGTGCTCACCACGATGGCAATCAACCAAAACACCCATCGCCATCCTTTTGCCTGTGACAGGAAGCCGCCTGCGACTGGACCAACCACTGGGCCTAGGAGAGGACCCATAGCCCATAGAGCCATCATCGCACCTCTTTTCTCTTGTATGATCATATCTGCTATCGAGCCGCCGCCTAAAGTCAAAGGGGCAGATCCAAAGACCCCTTCGAGAAACCGAAAACCGATAAGCATGTTCAGATTGCTGCTGACGGCGCAGGCAATAGTAAAGATGACGAAGCTGACGTTGCATACGTGATAAACAGGAAGACGACCGTATAGCTCTGATAGTGGGGCGACGAGAAAAGGACCGAAGGCGTAGCCTAGAATGTAGACTGACACAACGAATGAGGCAAGCTGAATGTTTGTGGACTTGAATTCCGTCATCACTTCCGGGACGCCTGGAGCGAACATCGAGGATGCTAGAGGTCTGTCGCAAGCAGTCAGCTATCTGGGGCAAGCAGGTAGAGTTGGGATACTTGCGTGATGAAGGTAACCATGGAGATGATGGCGACATTACCCAGCTTCAGAGCTTCCGACCAATTGAGAGGGTTCTCGGGATCGTCTGGCCCATCCCACGAGACTATATTAGGATCCTGTGGCTCATTCACTTGTACCTCTGCTTCGGTCTGGCTGGTGGAGGAGCTCTTGTGTCCAGCCTCCAAGTCATGCACTCTACCTAAACGCTTCTCTGAATCTTGATCCTTATGTGCATTCAGTTCAGACTCATTCTGGTTCGAGGGCGTCCTCTCATTAGACCCGTTTGCTTCGGCGATCTTATCGTTGCTGTATTCATGCGCAGATGATTCCGGTACTAGCTCATCCTTGTCTATGAGGCTCTTCCCTTTATGTTCACTCGCAGGGTGCGCGATTGTTGATTGATGCGCAGGTGCCCTCGAACTTGATATGCCAGGATTCACAGGCGTCTGGTCATCGGTTGGTATGTCGGCATCGTGACCCTCGAGGAAGGCTAGCTCTTGACGTCGCTTCTCGGGGTCAATTGGTGATGGTAGCGGAGGGATGGCCAACTCTGCCATGATGGGGATCTAAGCAGTCCCGCCATTGTCAGCTCTAGATCAAGGGCCATGGTGAACAGCGCTGTAGTAGATGAGACAAAGTCATGTAACGGTAAAGATAAGTAGGCACCTTCTGACTCCTTGGTGTCGGTCGTGGGTACCTAGTACCTTATTCCGCTACCGTTGAACGCGGCCCCCGGATCCCGCGCGCTAGAAGCAGCCAGGACTGCGTGGGCTTCACAGAAATAAGAACGGTGGTTCGATTGATAACAACAGCGACATCTTCGTCGAGGTTGACAGTGGGAGGAATCCGCAGTCTTTGGATGGTTGTAGTCTGAGAACCCGACACCAAGGACTTCTTTTCCGATTGTCGCAGCGATTCCTACCGTACCATTGCCCTGCACAACATCTTGCCCTGCACGTTCCCGGGATCTTCGCCTTCCTAGTTCCGATTTTATGCAGATTAACTAGAATAACGCAGGGCACATCTCTTGCACAACTAGGCCGAGCACCCCGAAACAGTTTATTCACTCTAACCATCAACTCGATACTCCCTAAAATACACATCACCTTGACAATCCACAGGATGCTACTCTTCTCTTACCACAACCCTGTTACTACCGCAGGAAAGGACGTCGTTCTAGGTGCTCGAACGTCTCGAGAAAGTCTCATCTGCATGGATCTTCGGAGATGACCAATTAATTCTCCACCAAAACTCTACCTTACGAATACCGAATACCCTGGACTTTCTCTATTGTCTCAAGAATGGCCCCTCGCGCTCCCGGCGGCTGGAAAGCGGGTCAAGAAGAGTAGCCACCATGTATCTTGCTAAGCTAGAACGACGGAAGAAAGGTCTCAGCATTGATCTAAGAAGAGATTTGTTTCAGGGGACCCGCGGGAGCTCGATAAAAGCTTACTCTCTTACTGCAATTAGCGACATCTTCATTTCTTCTCTCCAACTATTCTTGCTAAGGCATCATCGCAAATCTATCATATTCAACACAGGTGCAACCGAATTGTAGGACCGTGGCTGCATTTCTCGTCAAGAAGTTTCTCGTCAGTACCGTGCCTTGATAGTAACGTTCTACCCAAGTACTCGACACCGTTAGATCTATAGTAATCCCGGAAGGATAGAAGTGACGGACGCCGACTACGAAGGCTGTCTCTATCGGAACCGGTTGGCGCTTGGTGGCATGGCTTCTCTTAAGAAGCGATGGTCACTTCGAAGCCTGAGATAGTCACAAAATGAGAATGCAAAAGAGAAGGCACCAATAGGTAACTTTGAACGAGTCCACGTCATTGAAAGTCTCATTATCTATCTCAATTCCCTTGGACCTTAGATGATTGAACTCTTCTACTTCGGCACCGGAGCGTCATTCCCTGTCGTTGAAAGCTGCAACATGCGCGGACTTATTCCTTCTTCTGATGAGTACATTTACGATGAGTTGGCCAAAGCCTCCCGCTGGAGCCAAGACCAGGATCGAACTAAGAGTTGTGAAGGTATTGTCGGGGTCCTTGTAAGAACGAACTTCCACTCGAAGTTTCAGTAAAGTAAGGGAAGCGTCATTCCAATGGATGGTCTCTCCTAAGAGAACGAGACGGTAGGTAACCTTGATTTAGCTATTGTTACCCATCAATTCTGAAGATGTATAAAACCATAACAGTTTCACGCAAACAGAGTAGTCAACAAATTCGGGAACCAGAGCACGTACGGGGGTAGCAAGACGCCTCGGTTTCGACAAAATTGACTGAGCGGCTGTTATCTTTGCGGACTCCCACCGATTCATAATCAAGTCCTAGACCTCCTCTCAAGGTAACGGCTGCATGTTCTGACCGAGTCGTCCCTATTGGGTTTTAGCATATTCGAAAATTAGATACGTACTTTCTGATCCGAACAGCCGGCTTCATCGCCTTACCTTCCCCGGGTTCAGCGATCCTCCTCTTAAGCCTGATCTTCCCCGAACTCTTCGGTCTGGCGGCGCGACCCAGATATCAGAGGCTTTCCTTCGCTGCACTTATTTAGATTCCGGCCTCCATCTCAGGTTTGGTATCAGAGACCTTTCTATTTCGGATTATTTAACATAGGGTTCTCCTCTTCACTAGTCAGTCGCCATCAATGACTGATAAACTTCTCTCTACCGAAGCGCCGATGGATGTGTGGTGGTCTGCCCGTCAACCACTTTCGGAGGGGTTTGAGAATGTCTAGGATCGTACATCTGCTCTTTGTCTCAACCCTTTGTTACTCGACACCTCCTTCGGATATTCCTTTACCCATACCAGAGGCTGTATCCCTATCTCATCTTGACAATATTTGGTTTATTCCGCCCTCGCCTATGCTTCATGAATTATTCCTTTCGGTAATTTGACGCGCTTGACGCGAGGTCTACTCCATACCTTAACCTCCTTGAAACACAATCACTCTTCGACTTATCGCAGTTTCATGGACTTCGACTTCTAAAATGTCTTTACTATCAACCTACTGTCTTGTAACTCAGGCAAAGTAGTTGAGATATCATGAGAGATCTATGTGATTTAATGCTGTTGGTGTACCATCATAACACAAGGGTTGCTAAGTCATCAACACCAATATTCAAACACCAAAGGCGTCCTCTTAACAAATTAGATCTATCTACGACTATTGCATGATCCTTTAACACCAGCCTTTCGCCCTTTGCTCAATTCATACATGGCCATATGTTATAAATCGTGTCCAATAGTCGGAGTCTTTGAGCATAATACCTCTGCTCTATTCTCAACATCAAACCTGATCAACCGCTACCATGGCCAAACCCAGTCTCCGCCTTATTCACGCGACCAACAGCCCCGAAGAACTTCTCTTCCGAGCCAACGCCTATCTCAGCAAAGGCGCGCCAAAAAAAGCGCTCCAACTTTACACCAAGGTTCTCTACGAGACCTCTCCTGGTCACATCTGCGCTTTCCTGAACCGTGCGTTAGCCTACATGAGGCTTGGATATCCAGCGTTAGCAGTAGTCGACGCGTATCGAGCTGGAATAGCAGCTAATGAGATGCGATCTATCAATGTCGATATTCGAGACCCTGAACTGAAGAGGGTCGCCGCAACCAGACTTGCAAGGATCGGCAAATACTTTCGCACAGAAATACTGCACGTCAATGGTAGTGCCTCTTGGACATTGCCCGAGGTTTCTAAGATTGGAAAAGGCTGGGAGACCTTACCACTCGCCAGCATTGTCATCAACAACGGTGAAGCAAAGATCAACACGAATGATCGCGCAGAACTGTGTCACGCCTTGGAAATGCGAGCAATCTTCCGGATGAGCGCTGCCCTTATGTATTGTGGTGGTGGTGCTATATCCGATGGTCTGGGCTTGATTTCGGATGCTCTGATGAGATGTGATCCTACATCAGTTGAGATATCCTGTTTCAATACCCTTGGCGGAGAAGCCATGAAATGTATTGAGTACATCATGGAAGAAGAGGAAGTGAGGAGAAAGAAATCACTGGGAAAGATGACTGGTGGGGATGACATAGCCTCGACATCGCAGCCTCCGCTAAAGGAATTGGTGAAAACAAAAGTGACAATGGTACGACGAGAGGTCTATCCATGGAAGAAATTGGGAGCTTCTCCCAGTGTCACCGATGAGCTTGGCGAAATGGTTCGGCAACATACATCGAATCTTGTCGTGCCGTGTACCACTAGGCCTACCCAGGAGGGTTTGAC
>JAABUR0100007010.1_pt1 | contig 13519 bp, 10 predicted proteins | sample 5560091 | NCBI WGS metagenome assembly JAABUR01 (sample SAMN10711879, study PRJNA513375) | rock metagenome | isolation source: Antarctica rocks | place: Antarctica: Victoria Land, University Valley sud
GGTCCTGGCCATGTTCTAGGATATGCTGTGCAGCTGTTTGGTGACCATCCGAGGTATTGAGTTGCTCGTGGACAGCCATTTGCTGAGGTGAAAGGACTTGGCTTGTGGAATGTTGTAGATTAGTTGGTGTGACTGGCATTGAGGCCTGTGCTGAAGGGACCATTGTGGGATTTGACTGAAGGTCGTGGAAGATCTTTTGTGCTTCTGGGGTCAACTGTGAGAGGACCTCTTCTTGGTTTGGATACCGTTCCGAATTGACTCTGCTTTGAGATGGCAAAGCCAATTCTCGTGTTTTGCGCTTCTTCTGCATTGCAGTATCAACTTCGGCCATCTGCTTGTGGAATGGATCGTTCGATGTTAAGGACTCTCCTCCAAAATCTTGAGACTCTTTATGTGCTTTGTGTAGCTGATCAGCGTTGGACTCATCTAAGGCTCCAAGCGTGCTAAGGCTATCCTCGCTATCACTAGTCTTACGCTGTCCATGGCTGTCGAAGGCATTAAGAGTTTCGCGAAGACTCACGACACGAGGACCAATTTCAATAGGCGTATCCATTACTGTCCCCCATTGTCCCAGATAGCCCAATCTCCTCGCTGTTTCTATAACGTCGTAATCAGTGTCGTCAACCTTGGCGCGCTTTGGCGGGGAAGTATCGCTGGGACAATCTGACGGTGCGGTGTCCGTAGTCAAGTCATTGTTATGCATAGCTTGACGCAGCTTGGGATCATAGTCTTCCGCCTTTTTGCGATAGTACTCTTCGATTCCAGCGGGGAATTGACTGAGGAAAACACTCTTCTCCACTGGAAGACTACTTGAATATTGGGCATTGCTTCTGTTGTTGTTCATTGGCAATGGCAATGAAACAGACTCATCTATAATGAAAGGCGTCTCGGGTTCCGGAAGCGTTGTATGAGCATTTGAAGCCGATTCTATCGAAATCGGCTCCACTGCGGCAGGTTCAGACGCTGTAGAGTCTTTGCTGCCTTTTGACTTTGACTTTTTCTTTGTTTTAGTCATCGTCTTCTTCCCAATCTTTTTGGAGTCGGCTGACGGTATAGGCATATTTGATTGAAGTGTACAGGCTTCAGCTTGTTCTGTCTTTGGCTTTTGAGAAACCTGTCGATCATGTGCCGACTCAAAGGGCTGCAGTAATTTGTCGGTGCCGATGGATGCTACATCACTCTCTTTTTGAGCTCGTAAAATGGCAGCTTTACCTAATTGGTCGTGCTCTAACGACCCAACGTGTCCTGAACCTTTCCCACTCGGCTCTGCTAAGTCGCTATGAGGTATTCCTTTCCTCTCCGAAAACGACTTTTCTCCAAATGGAGTATTCGAGGCTCTGGAATTTGAGCCTGCATAAAGATTATCTGTAGTAGTCTTCGGAGATTTGAGATTTCGCTGCTTTTTCATGTGCGTTAAAATCGGTGTTGCAGGGGTCACCAATGAACTCAATCTTGGCGGAATCTGGGGTCCATGCTTGACATCGGGAATCTTTGATGAAATGTCCAGTTCTGACGATGTAATCTTATCTGGCGCAGTTGAGGATGCATTGGCCTGTATCACTAAAACCCGATCCTCTATCTTTCCTGTAGGCGCTGAATGGGGGGCGTGTACGGTGACCTTCGATCCACCAACACTTGTGCCGAGGCTCTGTTCTTCGAATGTGATTGTCTCGGGATCTGACTTGTCAGGTGAAGGGTCTTTCAGGTTCTCCGTCGACAGTACTAATGGTCGATTCTCAGAAATTGGGTTTACCGTACCATTTAAAGGTGATGGCGGAACTGACGATTTCTTGTTCTCGTCCAAATAGTCGAATTGTTCTGTAATTGTAGCTAGCGAATCTAACCTATAGGAGCTACTTGTTGCTGCTTTCTGAATAAGCTTATCGTCGGGTCTGGTAGAATCATTAGACGGCTTTGGAGGTACGCTCTTTGTGGTCGAGTTGGCGATAGGTATTTGACTTTCAAGCGTGCCGCTGTCGGACTGCTCGGAGTGAGCATATGTCGTTGGTTCCGTCGACATGAAAGGAGAAGGGCCACCCATTTCACTATCTTTGGTAGAGCTACTGTCGACCCGAGACATTGGTGAGCTGACTGGTTGATCTTGCGGCTCTACTGTAGCTGCTTCTTGCTTTGGTCTAGCGCCCATTGACTCAGTTAAAGCAGCCAAGGTCATCGAACCATCTTTTATAGAATAAGCTTCCCCCTCTTTGGGAACCGCATGAGCAGTCCTGTCAGGTCTTAGGCTAGGTTGCAAAGTTGTTGTGATTGCCGCTGTATCAACTATACCAGTCTTGGTAATTGATGGCTTCGCTCCACCATCATACTGTTGAACACCCTCACCGGCTATTTCTTTGGTATACCTCTCGGGATTCTTCCCTAACCGAGCCTGAGTAGGATTCCTCACATCAGTCTTTGGTCTGGGGTAGCTCTCAGCTGCCTTTTGTGGCTGAGCCGTGGTAGTCGATTTTTCTCCTGTTTGCGGCTGGGTAGACTTCTCGGGGCTCTTCTCTACCCGAGCCGGTGTGGGCTTTGCTCGCGCTGTACTAGTTTTGCTGGCAGCAAGCTTTGGCTCTTTCTCTTTTGTAATTCGGGGAGCTGTGGGCTTGTTCTCAGCTCTCGACTCGGTGGGGCTCTTGGTATCCATGTCTGCCTTGTCAAGAACAACCCCGGATCCAGTGTTTCCAGATCGTTCCTGACTAGCCTGTTCCTGACGGCTGTCTTGCTGTTCCCTAGCTGAAAGAACATTCGCCATAATGGGAATGTTCTGTACAAAAATCTTCGACTCCGTAGCCCTTTGCCTTCCACGTTCGTCATTGCCTGTAGACGGAAGTTTTACAGCGACCTTGCGTTGACTGATATCGTGTTCTGACGTTATAGGATCTATATGCGGTGGTACTTCCATCGTCTCTTCTGTTAGCTGTGTGGCTATTTTACCATCTAGACCTGGCTGATTATCCAAAGTGGTACTTCTAGTGAAGTCTCTATGATTCACATCGGCATATGCTTTAGGCGTTTCAGCATTGTGCGAAGGTGAAAAATCACGCCGTTCACAATCTCCTCGGTCGAATCTACCTTCATTTTTGTGATGCTGCTTATATGGCGAGCCACCAGATTTAGAAAAGGCAGGAGTCCTCACACCCTCACGATTGTACCGATCATCCCAAGGACCATTCGGGGGCTGAACTCTGAGCCTTGAATCACAAGGACCTCCCAAAAAGTCAAGCGGCTTTCTATGAAAGACTTTGATAGCCTCGGTTGCACTACTCGCATTCGCATATCTGTGGTTCGCCATCATTAACAAAAACCCAAGGTTGGGGTGGAATGAATTACTCTATAAACGCGTAGTAGTTGCAGTCTGGTTTGAACGCATTGAGGGAGGCTCGTGGGCATGAAATATGAAGAATAGGGCCGCAATGAGCAAAGATTCTTCGCAGCATCTCGGAGTCAACGTGGTTCGGAAACCACCCGACGTAGAGGGTTTTATTATCGCAACGTTCCGAACCTCTCTGTACTTGATATATATTTCGCTGTGGACCGTTCTGACGAGGCCGCTGTCGTTCAGAAAAGCCGGCCGCGCTTGCAAGGTTTGTTGGGGTGGAAAGATCTCCATCTTGAGACCAAGCTGCCTGAGTCGATATATGCCCAGTAGAGAAATGCCTGTATGGTTCAAATACAGGTGGTAACATAGAAGGCACGATTCCCAGGTTGCTGGCGGCGGCTGGCAAATGAAATGCCGATTGCGACTGGTTTGACGAAGAACGCCTGTATTGTCCTCTACCACTAGTACGAAGACTAAAAGGTACAGCGGCCGGGTAATCGTTTGCAAGGAATCTGGCTTGGTCTACGTGATTATCCTCACTAAAGGGCGAAGCAGCAGAATAGACACTAAAAAGCTGTTTAGTATGGTCTGAATCAAAAGCTGATCTGACGCCACCCATGTCCCTGGGATAGCGATTTTCAGCTGCTGGAGTGTGAAGTTGATGTGGCATGTGCATGGCTTGCTGTACCGGTGACACTGGGACAGTAGTAGCACCCGTCGGCTGGTTGATCAGATTACGAGCATCATTAGAGAATCCCATAGGAGGCGGCTTCTTGGCTATCGGAATTCGCACCATCGGATGGGGCTGAGAGATACGTGCCTGAAACATGTCTTGAGGTATTCCAATGCCCAATGCCGTAGGATGGTGAGAGATAGGTATGGGTGGTGCTCGCGGTGGCTGAGCCGCAGTGTCGCTGGAAAACCCTTGCATGGGCACTTTGAGTGTATTGTCCGGAAGATCACTGTAGCGGTCTGTGCGGTCTGTCGCAACCTGCCCTTGCGAAGGTGAAAGACCCGAGACTTCCTTTGGTAAATCGTTTGACGGTATGTCTAAGGCAGAATTGGAGCGTTGCACAGGGGGTTGAGGAATTTGTGGTAAAGCATAGCTGACTCGTGAAGACTGTGGAGCGGACGAATTGCGTTGCGGCTGCACGGACGGATTAAGGAGTGACGTTTGGGAATTGGTAATATTCTGTGTGACGTTGTGATGAAGACCCTCTTTTCGATGCTGAGCACTAACGGCTGGCAAGAATCAGTGTTAGCCAAGTTCCTCTGCAAGCGCTAGGCAAAACATTCAACGATAAAAGACGGGCGATGAGTGAGTGAGTGAGTTGAGATCCCAGAACTGATAGGCCTCACGAAAAGCAGCAGATGAGCAAATGTTTGGGGCAGCCGATGACCAGACGAGTGAACACGCGAATCTACCTTCTCTATCCGAATCTAGCCTCACAAGGTCCCCAATCTTTGCAAAAGCTTCTCCCAGTATATCTTCCCCATACTCTGCGATCTCTGTCTCGGTAAAGATGTCGTGCAGCGATTGTGCAACTGCCATCCTATCGAAGCTGGCGAGCTTGCCCTCTTTCGAACCGTTCACAATCTCACGTACGTGTTGTGATCTGGTGAAGTTACGGAAAACAATGTTTTCGAGAACTTTGTGAAGAAACCCAGTTCCAAGAACGTGGCAATCGTAGTGGTCAAAGTATTCATAGATGTTCTTGATAGGTAGAGTGATTGCCCTACTCTGGAAAGGATAGTCTCGCTCCAGCCTTGCAATCATGCTGTCTAGGTCGTCTTCTGGCTCACTCCTTAGGGCGATCGGACCGCGAGGCTCGACTGCTTCACGAGGTAGAAATCGGCCAAGCCGTGTCGAGAAGATCGCCTTACCACGGCTAGAGACAGACATGATGTTTGCCTTGTGCTGCATGAGCGGAAGCAATGGGGCAAAGTGCTAGGTCTGAGCTGGTGTTAAGGGTTGGACTACTTTTAGTGTTGTTGACATGAAGCAAGAACGTAAGATATCCACGAGTTGGTTCTGGCCAAGCACGAGGGAAATTCCCTCAAGCACTTGCCAGAGAACGGAGCAAACGAGTGGTACAGGTATGGTAGTAAAGGTTGCTTTCGTCATCTATCGTACTTTCCAATAATCGGTTGATCCTAAATATTTAAGATTTCGTTACTGGCAGTACCGAGCCAAAATATTTGAAAGATAATAGTAGAAGATCGTGGTTTACAGAATTATTGTCAGGCTTCATACATAGCTTCAGGATACTTCACAAGCAGTTGAGGCTCATCACACAATAAGAGAGGAGGTAGTAAGGTAGCCGCTTCCAATGAGCACATATATCACTGACTGTGTCAGTGATATTCAACCATGACTAGTGAGCAGTAGTACGTGATGATAGGGAAAGGGTCCCCCAAACGTTTCAGTTGTTGGAGTTTACTCGGTTTTCTTAGTGGCTGTGATCTTCATCTTGAAGAAAACAACCAGATGTGGTAGAATCTACCGGGCCGGAAGGTAAGGGCTTCTGTTAAGAGGTAGGAGCTTATGTGAAAGGCGTTCGTAGCTGGCTGCCTCACTTAAGTCGATGAATGACATCGATCCTTGGGATACGGCTTGCATAGATATCTCTCACGTTATCGGTAGTACCACAGCTTGAATCGCATATGGATTCATGATTGCGTTGGCACAACACTTCGGCCTACTTTTTGGGTAGCTGACCTATCATCTTCATGATTTCAGATTCATTATCTCCGACGACTAGATCTCTTGTAAGCATGATGATTCACTGGTCTAGACAGCTAGAGTCCTTACCAGCCCGACCATTGTTCCAATCAACAATCTACATATAAGCTTAGCGCAGCCCTTTTCCATGGTCAATTAAGGTAGACTCACAACCGGTGCCCTGAATTTACTGGGGTCCTCTTTTAATCTTGTCAGCGCGTCTGCCTCATCTCTCGCTCCATCTACCACCTCTCTAGCTTTCTTTGGTCCAACATACTCCAATATACTCCTCAATTGATCGCTTGTTGGAGCCTCCTCGGTAACATCTAATTGAAACTCTGACCTTTGAATTTTGTTTTGCGCTGTGTGATCTGTTGCCTGGTCCATGGTTGCCGTATCAGACGCCTGAGCAGATATCTGTTTCAAAAGGGCATGGGCACGCATGGAGGACGGTAAGGAAGGACGGTGGAAAAGAGTTATGACATCGAGGGCTTTATGCTAAAGGGAGATGTCAGCGATGAAAATCCTTAGATTGCCCTAGATTACGAAACAACTTACGAAGCGAAACATTTCGTGTTCAACGGGGCCTATGTAGCTGCTGTGGTGAGATTAAGAAGTCTTGGGCTCCAAGCTGTGAGCTTGATCCACTATCTGAGTCCTTGTATGGTGATGCCGTATTTCTTAGATGGCTGAAGGTCCTCGAGGTAGTTAGCAAGCAACATAAACTTAGCGCGGCAAGCTTCCGAGTCGGAAAACCCCACGCGCGTTTGTGACCAGGTACGGTAATATAATCCTGATTTCAGGTTGTTACATTTCGATCTAGTGGTCTATGGGATGCTTTCTCTATGCTGAAGACAAGGTCTTGCAGGAAGTCAAAGGATGCCAAGTCTCTTCCTCCACAGATAATCCCCAAAACTTGGACCAGATGAAGGCCTGCCAGCTCAAGCGCCTCAAAGTTTTGCAAGTACTGCCTCGGCGCCGGAGACCTATTAATTGATTAGCTTTTATCTTGCGAATAATCGCCTTCCCAGTCTGAAAACCAACCGTAACATCACCTCCAGGCTCGTTCTCGGCATAGGTACTAAAAGATTTCGGAGTTAGTACTGCTTTTTGAGGGTAGACTCATGAGCTATGAGACGTGTTTTTAGAGTGTACACTCGCGACACATGTCTCAAAACTCATCATTACGTCTGGAAGTGGGTATGAACAACTTCGAAAAAATGCTTACACCTTGCCATGGTCGATGATCATAGCATATCGGCCAGTACGCTCGCCTCTTGTCCAGCCAATTGACTTAGAAAACTTGGCCTCAGGATCTGTCAAAAAAAGCTGCGGGACGGTAAGCTTGTGCCCGATTTTCCTCGCGTCTATGGCCAGACTACTGACGATATCATCTCCTTTGATGCCATTGGCCTTGCCCCAAGCGCTCATAACATAAGGGTCATTGAAGGCAAGGACCGCAATTATATCGACGCCTTTCGATTTGATCTGCGGCAGATTTTGAATGTAGCCTGGTAGATGCCTAACAGAGCAACCTGGCGTGAAGGCTCCTAGAACGTTGGAAGCCTCGTCAGCCCCAGAGTGCCATATCCCGTTGGAAACCCCTCCCCACAGTGGCATGCTTACCTGGAACAGCAAATAGCACGACCTTCTTATCTGCAAACTCCTTGCTAGCTTTGTACGGCTGAGGAACGCCGCAAGTTGTGATCTCTTCTTTCTCCTCAGTATGAGGGACATAGCTTGAGGTAATGTTTTGTTAGCTAACCCTTTCGAGACGCCGGCTACAGATAGCGATCTTACGAGAATTCGACTCCTTCCGGGAACTTGTCCCCAGCTTTGAGGCCAGACATCTTGACTGGTCGAGAGGCTGATAGATTTGGCTTCAGGTAACGACTGACGATGAGACCGATCAATGGGAAGTTCGCATATAATGCCTTGTTAGGTAAAGGCAAAACGAGACCGGAGCCAGACAAGTCGGTGTTTGTCAGCATTGTGGGGCATTCTACATTCGATTACCCCGCGGTCCACTTTAGTGCATCGACGTTCATTTATCTCAGCAACGCGTTGTGAGGAATGTGAAATCATCTATGAGATTTCTCGGAAATTAATATTTCCCTCTATTCCTTTTCTCTTCTTTTCCAAGCCACGGTCTATTGTACAAAAGAATCGCAACAGCAAACACCAATCCAATAAGGTTTTGAAACACTAAGATACCACCTAGTCATTTTTCCAAAGAAGCCTTGTCACCTTGAGGAGGCAGTCTCTCTGCGATGTACGCCTCTAGATCGTCGATTTCTTGAGGATCGGCTGAGTGAGCCAGACCCTGATAAGTGTTGAAGTTCACAGTCCACCCCATATCTCTCAATGCCTGCGCAGTCTGTACGCCCCATTCGTGCTTGACAAGCGGATCCATGTTCCCGTGACCCATAAATATAGGGGTCTCCTTATTCGGATTATTTGCTGGTACATAATCCTTGATCTTGGTGTGCAGGAGGAGGTAACTCGAGAGCCCAAATATCCCAGCAAGCTTATCGGGACAGGTGACTCCTGTGAAGAGTGAGATGGCTCCACCCTGAGAAAACCCGCCTATACCAAGTCAGCGTCTAAAATCTGGCTCCCACGCCACGTAATAGCTAACCGAGAATTATCCTTGATGATGGGATCCCCTTCTCTATCTCAGCTTTGATGAGGGTGTTAAAGTAGTCTCGAGACTTGAGGATTCCCGGCTGATCGTGGGCTTGTGCAAGGTCGCTGAACGTGGTCTGGAAACCGAAGAAGCGTTAGTATCTTCATAATCAGTGGAAACTTGTGAGACGAGCAGTATGGGGTTGCTTCGTGCATGAAGAAAACGAACGGTATCGCGTGGTCTCACAATGTCATACCATCCCGGCATTCTCATTCCGAAGTTCTAGACACATGGATGTCAGTCTTGTAGTTCATGTAAGTATATGGAAAGTGGAACCATACCACCGTAATAGGTATCGTTGGAGCATTTGGGAAGACAAAGGCGATTTCTTCGAACTTCCCCCTCCTCCTAAAGTTCTCAGCAATAGGCATCCTGAATTTCGTTACTCTTAGATCATTCTAATCGTCATAACACAACTTCTCATACCATCCTGCACCACTGCCATCAATTAGCTCAGGATTGAAATGCTAGGATAGTATTTGCCATTATACCTGTCTCCGAGTCCATGTGCCCAGATTACGGTTGCGGTATGTTTCTTGAGCGCTGGAACAACAAGTGCTGCTGGTCCTGCCATTACATCTAGCTAGTCCGATCGTTGTAAAAGTCGTGTATAGGGAATTGATGTACGGGAAGGGGTTGAAGAATTCTAAAGGTGGTGTGAGCAAATGATTGACAGGGACAGCTTAAGGTACAGAGGCATGAGAGGGTGAGAAGCACGTTTATCTAATCAGATCATGGCCGGGATCTAACAAGCTTATCGCAGGGTTGTCATAGCGTCATCGAGCAATGAAGCTGCGAAGACGATACCATCCTCAGAACAGTCGTTTCCCCGAAGCGGTCAGTGAATGAAATGTGGGGCGGGGACAATTCGTTGATCTGATTGAGTAAAGGCGGCCTGCAGGCTGCAGCAGATATAAATCAACTTCGCTACAGGCTCCATTTGCGGTAGTTCTACGGAATATAAGCCGAATACCTTAAGTCCCCGCCTTGAAATGTGGACGTCACCACACCGCGCGTCAGGCAACCGCCTAAAGTGCTTATTTTCCTACATCACTATCTTATTCCTTTAACTCTTTGATCAAAGTACCTGAAGTATTCACCTTGCGCTTTATCATATCAACATGAAGCTTACCTCATTTTTGCTGCTCGTGGCTCTTACCTCCGCCTTCGTCATACCTGACGAGCAGGTAATGAGCGAGATCGCTGTTGAATCACACAGGACCTCAAATTTGATTTTTTACAAGGACCAACTTGTTAGCGACTTCGAGAATACCTTCTCCAAGGTTGTACAGACCTCGAAGAACGCGATCGATTCCGCCATCGAATGTATTACCGAGACTGGTCATGAGTTCTCCCAGAAGATCGAAGACACTGCCTTCGACACGAGATTGTGGCTAGAAAGCGAGACCAACAGCATCGATGGCGGATATGGTCATCACGGAGACCATGGACATCACGGCCACAAAGGTCACCACCATGAGCCAAACATGACCGTGTACCAACTGATTGCGGAAAGCAAGTACACAACTAAACTTGCAGCCCTCATTAACGAGTATGAGGACCTTGTCACTCTCCTGAATGGAACTGCTGCAAATTACACAGTCTTTGCACCAACCGATAAAGCTTTCGAAAAGATCCCTGAGCACGCTCCCAAGCCGTCAAAGGATGACCTCAAGAAGGTTCTATTGTATCATGTCTCAGCAGATTTTTATCCAGCTGGTCGTGTCTTGGTGACACATACTATCCCTACAACGTTGGTCGGCGAGAACCTCGCAGGCGAAATGCAGCGATTGAGCACCAATATCGGTCTGAGGGGTTTGACTGTTAATTTCTATAGCCGAGTCATCGCAATCAACATTGTAAGTGTTTCATAGAATCTCGATTAGCCGTTTAGCTGACATGGAGTAGTTCGGAACTAATGGTGTCATCCACGGTGTCGACAGCATTCTTGTGCCACCCCCAAAGGCTGTTGAGATCATCCAGCTCCTTCCTAGTGAATTCAGTACCCTCGAACTCGGTTTGACAAAAACCGGCTTGATTAGCGCTATGAATGACACCTCGAACCATGCTGGAGGTACTATATTTGCCCCATCGAATTTTGCCTTTCAGAAGCTCGGACCGAGAATCAACGGATTCCTGTTCAGCCAATATGGACAGAAGTACTTGAAGGCTCTACTGAAATACCACGTCGTTGCCAATCAGACTTTGTATTCTGATGCGTACTACACACACGATGGTGTCTCTGAGACCCGAATTCCGAAGGGATACTTTCACGTACGTAGTACTTTCTTCTAGTTAAACCTTGGCACTAACAGCTTTGCGAAGATCGACCTCCCCACACTGCTTAAGGATAAGTCTTTGAGCATTGATGTCGCACGCTATGGCAGACTTATCAGCATCAAATTAAATGGCTTCTCCCGGGTCACAATCGAGGACGGCATCGCCAAAGACGGCGTCATCCATGTCGTGAGCAATGTGCTTATCCCACCAAAGCCAGTTGGCGGTATGAAGCAGGAATGGCAAGGCGAGGAGATGAGCGAGGAAGACTTAATGGAGAGACTGGACCCGTATGTTGAATATGATGAGTTATAAAGAAAAGCTTTTGGTGTATAAGGAGGATATGAAAGCGACAATGCGGAACGAAGGCTTATGGTTACAAAGGGATTAGCTGGTCGTATGTGTAGCCATGGCATCTAAAAAGCCCAGTCAAAATGGATACTATAAAAGAACTGGTTCGAACCCGTTTCCACTAATCTCTCTTCCCATCAAGTGCTCACACAACCTACTTATGCTTGGGGCTTTTCTCGACTCCACCCCCAATCCATTCCAATTCTTTGTGTATATCCACACTATCCACATCCACCACATCGTCCCCAAACCACCTCATCCCTCCCCTTTGCCCTTCGCCAATCCTCACATCATTTCCACTCATCATCCGGCTCTCCATCCTCCCATCCGGCGCAAACGTCCAATGTTCAATCCCGTACGTTCTCATCCACCGCATTTGTGATCTTGCATCTTGATACTCGTACCAGAATTGGACGGCGATGCGGTTTTCGTGGTAGCAGAATAGCTCTTTGCGGAGACGGTAAGATATCTCGCGGGCCCATTTAGCGTTAAGGAACGCGATGATGGCTGGGTGGCCACGGAGGAAAGTGGAACGGTTACGCCAGGTGGTATCGGGGGTGTAGGCATTGGTTACTGCTTGGGGGTCCCTAGGAAAATGGCTATTAGTAGAGGGTAGGAGTGAATGGACAAAGACGAGGACGGGGCAATGGATTAACAAACATGTTTAAGTTGGTAGAATGAGAGAGTAATTCACCGAGTGTTCCACAGCGCTTGAGCGGCCTTGACCTTCTGATGAGCTGTAGCTAGGGTAAAAGGAGGTTTGAGAGACATGTTGGATCTTCCGCAGTTCGTTGGGGGAACGACTGAGAGTGAGAAGTCTGCAAGACTGTGGTAACCACGTTGCTAAGCTTGTCGACAAGAATTACCTTCTACTCTAACTACCTTACGGTAGTGATACAAAACCCGTCTTTTATCACGCTAAACCTAATACTATCAAGAAGTAGCTAATATAGGTTAGAGTGCGCGGGAAACCCGTGGATATTAGCGTGGCGCGTGTTGCTCGAAATACAATTCCTCAGCGTAATCGTCAGATCTTCAATACACCCTCGACAGTAAGTCTCGCCATTAGAGGCAAGGCTTTACGTGAAAGATCTAAGGCAGCCCCGTCTTCTCCAGTATGCCGCCTCTACCACCTTCAAAGCGAAAACAACCCCCCACCTCCGTCGACCCCCTATCGAACCGCGCAGCAAAACGCGTTAAAAGCTCTTCTGCAAGAACAATTCTAGCCCAAACCTCTGAGAAAGCTCTCAATCAGAATGGTGATCTTGATGTGTCTGCCTTCGTCAAGGCCCGGGAGTTCGAGATCAAAGCGATGGAAGCCAGCATGGGCACCTCTAAGAGGTCATTGACCACAAGGGCATTTCAGTCGTTGCCGAAGAATCTGAGGAGAAGAACGGCAAGCCATAATGTGAAGAAAGTGCCGAAGAAATTAAGGGCGAGGGCAGCTAAGGAGGTGGGTGGGCTCCAACCATTGACAAGGCTAGTGTGGGATATTGCGTTGCTAACAAGAGTGGAAGGGCGAAGATGAAAAATGACAATACTCCAACAGTGTCTGCGAGGCGCCGAAAGCCCTCCCCTCACATGCGTCTCCGCTTAGAAACCGCAAAGAAGCTACAGAAATTGGGAGCTCTCACGAAAAAGAAAGGGATCAAGTCGAAGGAGCAAGAAGCTGGCGAAACTGTTCCAGAGAAAACAGTATCGTTAGCTCCTCGGCCACCTAAAGGCAAGAAGAATGCCCTTACGAAGCCAGCCAAACCAGCGTCAAAGTTCCGTAAACGCCAGATCCACAAGTCTTGGCTCCCTACGCATTTATATCATGCTAAGAGAGCACACATGACAGCACCTAAAGAATCGTTATGGCGATTTGCAATCCCACTTACGCCAACGGACAAGTGCTACAGGGCGACCCATCGTGCGGGATCAGAACGAGGATGTGTCGCTTGGGATACAAGCTACATGAGTACAATTGGAGTTGAGGGTGCGGAGGAAAGTTTACTGGGGCTACTAAGGGGGCTAGGGGTTGAGGAGAATATGGTGACAGGGAAAAGGGAGAGAAAGTGGAGGAGAGGTTCGAGGGGGTGGAAGGGATGGATCCGGGAAAGAGATGGCGAGAAGAAGTGGATATCAAAAGTGAGCGTTGTGTGGTGTGTCGAGAATATGAAAG
>JAABUR0100007012.1_pt1 | contig 13514 bp, 13 predicted proteins | sample 5560091 | NCBI WGS metagenome assembly JAABUR01 (sample SAMN10711879, study PRJNA513375) | rock metagenome | isolation source: Antarctica rocks | place: Antarctica: Victoria Land, University Valley sud
AGACCTGTGGTCGGTGCCCGCCTACCTGGGCAAGTGCGCTCCCTGGCTAAACCCCGACGACGTCCGGAAGCTGCAGCGCGCGGCCGTCCGGGCCTGGACGGTGTCCGACCTGCCGCTGCTTGACGCGGTACGACAGCGGCTCGGGGACCCGGAGGCGTCTCGACGTCGGCGTCGGCAGGAGGTCGCCGCCGCAGCCGACCGCGAGCAAATGACCAGGGTGATCGACGACCTGATCGCGGCCGACGACTCCGAGCTGCTCGTGATGTCGATGCTGCGCGGACAGGACCTCCAGAACGTCCTGGTCGAGGAGACCGCACTGCCCACGGCGGACCCGAACTCACTCGCTGGCCCGTTCGCGCACATCGTTGTGGACGAGGCTCAGGAGCTAACCGACGCAGAGTGGCAGATGTTGCTGCTCCGTTGCCCGTCCCAGAGCTTCACCATCCTCGGGGACCGGGCCCAGGCCCGGCACGGGTTCACGGAGTCGTGGCAGGAACGGCTCGAGCGGATCGGGCTCGACCGGATCAGGGTGGCCACCCTGACCATCAACTACCGGACGCCGGAAGCGGTCATGGCGCAAGCCGAGCCGGTCATCCGGGCCGTGCTCCCCGACGCCAACGTGCCGACGTCCATCCGCAGCACCGGCCTGCCCGTCGTACACGGATCTGCTTCGGAACTGGGCTCGATCCTCGACACCTGGCTCGCCGAGCATGCCGACGGGATCGCCTGCGTCATCGCCACCCATGACATCAAAGACGGCACCTACCGGGCCGTGTTTCGAGACCGGCCACGCGTCCGGTCGCTGACCCCGGAGCTGTCGAAGGGGCTCGAGTTCGACCTGGTCGTTCTCATCAACCCCGAGGCGTTCGGCAAAGGCATCGAAGGAGCGGTCGACCGCTATGTCGCGATGACCCGAGCGACCCAGCGACTCGTCATCCTCACCAGCTCCTCATCGCTGTCCCCCTCGGTGATGAGTTCCCGGCTCCACAGGCCGTGGTCTCCTTCGCCGGGAAGCGCCGGCGATCCACACCGTCGCAGACTGTAGCATAACGTGCTACAATCGACCATGGCCAAGATCATCGCGCAGCGCGAGTTGCGCAACGAGAACGCGAAGGTGATCGAGGCCGTCGCAGCTGGCGAATCCTTCGTTGTCACGCGTAACGGCGAACCAGTCGCCGAGCTCCGACCGCTCCGCGCTGGCCGCCGCGCCTTCATCTCCCGCGATGAGGTCGCGGCGCTGGCGGCAGCCGATGTGCGGATCGACAGACACCAATTTCGAGCCGACCTCGACCAGGTAATCGACCAGGGACTGTGACGTGACGACCGGGCTGCTCGATACCTCGGTCGTCGTCGACTGGCACGACCCGATCGTCGTCGCGGCGTTGCCGGACCAGATGGCGATCTCGGCAATCACCGCAGCCGAGCTGACGGCCGGACCACACCTGGCCGCGACTCCTGCCGAAGCCGCGAAACGGCAGGCTCGGCTGCAGGAAGTCGAGGCGAAGTTGGAGCCGCTCCAGTTCGATGCCACGGCCGTACGCAGCTACGGACTCGTAGTCGCCGCGGTCGTCCAGGAAGGACGCAAGCCGCACAGCCGATTCGCGGACCTGCTCATCGCAGCTACCGCACACGCCAACGGTCTCGATCTCTTCACGCGCAACGCCGATGACTTCGCAGGACTAGAAGAGCTCGTCCACGTCATCGCCATCTGATCGCTCGACAAGCACAATCAGAGCAACCAAGAGTCCTCGACGCCGGGGGAGATCCTCGCCGGCTGTTCCGATCGTGGATCGTCGAGCGGGCGGTCCTGCGTCAACGGTGCACTGATGAGCGCCGGGGGCGGGTCCCTGGCTCGACCGGCCAGGCGTACAAAATGATCTCCGGGGCAGGTGCCCCGTCTGCGCTGAAGTTGGCCCCCGCTTACTGTCCGCGTTCAAGCCATCACGAAACAGTAACGACAGATTGCCGTTCCGACGGTACGGGGTCAAGAGGCAACTGGAGAAATATGCTGATCTGACCCGCGGAACGGCACGGATGGCGACCGGCCGGCCGGATCACTTCTGCAGGCGATCCAGCGCCTGCTGTGCCTTCCGCTCGCGGTTCTCGGCGCGCCGAACGTCGATCCGCATCTCGTCCAGGCGCCGGCGGGCGTCGGTGAGCTGCTCATGCAGCAGCCGTACCCGGGTCTGCTGGTCTTCCTCGGCCGTGATGGCCTTCGCCAGCGCCGAGCCGGCGTCCTTGATCGCCCGTTGCGCGTCGGCCAGGACTTGGCGTCGTTGCTGCCCCTCGGCCTTCGCCTGCGCCCTTGCTGCCGCATCCGCCGCTCGCTTCTGGGCCTGCTGCTCGGCCCTGGTCGGCGGTTTGGTCGACTTGCGGCCTTTGATCACGGTCGGCTCCGAGGTGCCGATCCTCGCCTTCGGCTTGCCCGCGGCCGGAGCGTCGCGTGGTCGGCGCGGGGCGGATGACCGGATGACACTGAGCTCAGGCGGTGAGGCGAATCCGAATCCGTCCCAGCGGGCGGCCTTGACCAGCGTTGCCGAGCCGAGCTGCTCGACTACGCCGTCGTCCGCGACGGCTGCGTTCAGCGTGGACACCACTTCGTCCCGCAGGGCGGGCGGCGGCGATCGTTGACCGGTGGCCGCGAACGCCTGGTCGGCCAGCTCCTCGACCATCCCACGGCGCAGCGTCGACAGCTCCCGCATCCGGGCGCCGTCCAGGGACTCCTGGGCCGCCCGCAAGTTGTCGCCGAGCTCGGCCAGGCGGGTCGCTGCTTCCGGGTCGGATCGGACCAGCTGGTTGAGCGCGTACGCCGAACGCGTCGGCTTGCGCAGCGCGGCGATTTCCTTGGCCGCGGCCTTGTCGGTCGTACGCGCTCGGGCCGCAAGGGTGGTACGCCGCTCGGTGAACTCGTCCGGGTCGAGCGCGTACAGCTCCTCGATCGCATCCCGTACGAGATCGCCGACACTCACCCGACCATCCTGCCCCGATCATCGGCCGACCAACAGCAAGATCGTGAGCGCCAGGGGTCACGTCGGGGTGCACCCAGGGCGCTCATGATCAAAGCGAGGTTTCTCACGCGAGAGTGGGTGGCCTGCTGCGCCGGTAGATCCGGGCCTCCCATGGTCGCAGGGTCAGGGCGATCGGGCCCGGCGCCGGCTGTCTTACCCCGCCCATGTGCGTTGTTGGGCTCCGCCTGGCCGCTCGCGGGTAGTTCACGGAAATCAGCTCAGATCCGGCCCAGGCGTCGGCGTCCGGGATATCGGCGGTGACAGAGTCGCCCGAGAGGTTGCCCAGCACGAGCAGCTCGACCTCGGCCAGGCGCCGGGTGAAGGCATACACCCGCTCGTCGGCGGGCAGCAGCATCGTGAAGTCGCCGAGCGCGACGGCCGGCTCGGTGTGCCTGAGCTCGATCAGCTTTCGATAGTGGTGCCACACCGAGTCTGGGTGGGCCCGCGCCGCCGCCGCATTGATCTCGACGTAGTTGGGGTTGACCGGGATCCACGGCTCACCAGCACTGAAACCGGCGTTGGGCGAATCGTCCCACTGCATCGGCGTCCGCGCGTTGTCCCGACTGACCAGTCGCATGATGGTCAGGACATCCTCTGGCGACTCGCCGACGGTCCCCGTCGCATAGGCGAAATGGTTGAGCGACTCGATGTCGCGGTAGTCGTCGATGTTGTCGAACGTCGCATTCGTCATGCCGAGCTCGTCGCCCTGGTAGACGTACGGGGTCCCGCGGTGCAGATGCAGGACCGTCGCCAGAGCGGTGGCCGACTCGACGCGGTAGTCGCTGTCGTCACCGAAGCGCGACACCACGCGGGGCTGGTCATGGTTGCTGAGATACAGGCTGTTCCAACCGGTTTCGGCCAGCCCGGTTTGCCACCGGCCGAGCGAGGCCTTGAGGTCGGTTAACCGTGGAGACTGGTTGTTCCACTTGTACGGACCCATCGAGACGTGGTCGAACTGGAAGACCATGTCCACCTCGCCGCGATCGGGATCGGTGAACAACCTCGCGTCCTGCACCGTCACGCCGGGCATCTCGCCCACCATGAGCAGCGGCTCCGGGCGGCCGGCCACGACCTCCCGGTGCATCTCCTGCAGGAACTCGTGGATCCGCGGGCCCGAGACCACCGCTTCGGAGGTATCACCCAGCAGCCGGCCAGCGGTGACCGGTCCGTCCGGGAGGCTGGGATCCTTGGAGATGAGATTGATGACGTCCATCCGGAAGCCGTCGACACCGCGGTCCAGCCACCAGCGCATCATCGCGTAGACGGCGCCGCGTACCTCGTCGTTCTCCCAGTTGAGGTCCGGCTGGGTGTGGGAGAACAGGTGCAGGTAGTACTCGCCGGTGGTCGGGTCGAGGGTCCACGCCGGTCCGGAGAACGCCGAACTCCAGTTGGTCGGCTCGGCGCCCGGTTCGCCGGCCGCCATGCCGGCGCGCGGTGGCCGCCACCAGTACCAGTCGCGTTTGGGGTGGTCGGTGGACGAGCGGGATTCGGCGAACCAGGTGTGTTCGATCGAGGTGTGGTTGACGACCAGGTCGAGGATGATCCGCATCCGGCGGCGATGCACCTCGACGACCAACCGATCGAGGTCGGCCAGCGTGCCGAAGAGCGGATCGACGTCCTGGTAGTCGGTGATGTCATAGCCGTTGTCGTCCTGCGGCGAGGGGTATACCGGCGAGAGCCAGATGACGTCGACTCCGAGCTCGGCCAGGTAGTCCAGTTTGCTCAGGATGCCTCGGAGGTCACCGATCCCGTCGCCGTCGGAGTCGGCAAAACTGCGTGGATAGATCTGATAGACCACCGCCGACTGCCACCACTTATCGCTCACCGGTCAGGTCCTGGGGGTCAGGGCAAGCTGACGGGACTGGGCGACGAGAACGCCTGCCTCGTCCCACATCTCGCCGTCCTCGGAGAGCAGGCCGCCCTGCACGTAGTGCGTACGGAAGACACAGCGCAACGGTCCCGGCGCCGGGACCGCGCGGATGTGCACGGTCAATTCCAGGGTCGGCACCCAGCCGGGACCGAGACCGATGTTGAACACCGGAGGGGCGAAGGCGTCGGCCACCAGCAGGAGACCGATCGCATCGACGCGCGCAGCGCTCGGACTCTGCTCGGAACCGGCGGTCCTGTACGGCTCGGAACCCGCAACGCTGGCCGGCGGTTGGGGGGCGCCATCGGCGAAGGCGAACCAGCCGGCCACCTCTGCCCGGTCGGTCGGCTGGCCGCGCATGAATCCGTCGTCACCCGGCCGCCAACGCACGGCCAGCCGGTCATAGATCGCCGGCCAAGGTGGCGAGCTCGACGGTACGGCGATGCAGTCCTCGTACGGCGGGAGTTCAGGGGGCGCTCCGTCGATCAGCTGCGGGTCGGCACCCGAGGACTCCCCAAACGTGCCGAGTACCCGGAACATCTCGCGGCCGTCCTGCTCGAACCTCCCGGTCAGTGTGGCCGTCCGCCGACCCACCCGTACCGGTTCGACGAACACCGAGCACGGGCCGGCCTGGGCGGGGGCCAGGTAGTGCGCGGTCACCGCCAGCGGCGGACGCTCGGCGGCGTCGGCCATCGCCCGGGCGGCGATGGCAAGGACGTACCCGCCGTTGGGTACGCCGCCGATGTCCCAGCCATCCTCGACGGACCCCTCGTAGTGCCCGTCTCCGCTCTGCTGGACAGCGCTCACCCGCGCAAAGTCATCGCTCACTCGCGGCAGGCTATCCGCCACAGCCACAGCCAGTTCGCAGTGATCGCAGCCTGATCGCAGCCATTTCCCCCGTGATCTTGACCTTGTGGTGGCGACACGCCGCGTGGAGCGGCCCGAAACCGCAATAAGGTCAAGATCACCGGGCTCGGATCGGGGGGATGCCTTCCGGGGTGATCCGCATCGGTTTCACACCCTGCCGAGCGGGTATCCAGACCGCAGTACGCCAAGCCGTCGGCAACGTGAGGAGTCAGCATGAGCACAGCACGCGAGATCATGACCGGTGGCGTCGAGTGCGTCGGAGAGAACGAGACGCTCGCAGACGCGGCCCGCATGATGCGCGATCTGGACGTCGGCGCCCTACCGATTTGCGGCGAGGACAACCGGCTCAAGGGCATGCTGTCCGACCGTGACATCGTCGTGAAGTGCATCGCCGATGGCGGCGACCCGGGTTCGGTGAAGGCATCGGAGTACGCCGAGGGCAAGCCGGTCACCATCGGCGCGGACGATTCGATCGAGGAGACGCTGCGGACGATGTCGCAGCACCAGGTGCGCCGCCTTCCGGTGATCGACGGGCACGAGCTCATCGGCATCGTCAGCCAGGCAGACGTCGCCCGGAATCTCCCGGACGAGATGACCGGCGACCTCGTCCAGGCCATCTCCAGCTGAGGCTCGCTGAGCTTGGTTGGTGTTACGGCTGACCGCTACCAGCCGGGCGAAAGCCTCGTCGGCCGAGCACCCGTGGCAGGCCATGATGATGCCCTTGGCCTGATCGATCTCGGCGCGCGAGGCAAGGGCTTCCTCCAGTTGCCGCCCGAGCTGGCGCAGACCGTCGCGTTCGCGCACGTCCTCGACGACCGCAGCGGCAGCTTCGCCGAACAGACCGGCGATGCGGATGTCATGGGAGTCAAACGAGTCCGAGCTCGGCGCGTACAGATTGAGCACTCCGATGGTCTCGGCTCCCCGCTGCAGGGGAACGGCCAGCACGCTGCCGAGCCCGGCCGCTGAGGCCTTGCCGGCAAGGACCGGCCAGCGTCGATCACGGGAGATGTCCTGCGAGACCGTCATCACCCCCTTCTCGTAGGCTTCGATGCACGGTCCCTCCTCGGCTTCGCATTGCGCTCCGTCCACCCGCTTGGGCGAACTCCGATTCGGTGGCCACCGCCTCCGGCTCCCGCGGTGGACCGAGGGACACGCTCAGCCCGGATGCATGTGGGATCGCGCTGACTCCAAGGGTGGCCACTCGGGACAGCAGCTGCCGCGGATTGTCGTCCTCGATCGGCAGCCGGCACAGATTGGCGAAGACGGCCGGGCTGCTCTCGGAGCGCTCGACAGTTGCGCCGGGATCAAGTTGCTTGGTCGGTACGGCAACCCAGCGGTAGCGGTTATCGCTGTTGGCCGGTCCGGGATCGTTGAACCCGGCCAGGGCTGGCTCAACTGGTTCCGGTCGGGCTCGGAGACGAAGGAGGCCAGCGGTTTGCGCAAAGTCCTGGCTCGGTGACCCCGAGTATCGCGTCGGCGACGCTGTTGGCGTCGAGCACCGTGCCGCAGCCGTCAGTCACGAACACCGGTACGGGCAGCAGCGCGGAGACACGTTCGCGCCAGACGCCGTGATTACGCTGTTGATCGAGGAGGCCCTCGATCGCCTTCCGCTGGACCCGCAGCTCCTCCTATGTGACCCGGAGTTCCTCGTGGGCGACCTGGATCTCGAGCACGCTCTCTTCGAGCGCCTCCGCTGGAATCGCGGTGTCCAACTGCAGAAGTTCCACTCGCTGCCGTTGTGCTTCGAGCTGCTGGACACGTCGTCGGCCAGACCGGAGGACGGCTGCTCACCGGACCGATCGCTCACGCCATCCCCCAGCTCGCCGACGGCAGACGGCTCACTGACTGGTGATGATGAGCGTGCGCCCGCACAGATCGACATCGTGGATGTACGCAGAGTTATGTGCGCAGAGATGGTGTACGCAGTAAACATACGGCGTAAGCTAACCGGGTAATCGTACCCGGACGGCTGCGCCATCACCGTCTGGAGTGACCCGACGGGAGCAGTCTGGTGACCGAATCTTATGCAACCCGGAACGAACCGGTCGTGCGTTACCAAAGTAGGCGGATCTGTGGTGAACTCAAACGAGTTGGTCCCAGCAGCGGCGCCACGATGCTTGTCCCCCCAGGAGTCGCCGTGCAGTTGGCCACCAGTGAAGACCGGCACATCGCTTCCCGAGACACCACCTGTGTAGTCACCACCTCTGCGGACACCACCTTCCCAGCCGCTGTTTCTCCAAGCCCATCGTCTCGGGACGCCGCATCTGCGGACTCTGTTTCAGCGAGCCGAGTGAAGGATCACGACTCGATCGCCCGCCGCAGCCATCAGCTGTTGGCCCAAGCCTCTCCGCCCTGCCCAGCCGACGAACGTGAGCAGCTCCAGGCCCAGGTGATCCTGCTCAACCGCCGGGTGGCAGCCAGCATCGCCTCCCGCTACAACCAGCGCGGAGTGGATTCCGACGATCTACGTCAGGTCGCCGAGATGGGCCTGGTCAAGGCGGTACGGCGTTACCAGCCCGACCGCAACTCGGGGTTTCTGGCCTACGCCGTGCCGACGATCCGGGGTGAGATCCGCCGCTACTTCCGGGACAACGGCTGGATGGTACGGCCCCCCCGTCGGATCCAGGAACTGCGCAGCGAGGTCATCACCACCGAGAACGACATGGTGCAGGAGTTGCATAGATTTCCGACTGTGGCCGAAACCGCTCTGCAGCTCGGGCTCAGCGGACCGGAGCTCGACGAGGTGCACGGTGCTCGTGGCTGCTTCCGGCCGGCGTCGCTGGATGCGCCGGCGCGCGAGGACGCGAACGTGCCCGTTGGGGAACTGATCGGCACGACCGATGGCGCCTACGAGCGGGTCGAGAACTACGAGTCGCTGACTCCGCTGCTGGCCAACTTGGATTCCCGCGACCGGCTTATCCTCCGCCTGCGTTTTGTGGACGGCTGTACCCAGAAAGAGATCGGGGACCGGATCGGGGTGAGCCAGATGCAGGTGTCCCGGCTGCTCACCTCGGTTCTGGGTCGGCTCCGGGATCAGCTCTGTGCCGACTGATGGCGGGTCCGTGCAGGCCTATGCGGTGACGCGGTTGGTGTAGGAGGCGCCGTCCTGCGCGTAGGGGTCGCCGTACGCGAGCAGCTTCTCGGCAGCCTCCACCACGGCCTTCGAGTCGAGGGACAGCAGCGCCGCATCAACGGTATCGGCGAAAGGCTGATTCGAGGCAACGCCAGCCCACAGCGCGATGTGCCTGGCGCTGGCCGGCGGACCCCACAATGCCGGTGAGATCGGCCCGTACATCGTGACCGAAGGGGTGCCGTAGGCGAACGCGAGGTGGGCGATCCCGGTGTCGCCGCTGACCACCAGTCGGGCATGACTGATCAGGGTGGCCAGGCCCACGACTGACGTCCTTCCGGCCAAGACCGCCTCCTCGCCTAGTCCCGCCTGCGCGGCAACCGACGCGGCCAGGTCACGCTCCTGCGCCGATCCGGTGAGCCGGACGTCGAACCCGCGCGACCGGGCCCACCGCGCGACCGCGGCGAACCGCGGCGCGGGCCACTGCCGGGCGGGATAAGCAGCGCCCGGATGCAGCACCACAACATTGGACCCGCTCGCGATAGGCACCTGGGGCGGGAGCCGCAGCCGGAGGTCGGCTGGATCCGCGGGAAAGGGCCACGCCTCGCGTACCAGCCGGCACCAGCGATGCACTTCGTGTTCGTCGGTGCGCCAGTCCGGGCCCTCGTGCTCAGCGTGCACGCTGCCGAAGGCCAATAGCTGCGCCGGCCGTAGAGCCGCCAGCAGGCGATGGCTCTGCGGGCCGCTGCCGTGCAGGTTCACGGCCACGTCCGGAGGAGGCCCGGTCCAGGTCAGCGGATCCAAGCCCGAGGCCGGGTGTATGGCATCGACCGCGTCCGCTAGCCGGATCAGCGGTTCCCATTGGGGCTGGGTGGCCAGCACGATCTGATGATCAGGCGCAGCCGCACGGATGGCCCGCAGTGCCGGCACGGCAGTGAGCAGGTCACCAAGCCCCAGTGCCCGCAGGATCAGCAACCGCGGCCGGCCCGCCGGGTAGGACTCCGCCGGGTCGGGCACTGTGCCGATCAGGGCCAGGAGCCCTCGACGGACGGGGTGATCACCAGTTCGCGGATCTCACAACCAGCCGGCTGGCTCAGCGCGAAAACGATGGCCGCAGCGACATCGCTGGGCCGGTTGAGCTTGGCATCCGGCGGTGGCTTGTACTGCTCATCGCGGCCGTCGAAGAAGGGCGTCTGCATGCCCCCGGGGACCAGCATCGTCACGCCGATCTGGCCGGCGGTCTCGGCAGCCAGGGCCCGGGTGAAGCCGACGATGGCGAACTTCGAGGCGCAGTAGGCCGTCGCGTCGCTCAGCGCGCGCAGACCCAGGGTGGACGCGATCGTGACCACCCGACCGCCGCGGGCCCGTAGGCTCGGGAGTGCGGCCCGGATCACCGCGACCGTACCGAGCAGGTTGACCTTCACGACCCGGTCCCATTCATCGGCCGGCACGTCCTCGAGCCGACCACAGGAATCGATGCCGGCGCAGGTCACGACCGCGTCGATCCCGCCCAGGCGCTCGGCCAGATCGCGTACTGCTTGCTCGGCGGCGCGGCGGTCGACGAGGTCGACGATGGCGTGCTCGACGTCTGCCTCCGCTGCCACCCGGTCCAAGACCACCGGCCGTCCGCCGGCTTCGGTGACCGCAGTGACGACTGCAGCACCCAGCCCGGAGGCTCCCCCGGTGACCAGAACGGTTCCTATGCTCATGGCTCTCCCTACGCTTGGCTGTTCGATCTGGCGGTTTTGACGTAAACCGCCAGGTTTTGCGGACTGGATCCGCTTGCAGCTGCGCTGTGTACGAGGCGGGAGGTGGATCGGCCGGGCAGGTAGGGCAGGACGACAGCCTGACCTCCCCAGCGGGCCAGTACGGCGGCCTCCGGCAGATCGGTGCCTACGTAGTCGCCGCCCTTCACCCACAGGTCGGGCTGAAGCTGGCGCAGGATTTCCGCGGGAGTGTCCTCGTCGAAGATGACGACGCTGTCCACACACTCCAGGGCCAGCAGGACCTGTGCCCGGTCCCGTTCGGAGACCAGCGGACGCTGTGGACCCTTCTGTCGCCGTACGGAGTCATCGGAGTTCAGGCACACGATCAAGCAGTCGCCCATCTGGCGGGCATCGCGCAGCGTCGCGATGTGCCCGGTGTGCAGCAGGTCGAAGCAGCCGCCGGTGGCCACGACGACGCCGCCACGGCCGCGGACCGCTTCACACACCGTGACGCCGGTGGCTGCCGAGCCGACCAGCTCGGTGTCCGCTGCTTGAACGGCCCTCCGAGAGTTGTCGGCCTGCAAGGGATCAGGAATACGCCGCACGCCGCCGGATGCCAGGAAGCGTGAGGCCGCTCCGACGGCATACTGGACCGCCTCGGCAGTCAATGCACCGTTTCCCAGGGCCGTGGCCGCGGCAGCCGCAAAGCGGTCACCTGCCCCGCAGGTGTCGACCGTCCCGAGCGGGGGAGCCGGGACGAGGGCGGGTGCACCGCAGCCGTAGGACAGCAGCGCACCTGCCTCGCCCAAGGTGACGGCCACTGCGCTGACCCCCCATGCTCGCATCAAGGTGTCCGCATGTCCGGCGGCGACCGCGACCACGGATCTGGCCGGCGGGGCCGACATGGCAGCTGAGCTGAGGTGCTCGGACCCGCCGTCCAACCGGCCGGCCAGCGCGGCGGCCTCGGATCGGTTGGGCGTGACCAGCCGGGCACTGGGCACCGGCGCAGCACCGCGAGGGTGCGGATCCCAGACCAGCGGGCAGTGCTGTCCGGCGCGGTCGAGTAGCTCGCGGAGCTGGGGGACGGCGGTCACACCACGTCCGTAATCGGACACCAGCACCGCGCTGGCCCCTTGGAACAGGCTTTCGAGATCCGGCGGCAGGGGGCCGATCTGGCAGTCGAGCCCGGATCCCGCACCGGAGCCACCACTGTCGAGCCTGGCCAGCGCCTGCCCGGATGCCAGGATCCGGCGCTTGACCGCAGTCGGCCCACCGCCGGACAACGAGACGACCGCGACCCGGCCCTCGAGCAGACCACGCAGCCGATCGCCTGCCTCGTCGTCAGCCAGCGGCGTCACCAGCACCACGTCGCGACAGTCGGCTGCCGCGAGCAGCGCAGCCAGGGCCGCGCCACCCGGTCGGGCCAGTTCGACCACATCCTCGACGACCGGAGCCGCAGCGTCCGGGCACAGCCGATCGGCCCGGCCGACCAGGTCGATGTCCAGAAGCGCATCACCGACGACGACGAGTGGACCCTTCACCGGGGAACCTCCACTCCGACGAGGGCTGGGCTGTTGCGCAGGGCCGGACGGCCCGGCGACGGACTGGCCGGTGACTTCGCCAGCGGTCGCGGACGGCGTCGCGTCGAGAGCTGCACAGACGATGTGCAGGGCGACAAGATGCAGCTCCTGGACGGTGGCGGTCAGCGGCGCGTCGACGGCCAGGACCTCATCTGCCTGGGCGGCAAGCGGATTGGGCAGTGGACCGGTGAACGCCCATACCCGCATGCCAGCGCGTCTGCCCCGTACGGCCGCCGCGACGAGGTTGGGGCTGCGGCCGCTGGTCGACATGAGCACCAGAACATCTCCGGGCCTGCCGTGGGCCTGCACCTGACGGGCGAAAAGCTCGTCGGGTGGGTAGTCGTTGATGATCGCCGTCAGGCTCGAGGTCTCAGCGCTCAGGCAGATCGCCGACAGCGGAGCCCGATCCTCCCGGTAACGCCCGACCAACTCCGCCGTCAGGTGCTGTGCCTGGGCGGCGCTGCCGCCATTTCCGGCAGCCAGCAGCCGCCCGCCGGCAGGCAGTACGGCGGCCAGCTGCTGACCCCACCTGTGGGCGATGTCGACACAGTCGTCGAAACCCAGCACCGCATGGCGCAGAGCCGTCAGGTGCTCGTGCGCGACCGGCGCGACCGGATCGATCGACGTGACCGACGTGACCGACGTGACCGACGTGACCGGAACGATCGGTGTGGGTGAGCTCATGACGGAAGCGCCAGGCTGAGGTCGGCGGTCGTACGCGCGTAGCTGCTCTCGGTCAGTTCGGCGATTCGTTCCCAGCGGTAGCGGCGGTTGACCCAGCGCCGGCCCGACATACCGCGGGCCCGGCGAAGGGCGGAGTCGGCCAGCAGCGGGGCCAGCGCGCTGGCCAGCATCGCCGGATCCTGGGGCGCTACGAGTTCGCCGGTGATCCCGGGTATGACGGAGTCCAGCATCCCGCCTACGGCCGAGGCCACCACCGGTCGAGCACATGCCATGGCCTCCAACGGCACGATGCCGAACGGCTCGTACCACGGGACGGCAACGACGACGTCGGAGGAGCTGAACACGGCCGGCATGGCCTTCCTACGGATGGCGCCGAGGAAGTGCACCCGGTCAGCCACCCCCCAATCGAGCGCGACCTGGCGCAACCGCGCGACCTCGGGGTCGACGTCGAGCGCGTCGCGGGCGGGGCCGCCGGCCACCGTCAGGTCCACCTGGTCGGGCAGCGCGGACAGCGCCGCGATCACGTCGGCAACTCCCTTGCGTTCCACCAGCCGTCCGACCGTGAGCAGGTGTTGACCTCGCCACGGCCCGGCCAGGCCAGGACAGAACAGATCCACATCGACCCCGCAGGGCACGATGTCCACCCGATCACGAGCCATGCCCATGGCTTCCAGCTCGGTGAGTTCATCAGAACACGTCGCGATCACCCGATCGACCCGGGCGCACAGCTGC
>JAABUR0100007013.1_pt1 | contig 13513 bp, 18 predicted proteins | sample 5560091 | NCBI WGS metagenome assembly JAABUR01 (sample SAMN10711879, study PRJNA513375) | rock metagenome | isolation source: Antarctica rocks | place: Antarctica: Victoria Land, University Valley sud
ACCGTACGACGAGGCCGTCTACTGTTCGTGGCGGAGGCGTTCGGTTGGCTGGTGCTGCCCCCGGTCTTCAAAACCGGTGAGGTCCAGGAACTGGGCCTGGTGGGTTCGATTCCCATCCGCCTCCGCCAAGCCTGTGACGTGCACTTTTGGCTCTCGCCGTGTGACGCTTTGAGTATTTGTCGATGAGGCAGGCTAGCCGCACTTCACGAAACCTTCACGGTGCTTCCGCGCTCAATCGCAGGAGCGAGGCCGTTGTCTCGGCAGCAGCGCGGTCCCCGGCAGGCATCACGTGGGAGTAGGTGTCTGCGGTCAGCGCGATGGTCGAGTGTCCAAGTCGGTTCGATACGGTCTTGAGGTCGACACCGGCCGCCACGGCGTGCGATGCGTGCGTGTGTCGAAGCCCATGCGGCGTCAGCGGGGGCAACCCGGCCCGCTCCGTAAGGGGTTTCATGTGCCGGGTGAAGGTGGCGGGCCGAACCGGCGTTCCATCCTCGCGGGCAAACACAAGATCATTATCCGTGTATGCGAGCCCCCAAGCCAGTCGTTCTCGGTTCTGCGTCGTTCGATGCTGACGGAACGCAGCCGATGTGGCGGTGTCCACGGCGAGCGTCCGAGCACTCTTTTTCGTCTTGGTGGGGCCGAAGTGCAGTTGGCCGTCTACGTCCACCAGTTGCTGAGCGATGCGTATCGTTCCGGCGTCGAGATCGACATCTTGCCATCGCAGCCCTAGCGCCTCGCCACGCCGTAGACCAGTCATGGCTATCAGCCGATAGGCGAATCCGAATCTGTCAGTAACGGAGTCTGCGAGGGATAGGGCCAACTGCGGCGGCGTCCAGATTGGGCGCTCTTGCGTGCTAGCCGGGCGAAGTTCGACTTGGGCGGCCGGGTTGTAGTTGATCAGTCGCCGCTTGACTGCCCTGTTCAGCGCGTTGCGCAGCGTTGCGTGAATAAGGCGCACAGTTGTATCGGAAAGACTCGATTTGTCTAGAGCAATCTTCGCATACATTTGATCGAGATCGAGCGCCCGAAGTGAAGTTAGCCGAATGCGTCCAAGATGAGGTTTGAAGTAAAGTTTTATGTGGCCGGCGTAGGATGACTTCGTTGTTGGTCGGAGACTTGTGCGCGACCTCAGCCAATCATCTAAGTAGTCTCCAACGGTCAACTTGCTATCGGCAGCACCCCCAGTAGGCACTTTCCCAAGTTCAACTCGCAATGCCGCCTCAGCCTCCTTCTTAGTTCGGAAGCCAGCCCGACTACGTTGCCTCCGTTTTCCGTTAGCCTTGTATCCATCGTCCCATCGGATTCTCCAACTTGCGCCATATTTCTCTACTGTGCCTGCCATGATTTTTTCCTAGTCTAGTTTGATTGTCAGTAAGTGATTGTTTGCTTTTGCCTAACCATTTAGCCTTGCTCAGTGTCTCTATGTAACCCATACATCTTCACACCCCCCATATAAGTACTATCTATATAGTTAATAGTTATGTGTAGGGTATGGGCTACTTACGGACACATCCTCTTCCTCAAGGGCTTCTCGTACGTGGGTGCGAGCGGGGTTTGCGAGCGCACACGTAGGTGAGCCGCAGGCGAGCCTTTTTCAAATATGTGCCGCCATGACGGTGGCATTTCTTCCTCAGGCTTGTCCTGCTCTTTCTGTGCGCGAAATAATTGGCGCTCAAGGAGAGTCTGTGCCTGTTGCTCGGCTCGCTTAGGGGCTACGTCATGGAGCCTTGCAATCTCGTCCAAGTCCACATTGAGGGGCGTGAAGATGCCACCGTCTGACTTGCACAAACCCCACTCCTGTAAGCGCAAAAGATGCCGTCGAACTGTGGGCTTTCCGAGCACAAGCGCGACGTGTATTTCTGCGCTGGTTGAAGGACCTTCCTCGACCAGGTACTGGTAGACCCGGGAGGCGTTACGTCCAAGGGCGCCGAATCGCCATAAGTCATGTGCCTGGTCCAAGATGAAGTTAGATTCCTTTAACGACTCGGCCGGCTGTATCCCTGCCGTCTTCAAGGTGTAGTGGTTGGCGTGACATTGAAGGTTGCCCGGTGTGTACGTGAACCACAGTGACATGAGACGGCCCTTAGCATTTCGCAGGGTTTTAGCGGATGCGATGCCCGCCTGATCCATCCAGTCTCTTTGCGAGAAATCCACGTCAAATCTGTGGACCCGTCGGCAGAGTTCGATCAACGCCGTAATCACCTTGAGATCCGTCGCTGATGTTCTCGTGCCGCGCAGGTTTTTCTGCGCATGATCGAGGAGGGCATCACAAAGCCGATCATGTTCTGTGACTACTTGAGTGGCCTTCGACCATGAGCCGGCGAGCCATTCTTGCCCATTGTCACCTGAACGAGCATGCTTATCGAGCGTTGCTCTACCGAAGGCGTTCGCGGGCGCCGCAAACTCTGCATGAATTTGCTCAAAGGTCCAGTGGCAATGAACCGCGCTGCATAGGATGGCCATGGCCGCCCGAGAGGGATCGAACCGTTTGCTGCCGGGGTAGAGATACTCACCGTCCCCCAGGTCGCCTATGTCAAGCAGCGTTGCGAAGTAGTCGGGGAGCGGCTCCCACTCCCCAGGCAGGTACCCACACACGGCCGGCGGCTGAGAAACAGGATGACTCCACTGCGCGTGTTCCGGGCCGCGCTCTAGCCGTCGGATCGCCTCGTCCACGTCCAGAGGCTCGACCAGCGACATTGGAAGCCCTAGGCGGTGTGGAATTGACGGTGGCCTGATGGACCTTCGAATATCGAAGCCCAAAGGCTTAGCGATGGCCGCTAGTGTTTTGTACACCTCAGCGTTACCGACGCGAGCAACGACGTGATACCGGCCCGGCTGGCCTGAACGCTGAACGACGGGCTCACCGACGGAAGGGAACGATGGGAGAGCAGTTAGGAGTTCCGTAACTGCCTGTTCTCCGCCGTGGTCACTGTCATAGTCGCAGGCCAACACGTCATCTTGGACCTCGACAAAGAAGCATTCAGAGCAGTGAGCAATCGATAACGTTCCCCACCGAGAAACCTTGTTGTCCGCTCCCACAAAACCAATGAGGGTGTCAGGCTTCTGGATCGCCCTTGCGAGCGCAAATTTTTGCGCCAATGATGGGCTGCAAGATGAATCTGGATCTCTTTGATAGACATCAAGAGGCATGTCAAGCGCCCCCATCGGCTAGCCAGGAGATGAAACGTTCCCTAGGTACGACCAGTCGCTTGCCAAGTCGCAGCACAGGAAGATTTCCTTGTGCCGCCAGTGCATAGGCTAAAGACCGGCCGATGCCCAACTCTGCTGCTACTTCGGGGATTGTAAGAGTCTTCTTAACAAGATCGGTAGACATATCAGATAATCTTTCGGTAGTAGAGATGAATTTACAATTGACCTCCCGTTGCTTTGCTATCACGCGCTGCTGGTGAGTACTCAGAGAACGTATTCTCTAGGCCGCTCACTGTCAAGCAGAGCCGTAATTTTACAAATGCATTCTGGCGGTATTGTCAGGCCCTTCACCCCGGAGGTGGGCGCGGGTTTGTCTGTGTATTTGCTAGGCCCCTTCCTGAGCCCTTCCTTCAACCGGTCTGGGATAGCAGGGCGCGGCAGCCACACCAGATATGACCGAAAGCGGCCGCCTGTCATGGCGACTAGGTCGTCCGGACATGCCGAAGAGCGATGCGGAGGGATCTGCTAGCAGGTCACAGGGTCCTCTTAGAAGGTCCCGGACGCTCTGCTACACCGCCGCACTTGGCTGCTCGCCCTCACCTTTGTCTGCCGCAACTCGGGGCAGTGAGATGGCTGGTTGTGCACCGTCACAACGACTTTTTCTCAGCGCCAAATTTCGAGCCCGACGCCGAAGCCCTGCGTCGCTCGCAACCGAGACATTAAACGTTCGAATCGTGTATACTTTTGTAGTGGCTGTCAGTAGCAATGGACCGGTAATTGCCTACGTGAGAGTGAGCACGGAGGAGCAGGCACTATCAGGTCTCGGGCTTGATGCTCAGCGCCTAGTTCTAAGAACGGAATTTGAGCGTCGTGGATGGATAAATCCGCGCTTCATCGAGGACGCGGGAAGGTCTGGCAAGGATCTCAATAGACCCGGGATCAGCGAGGCATTGCGGCTACTGTCATCTGGGGAAGCCAGCACTCTGGTGGTCACCAAGGTGGATCGGCTGTCGAGGTCTTTGCTGGATTTCTCTCACATCGTTGCGACGGCTCGTAAACAATCCTGGCAACTGGTGGTGCTGGATCTTGGTGTGGATACCTCCACACCCTCGGGGGAGATGCTGGCTGGAATAATGTCGACGTTTGCCCAGTATGAGCGTCGGCTCGCGGGGGAGCGCACCAGCCTTGCCCTACAGGCCAAGAAGGCGGCCGGTCATCGTTTGGGACGGCCTCGGACTCTCCAACCTGAGATAGGTGAGCGCATCGTGCTCGCGGCCGAGGCAGGCCAGACCCCGACCCAGATCGCCGATGTCCTCAACCGAGATGCCGTGCCAACCGCTCGTGGAGGCAAGCGTTGGTACCCGAGCACGGTCCTAGCCGTGCTGCGCTCTCACGACTTTGATCAGGTTGCGGTACACGCCGCATCGTTAGGAATTCCGCGCCAAGGGGGGACCCCCACCCTTAAATGATCTTCGTGATGAAGGGGCACCAGGCCACATCTTCATCTGGCAACTGGCGGTTACGGGACAGTGTCCTTGCAGCGCTGCCGCTAGGCATGACATGCCTAGTCTGAGGGCGTAGGGGCCCGCGAGCGCGCAGGTTGCAGGTGCTGCTCAGCGAGGTGTAGCCGGCACTATCGGTCGCTCCGCAGCAGGCTCACGATGCGTGCCAAAATGCCCCATGGATGCGCCCAACGACTCCAAGCCCCCTGCGCAAGCCGCTCGCGCGGCGGTCGTCCTGCGGCCAGAACAGCAGCGGTGCGAAGTGGACTTCGGCAACGAGACAGCGTTCGTCGGGTACGGCGTCCCGTTCAGCCCGAGGGCGAAGACCCTGACACCTGGGCACCTCGTCGCAGTGACGGGGGCAGACGATGGGACTGCGCTCATCCTGTGGCGCTGGTATGACGCGGTGGTCCTGGAACAGTCTGCTGAACGAGTCCGGCTCTGGGAGCCGAACCACGGCGAGGTGCTGGCCCGCGCGCGCGACGTGCAGTACCGGTACCCGACCGGAAGCAGGGCGTATGCGTCTGCCGGTCTGCCCGGCTCTGATTGGTGGGTTGAGGGGCCGGTCGGGGCGGTCCAGGACGCCGACGTGGCAATGGTCCACGTGTACGAGTTCTACGCGGCGCACGACTTGTGGAGCCGCCTCATCTAAGGCAAGAAGCGATCAGCAGCAGACGCCTGGCCGAACGGCCGGCGCAAGGTCGTCAGCGACCCTACGATGACTCATGGAGCCGAGGTACGACGCGCACGCCGCGTGGTACGAGGCGTACCTCTACGGTGACGCCTATGAGCACACCGGCAGAACCGCTGCGGCGTTGTCGACCGCGCTCGGTTGTGGGTCTGGGCTTGCCTTGACGTTGGCTGCGGGACCGGCGTCCACGCAGCGGCCCTACGTTCGCACGGGTGGCGAGTTGTAGGAGTAGATCTCTCCCAGGCGCAGTTGCGACCCTGACGCGACTTCCTGTTGTGGCCGCCGACGCTTCCTGCTTACCCCTTGGAGACAGTGCGGTTGACGCGGTGGCAGCGTCTCTCATCCACACGGATGTGAACGACTGGGATGCGGTGATGCGAGAGGTAGCGCGCGTCCTTCAGCCGGGCGGCAGGTTCGCGTACGTCGGCACGCACCCGTGTTTTGTGGCGCGGAACGCATCGAGGAAGCCCTCATGCTGCATCCGGGCTACACGGAGCCGGGGTTGCAGTTTCACGGTCCTGGCATCGGCCAGGGCATCCGAGCGCGGGTAGGCGTTTGGCACCGGACCCTCGAACACGTGGCCTTTGCCGTCACTGTCCGCCGCCCCGAGCGGCTGCCTACCGGCTTCGGGCAAAGAAGGCACATCAGGGCTTGGGCAACACTGCCTGAGTTGTGGCCGACAACTGCTTTCGGAGGCTTGTTGCTCAGTGGAGGATGGCGCTGCTCGTCCCCATGGCCATGAACGGGCTCTTAGAGGGATTGGGCCGCATAGTTAGGTCAAGAGGTTTGAGGTGCTCAGAGGCGCAGCGCGCAGTGGCCCTGCCTGTCCCCACCTGAAGGAAGTACCGGGAGATCAGCGGCGACCCGCCCATCTCGCAACGATACGCAAATTGCACAAATTTCAGCGCAGCGACTTCCCACTCTGTGGGCACTGGCCCTTCTGTGGGGTCTGGTGGTACGGCATGCTCGTGGCATTCGTTCCGATATTCACAGTAGTTCCGCACTTTGGACAAGCCATTCTTAGTTTCCAATCCTCGGATGAGCCCGGCAGCAGAGTCTGATTGTCGCTCCTAGAAGCGGCGACTTATGCGAGATCGTATGGGCTGTCTATGCAGTAGAACCTGCCGCCGACCGCCCGGCGATGTCAAGGGGGCCCTCAATTACCAGCGCCTTGCGGCTGCTGAAGCCCCCCAACACAAACCGCTCACGTCAAGTCGGACCAGGCCACATCTTATTCGGTGAAGTTGCGGCAGGGGCCTGCGCTGGCCCCTTGCTGTAGTCCTCACGACAGGCTAGATTCGCGCCAGGTCAAGACAGCACCGATCAGCCTCGGCTGGTGCTACCAACCCGACTCCGCATTCCGGGTGGTTCCGAGGGCGACCTGGCCCATCTACCTGGTGGGCAAGAGCGGACTACTGGCGTCGTCCAGAGTCCCGAACGCGGGAGTACCTATGTACGACGACTTTAACGATCTTCTCCTCGATGTCGGCACCTGGTGGAGAGATCTTGCAGCCGGTCTTCGGCTCCTGGCTGAACACGACGCACAGCAGACTGCCCTTTGGCCGGTCGATGACTTCATCACCACCAAGCGGTACGTCACTTGTCCCCGACGCGGGACACACCTGCGGCTCAACGAGTGCTGGATGTGCTGGTGCGATGTCGCCTGGGGCAAAGCCACCCGCGGGAAGGTCCTGCGCAACAATTCACCAGAGATCTGAGCCTGCAACAGTACGGGGCATGGGATGGAAGCGTCCTAGTGCGCTCGGCTGCCGGCCACGCCGAACCAGAGCAAGAATCTTCCAGGTAACGTCCCCACGATACAAGCGTGCCAGTAAAGCAGGCGGCTCGGCTGGCGACTACCCCATTGTCGCGCACGAACTAGACGATTGGTTAGGGGGCAGCGGCTATGGACCTTTGTGGCAGATTGTGCAGCCAAGCGTGAGGACAACTGGTAACAGCCGGCCGACGCACCTCCCGTGCTTGCTTAGCGACCTGTCACGCTAGGGCGGCTGTGCCGCTTCCAAGCAGCGCTAAGCGCAGCAAGGCTTCGGGGGAGTGCGTCTGAACATTTAACGTTCGTGACCCCTCAGGGGTCTGGCGCCGACACCTCCTACCTCGTACACTGCAAGGGGTCGTCAAGTCTGGAACCCATAGGGGAAACGGGACGCTCGGAACGATTACGGCGGAATCGTAAGGAAACTTCGGCAAACAAGCCTTCCCCTAGCCGATGCTCACGTGGAGAACGATGAATTTTGGTCACCCTCGGGTAGACGACGACTTACACCAAGCGATCAAGCAGTCCACTGTGAAGTACAAACAAAAAAATACTTGCTTTCTGTAACCACCGTAGTTTCATTGCGGTGCCGAACGCACATACGGTTGGGTATGCACGCGTTCGCGCGTCACCGCTGATACCCGGCGCGAATGGCAACTTCCGCAAATAATGAAGGATCGATACTGATGCCGCTGTCTAGCGAACCTATGCGTAATGGCAAAATGTGGTGGCAGCATTATGAGGAACCCACGAAGGTTGTGCAAAAGAACACAACCAGCGGCCGTGATTTAGCGCGGGACGCCCTTGCGGTAAAGACTGCACTTGCAGTGCAGGCATTGCGAGAAGAGAACGCATACCGTGACCAGTTCGCTCATGATGTGCAGCGAACCATGGCAGCGCGCGGATGCAACTATGCCCGCGCCTATGACTACGTGGTCGAACAGCGCGCGGTCGCAGCGGTTGCAGTGGCTCGAAAATTACTTCCTTCCTGCCCGACATCTGATGCGAATTTGGCTGTCGGTAGCGTGGTGCCTTTGGCTTCTTGTTATGTTCCGGGAACAGAGAGGTTTCGGGTTGGTCCTGCTGTTCCTGATTTCCTTTGGACCGGCTTTATATGTCGTGCTCCAAGAGAACAACAACCGTTCCGAATTATTGAGAATCTCGCAGCAATAGGAGCGGGAAGAGAGCGCGGTCACACCAAATTGCCGAATGCCGAAAGCGCTAACACGGCTGGCCCCTGAAGACACAAAAGAGTCGGAGATAGTCACACGAGGGCTGGTCGCGGAGCCCGGCCCTGATAACAACCTAGGGCGTAACGCGAGGAAGTGATGATCTGCACCTATGGCCACTGCGGCTGTGGCCGGACCCAGGGAAGCCGTGTCCACTGGACCCTCGCCCCGGACTGATGCTCAGCAGGATCTGCTCCCTGCGTCAACCCCAGTCCCCGCCACCACCGCCGCCGTCCCCGCCACCAAAGTCCCCGCCGCCGCCGTCATAGTCTCCGCCACCGTCGAAGTCGCCGCGGTCGTAGTCGCCGCCCCAGCCCCGTCCGCCACCAACGAGGTCGCCGAGCATCTCAACTCCCGCGACCGCACCCCCCACCGCGAGGGCCTTCTGCCAGAACGGGGTCCGGTAGTAGCCACCTGGCGCGCCGGGCCCGCCGCCGAAGAAGTGGGGACGTGCAGAGTGATACTCCGGGTGCGCGGTGTACTCCTGACCCTCGACCTCCACGCGGGTAGCGGCATCAACGGTCCGTGGATCCGGCGGCAGGTCCGGGCCGAGCGGCAATCCTTGACGTTCACGCACCAGGCGGGTTGCGGTTAGGCCTTCAAGCACTGTGCGCTTCGCGATGTCGAATTCGGCTGCACTGCGAGCCCGCGACATCAGCGCACCGGCAGCGGTTGCTCGCTCACTCGCATCAACCAGCGCCTGCCGGCAGACTGGATCGTCACCCGGGTCCAAGTTGGACACGTCTGCAGCCAAGCGAGCCTGCAGACTAACGACATCGGCTCGGAGACCAGCAGCCCGGTCGTCATCTTGCCGGCTTCGGAACATCAGACCTCCAAGGCTGAGCGTGGATCCCAGCATACGTCTTGGGCCTCCGCGCATCTTGTGCGAAGGGGCCGCCAAGCGGGTGCCGTGCACCGTCACCGACTACCGCGTGCTCTTCGTCGTGATGATGATCGGTTTGGCTTCTGTGGGCTGTGCGTTGCAGAAACTCGAACGCACGTCCCGACTTGCAGTTGCCTTGCTCACCGAGCCAACGCGACCTCATATACGGCTACGGCAGCCGCAGTGAACCGGTCGGTGCTCGGCGAACGTGGTCGGCCAAGCCAGCCATGCTGATCAGCGATGTCAACGAGACCGCGTATTTGGACTGCCGAGTACCTTCGCCGTCGCAGGTTGGGGTCGGAATTGTTCAGCCGATAGGTAGCCTTGGGCAACACCCCCTGCGCCTCCCAACGTCGTATTGTGTAGGGGCTTCTCCCCAGTGCCCAAGCAAGCGACCTTATCGGATAAAGCACGAGTGTCTGCCCGTTCACGCTGGCCGGTCGTCCCCATTGCTGCCATGTTGCTTCCTGTTCTTCATCCATGAGTAGGTCCTTTCAGCCTCCGTCATAATTGTATCGACGTTCTTCCTGTCGCGCTTTCTCTCATCTGTGAAGTCTTGACGGCGCTCTTGAGCGATGAAAGAATGTTGATAAGGTTCTGCGGCCTTGTCGAGTAAGGAAAATTTGGCGCGCAATGAAGGGCACTATCAGTGAGTGAAGTCTTGTACTCCACTGAGCGAGGGGAGGTGGAGTTCATCCGCAAGGAGGACCTCAAGAGGGAACTGGCTAAGCGGCTGCCAGATGACTTTGAGACTTATACACCTGGCTCTACCCGGTGGAGACGCCTACCAGGAGAATTGGCGCCAGATTGGATGCCCCCCGAGATCATCGAGAGGTACGGAGAAGTGATCTCGACTGACATGGGTACTGGCCAGCGCATCGAGTTCGACGTAGAGGATGAACTAGCACTCGTTGCCGCTCTGGAGGCGGCTGGTCACGCGGTTGCCCGTGACGATGAAGCGGTGTCGGCCCTGTACCTGGAAGCCTGATCTGAGAGCCTGAGGCTCAGGCTGGTCTTCCCGAACGTCTACATCTGGGCGACTGCCCTGCTAAGACAAGGAGGAAACTGGCCGGTCGGTGCCAAGCGAGAGGACATGAAGTGGCTCTAGCGGATGAACTGGCGCGCCTCATCGCGCTCAAAGATGCGGGTCACCTGTCTGATGAGGAGTTCCAGGCCGCGAAAGATGCCGTGCTCGGAAAGCCGGGCATCGATCAGCCGATGACTGCCGCGCACCACACCGAAGTGATCCAGACGCCTCCGTCGGGCGACGAGGCGCATCCACCGCTGGCGACCCACTCCAAGCCGACCTGGCGGTCTCGACGACCGCTGCTCGCCGCTCTCGCCGTCCTCAGCGTTCTGCTCGCCGGTGGCGTCTACGCATTCAACGCGTCTAGGTCGACCACATCTCGATCCTCGACGGCCGCGTCCCCAACCGCTGCCACGTCCCCTGAAGCCTCGCCGAGTCCGATTTCGATCAACGCATCGTCCTTCAAGGATGCCTTATTCGTAAAAGACTGTAACAAAGCCGGAGGTCAGTCGCGGACTCAAGACATCACTACCTTCAATGAGATTGATGCGTCTGGCGGCAAAGTCGCTGGCGCAATCGTGGTCGGTGTGTGCAGCCTAGGCGGCGATGGCGACGGTTCGAGCCAGGTATATGACTACGTGGAGTCACCTACCGGCTTGACCCTTGACAAGACTCTCATCGCGGCTGAGGAGCGTCTCACGTGGCAGGCTTCCAGCGTTGCCAGCGACCATTTAGAAATGCGGTTCAAAGGCTATTCTTCCGCAGACATCCCGAAATGCTGTCCCGATATTGATGTAACCCGGTCTTTCTCTTGGGATCCCGAGATGAGTTGGCTCGACGATAATCCACCAGCACCCTCGACGGTGGCACCGGCTCCAACAGAGCAATACGTCTTAGTGCCTGATATTGTGGGCTTAGATGAGCGTCGTGCACAAAGTGTCCTCATCCAAGCGCGACTTCGACTAGGCTTTTCAACCTACACAAACGGCGACCCATCGCTTGCTGCACGGACAAATCAAGCCTGCACGATTGTGAGGCAACAGCCGGCTCCGGGTGTCCAGGTCCTGCGGAACAGTCCCGTTAAGGTCTTAGAAGACTGTCCGCCTACGGGCAGTTACTAGTCTGCTTCTGGCTTGATACTGTGGGTTCGTTAGTCTGCGAGTAAGGACAATGGCGTCATCGTCATCAAGCGGGGTCGAGCGTGATCGACACGCTCTCTCTAGGCCCGCGCCGATGTTGTGGCCCAAGGGACTCGTAGTTCGCCAACATCCGGAGAATCTGCGCACATAGAGGAGTCTCGATCCGTGTCGCTATCCGAGGAGTTGTTGCGTCTAGCCGCCATGCACGACGCCGGTCACTTGTCCGACGAGGAGTTCACGACCGCCAAGCAACATGCGTTGCGCTCCTCGCACGACAGCGGCGCAGCAATAGACACTGAGGCGGGGCCGGCAGCCGGTGCTGATGAAAGTGCGGTGTCAGAAGGGCCGCGAAGTGCGTCTCACTGCACGACCTGCGGTGAGGTCCTGCAGTCTGGGCGACCGTTCTGTGAATCCTGCGGAACTCGGACGGGTTCAGGTGCAGAGGTGCCGTCAACGATCCGTCCGGACGCTGCAATGAAAGGACCTGGCGAGGGCCAACGAGCCAAGACTCCCCCCCCGAGACTTCATCGTCACAGCCCTGTTTGGCTGTGCGGCCCTTGGACTTCTCGTTTACCTCCTGCTGCCAACGTCGGGTGGTAATGCCGACCACAATTCTATAAATCCGTCGCCTGCGGCCGCTACAGACAAGCCTGCGAGGACTGACCCGAATGCCTACAATCACGGCTTCTTCGCCGGAAACCATGCCATAGCCACTAATCCCAGTTTCGAGTGTCAATTGGCCGCCATGACTGAACGACGGTCATATCCCAATGATCCGTCAGCGCCGGTTCTCTTCTTGCAAGGCTGTCTCCAGGCAGCGAACCAGCACTGAGCCTTCGCGGCTACATAGATATCCTGGACGGCTCGAACTCACGGCACAAGGCGGCGTAAGCCGAAACCTAACTCTCAAGGCGTCGAGAGCGCGCTCAGATGCAAGTAGCAGCCGAGCGGGAGGGGCGCTGGCTGTCCGTCGGCGTCTTATTGCCACTGTCCCTACTCAGGTCCCGAGTTTCTGCATCTCCCTCCAGTACAACGCCGCCATGGTCCTTGCCTGCCTAACGCAGTAGCGACCTTCACGAGACCTTCACGGACTTCACAGCGTCAGCCGGTCCTAGGCAGCACGCAGCCGCGGAGAAGTCCGGGCCGGCACGCGCAGGAACACCTACCAAGGCCCAAGAAGATCAACAGAAACGGCCGGCCGAGGTCTTGAGACCGGTGAGGTCCAAGATCTGAACCCCGCCGCAGACCGACTTGGGCTACTGCGAGGACAGTGGTTACTTGTTGGCGTGCGCGGGTATTCTCGGAGCCTCCGCTATACCCGGGCGGGTTGAGCGCTGACAGGAGCACATCAATGGTCCACCACTTGCTCGCCGCCTCGACTCAACATGTCGAAGCGGCCGGTTTCGTTCTACGTGGCATCCGGGGCATATTTCTGCTGTTGGGCGGAATCATCGCCGCTATTATCTGCGCTGTCGTAGCGAAGAGTAAGGGCTATAGCGCAATCCTTTTTGGTGTTTTGGGCCTTTTCTTCAGCATCATTACTCTCGTCGTGGTTCTTGTTATCCCCCGCAAGCGCTGACCAGGCACAATAGGCCCGTTGCGGCTCCGCTGGAGGTGGGCGCGAGCCCCGGCAACTGCTCGATCAGCCGCCTTGGGAGTAGGTACCTCTCACAGATCTCGCACGGACTGCCCAACACTCGGTGCCTTGCGGCACGTTTGGCCCACAACGAGACGCCGCCGAACTGGACTTACAAGCACGCGACAGGACGCATTGGACGCAGGATCACGAGGGGCTCGTGACTGGGGGGCTCGCGCGTCACCTGATGTCAGCCCGACAGACGCTTGGGGTGGCTCGCGGTCCCGGGTTGGCTTCTCCAACGGGAGTGGCCTTCACGAAACCTTCACGGACTTCACAGCATCAGCCGGGTCTGGGCAGCACGGGGCTGACAAGAAGCCTGGTCCTGCACGCTCAGACACACCGGCCCAGGCCAAAAAAGATCAACAAAAACGGCCGGCCGAGGTCTTCAAAACCGGTGAGGTCCAGGAACTGGGCCTGGTGGGTTCGATTCCCATCCGCCTCCGCCAAGCCTGTGACGTGTGGTGCTACTTCGCGGGGCC